>JACCDZ010175509.1_pt1 | contig 80129 bp, 83 predicted proteins | sample 7449551 | NCBI WGS metagenome assembly JACCDZ01 (sample SAMN15323452, study PRJNA562643) | freshwater metagenome | isolation source: river surface water | place: USA:Blue River Watershed | collected 2017-08-18
CAGCGCAGGCGTGTAGGCCGTCCATGAAGCGCCAGCCCATGGCGGTGATGGGGGCGCTGGCGTTGACGCCCCCGCGGCCTCAGGCGGCTTTGGTGTCGTTGAATCGCCCATAGGCCTGCAAGCGCTCGTAGCGGCGTTCAAGCAAAGCCTTGACACTCAAGTCATCCACCTGCCGCAAGGCTTCGCCCAAGGCTCGCTTGAGTTGGGCTCCCATTTGTTTGAGGTCGCGGTGAGCGCCCCCCACTGGCTCGTTGATGATTTTGTCGACCAGCCCCAGGGCTTTGAGTCGGTGCGCGGTGATGCCCAAGGCCTCGGCGGCATCGGATGCCCGCTCGGCGGTCTTCCACAAAATGGAGGCGCAGCCTTCGGGGCTGATGACCGAGAACACGGCGTATTGCAGCATCAGAACCTGATCGGCCACGCTGATCGCCAGCGCCCCACCTGAGCCGCCTTCACCAATGACGGTGGAGATGATGGGCACTTCGAGTTGGGCCATTTCGTAGATGTTGCGGCCAATGGCTTCACTCTGGCCGCGCTCTTCGGCATCGATGCCGGGGTAGGCGCCAGGGGTGTCCACAAAGGTGAACACGGGGAGCTTGAATTTTTCGGCGGTCTTCATGAGGCGCAAGGCCTTGCGATAGCCCTCGGGGCGGGTCATGCCAAAGTTCCTGAGGGTGCGCTCCTTGGTGTCGCGCCCTTTTTGATGACCAATCACCATGCAAGCCGTGCCGTTGAGCCTGGCCATGCCGCCAATGATGCTCAAGTCGTCAGAGAAATGGCGGTCGCCATGCATCTCCACAAAATCGGTGAAGAGCTCGTTGATGTAATCCAGGGTGTAGGGCCGCTCAGGGTGGCGCGCGATCTTGGTGATTTGCCAAGGTGTGAGGTTGGCGTAGATGTCCTTGGTGAGCTTGACGCTCTTTTTGGTGAGCTGGTCAATTTCGTTGGAGATGTCCACCGCCGACTCGCCCTGCACATAGCGCAGCTCCTCGATCTTGTCTTCGAGATCGGCAATGGGTTGCTCAAAATCCAGAAACACTTTCTTGGCCACAGGGATCTCCGTTGAGTGAGAGGCAATCAGTAGGTGACAGGCAATGGATCCAGCGAACGCCACATGTACCACGTGGCCACACTGCGATAGGGATCCCAGGCCTGGGCCACTTCGCGCGCGTCGCTGCGGCTCACCGCTTCACCTGAGAAGTAATTTTGGCTGATTCCCTTGATGAGACCCAGGTCGTCCAAAGGCAGCACGTTGGGGCGCATCAAGTGAAAGATCAGGAACATCTCGGCGGTCCATCGGCCAATGCCGCGAATGGCCACGAGTTCGGCAATCACCGCCTCGTCGTCCATGCTGCCCCATTGGTTGACGTGCACCAGGCGATCCGAAAAGTGCATGGCCAAATCCACCAGGTATTCCACCTTGCGCGCCGAGAGGCCTGCGCCCCGCATGTCGTCGATGCGCAGCTTGAGCACACTGGCTGGCGTGATTTTTTTGGGCAACAAGGCAACGAAGCGATCCCACACCGATTGCGCGGCCTTGACGGAGATTTGTTGCCCAACGATGCTGCGCGCCAGCGTGACAAAGGCGTCACCCCGCGAGGCCAGGCAGGCATCCCCAAACTGGGGGATGAGGCGTCGCATGACGCGATCCTTTTTCATCAGGTACTTGCAAGCCTCCTCCCAGTAGGGTGGCACTTGCTCGATGATCTGGGGCTTGGTGGGCATCAGGCTTTCTCCCAGGTCGTGCCCGAAGGCGAGTCTTTGAGCACGATGCCCTGATCGGCCAGCTCCTTGCGAATGGCATCCGCTTGGGCAAAGTCTTTGGCGGCCTTGGCCGCTGCTCGCGCCTGGATGCGTTGCTGGATGTGGTCTTCGCCCAGGCCAACCCCAGCCTGCAGGAAATGCTGGGGATCGTCTTGCAGCAAACCCAGCACACCGCCCAAGGCCTTGAGCAAGGCACTGTCTGCGGCCAAGCGGCTGCGGTTGACTTCGGAGGCGAGTTCAAACAATTGGGCCACGGCCTCGGGCGTGCCAAAGTCTTCGTTCATGGCCTGCTTGAAGCTGTGGGCAACGGGGTGATTCCAATCGATGACAAAGCCGACCTGAGGGGGCACGGCATCGAGGGCGGTGTAGAGACGCTTGAGGGCGGCGCGCGCATCGTCCAAATGGCTCAAGGCGTAATTGAGGGGGCTACGGTAGTGGCTTCTCACGACAAAGAAGCGCACCGTCTCGGCGTCATAACGCTGGAGCACATCGCGGATGGTGAAGAAGTTGCCCAGGCTTTTGGACATTTTTTCGTCATCCACATTGATGAAGCCGTTGTGCATCCAGTAGCGGGCAAGGGCTTGGCCATGGGCGCCTTCGCTTTGCGCGATTTCGTTTTCGTGATGAGGAAACTGCAAGTCGGCGCCACCGCCGTGGATGTCAAAGGTCGTGCCCAACAAGGCGCAACTCATGGCCGAGCATTCGATGTGCCAGCCGGGGCGGCCTTTGCCAAAGGGGCTGTCCCATTGGGCTTCGGGGGGCTCGTCGGACTTGCCCGTTTTCCACAGCACAAAGTCCAGGGGGTCTTGCTTGTCGGACTGAACGGCCACGCGCTCGCCCGCTTGCAACTCATCGAGGGATTTGCCAGAGAGCTTGCCGTAGTGGGGAAAGCGGCGGACCGAATAAAGCATGTCGCCGCCCTGGCCGCGATAGGCCAAACCCTTGTCTTGCAACTGGGCAATGAGGGCTTGCATTTGGGGCACGTAGTCGGTGGCTCGGGGCTCATGGGTGGGACGCTCGACGCCCAGGGCATCGGCATCCTGGTGCATGGCTTCGATCATGCGGGCGGTGAGCGCATGGATGGTTTCGCCATTGGCGACGGCGCGCTGGATGATCTTGTCGTCGATGTCGGTGATGTTGCGGACAAAGGTGACTTTGAAGCCGCTGGCCTTGAGCCAGCGCTGCACCACATCAAAGGCAATCATGGAGCGCGCATGACCCAGGTGGCACAGGTCATACACCGTCATGCCGCAGACATACATGCGCACATGGCCGGCCTCCAGGGGCGCAAACTCACGCACTTGGCGTTCAAGGCTGTCGTAAATCCGAAGTGCCATGGGAAAACAAAATTGGAGGAGTACAGGTACGCGGCGAAGGGCCTGACCTAGAATGAACCAGTATATCCACCCAAGCCTTGGGTGAATCACTTTCTTGACCAAGATTTTATTCGCTCGATGAGAAGCTTGAACTGTCTTGCTGTGTTGACACTGTGCTCGCTGCTGGCGGGCGTGCCGGCTCATGCGCAATCGACCATGCCCAAGCCTTTGAGCGTGGCCGAAACCATCCAGCAATGGCTCAAGCGCGGCGCGCCAGAAGAAGCCATGAAGGTGGTGGACAAGCAACTCAAAATCTACCCCAACGACCCCAACCTCAAGTTCCAGCGGGCGGTCATCCTCGAGCAACTCAACCAGCCCGAGCAAGCCCAAGAGCTCTACGTCACACTGACCCAGGATCACCCCGAGCTCTCTGAGCCGCAAAACAACCTGGGCGTCTTGCTTGCCAAGAAAAACCTGTTGTCCGAAGCCCGTGAACGCTTTGAGCTGGCCTTGCGCGCCAACCCCAACAATCGCATGGCGCAGGAAAACCTCGCCGATGTGTGGCTGCGCATGGCCGATGCGCAATACCGCAAGCTCAAAGCCGCAGAACCCGGCAACGTCCGCTTGCAACGCAAGGTTGAATCGCTGCAAGCCCCCATTCAAGCCCTCAAGGATTTGCCCTGATGTCTACCCCTGCGCCAACCCCCGCGCGCGCCATGCTGCGCCGCACCTTCACACGGGCAGCGCTGTGCCTGGGTGGCCTGATCGCATCGCGCCCCCTGCTTGCGCAAACCTCCGAGGCCGCGCCGCGCGTGGTGCTGGAAACCAACTTGGGCACCATCGTGCTCGAGCTTGCACCCGAGCACGCGCCCAAGACGGTGGCGAACTTTTTGCGCTACGTGAACGAGGGTCACTACAACGGCACGATTTTTCATCGCGTCATCCCCAACTTCATGGCGCAAGCGGGCGGCTTTGACGCCCAGCTGCGCGAAAAGCCCACCCGCCCCCCTGTGGAGCACGAAGGCCGCCAAGCCTTGCAAGCGGGCTTGCGCAACCAGATCGGCACGATTGCCATGGCCAGAACCAACGACCCGCAATCGGCCACCGCCCAGTTCTTCATCAACGTGGCCAACAACGACTTTCTTGACCCCGTGCTGATCCCGCCAGGTGACCCGGTGCCCGAGTTCACGCACCGGGGCCGTGTCTATCGCAACGTGCCGCGATCTCAACTGCTGAACTCGCCCCAGCTGTATGGCTACACCGTATTTGGCCGTGTGGTCACGGGCATGGATGTCGTTCAACGCCTGGTTCAAATCCCCACCGGGTCTGCCGGTCCCTTCCCCACCGATGTGCCCAAGCAAACGGTGACCATCCTCAAAGCCTCTGTTCAGAAAGGTCGTACATGAGCAACCCCATCATTGACTTGCAGATTCGCGGTCATGGCACCATCACCTTGGAACTGGACCACGACAAAGCCCCGGCCACCGTCGACAACTTTCTGGCCTACGTCAACAGCGGCCACTACGACGGCACCATTTTTCACCGCGTGATCGATGGCTTCATGATCCAAGGCGGCGGCTTCACCGAAGACATGTCCCAAAAGCCCACGCTGGATCCCATCACCAACGAGGCCAACAATGGGCTTCGCAATGACCGCTACACCATCGCCATGGCGAGAACCTCCGATCCGCACTCGGCATCGGCACAGTTTTTCATCAACGTGGGCGACAACGACTTCCTCAACCACACGGCCCCCTCGCGCCAAGGCTGGGGTTATGCGGTGTTTGGCCGTGTGATCGAAGGCACCGAGGTCGTCGATGCGATTCGCCAGGTCAAAACAGGTCGCAGCGGCTTTCATGACGATGTGCCCAAAGAGCCCGTGGTCATCGACACCGCCAAGGCCCGCTAAAGCGCCCCAAGCGCCTTGCATCCCCCCAGCGTCGCCTTCCCCGCCAGCCCATGAGCTCGCACGACATGACCCCCATGAGCTGGCTCACGGGGCCGTGCGATCACGTGGATTTCATCTCCGACCTGCACCTGCAGGCCTCGACGCCGCGCACCGCGCAGGCATTGTTTGACTTCCTCGCACAGCGCGAGCCTGCGCCCCTGGTGGTGCTGGGGGATCTGTTTGAGGTGTGGATTGGGGACGATTGGCTCTCGCATGCCGAGGCGGGCTTTGAGCGCAACTGCATGCAAGCCCTGGCTCAAGCCTGCAGCCAGTCGCCCGTGGCCTGGGTCTGTGGCAACCGCGACTTTTTAGTCGGCGAACAAGTCCACCAGGCGCTGGGCTGGCAGGCCTTGAAAGACCCCTCGGTGGTGATCGCTGCGTTTGGCCGCTGCCTCGTCACCCATGGTGATGCCTGGTGCCTGAGCGACACCGGGTACATGGCCTTTCGCAACGAGGTTCGCAGTGTGGCGTGGCAAAGCCGTTTTTTGTCGCAGGACTTGAACGAGCGCTTGAACGCGGCACGCCACATGCGTGAGCAAAGCCAGGCCACCCAGGCGCAACGCACGCAATGGGCTGATGTGGATCTGGCGCTGGCACGCGCTCAGTTGCAAGCTCATGGTTGCCAACACCTGGTTCATGGCCACACGCACCAACCCGCTGACCAGGACCTGGGGCAAGGCCTCATGCGCCACGTGCTCAGCGATTGGGATGTGGACCAGGCCAGACCCGCACGCGCGCAGGTCTTGCGCTGGCGTGCCCAGGGTTACGAACGGATCAACGTCGCGCCAGCAGGACTTTGAGCGCGTCCTGCAAGCGCTTTTCACCGGCCTCGCTGTGCGCCGAGGCCAGCACCTTGGCCACTTCGTCGGGCCAGGTCTGCTCGGGCGTGGCGGCATGGCGCTGGGTGAGCAACTGCAACTGGTAGGCGCGCCGCTGGGCCTGGTCGCTCGCTGGCGTGGGCAAGCCCGCTGCAATGTCCAAACGAATCCAGGGGGTGGCATCCACGGCCTTGGCTGGCGACGCCACTGCGGTCTTCCAGGCTTGCCATTTGGCCGATTCCAGGCCTTTGCCCAACTCCTTGGCCGAGGGCAATTGCTCGGCATCTCGGGCTTGCCAGCTGTGCATCAACTGACGCAGATGCTCGCCATGGGCTTGGGCACTGAGCATGCGCATGGCCTTGTCGGCTTTTTCCAGTGCCTGGCGCTGTGCGCCAAACACGGCATCAGACAAGCGCGGACCTCGCGCTTCGCCGTCGCGGCCAAAGGCGCGGCCTGGCCCCTGGGGTCGATCACGGCGATGGCCTTCAGTGGCCGCCCGTTCGGTCTTGTGGCGATCATCACCGCGCACGGCCACCACCCGCTTGGGGGCGGGCGCTGGGGCAGGCTTGACCACGGGGGCTTCGGCCGCTGGCGCGGCCTCTGACATTTCGGCGGCTTGGGTCGCTGCAGGCGCTGCTTCTCCCTCCGTCACATCGGCCACATCACCCGCTTCTGCCGCAGCTTGCATCGCTGGTGCGGGTGCCGCGGTGGGGGCGGCCTGAGCGGCGGGCGGGCGCAAGGCGGCCTGCAAGGCATCGCGGGCAGCCTGGATGCGCGCGGCATCGCGCTCGGCAATGGCTTGCTCCAAGGCTTGCGTAGCCGCCATGACCGCTTGTTCGTGCGGGCTCAGGGGCGCGCGTGAGCCAGCGGCTGGACGGGCGGCATGGCGCGCGGGTTTGGGGTTGCGGGCAAAGGCCTCGTCAATGGGCTGGCGAAAGGCCTCCCAGAGTTTTTGGCTCAGTCGGCGATCGATGGCGATGTGCTGCGACACCTGCTGCCAGCGTGATTGCAAGTCCTTGATGGCATCGATGGGCAGCGGGGTCTGTTCGCTCAAGGCCTTGGCTTCGTCGATCAGGCGCTTGCGCTCGGCGATGTTGTCGCGCGTAACCGCTTGCAAGGGGGCCTCGGCAGCTTTGAGGGCGGCTTTCCAGCGCGGCAGGATTTGGCTGAACGCCTTTTCATTGAGGTGGCCGCAATGCCGCCACTGCTCGACAAACTGGTTCAGATCGCGCTGCACCTGCTTCCAGTCGGGCGCGTCGCCCAGCTTGGCCGTCCAGTCCTGCACGCTTTGGATCAGGCTTTCGCGTTGCGCCAAGTGGGACTGGTTTTGCTCCTTGATCTCACCCAGCCAGGATTTCACAAAGGGATAGGCGCGGTTGCAGGCCTGATCAAATTTACGCCACAAGCCATGATGAACAGGAGCCTGGTGATCCAGCGCCTTCCAGGCTTCACGCAGGGCTCGCAGCTGCTGCTGGATCTGGCGCAGTGGCAGGGCGGCCTCCCAGTGGCCATCGCTGGTGCCCGGGGTGGGTTCGGAGCCTGCTTCGGCTGGCGTCTGGGCGGGAGCCTCAGGAGGCTCGGCAGGAGGCTCGGCAGGGGTCTCTTCAGGGGCTGAAGCCTGAGGGGCAGGCTCGGCATCGGGTTTGGATTCGGTGGGCTTGGCCACCCAGCGCGTGAGCGCCTGAGCTTGCTGCAGCAACTCCAGGCGCTGGGCATGGACGGCTTGCCGTTGGGCGATTTCCTCGGGGGTGGGCTCGGGTTTGGCCGCCGCCGGGCTGGTGGGGGTGGGCGCCGCTTGGGGTGTGGGCTGTGCCGCAGCAGCCGAGGGGTTTCTCAGGCGCTCGATGGATTCAGCCCATGCCGGCACTGCGGGCAAAGGGGCTTGCGGATCTTGCTCGGCGGTGTGGGCAATGTGCCCTGCTTCGTCAAAGGCCTGCCAGGCGGCCCAGAGCAATTGCCGGGATTGCTCCACCTGCGGCGGAAAGCGCAAATCCACATGCGGCCAGTCGGCGTGATGGACCAACTGGTCCAGCGCCTTGACGGCTTGCGCCACGTCTTCTTTCACCGCAGCCAGGCCAGCCTGCGCATGCACCCATTCGCGTGCGCTCAGGTTGTCCATGCGCTGCATGAGCAGGTGCACACCTTCGCGCTGCACCATGCATTGCTGTTGCAAGTCCTCCACCGACTTGATGCGCTCAGAGAGTTGGGCCTTGAGCGTGGCCAAGGGCTCCTTGGACAAGGGGGCACCGGCTTTGGCCGCATCGCGGATCCAGGCCAGGGCATTGCCCATCACAAAGGGATGCTGGGCCAACACCTGCTGAGCTTTGTCAGACCACTCGCTGGCCAACTCTTCCTGATGGTGTTCACGCTTGAGGGCATCCATGGCCTCTTTGAGCACCTTGGCTGCCCCCTTGTCGCGCCCGCTCATCTCGCGGTGCACTTTGACCAGATCGCCCAGCGCAGGCTGGGTTTGCAGCCAGGCCTTGAGCAACGCGGTGCGTTCCTGGGATTGGGTGGCCGAGAACGCACCCGAGGTCAGTGCATTGAGGTCTTGGAGGGAAGCGGGGGCGTGTTGGGGGTCTTCAGCAGTCATGGTCAGGGGTCCGTTACAGGCGGAATTATGGGTGCAAGCCGCGGGCTGTGACAGAGTCCGTCGCGTCAGAGGCCAGCAGCAGTCCACCTAAAATGCGTTTTTCGATTGGATCGCCCCATGAAATGGATGACATCACTGGCCCGCCACCTGAGGGTTGTGGGCTCTGACCTCACCAGCGGCTTCATGATGTCCACGCACAACAGCCTGGCCATGATTGGCATGCTGTTTTTTGTCACCTTCCTCACCTTCAGCATCCAGCCGCAATGGCGACAAGCCAGCCAGGCGCAGTTGCTCAATTGGTTGCAGTTTGAGGCCTATGTGCCCTTTCACCTTTTAGGGGACTCGCCCGTGCTCGAGCGCGTGACTGCGGCCAACCCGCGCGACTTGCCCAGCCAGCAAGCCCGCCTGGTGCAATGGCTGGCTCGCAAATACCGTGTCGCGCCTGAGCCCTTGAGCGCCATCGTCTCCGATGTGTTTGATGTCGCTCCCAAAAACCAGGTGGATCCCTGGCTGGTGATCGCAGTGATTGCCGTGGATTCCAACTTCAACCCCTTCTTCCAAGGCCCCAGCGGCAAGTTGGGCCTGATGCAATACCAGCCCGAACAGGCCAGCTCGCGCACCTCGGCTTATGGCGGTGCCATGGCCAGTTTTGACCCCCTGTCCAATGTCCGCATGGGTTTGGCGGTGCTCAAGGACAGTTTGCTCATGGCTGGCACGGTGCGCGAAGGGCTCAAGCTCTATTCGGGCGAATATGCGCCCGGCGAGGACGAGCTGTACGTCAATAAAGTCCTCGCGGAATACCAGCGCTTGGTGCAAGCCAGCACCTTGGCCAAGCAAGTGCCCGAGCCCGTCACGCCCTATCTGCAAGAAAGCGTGGCGCAAGGGGTGGAGAGCTGGGGCGAGCAGACCTGGCGTGCGCTGATGGAATGGCTGCACCTCATCCAGACGGCCACACCGCCCGAATCAGGCTCCTGAGGCCTCGCCCGCACCCCGGCGGCTTGGGGTGGCGCTGATACACTGGCACCCGCGTGCAACTGGCGATAGGGCCTCGCGGCCTGACGTGGAATGCAAGCCCACGGGCTTGGTCAACCACTGGGGAGCACGCCGCCCCTTGCGGGTGTTGAGCCGTTCGCCTGGGCAGCCCTGCCATTGCGCTGGGTTCACCTTGAACAGGACTGCCACATGTATTCACGTCAAACCCTGGTTGCACAAACCGATCCCGAGCTGTGGGCCGCCATCGAGGCCGAAAACCGCCGTCAGGAAGATCACATCGAGCTGATTGCCAGCGAGAACTACGCCTCCCCTGCCGTCATGGCGGCACAAGGCTCGCAGCTCACCAACAAATACGCCGAAGGCTACCCTGGCAAACGCTATTACGGCGGTTGCGAACATGTGGATGTGGCCGAGTTGCTCGCCATCGCCCGCGTCAAAGAACTCTTTGGCGCCGATGCCGCCAACGTGCAGCCGCATTGCGGCGCGTCGGCCAATCAGGCGGTGTTTTTGGCCTTCCTCAAGCCAGGTGACACCATCATGGGCATGTCGCTGGCCGAAGGGGGTCACCTCACCCACGGCATGCCCCTGAACCTGAGCGGCAAGTGGTTCAACGTGGTCTCCTACGGCCTCAATGCCCAGGAAGCCATTGATTACGACGCCATGGAGCGGCTGGCTCACCAGAGCAAGCCCAAGCTCATCATTGCTGGCGCCTCGGCCTATTCGTTGCACATCGACTTTGCGCGCTTTGCCAAAGTGGCCAAAGACGTGGGTGCCATCTTCATGGTTGACATGGCGCACTATGCCGGCTTGGTGGCCGCTGGGGTCTATCCCAACCCGGTTCCCCATGCCGACGTGGTGACCTCCACCACCCACAAAAGCCTGCGCGGTCCACGAGGCGGCATCATCCTCATGAAGAGCGAGCACGAAAAAGCCATCAACAGCGCCGTCTTCCCTGGCTTGCAGGGTGGTCCGCTCATGCATGTGATCGCCGCCAAGGCCGTGGCCTTCAAGGAAGCCCTCACGCCCACCTTCAAGGCCTATCAGCAGCAAGTCATCCTCAATGCGCAAGTGATGGCGCAAACCCTCACCGAGCGGGGCTTGCGCATCGTCAGCGGCAGCACACAAAGCCACGTGATGCTGGTGGACTTGCGCGCCAAGGGCATCACCGGTAAGGAAGCCGAGAGCGTGCTGGGCCAAGCCCACATGACCATCAACAAGAACGCCATCCCCAACGACCCTGAAAAACCCATGGTCACCAGCGGCATTCGCGTGGGCACCCCCGCCATGACCACGCGTGGCTTCAAGGAGGCCGAAGCCCGCCTCACGGCCAACCTGCTGGCCGATGTGCTGGAAAAGCCCCGCGACGAAGCCCACATCGCTGCGGTGCGCGCCCGCGTGAGCGAGCTCACCGCACGCTTTCCTGTGTATGGTTAAGGCATGAAGTGTCCCTTTTGCGCTCACCCCGAGACCCAGGTGGTCGAAACGCGGGTGGGCGAAGAGGGCGACGTGATTCGCCGCCGCCGCCGATGCGTGGAATGCGACAAACGCTTCACCACCTACGAACGCAGCGATGTCACCTATCCGGCCATTGTCAAAAAAGACGGGCGTCGCATTGAATTCGACGCCACCAAGCTGCGCTCATCCATGCAACTGGCCTTGCGCAAGCGCCCGGTGAGCACCGAACAGGTTGATGCCGCGCAAGAACGCATCCAGGAAAAACTGCTGTCCTACGGGCAGCGTGAAATCCCCTCAGCCCGGCTGGGCGAGTTGGTGATGCGGGAGCTGAAAAAACTCGACAAGGTGGCCTACATCCGCTTTGCCAGCGTCTACCGCAGCTTTGAAGACATCGACGAATTCAAAACCCTGGTCGAAGAGTTCCGCCGCTGACCCACAGCTTGTGATCCAGCCCCTGCATTCTGGGGTGCATGCATCACACCACACCACCCCGGTTTAAGCCCAACATGGGCACATGTCGCTTTCAGATGTCCTCATGGGCTTGGCCCTGCTGGGGCTGCTGGGGAGCATGGCCTTGCCCACTTGGCAAAACGCCCTGACCCAGACCCAGCTCAAGGCTCGCGCCCAACTCCTCATGGCCGATGCCCAATGGGCACAGTGGCAAGCCTTGCGCCTGGCCGAACCCATCGATCTGCGCCCCCTGGCCTGCGCGGCAACGGCAAGCACCACACCCGCCCCACCGGGTCCAGAGTGGTCTTGTGGTTGGCAAGTGCTTCGCCCGGCCTCGACCCAACTGCCCACCGACATCCTTCTGCGCCAGCGCGACCTCTCGCCCACCCTGCGCATGCAAGCCTCGCTGGCTCAAGCCGCCTGGCGCTTTGACGCGCAAGGCCGCTGGCGCATGGGCGCCATGCGCGTGGTGTGGTCGCCCGCCTTGTCCCAGGGCAAGCTCACGTCCCTCACCGTCTGCGTGTCCAACACGGGTCGTTGGCGCTGGCAATCCGGCTCGGGGTGCAGCACATGATCAAAGCCTGCACATCCACGCACCCCCGCATGCGCACGGCCAGTGCGCAAAGCGGCAGCATCCTCATCGAAGCCTTGCTGGCCATGGTCTTGCTTGGCGGTGCGGCACTGGCGTGCCTGCATGTGGGCTGGCAAAGCCTGCAAAGCCAGGCGCGGCTGCAGCAATGGCACGACGCCATCGATGCGCTGGACAACGCCTCCACGGCCTTGCATCGCTGGCCGCAAAGCCTCTCAGACTGGCAAGGCCAAGGGCCAGCCTCTGCCAACCCCTGCACCACGCAAGCCTGCAATCTGGCCGAATGGCACCCGTCACTAGCCCTGTGGATCCGACAGGCCGTGAGCCAGACCCTGCCGCAAGCTCAGCTCGAATGGTCCACCGGCGCCCCCCTGTCCTGGCAAGCGGGGGTGAGCCCGCTCGAATTGCCCCTGGGCGCCTGGCAGCTGCGCTGGGGCAGTGGCGACACCATGACCAGCCTGCGCCTCGTGGGGTCACCATGAAAACCCCTGCCTGCTTGACCGCGTGCAGTGCGGCTTGGGGCCTGCTCGATGCCAGCCTGGGTTTGGCCCTGGCCGCCTGGCTCTTCACCGGGGGCTTGCTGGCCTTGTGGCAAACCCAGCAAGCCAGTGAACGGCTGCGCAGCGTGCAGGCCTGGTCTGACACCGAGGTCATCGCCAGGCACAGTGTGGGCCAACGCCTGCAACGCGCGGGCGCACCCGAGGCGCTGAGGCTCTCGACGGGTGGGTGGACCTTGCGCGCGCCCTGGCCTGCGCTGTCGACACCCGATGCCCGACAAGGCCCCTGGCAATTTGCCCATGCCACCCTCAACACGCCCCTCAATTGCCAAGGCGGCGCGGCGCAAGAGGCCCAGCACATCGATGCCTATGCTTGGTCCAGTCCCGATCGCTTGCTCTGCCATAACCCTCTGCATGCGGGCAATCTCCGTCAAACCCTGTGGGGCGGCATCCGGGGCTGGACCATCCAGGTGGCGGTTCGCGTGAGCGAGGCCCCCCAGACCTGGCAATGGCAAACCCTTTCACCCGCGCACACCGGCGAGGCAATCGCAGCCTTGCGCGTGTGCTGGCGTACTTCGCCCGAATCCACCACGGCTTGGGCAGGCCTTGAGGGCGGCACCACCGCGCTGGCGTGCGCCCTGCCCAGCAGCCCTGGTCCTGTGCGTGACCGCTGGCAACTGATTGCGCGCTGGCATGGCCAGCGTCCTGTGCTGTGATCCAGGCCCAAGGCCATGGTGCTGCCGCAGTCCCTGATGATCGCCAGCTTGCTGGGCATGCTGGTCCTCGCTTTGCAGCACACGGTGACGCAACAAACGGCATCTGTGCAAGCCCGGCTGGATGGCTTGCGCCAGCGCGAATGGGCTTGGGTGGGCTTGCAAGCGGCCTTGCGGGACATCCATGCGCCCCGCACCGATGCCCGTCATCCTGCCCAGGTGAGCCCTGCTCCAACACCCCTGCCGGTTCAAGCCTTGTTCATCCCCGGCGACTTGAGCCAGTGGCAAACGGCCTGGTCCACCGCCATGCCCAACCAGTGTCACCAGGGGCTGTGCACCGAATTGACCCAGGCACAAGACCCGCAGAGCTGGACACGCCGCCTCGATGGGGTGAGCCTGCCGCCCACCACCGAATCGCCCTGGCCGCTGATGTACTGGATCGAGCCCCTGCGGCTGGAGTCCACCCACGCCGGGTCCAGGCTGGTCTTTCGCATCACCGTGACATCTGGTCCACAGGTCTGGCAGGGCTGGTGGTTGCCACAAGTGGCATCAGCCCCCACGGTTCAAGGCGAATGGTTGTCGCTGCTGCGTTTGGAGTCGCCATGAGGACCCTCACCCAGGCGCGGCCAGCCTTGCGCCCGCAACAGGCCGGCTGGAGCCTCACCGAGACCCTGGTGGCTTTGGCCTTGTCAGGGGTGCTCATGAGCTGGGCGTGGCCGCGCTGGGCACAGGCCAGGCAAATGCAGTTTCGCCAGCAAGCGCAGATGCAATTGCATCAGATTGCCCAGGAACTGAGCTGGAGCAGCCTGCTCACCGCCAAGCGCCCCAGCACGCTCACGCCCACCCAGGCGCAAGTGACTGGCCTGCCCTATCGTTTCGACATCGATACCCGCAGCGCCTCGACGGCCGACCCTCAGGCCTATGTGCTGTGGGCCAAACCCGTGGGCGACCAGACCCTGGACCCTTGCGGCGCCCTGTGGCTGGACAGTGCAGGGCGAAAAGGCAATGCCAGCACCCAGCGCACAGGCGCTGCATGCTGGGGGCGAGCGCCATAATCTCCCACCATGACCGCGCCAACGCCCCCCAGCTTTTCAGCCACCGATGCCATGCACATGCAGCGTGCGCTGGCCTTGGCCGAGTCAGCCCTCTACCTCACTTCACCCAACCCGCGTGTGGGTTGCGTGCTGGTCAACCCCCAGGGTCAGGTGATCGGTGAAGGCCACACCCAGGCCGCAGGCCAAGCCCATGCCGAGGTCATGGCCTTGCGCCAAGCCCAGCAGCAAGGCCACAGCACACAAGCTGCCACGGCCTACGTGACCCTGGAGCCTTGCAGTCACCATGGCCGCACACCGCCTTGCTGCGATGCGCTCATCCAGGCACAGGTGGCGCGCGTGGTCTGTGCCCTTGAAGACCCTTTTCCAGCCAATCAGGGTCAGGGCTTTGCCCGCCTGCGCGCAGCGGGTCTGCTGGTGGATGTGGGGCTCATGGCCCAGGCTGCCACCGAAATCAACATCGGCTTTTTGCACCGCATGCGCACAGGCCGCCCCTGGGTGCGCCTGAAGATGGCCGCGTCCATCGATGGCATCACCGCCTTGCCCAATGGGCAAAGCCAATGGATCACCGGCGAAGCCGCCCGCGCAGATGGGCATCACTGGCGCGCCCGTGCCTGCGCGGTGTGCACGGGCGTGGGCACGGTGCTCGAAGACGACCCGCAACTCGATGTGCGCGCGGTTCAAACCCCGCGTCAACCCACGCTGGTGGTCATCGACAGCCGCTTGCAAACCCCCACCCAGGCCCGCCTCTTTGGCCCCAAACGTCCGGTGTGGATTGCCCATGCGGTCCCGGCATCGCCCCAGTCGCCTGCGGCTGAGGCCTTGCGTCAGCGCGCAGCTGAGCTCATCCACCGCCCCAATGCCGCTGGCAAGGTCAGCCTGCCCGACTTGCTCCAGGAGCTGGGTCAGCGCAGCATCAACGAGCTGCACCTGGAGGCCGGCCATTTGCTCAACACCTCGTTCCTGCGCGAGTCGCTGGTGGACGAGGTGCTGCTCTACCAAGCCCCGCGCATGCTGGGTCAAGGCCGGGGGCTCTCGGCACTGGGACCTTTGGAAGACTTGGGGCAAAGCCTCGATTGGCGCTTTGTCGAGGTCAAAACCGTGGGCGAGGACCTTCGCGTGCGCATGATGCGCGCCTGAGCCCGCGGACGGCCTGACCCAGCCTCCTCGTAGCCCAAGCCTCCCTCGCCAGAGGGGTTCCATAAACCTGCGAAAATACGCCCATGTTCACCGGAATCATCACCGGCGTGGGTCGAATCATCGACGTCCTTGACCTGGGTCGCTCTTTACAACACGGCAAGCGCCTTCGCATTGAAGCGCCTGCCCACTACCTCGACGACGTGGTCCTGGGCGACAGCATTGCCCTCAATGGCGCATGCATGACGGTCGTCGAATTGGCCCCACCCCACTTTTGCATCGACATCTCTGCCGAATCCCTGGCCAAGACGGCGGGTTTGGCCCAGCCAGGGCGCATTAACCTTGAAAAAGCCCTGCGAACCAGCGATCGCCTCGGTGGCCACCTGGTGTCTGGCCATGTGGATGGCATTGGCCATGTGCAGGTCTTTGAACAGGTGGGCGAGAGCTGGTTGTTGCGCGTGCAGGCCCCGCCCGAGCTGGGGCGCTTTTTGGCCTACAAAGGCTCCATCACCATCAATGGCGTGAGCCTCACGGTCAATGCGGTGACCGATGTGGCTCAAGGCACGCTTTTTGACATCAACCTCATTCCCCACACGGTGACCCACACCAGCCTGGGCGACTTGCGAGCAGGCAGCCCAGTCAACCTCGAAGTCGATACCGTTGCCCGCTATGTCGAGCGCATGCTGCATGCGGCTCCACCCCTGCGCTCGCCCGCCCCTTGATTGCCGACTGCCCCATGAACGCCACCGACCCCATCACCCAAGCCATTTCCCCCGTCGAAGTCATCGTTGCCGAAATGGCCGCAGGCCGCATGGTCATCCTGGTCGATGAAGAAGACCGTGAGAACGAGGGCGACCTGGTCCTGGCTGCCGACCATGTGACCCCGGCTGCCATCAACTTCATGGCCACCCATGGCCGGGGGCTGATTTGTCTCACGCTCACCCGCGAACGCTGCGAGCACTTGCGCCTGCCCCCTATGGCCGTGCGCAACGGCACGGTCTACAGCACCGCCTTCACCGTGTCCATCGAAGCCGCCGAGGGCGTGACCACCGGCATCTCGGCCGCCGACCGTGCGCGCACCATCGCGGTGGCCGTGGCCAAGAACACCCAAGCCAGCGATCTGGTCCAACCAGGTCATGTGTTCCCCCTGCAAGCGGTGGATGGCGGTGTGCTCATGCGCGCTGGCCACACCGAGGCCGGATGCGACTTGGCCGCCATGGCGGGTTGTTCCCCCGCCTCGGTGATTTGCGAAATCATGAAAGACGACGGCACCATGGCACGCTTGCCCGACCTCGTCGAGTTCGCACAGCGCCACCAACTCAAGATCGGCACGATTGCCGACCTCATCGCCTATCGCAGCCGCACCGAGAGCCTGGTCGACAAGGTCTTGAGCCGCCCCTTGCAAACCCACCATGGCGAGTTCACCTTGCACGCCTTTCGTGACCGCCCCGCGCAGGGCCTGCACCTCGCGCTGGTTCTGGGTCAGTGGCAGGAGCACGATCCCGTGCTGGTGCGCGTGCACGAACCCTTGTCGGTGCTCGATGCCCTGGACCCACGCCGCGCCATGCACTCCTGGGGGCTGGATGCAGCGCTCGAGCGCATCCGCCAAGAAGGCGCGGGCGTGGTCGTCTTGCTCAATTGCGGTGAAAGCGCCGAACAGCTCATGCTGCAAATCGAAGGCCTGGCCACGGCCACCCACGCCCCCGTTCGGGGACGCATGGACTTGCGCTCCTACGGCATTGGCGCGCAAATCCTCAAGACCTGTGGCGTGCGCAAGATGCAGTTGCTGGGCAACCCGCGCCGCATGCCCAGCATGACCGGCTTTGACCTCGAAATCACGGGCTACCTTTCCAAATCCCCTTGACTCTCCGACACCCATTGAGCGCCTGCGCGTCCCACCATCATGTTCAACGAATCCAGCGACGACATCACCTGGCCTGATCTTCAAGGTCAAGGTCTGCGCATTGGCTTGGTGCAGGCCCGCTTCAACACCCCCATCACCCAGGGCTTGCTCCAGGCTTGCCAGGCCGAGCTCACCCGACTGGGCGTTGCCCCTCAGGACCAAACCGTGATCACCGTGCCCGGTGCGCTCGAAGTGCCCCTGGCCTTGCAGTCTTTGGCCAGCCTCAAGGCCTTTGATGCGCTGGTGGCATTGGGCTGCATCATCCGGGGCGAGACCTACCACTTCGAACTCGTGGCCAATGAGTCAGGCGCCGGCGTCACGCGCGTGAGCCTGGACCATGGCTTACCGATTGCCAACGCCATCCTCACCACGGAAAACCTCGAGCAAGCCCAAGCCCGCATGCAACCCAAAGGGCGCGATGCAGCCCGCGTGGCGGTGGAAATGGCCCGCCTCAAAACCCAACGCCCATGACCGATTCCACCCCTGCCCAGACACCCCGCGGCCCCAGCCGTGGCCGCAACCTCACCAGCAGCAGTGGGCGCAGCCGCGCGCGCGTGTTTGCGGTGCAAGCCCTCTACCAAGTGCTGGTGGGGCAGCAAGCGCTCAGCAGCATCCAGAGTTACACCAGCGAGCTCAGTGGCTTTCACAAGGCCGATGCCGATTACTTTCAACGCCTGCTCGAAGGCTGCGAGGCCCAGGCCAGCGACCTCGATGCGCGCTTCACGCCCTTCCTCGACCGACCGCTGGATCAGCTCTCACCCATCGAGCATGCCGTGCTCAGGCTGGGCACTTACGAGCTGGTGCACAGCGTGGATGTGCCCTGGCGCGTGGTGATCAACGAATCCATCGAACTGGCCAAGACCTTTGGCGGCACCGACGGCCACAAATACGTCAACGCCGTGCTCAACGAGGTCGCGCGGCTCACCCGCGAGGCCGAGTACGCCCACGACGTTGCCCAAGGGCTGGCACGTGGCTAAAAAAGCCCGTGCGAAGGGGCTGGGTCTGAGCCAGCGTGCGCTGGACATCCAACCCTTTTACGTCATGGAGATCGGCAAGGCCGCCCAGGCCATCGAGCAAGCGCTCCAGCCTGGCGACGCCCCCCTCATCCGGCTCAACATTGGCGAGCCCGATGCCAAGGCCGCCCCTGCGGTGGAGCGCGCGGCACAACTCGCCATTGCGCGTCAGGACACGGCCTACACCCCAGCCTTGGGCTTGCTTGCGCTGCGCGAACAGCTCAGCGCCTGGTATGCCCGCCGCTTCCAACTGTCCATCGACCCCGAGCGCATCGTCCTCACGGCAGGTGCTTCGGCGGGCTTGCTGCTCACCGCCCTGGCCTTGTTCGATTCGGGCGATGAAGTGCTCATGCCCGACCCCTGCTATCCCTGCAACCGCCAGTTTGTGCGGGCAGCCGATGCACGACCCGTGCTCATCCCCACGCAGGCACAAGACCGCTTTCAGCTGTCCGAGGCACAGGTCAGGGCACATTGGGGACCGCGCACACGCGGCGTGCTGCTGGCCTCGCCGTCCAATCCCACTGGCACGTCCATCCACCCCGATGTGCTGGCTGGCATCGACCGGGCCGTGACTGAGCGCGGTGGGGTGATGGTGGTCGATGAAATCTATTTGCCCTTGAGCTTTGACCCGGTCTATGGCCAAAGCGCTTTGGCCTTGGGCGATCACGTGGTGAGCGTCAACAGTTTTTCCAAATACTTCGGCATGACGGGATGGCGACTGGGCTGGGTGGTGGTGCCTGCGAGCCACGTTGCGCCCATGGAGCGCCTGGCACAAAACCTGTTCATCTGCCCCAGCACCATCGCCCAGCAGGCGGCGCTGGCGTGCTTCGAGCCCGAATCCCTGGCCGAATTCGAACAGCGCCGTGAGCGTTTGCGGCAACGTCGCGATGCCTTCATTCCCGCTTTGCAAGCCATGGGGCTGGAGGTCCCCGTGGTCCCCGATGGCGCGTTTTATGTGTGGGCTGATGCCAGCGACTGGTGCCGCCGCAAAGGCCTGGCCAGCAGCTGGGAGCTGAGCCTGGCCTTGTTGAACCAAGCCCATGTGGCGGTCACGCCGGGGCGTGATTTTTCAGAGCATGAGCCGGGGCGTTACATCCGCTTTTCGATTGCCAACGACCTGGACGAATTGATGCAAGCCGCCCAGCGCCTCCAACACTGGATCCAAACGCCATGAGCTTTGCCTTTGACCTTCGCGTTTACTGGGAAGACACCGATGCGGGTGGCATTGTGTTTTATGCCAACTACCTGAAGTTTTTTGAACGCGCGCGCACCGAGTGGCTGCGCCACCTGGGCATAGGCCAGCATGCCTTGCGTGAGCAAACCGGCGGCATGTTCGTGGTGCTCGACACCCAGGTGCGCTACCTCAAGCCCGCCGTGCTCGACGACATGCTGTGCGTCACTGCCCAGCTGCACGAACGCGGCCGCGCCAGTCTGGTCATTCACCAGCAGGCCGCCCGGCGTGAAACCGATGGCTCACTCACCCCTTTGTGTGAAGGCCATATCCGCATTGGTTGGGTGAACGCACACGCCCTCAAACCTGCCAGAATCCCCCCATCTTTGCTGGAACGACTCTCATGAATAACGACTTTTCCATTGTGACCCTGCTGTTGAATGCCAGCTGGGTGGTTCAAGCCGTGGTGCTGGTGCTGCTTTTGGTGTCTGTCATGAGCTGGGCCACGATTTTTCGCAAGGTGTTCTCGCTCAAAGATGTGCGTGACCTCAACGATGCCTTCGAGCGCGATTTCTGGTCGGGCAAAAGCCTCAACGAGCTCTACACCTCGGCACAGCAAAACGCCAAGCAAGGCGGCCCCATCGAACGCATTTTTGCCAGCGGCATGCGCGAATACAGCAAGCTGCGTGAACGCCGCATCGCCGACCCTGGCCTGCTGATGGACGGCGCCCGCCGCGCCATGCGCGCGAGCTACCAGCGCGAGCTCGAGTTCATCGATGCCAACATTTCTTTCCTGGCCTCTGTGGGCTCGGTGTCACCTTACGTGGGGCTCTTTGGCACGGTGTGGGGGATCATGCATGCCTTCACCGGCCTGGCCGAGTTGCAACAAGTCACGCTGGCCAAGGTCGCACCCGGCATTGCCGAGGCCCTGGTGGCCACGGCCATTGGTCTGTTTGCTGCCATCCCGGCGGTGCTGGCCTACAACCGTTTCAACCGCGAGGTCGATCGCATCGCCAACAAGATGGAGACCTTCATCGAAGAGTTCTCCAACATCCTGCAACGCAACCTGGGCGGCCAGTCGGCCACCGGTCACTGAGGGCACCCACCATGCCCAGCGTGGTTTCATCCCGAGGCCGTTCGCGCCGAGCCATGAGCGACATCAACATGGTGCCGTTCATCGATGTGATGCTGGTGCTGCTCATCATCTTCATGGTGACCGCGCCCCTCATGACCCCCAGCATGATCGATGTGCCCTCGGTGGGCAAAGCCGCTGCCGCCCCCGAGATGGTGCTCACCATCGAGATCGAGAAAAACGGCAAGATGCAATTGCGGCAAAAGTCATCGGGCAAAACCGGTGTGGACCAAACCCACAGCGTGACCCTGGACAACGTCGCCTTGCAAGCCAAGCTCATGCAAGGCGAGTCGGATCAAATCCCGGTCATCATCAGCGCAGACAAGACCTTGCCCTACGAAAAAGTCATGCAGGTGATGGACAAGCTGCAGCGCGCCAACGTCAAGCGAATTGGTCTGTCGGTGCGCACGCTTGATTAATGGCTCATGCAAACCAGGGAAGCCTCCAACTTCTTGCCCCCTGCACCCGGCGCGGGTGGGCGCTCCATGTTCTTGTCGGTGCTGGTGCACGGGTTGCTGGTGCTGGCCCTCACCTGGGGCTTGAACTGGAACCGCCACGAGGTGGCCGTCCCCATCGCAGCAGAAGTCTGGTCCGCCATCCCTGCGCCCGCTGCGCCTCAGGCCAACTCCGAGCCCGAACCTCAGCCCGAACCCAAGCCTGAGCCGCCACCAGAACCCCAACCTGAACCCAAGCCCGAGCCCAAGCCGCAACCCAAGCCCGTGCCGCCTCCGCCACCGCCGCCCAAGGCCAGCACCAAAGCCGAAGCAGCCAAGGAAGCCGAGATCGCCACTGCCAAGCAGCGCATCAAGGAACAGGAAAAGGCGCGACAGGCTGAGGCTGAGCGGGCGGCGGCCAAGCGCAAGGCCGAGCTCGACCGCAGGGAAGCCGAACATCAGGCCAAAGTAAAAAAACTCGAAGAAGAGCGCCAACGCAAAACCGAGCAAGAGACCAAAAAGCGCGAAGAAGCGCAAAAGCGCAAGGACCAGGAAGCCAAAACCAAGCGCGAAGAACAAGCCAAGCGCGATGCCCAGGCCAAGCGCGAGGCCGAGGAAAGCCGGCGCATGGAAGAACAACGCAAGGCCAACCTGGCGCGCCTCAATCAAATGGCTGGCAACTCACCCAACCCAGACAGCACCGGCACGCAGGCCAAAGCCTCGGGTCCTTCTGACAGCTGGGGGGGACGAATTCAAGAAGCCGTCCTGCCGCGCATCACCTTCACCGAGGACAAGCCGCCCAACATCGTGGCCACCGTCCGGGTGAAGCTGGCCCCAGATGGCACCATTGTGGGCAAAGATCTCATCAAGACCAGCGGCAACAAAGCCTGGGACGATGCCGTGTTGCGTGCGCTGGAAAAAACCGGCAAGTTGCCGCGTGACATCGATGGCCGGATTCATACCCCGGTGGACATCGACTTCAACCCCCGCTCGCTTCAGCGATGACAGGCCCCAGGCGAATGCGCACCGTCGTGCCATGACCCAGGCGGCTCTTGAAGATCAGGCTCCAGCCCTGCCTGTGCGCGATGTGATTCGCGCTGTACAAGCCCAAACCCCAGCCGCCGCGCTCAGTGGATTGCCCCACGTGTTCGCTGGCCTGTTGCGCATGCGCAGGCTTCACATGAGACGCCAGCAAGGCTTGGGGCATGCCACTGCCCGTGTCCACGATCCACAGCCAGGCCTGCCCGCCCTGTGATCGCACGGCCATCAGGATGCGTCCCTTGGCTGGCGTGTGCCGCAAGGCGTTTTGAAACAGATTGCGAACCAAGCGGCGCAACTCGGCCTCATGGACCCTGACCTGAAGGGGCAGGAGGTGGCTGCGCAGGCTCACCGACAAGAAATTGGCCATGGGTCTATGCTCTTGCACGAGGCGCATCACCAAGGCCTTCAAGTCCCGCACCGGCGGCGGCGAGGCCGCCTCGTGCTGCAACGTACCGGCCTCCTCTGGGGCGTGGATGACTGCAAAGTCATCCAGCGATTCGGTGGCGTACTGCAGGCTCGTCATGACTTCTTCCTTGGCCACCACCTCGGGCGAGTTGAGCAGGTGAACGGCCATGCGGATGCTCATCAGGGGTTGCCACAAGTCATGCTGCAGCATGGCCCACCACACCTGCCGCTCATGCAGACGTTGCAATTGCGTGCGCTCCTCATCGCGCATGGCCATCACCTGTTGCCAGATTGATGCGGCAAACACCACGGCCACCGCCGAGCCCTGGACCACGTTCGCCCACAAGGTCACCTGCGCGCTCCAATCCATCCAGCGATGCAGCACATACACCACGGCTGAGAGCAGATAGATGAACCAGATCATGACCATTTGGCGGGTCTGCAGGGTGGGCTGACGCTTCATGGCCCACAGGGCCACAATCAGCAGTCCCAGGGCTTGCGCACTGCCCAGCCAGACCAGTTGAAAGCGCAAACTCCAGGGCGCCCACAGCGCCAGCCCCGGTGCGACCAGCCACCACCAGCCCATGAGCAAAGAAAGGAGCATGCTCACCCAGACGGGAAGCACCCCTGCCACCACCGCCCTGGCATGCCACAAGCCCAATCCAAGCAGCAGCAAGTAGGCGGTCTCGCCCACCCAGCCCCAGGTCCAGCGGTCCCACCAGGGCATGAGCCACACGCCAAGGCCACTGACCCACAGCATGCCCACCCATTCCGACACCGCCATGGCCAGCATCAGCACCAAGCCCTGACTCCAGGTTTTGGGCCAATACGCCAGCGACATCAAGACCAGCGCCAAAGGCAGGGTGATGAGCAGCACCGACATCACCGCCGAGTTTTTTTCCAGTTGCAGGTGTTCCTCAGCTGGCATGAGCACCAGGGGAAAGCGAACGCGGTTGTAGCCATTGACCAGGATGAGCCAGTCGTTGGCTTCCTGCGCTTGCCAATGCAAGATCCAGTGCACATGTTGCGCCCCTTGCAGCCAGCCTGTGCCCGCGTCGGCACGCGACACACGCTGCCATCCCCCTGGCCCATGTCGCCACAGTTGCACATCGTCTTGCGTGGTGGAGGGGTAGACCAGCACCTTGGTCATGGGGGTGGACTGGGGGTTGACCATGCGCAATCGCGCCCATCGCGCCTGGGGAATCCAGCCACCCACCTGAGCCTGCTCATGCGCCAAGCCATGCCCACCCTGTTGCTGCCAAGCCTGCATCGCCTCGTCGGGCGAGTCCGACTGCGAGGGCAGGTTCAGCACCGAGAGGTGTGGCCACAGTTTTTGTGTGCCCGAGGTCAGCACCAAGTATTGCTGGGGCTGGGCACAAACCCCGAGCGCGAAGGCCCAAAAGACCATCAGCCCCAGTCTCCAGATCCGCGCTGTGCACATGTTGCTCAGGCCCCCTTGTGACCGCGCAGGTCCGCCCACTCCAAATAGAGTTGAACGGCCTCGGTCCGGTTGCGTACGCCCAGGAGCCGATAGGCGTCGCGCAAATGCGTTCTCACGGTCTCCTCACTCACAGACAAACGATCTGCGATTTCCTGATTGCTCAAACCCCGTGAGAGTTGCATGAGGACTTCGACTTGACGGGGGGTGAGGCGCATCAAGGGATTGGGGCTGGGCTCGGCAACATGACAGGGCGCCATGTGACCTGCATCCTGCAAGGCCAGCAACTGCTCGCGCACCATGCGTTGCCAGGTGACGCTGTGCATGGTCTTGGCCACCCAGCGCGCGCCCTGCTGGGCGCAGGTCTGCCGGATGCTGTCATCGTTGAGTGCGGTGCACACCCACACCAGACTGGGTGCACAGGCGCGGATGCGCTGGGCCAGCGGGGGCAACAAGGCATCCTGGGATTGGGATCGCGACAAGGCCACATCCATGATCACCCAGTCGAACGGGACTTGCAGGCGATGGGACCGCATCACGATCGTGTGGGCACTGGGCCAATCATTCACATGATGGATCTGGCAGTCGGGGGCATGGTGCTTGATTTGCATCACCCAGCCCTGCACCACCATGGGGTGATCTTCGATGATGAGCACTTTCATGCGGTGTCCTCCTGGGGCAGGACAACGCTTCAAGCCCGATGTGCGTGAGTTGGATCAGTGATGTCGAGGTTTCAGTCTAGACCCTGATCCCCAGCGCATGGGCTGGGGTTTGCATGGAGGCTTGGCGCCGGTGCTCAGGGACGCTGGGCTGCAATGGGATGCAGACCGGTTTGCACGTCACCGCATTGAGCGCGGTGCTTGAGCACATGGTCCATGACCACCAGGGCCAGCAAGGCCTCGGCGATGGGGGCAGCGCGGATGCCCACACACGGGTCGTGACGGCCTTTGGTGATCACCGAGGTGGGCTGACCCTGCGCATCGATGGTCTCGCGGGGGATGAGGATGGAGCTGGTGGGCTTGATGGCCAAGCGCACCTCCAGGTCCTGCCCGGTGCTGATGCCGCCCAGGACACCCCCTGCATGGTTGGTGGCAAAGCCCTCGGGTGTGAGGGTGTCGCCGTGCTGGCTGCCCTTGTGCAGCACCGACTCAAAGCCCGAGCCGATCTCCACGCCCTTGACCGCGTTCAGACCCATCATCGCCCAGGCGATGTCGGCATCGAGCTTGTCGTAAAGCGGCTGACCCAAGCCCACAGGCATGCCCGTGGCCACCACCCGGATCGCAGCACCACAGGAGTCGCCCGATTTGCGCAAGGCATCCATGTAGTGCTCCAGGGCAGACACATCGGCCAGCGGCGCAAAAAACGGGTTGTGCTCGACGTGCGCCCAGGATTCAAAGGCAATGGGCAACTCGCCCAGTTGCACCATGCAGGCCTTGAAGGCAATGCCCAAGTGCTGCTTGAGCCATTTGCGCGCCACAGCCCCAGCGGCCACCGTGGGCGCGGTCAGGCGTGCCGATGAGCGCCCGCCACCCCGTGGGTCGCGCACGCCGTACTTTTGCCAGTAGGTGTAGTCGGCATGACCAGGGCGAAAGGTCTGAAGGATGTCGCCATAGTCCTTGCTGCGCTGGTCGGTGTTGTGGATCACCAGGGCAATCGGTGTGCCGGTGGTCACGCCTTGGTAAACCCCCGAGAGGATTTGCACGGCATCGGGCTCCTGGCGTTGAGTCACGTAGCGGCTGGTGCCAGGGCGGCGGCGGTCGAGTTCGGACTGGATGTCGGCCTCGGCGAGTTCAAGACCGGGCGGACAGCCATCGATCACGCAGCCAATTGCCGGGCCGTGGGATTCACCAAAGTTGGTGACACAAAACAAATCGCCGAAGGTGTTGCCGCTCATGGGAGGGCATTATTCCAGACGCCACGCCCGACACCGTGGGCAAGCGGCGGCGGGTTCAGGCGCGACCCGATTCGGGTTCAGCTGGCCAGTCGCGGATGTAGGCCTTGAGCATCTTGTTCTCGAAGTTCTGGGCATCCACCACGGCCTTGGCCACGTCGTAAAAGCTGATCACACCCATGAGCATGGCGCCGTCCATCACCGGCAAATAGCGGGCATGGCACTCGAGCATGAGGCGGCGCACTTCGTCCAGATCGGTCTCGGGCGAGCAGGTCATGGGGTGGGCTTCCATGGCTTGCTGCACGGTGGCCTCGCCCAGCTCACCGTGCTGCTGGTGCAGGGCTTTGATGATTTCACGGAAGGTGAGCACGCCAGCGAGTTGGCCCCGGTTCATGATGACCAGCGAGCCCAGGTCATGCTCGGCCATGATGCGAATGGCCTCGTTGAGCCGGGCACCCGGATCCAGGGTGAACAAGGTATTGCCTTTGACGCGAAGGATGTCGCTGACTTTCATGATCCGTCTCCAGAGTGCTCCAATCTGAACGGATACTAGCGCATCCCTTTGAACCTGGACCCTGGAGCAAACCCATGCCTGGATACAGCGACCCGCACTTTGACACCCTCACCCTTCACGCTGGTGCAGCCCCCGACCCCACCACGGGGGCCAGAGCCACGCCCATTCACCTGAGCACATCGTTCGTGTTCGAGTCCAGTGATCAGGCCGCCGCCCTCTTCAACCTCGAACAATCCGGCCATGTGTACAGCCGCCTGAGCAACCCCACGACCGCGGTGTTCGAGCAGCGCATGGCCGCCCTCGAAGGCGGTGTGGGCGCGATTGCCACCGCCAGCGGGCAAGCCGCCTTGCACCTGGCCGTGGCCACGCTCATGGGTGCGGGCGGGCACATCGTGGCCAGCACCTCACTGTATGGCGGCTCGCACAACCTTTTGCACGACACCTTGTCGCGCTTTGGCATTGCCACCACCTTTGTTCGCCCCGATGACCTTGACGGCTGGCGCGCGGCCATCACACCGCAAACCCGGTTGCTCTTTGGCGAAACCGTGGGTAACCCGGGGCTGGATGTGCTGGACATCCCGGCCTTGGCGCAACTGGGGCGCGATCACGGCATCCCCCTGCTGGTGGACAGCACCCTCACGCCACCCTGCGTGTTGCAACCCTTGTCGCTGGGCGCGAGCCTGGTCTTTCATTCGGCCACCAAATTCCTCAGTGGCCACGGCACCGTGATTGGCGGCGTGCTTGTCGATGGCGGTGAATTCGACTGGCTGGGCAGCGGGCGCTTCCCCGAACTCACCCAACCCTATGCGGGCTTTCATCACATGGTCTTTCAGGACGAGAGCACCACAGGGGCGTTTTTGCTGCGCGCACGCCGCGAGGGCTTGCGCGACTTCGGCGCATGCCTGAGTCCGCACAGCGCCTGGCTGATCCTGCAAGGCCTGGAGACCTTGCCCCTGCGCATGCAACGCCATTTGGACAACACCGAAAAGCTGGTGGGCTTTCTGAGCCAGCAAGCCCTGGTCGAGCGCGTGCATCACCCGCTCATGCCTGGGCATCGCAGCCATGCTTTGGCGCAGCGCCTCTTGCCAGGCGGCGCCAAGAGTGCCGGCGCCGTCTTCAGCTTTGACCTCAAGGGCGGGCGCGCGCAAGGCCAGGCCTTCATCGAATCGCTCAAGCTATTTAGCCATTTGGCCAATGTGGGGGACTGCCGCAGTCTGGTGATCCATCCAGCCAGCACCACGCATTTCCGCATGGGCGACGACGCCTTGCGCGCCGCTGGCATTGGCCCCGGCACGATCCGGCTTTCGGTGGGTCTGGAAAACGCCGATGACCTGATCGACGACCTCAAGCGCGCCCTCAAGCGCGCCGAGAAAGTGGGAGCCTGACCATGGAGCTGCAAGTCAATCAACGCACGGTCTACGCTTACACGGGGGGCAAAGCCTTCAGAGCCGATCAGCCCACCGTGGTGTTTGTGCATGGCGTGCTCAACGACCATTCGGTGTGGATCCTGCAAAGCCGCTACCTGGCCAACCACGGCTGGAATGTGCTGGCCGTGGACTTGCCAGGCCACATGCGAAGCCAGGGACCTTGCCCACGCAGTGTGCAAGAAGCCGCCGACTGGCTGGCTGCTGTGCTCGATGCCGCAGGCCTTGCCCAGGCCGCCGTGGTGGGCCACAGCTGGGGCTCGCTGATCGGCCTGGAGACGGCCGCGCGGCACCCCTTGCGCGTGAGCCACCTGGCGATGGTGGGCACGGCCTATCCCATGAAGGTGTCCGATGTCTTGCTGCGCGACTCGGTGGACAACCCCGAGGCAGCGATTCACCTCATCAATGTGTTTTCGCGCTCCACCTTGTGCGCGCCGCCATCGGCGCTGGGACCAGGCACCTGGGTGTTTGGGGCCAACCGGGCGCTCAACCGCCGAGTGATGCGCGCCAATCCGCACGAACCGGTGTTCCACCTGGGCTTCAAGGCTTGCAACGATTACGCTAACGGCTTGCAGGCCATGGCCAAGGTGGCTTGCCCGGTGCTGTTCATCCATGGCGAACAAGACCAGATGACCCCACCGCGCGCGGCCAAGGAGCTGGTGCAGACCGCCAAAGCCCATGCCCCTGCCGTGAGCGAAGTGACCGTGCCCTGCGGCCACCACCAGATGAACGAGTCGCCCAGGGAAACCCTGCACGCCCTGTGTGACTTTTTGGGCACGCGCCCCAGAAGCTGACCCTGGGTGACAATCCAGGCCATCCCTTGATGGAGTCCTGGATTGAACACCGAAGTTGAGATTGCCCCGAATGTCTTGTGGACGCAGCGCCTTGCCGTGGGCTGTCTGGTGGGTCTGGTGGTGCTGAGCCTGGGTTGGGAATTGTGGTGGGCACCCATCAGACCGGGTGGATCCTGGTTGGCCCTCAAGGCCTTGCCCTTGTGCATTCCTCTGGCGGGCTTGCTCAAGCGCCGCCTCTACACCTACCGCTGGGTGAGCCTGCTGGTGTGGCTCTATTTCACCGAGGGCGTGGTGCGCGCCTGGAGCGACCCCATGCCCAGCCGCATGCTGGCGGGCTTAGAAATCGCCCTGTGCCTGGGTTTGTTTGCTGCCTGCGCCGCCCATGTTCGGTTTCGCTTTCAACACGCCAGGCAACTGGCACTGGCTCAGGACGGCGATCCGGCCGACCCGACCTCCCCAGCCCCTCAAGGAGCCCCTCATGTCTGAGGTCTTGAACGCTTTGCGCGACATCGTTGGCGCCAAGCAGGTGCTCATCGATGCCGACTGCCAACCCTTTGAAACCGACTGGCGCAAGCGCGTGACGGGCAAGGCCTTGTGTGTGGTGAGGCCTGCCAACACCCAGGAAGTGGCCGACATCGTCAAGGCCTGCGTGAGGCATGGCGTGAGCATCGTGCCCCAGGGCGGCAACACTGGCATGGTGGTGGGCGCCGTGCCCGATGCCAGTGGAGAGCAAGTGGTGCTGAGCCTGCAACGGCTCCACCGCATTCGCCACCTCGACCCTGCCAATGCCACGATCACCGCCGAGGCCGGGGTGATCCTGCAACAGTTGCAAGTCGCGGCCAGTGAACAGGGCTTGCTCTATCCCTTGAGCCTGGGCTCACAGGGCAGCTGCACGCTGGGGGGCAACCTCTCGACCAACGCGGGTGGTACCCAGGTGGTTCGTTATGGCAACACGCGCGAGCTGTGCCTGGGGCTGGAGGTGGTGACCGCCGATGGCGAGATCTGGCAGGGGCTCAGCGGCTTGCGCAAGGACAACACCGGCTACGACCTGCGCGACCTCTTCATTGGCGCCGAGGGAACGCTGGGCATCATCACAGCCGCCACCATGAAGCTCTTTCCCAAGCCGCGTTGCCAGCTCACGGCCTGGGCCACGGTGGACTCGGTGCAGCATGCCGTGCGCTTGCTGGAGCTCGCGCGCGCCAGGCTCAATGCGGGCCTCACCGGCTTTGAGATGATGAATCAGTTTTCCATGAGCCTGGTGGACAAGCACTTCCCCGAGCGGCGGGTGCCCTTGTGGCGCGAAGCCCCCTACTGTGTGCTGCTTGAACTCTCGGACATGGAGTCCGAGGACCACGCGCGCCACAGCCTAGAGGGCTTGCTCGAAGAGGCCATGGGCGAAGGCTGTGTGGGCAATGCCATCGTTGCCGAGAACCTGAGCCAGGCGCAAAACCTGTGGCTGATCCGCGAGAACATCACCATGGCACAGGCCAATGAGGGGCTCAACATCAAGCACGACATTTCCCTGCCAGTGTCGGCCATCGCCGACTTTTGCGCGCACACCGATGCCGCGCTGGCGCGCGAAATTCCCGGCGTGCGGCTGGTCAACTTTGGCCACTTGGGAGACGGCAACTTGCACTACAACGTGCAGTGTCCGGCCGATGTGCCGCATCAGGTGTTTTTAGAACGCGAGGAAGCCCGGGTCAATTCACTGGTCAACAACGCGGTCAAGCAGTTCCATGGCTCCATCAGCGCCGAGCATGGCATTGGCAGCCTCAAGGTAGACACCCTGCCCAAATACAAAGACCCCGTGGCCCTCGCCCTCATGCGGCGCATCAAGCAGGCGCTGGACCCCAAGGGCTTGCTCAATCCGGGGCGGGTGATCCGGGTCTGAACTTAAGATTTGGTTTTCTTTGTCCGCCTGATTGCCCACCATGAAAATCACCGTCCAAACCCTGGTCCAAGCCCCAATTGCCCGCGTCTGGCAGGCCTACACCACCCCGCAAGACATCGTGCAGTGGAATGCGGCCTCTGACGACTGGCACACCACCCAGGCCAGCGTGGATTTGCGCGAGGGCGGCTCGTTTTCCTCGCGCATGGAAGCCAAGGACGGCAGTTTCGGATTTGACTTCGCAGGCACCTACACCCGCGTGGTCCCGCATGAACTCATTGCCTACAGCTTTGGCGATCGCACCGCCCAGGTCGAATTTGTGCCGGGCACCGAGGGCCATGCGGGCGTCACGGTGCGGGTGACGTTTGATGCCGAAACCCTGCACCCCGTGGAGCAGCAACGCGAGGGCTGGCAAGCCATCCTCAACAACTTTGCCCGGCACGTGCACGCCCATTGAAGCCGTGTGGGGCGCACGCTGCCTTGCCGATAAACTCCGCCTCATGAACACGCCCCAACGCCCCATTCGCCAGCAGTACGAAGATTTCATGCGTCATGTGTTTGAGCATGGTGTGCCCAAGACCGACCGCACGGGCACGGGCACGCTCAGCGTGTTTGGCCATCAGATGCGCTTTGACCTGCGCGAAGGCTTTCCCCTGGTGACCACCAAAAAAGTTCACCTCAAATCCATCATTTACGAATTGCTGTGGTTTTTGCAGGGCTCGAGCAACAACCAGTGGCTGCGCGAGCGCGGCGTGACGATCTGGGATGAATGGGCTCGCCCCGACGGCGACCTCGGACCGGTGTATGGCGTGCAGTGGCGCAGCTGGCCCAAGCCCGATGGCACGCACATCGACCAGATCTCGCAGGTGGTCCAGACCCTCAAGACCAATCCCGATTCACGCCGCATCATCGTGAGCGCCTGGAATGTGGCTCAGCTCGACCAGATGGCGCTCATGCCCTGCCACGCGTTTTTCCAGTTCTACGTCGCTCCCCCGCAAGCCGCAGGTGAGCGCGGCAAGCTCTCTTGCCAGCTCTACCAGCGCAGCGCCGACATTTTCCTGGGGGTGCCTTTCAACATCGCCAGCTACGCGCTGCTCACCCACATGCTGGCCCAGCAGTGTGACCTTGATGTGGGTGACTTCATCTGGACGGGTGGTGACTGCCACATCTACAACAACCACTTTGACCAGGTGCGCGAGCAACTCTCCCGCCAGCCCTTTGCCTATCCCACGCTCCACATCCGGCGCCAACCCGCTGACCTCTTCTCGTATGAGTTTGAGGATTTCGAGGTGCAGGACTACCAGTGCCATGCGGCCATCAAGGCCCCCGTGGCCGTCTGAAGCCCCAGCCCCGTCTGCTGGCTTGCCGCGACCCCCACGATGAACATCAACCTGATCTGGGCGCAGTCCACCAACGGCATCATTGGCCAGGACGGAACCATGCCGTGGCACTTGCCCGAGGACTTGGCCCATTTCAGGGCGCTCACTCTGAGCCACCCCGTGATCATGGGGCGCAAGACCTGGGACTCCCTGCCCGAACGCTTCAGGCCCTTGCCCAAGCGCACCAACATTGTGGTGACGCGCCAGGCCGACTGGGCGCCACATCACCCAGCGGTGCGCCGGGCAGACTCGGTCGCAGCGGCCTTGTCGCCGCAGCTCGTGGGCGCCGATGTGAACGAGGTCTGGGTGATCGGCGGCGGACAAATCTATCAACAGTGCCTGCCCTTTGCCACGCGCGCTGAGGTCACCGAAATCCATGGCGACTTTGCGGGCGACACCCGGGCACCATCGCTAGACCCCCGCCAATGGCAGGAAGTCAGCCGCGAGGCTCATACCTCTTCAGCGGGCTTGCGTTTTGATTTTGTGAGCCACCGGCGCGTCCAGGCCGCTTGAGTGTGGCGCCAACCCTGCGGCGCCAGATAAGCCACGACGAGCAGACACGCCCCTTGCAGCGCCCAAGGCATGGACTGTGACCATTCGCCCGCCCAATTGGGCACAAACTGCACAAAGGCCGCGCCCAGCCACAAGCCACTGAGCAGCCCCACACCCGACACCGCCAAACCCACGAGCAGGGTGATGGACAAGAAGGCCGAATAAGCATCCGGCGACACAAAACCCACCCAGGCTGCGCCCAGGCCACCCGCCAGGCTGGTGAGGGCGCCCGAGATCGCAAAGGCGCACACCTTCAAAGGCGTGAGGTTCACGCCCAGGGCTTCAAGGGCTTGCGGTTGGTCGCGCAAGGCTTGCAAGGCCAGCCCCCAATGCCGCTGGCGAGCCCATCGCTCCAATGCCATGCAAGCTGCCAGCAACAGGACCAGCCCCAGGGTGTAGAGGCGTGCACGGTCTGAGGCCGTGTCAAAGGCCAACCAGGTGAGGCCTTGCGAGCCGCCTGTCCACGCACCCAGGCCTGGTGCCTTGAGGACCTGTGGCCAGGCCGCCGCCAAGGCAAAGGTCGCCAAGGCCAGCAAATGACCCGACAAGCGCCCAGCCACCCAGGCCATGAGCGCGCCCAGCGCCGCCCCCATCAACGTGGCGGCCAGCAAGCTCAGCGCCAGCGGCCAATGCAGGTGGACCGCCGTCATGGCCGCCACATACGCCCCGCATCCCAACCAAGCCCCATGCCCGATGGAGATCATGCCGCCCAGGCCGGTGAGCACATGCAAGCCCAGCAATGCGAGGACCATGACCATCCACAGGTTGAACTGAAACAGGTGAAAGTCCCCCAGGGTCCAGGGGGCGATCAGCAGTGCCGCCCAAAAGACTCCGCCAAGCTGGGTGACCCAACGCATCAGTGCGCCCTCCCCGGGGCGGTGCCCAGCAACCCTTGAGGCCGCAAGGCCAGCACCAGCACGATGAGCAGCAAGGCCATGGGTTGCTTGAGTTCATGGCCCACCACAAAGGCGCCCAACCAGTTGTCCAGCACGCCCACCACCAAGCCTCCCAGCACGGCGCCCGGCGGGCTGTTCAAGCCACCCAGCACGGCCGCCGCAAAGGCATAGAGCAGCACGTTCATCATCATGTTGGGCTCCAGGTACACCATGGGTGCGATCAACACCCCAGCTACCGCACCCACCATGGCGGCCAAGCCCCAACCCCAGGCCAGCATCCACGACACCGGCAGGCCCAGCCAGCGCGCAGCCTCGGGGTGCTGCGCCGCTGCACGCAGGGCCAGACCCCAGCGGGTGAATCTGAAAAACACATAGACCCACGCCATCATGACCAGGGTCACCGCCACCACCCCCAATTGATGGCCCGTCCACCACGGCAGGGCAGCCAGGCCTTGCTGCGGAAAAGGACTCGCAAAGCCTTTGAGCATGTGCCCCCATTGCCAGGACATGAACGCATGGAAGACCATGAGCAGCCCCACGAACACCATCACCTGCGTGAGCAAGGGCGCGCGTTCAACCGGGCGCAGGCACAAGCGATGCACCACCACCCCCATGATCAGACTCAACACCAAGGTGAGCGCCAAGGCCAGGACCAGCGGCAAACCCGCTTGCATCAGGCTCCAGGCCAAGAAGGTGGACAGGGTGGCCATTTCGCCTTGCGCGAAATTGATGTGGTGGGTGGTGCGGTGGATCATCACCAGCGCCAAGGCCAGGCTGGCGTAAATGAAGCCGTTGGCCAAGCCCGCCGCAGTTTGAAGCACCCAGGCATCGCTGAACATCGCTTCAGGCTCCAAGGTAGGCGCGGCGCAGCGCCGCATCGCGTTGCACGGATTTGGCCTCGCCCGCGCAGGCCACCTGGCCCATGTGCAAGACCACGGCATCGTGCGCCAGCTCCAGCGCCAGGGCGGCACTTTGCTCCACCAACAAGATGGTGAGCCCCTGGCTTTCGTTGAGCGTGCGCAGCCATGCATAGACCTCGGCCACGACTTTGGGGGCAAGCCCCAATGCGGGCTCATCGAGCACCAACAGTTGAGGGCGCATCATCATGGCGCGGGCCAAGGCCAGCATCTGCTGTTCACCGCCCGACAAATCCCCCGCGCGCTGGGTGCGCCTGAGCGCCAGCTGGGGGAAGCGTTGCAACCACAAGGCCACATCGGCCTGCACTTCGCCCTGGGCAGCACGCCGTGGCCATGCGCCCAGAATCAGGTTCTCTTCCACCGTGAGGCTGCCCAGCGTGCCACGGCCTTGCGGCACATGGGCCAAGCCCAAGGCGGCAATGGCTTCGGTGGACTGGTGCATGAGGGATTGACCTTGCCAGTGCACCTCGCCCTGGCACGACACAGCCTGGAAGATGGCACGCAGCGTGGTGGTCTTGCCCGCCCCATTGGCACCCAGGAGCGCAAGGATGCGACCCGGCTTGAGCGTGAGATCGATGCCGTGCAGCACGGGGGCATCACCATACTGTGCCTGCAAGCCCCTCACCTCAAGCCCAGCCATGGGTTGCCTCCCCCAAATAGGCCTCGATCACAGCCGGGTGCTGGCGCACGAGCTCGGGGCTGCCCTGGGCGATGACGCGACCCTGATCCAGGACCCAGCAGGCATCGCTGATGGGCCAGATCCACTGCAAGCGATGCTCGATCAGGAGCACCGAGGCTTTGAGCCTGGTGCGCAGGCTTTGCAGCGCGCCCACCATGCGTTGCCAATCGGCCTCGGTCTGACCCGCCGCAGGTTCGTCGAGCAACATCACCAGCGGCTGGGCCACCAGACAGCGCGCCAGCTCGACACGGCGCTGAAGGCTCTGTCCCAATTCACCCGCACGGGTGGACAAAATGCTGGCCAGGTCCAGCTGATCGATGACCTCCTCCATCCAGTCTTGCATGGGCATCCGGGGCGTTCGTTGGGCACGCAAAGGGTGGGTGGCCAACTGCAAGTGGTCTTGCACGGTCAAGTGCTGAAACACCGCCGCCTGTTGCGCCATGCGCACCAAGCCCAGGCCAGCCAAGGCGTGCGGCGGCAGCCCCAGCAGGGATTGACCCCGCCAAACGATGCGCCCCGACTGCACGGGTACCGCTGCTGTCAGCGCCTGAAAGAGCGTGGTCTTGCCCGCGCCATTGGGACCGATGAGGGCGACCACGGTTTCGGGCATCAGCGACAGACTCACTGAGTCCAAGGCCTGCACACCACCATAGGCCACACACAGGTCCACCACCGACAAGACGGGCGCGTCGTCAGGCGTGGCCAGGGGCAGGTGGGCGGCAGTCATGGCGCTATTTGACCAGCAACTTGACCCGCTACCTGCCCCCACACTCACCGCGCTGCCCGGGCTTTCTACAATGCGCCACTGTCAACAAAGCCCCTGAACACATGAACACCTTGCGCTTGGCCACCTGGAACGTCAACTCCCTGCGCGTGCGCCTGCCCCAGCTGTGGGACTGGCTGGACCTGACCGAGCCCGAGGGCGGCATTCAGCTCATGGGGCTGCAAGAAACCAAGACCGAGGATGCGGCCTTTCCCTGGGAGGACTTCGAGTCCTGCGACTGGCACGTGGCGCACCATGGACAAAAAACCTACAACGGCGTGGCGCTGGTGTCGCGCGAGCCCCTGAGCGATGTGGTGCGCAATCTGCCTGGCTTGGAAGACGAACAGGCCCGCGTCATCACGGCCACCACGTTGGGGCTGCGGGTGATCTGCGCTTATTTCCCCAACGGTCAAGCACCCGACTCTGACAAGTTCCAATACAAGCTGCACTGGCTCGAGGCCCTCAAAGCCCATGTGCGCGATCAACTCGCACAGCACCCCAGGCTGGTGTTGATGGGCGACTTCAACATCACGCGCGACGACAACGATGTGTACGACCCCGTTGAACTCGCAGGCACCATCCACTGCACCGACATCGAGCGGCAGGCGTTTTCAGACTTGCTGGACTTGGGCTTTCACGATGCCCTGCGGCTCTTTCACTCCGAGCCGCAGCAATTCAGCTGGTGGGACTACCGCGCGGCTGCATTTCGGCGCAACCGGGGCTTGCGCATTGACCATGTGCTGGTGAGTGAGGCGCTCAAGCCCGAGGCCAGCGACTGCGTCATCGACAAGCGCCCGCGCACCTTCGAGCGCCCCAGCGATCACACGCCCGTGGTGCTGAGCCTGGTCAAGGCGCCCTGAAGCCTTGGCTTCAGACCTGGGCGTCCATGCCCAGCTCCTGGATTTTCCGGGTGAGCGTATTGCGGCCAATGCCCAGCTTGAGCGAGGCCTCAATGCGACGACCCCGCGTGGTGGACAAAGCCGCTTCGATGAGCGTGCGCTCAAAGCGTTGCGTCAAGGTGTCCCACACATCGGTGCGCCCCGTCCTGAGCAAGGCCAGGGCATGGGTGCGCAAGTCCGTTTGCCAGGCGGCATCGTCACTGAGCTCGCTGCCGTCGCTCAGGGTGCTGGCGGGGGTGCCCGTTGCGGTCTCTGCGCCGCCAGGCCACGGCGTTGACCCGGCCATGGGCGCGGTGTGAATCACTTCACCGCCCCCGTGCAAGCCGTCAAGGACGACGCCCGCCTGAAGAGCCGGGGCCACTGCTGCAGCAGGCACAGCCAATACCGGGCTGCTTGCGCTCAGCGAAGCAACGTCCTGCGCGGCTGGCGAAGGCTGCAGCACCTCGGGGGGTAAATCCTTGACATCGATTTGCTGCATGGGTGCCATGACGGTGAGCCAGTGGCAGATGTTTTCGAGTTGGCGCACATTGCCCGGAAAGCCAAATCGCAACAGGTGCTGCAAGGCGGGATCGGACAAGCGCTTGGGCTCCACACCCAATTGCTGGGCGCTGCGGGCCAAAAAGTGGCGGGTGAGCAAGGGGATGTCCTCTTGCCGTTCACGCAGGGCGGGCAAGCGGATGCGAATGACATTGAGACGGTGAAACAAGTCTTCGCGGAACAGGCCTTCTCGCACACGCTTTTCCAGGTCCTGGTGGGTGGCTGCAATCACGCGCACATTGGCCTTGATGGCCTGGTGGCCGCCCACGCGGTAGAAGTGCCCGTCACTGAGCACCCGCAACAAACGGGTTTGCAGGTCAAAGGGCATGTCACCGATTTCGTCGAGAAAGAGTGTGCCGCCATCGGCTTGCTCAAAGCGGCCACGGCGCATGGTCTGCGCGCCAGTAAAAGCGCCACGCTCATGGCCAAAGAGTTCGCTCTCGAGCAGGTCTTTGGGGATGGCCGCCGTGTTGATGGCGACAAACGCGCCATCGGCGCGTGGGGAATGCTGGTGCAAGGCCCGCGCGACCAACTCCTTGCCACTGCCCGACTCGCCCGTGATGAGGACGGTGACGTGGCTGGAACTCAAACGCCCAATGGCGCGAAACACATCTTGCATGACCGGTGCCTGACCCAGCATTTCGGTGGCTGAATCCAGGGACTCGGTGCTGCCGCTGTGTCGCTCGCTCTCGGACAAGGCGCGCTGAATCAGCTCCACGGCCTTGGTCAGATCAAAGGGCTTGGGCAGGTACTCGAATGCGCCGCCTTGGAAGGCCGACACCGCGCTGTCCAGATCCGAATAGGCGGTCATGATGATGATGGGCAGCTTGGGCATGCGCTGCTTGAGGGTTTGCAGCAAGGCCAGCCCCGTGGTGCCGGGCATGCGGATGTCGCTGATCACGACGCTGGGCACTTCTCCGTCGTCCGCGTCGAGCGCAGCAATGACCTCGTGCGGATTGGTGAAGCTGCGTGTGGGCAACGATGCCTTGAGCAACGCCTTTTCAAGGACAAAACGAATGGACTGATCATCGTCCACGATCCAGATGGGTCTCATGCGCATGGCCTTTTGAAATGGGGTCGAGTCCAACTGCTCAACCGATGGGAATCAACAATTTGAAATCGGTACATCCTGGTGCGCTCTCGAACTCGATGAGCCCCTGATGCTGTTGGACGAAGGTTTGAGCCAGGTGCAACCCCAGACCCGAACCTCCGTCTCGTCCAGAAACGAGGGGGTAAAACAGGCGGTCCCGAAGTTCCACGGGAATACCGGGGCCGTTGTCGATGACATGCAATTCCAGTGCCAGTCGGTGGCGTTGAGCGCCAATGTTGATCTGGCGGCTCACCCGCGTGACAAAGCGGATCACCGCGCGGTGGTGCTCGCGCTCCTGTGCCAGGGCCAAGGCTGCGTTGTGGGCGATGTTGAGCACAGCCTGAATCAGTTGCTCCAGGTCGCCCTGGAACTCGGGGATGGAGGTGTCGTAGTCGCGAACAATGCGCAAGCCCGTGGGGAATTCGGCCAGGATCAGGGAGCGAACCCGCTCGCACACCTCGTGGATATTCACCTGGCTGAGTTGTCTGGCTCGTCGATGGGGAGCGAGCAGGCGATCGACCAGGGTTTGCAGCCGGTCGGCCTCACGCACGATGACCTGGGTGTATTCCATCAGGTCTTTGGAGGGCAGCTCCATTTCCAGCAATTGCGCTGCACCCCGGATGCCGCCCAGCGGATTTTTGATTTCATGCGCCAGATTGCGGATCAGCTCCTTGTTGGCGGCAGCCTGGTTACGCAGCCTGGCCTCTTTTTCCTGCCGCAGCTGGATGTCCAGCGGCACACATTCGGCGATGAATTCACCGCTGTGGTGCACCCAGGTGAGCACCACGTGCACCGCCATGGGCTCCATGTCCACGCCATGCAAATGGGCGTCAAAGCGCATGGCGCTGGCTTGCTCGGCCATCAAGGCCTGACGGGCACGTTCAAGGTCGTCCTGTTCGAGCAGCAGCTGCGACCAGGCCTTGCCCAGCAAGGCCTTGCGGGCATAGCCCAGCCGGTCTTCCATGGACGTGTTGACATAGGAGATGAGGCCCTGGGCATTGGTCACCACCACCAGGGTGGCCAAGGCATCGAAGGCCTGCCAACGTGGTGGGATGTCATCTGCCAAAGCCGTGCCCATGTTCAGTTCTCCAGAAAAAAAGGACGGCCTGGGCCGTCCTTGGGTGTGTACCGCTTGGCCCCGGAATCAGAGCGAGTAGTACATGTCGTATTCCACCGGATGGGTGGCCATGCGAAAACGCGTGACTTCCTGCATCTTGAGGTCGATGTAGGCGTCGAGCATGCTGTCGGTGAAGACGCCGCCCTTGGTGAGGAAGCCACGGTCCTTGTCCAGATAGTCCAAAGCCTGATCCAGGCTGTGGCACACGGTGGGCACCAATGCATCTTCCTCGGGGGGCAGATGGTAGAGGTCCTTGGTGGCGGCTTCGCCGGGATGGATTTTGTTTTCCACACCGTCCAGACCCGCCATCATCAGTGCAGCAAAGCACAGGTAAGGGTTGGCCATGGGATCGGGGAAACGCGCCTCGATGCGGCGGGCCTTGTCAGAGGCCACATGGGGGATGCGGATGGAGGCCGAACGGTTGCGGCTGGAATAGGCCAGCTTGACAGGAGCCTCAAAACCAGGGACCAGGCGCTTGTAGCTGTTGGTCGTGGGGTTGGTGATGGCGTTGAGGGCACGTGCGTGCTTGATGATGCCGCCGATGTAGTACAGGGCGAAGTCGCTCAAACCGGCATAGCCGCTGCCTGCGAACAGGTTCTTGCCTTCTTTCCAGATGGACTGGTGAACGTGCATGCCAGAGCCGTTGTCGCCCACCAGGGGCTTGGGCATGAAGGTGGCGGTTTTGCCGTAGGTGTTGGCCACGTTCCAAACGACGTACTTGAGTTTTTGGGTCCAGTCGGCACGCTCAACCAGGGTGGAGAACTTGGTGCCGATCTCGTTTTGACCTGCGCCAGCCACTTCGTGGTGGAACACCTCAACGGGGATGCCAATCTCTTCGAGGATGGTGACCATGTCAGCGCGCATGTCTTGCGTGCTGTCAACCGGAGGCACGGGGAAATAGCCGCCCTTGACGGTGGGGCGGTGACCCCGGTTGCCGCCTTCGAGCTTGGCACCGGTGTTCCAGGGGGCTTCGTATTCGTCGATCTTGAAGAATGCGCCGGACATCTCATTGCCCCAGGTCACGTTGTCGAACACGAAGAACTCGGGCTCGGGACCAAAGTAAGCGGTGTCACCAATGCCAGAGGCCTTGAGGTAGGCCTCAGCGCGCTTGGCAATCGAGCGGGGATCGCGGTCATAGGCCTTGCCATCACCGGGCTCGAGCACGTCGCAGGTCAGCACCAGGGTGGGGTCCTGGAAGAAAGGGTCGACAAATGCTGTGCCGGCATCGGGCATGAGCAACATGTCAGAGGCTTCAATGCCTTTCCAACCCGCGATGGAAGAACCGTCGAAGGCATGACCGTCGGAAAACTTGTCCTCGTTGAAGGCGGAAATGGGCACGGAGACGTGTTGCTCTTTGCCACGGGTATCGGTGAAGCGGAAATCAACAAATTTGATTTCGTTGTCCTTGACGAGTTTCATCACGTCTGCGACGGTCTTGGCCATCTGGGATCTCCTAGAGAAGAAAGAAAAGTTACGTTGGAATGGAATCGATTGAGCAGAAACTGTGCCACATGGCGCCAACCCACCTGCCTTGAAACCAGAGGGCATTGTGCCTTGATCCGCCTGGGTTTTTCCCCGGCTTGCCAAATCATGCCTTGAGCCCAGGCCTCGCACCCCAGGCTCAGAGCACCTCCAAATTGCACCAACTCAGTGCAATATGTATCAACGCACCAATTCAGGGCCTAATTCTGCACCAAATTCGATCAGCCCATGCCTGAGGGTTTGAAATGCCTCGTCCACGTCGTTGGGGTGGCCCTTGACCCCCAACTCGATGTGTCGGCCATGGACCGGGTGGTCCACGCTGGGCAGACTGAAGACCTTCACCCTGGGGTGCACGCTTTCACAGCGCTCCATGAGCGGCGTGAGGCTGGCCTCCATGGCGCCAAACACCACCACCGAGCGTTCTTGCCAACTGCCTTTCTGGAACAAATGGGCGTGGTAGTGGTCCAAGGCCCAGGCCATCATGGGCCAAGCCATGACGGGAAAGCCCGGCACGAAATGAACCAGACCTTGCGAGCCCTTGCAGGTGAAGCCCGGAATCTTGTTGTAGGGGTTGGGAATGAGGGTCGCGCCTTGCGGAAACACCCCCATGTTGAGTCGGTGAACGTTGTCGGGATGATCGGGCTCGTAGGTTTTGCCTTGCTCGCGCGCCAGGTCGCGCATGCGCTCGCGGATGAGTGCCTCGGCCTGCGGGTGCAAGGCCAGCGGCAGCCCCAAAGCGCGGGCGGCACATTGGCGGGTGTGGTCATCGGGCGTGGCCCCAATGCCGCCAGTGGAGAAGGTGATGCCCGGGCGGGCGAATGCACGCCCCAGCGCATCGGTGATGTGATCAGGCGAATCGCCCACGTATTCGGCGCTCGCCAATGACAAGCCACGTTCAGTCAAGAGCTCGATGCAGCGGCTCATGTGCTTGTCTTGTCGCTTGCCAGAGAGGATTTCATCGCCCACGATGATGAGGTGAAAGTGGGTGGGCTGGTTTTCGGAATGACTCATGGCGTTGTGGGGGGCAAAACCCCGGTCGGTTGAGAAATGGCCTGCGAGCGCAAGTCCTGCAGGGCTTGCAAGCCGTGATGTGCAAACCACAAGGTGGTGAGCAAAAACACCCAGGTGTAGACCCACATGGCCAAGGGAGCCAACACCACAAAGAGGGCGGCAAACCACAACATGGAGGACCACACGAGGCTGGGCAATGCGCCCATCATGCCGCTGGCCACACCCATGGTCAGCCATTGCCAGCGATGCGCTTGCAACACCTCTTGCAGCTCTTGCTGCGTGGCCCACTCGGACAAGACATCCAGCAGCATCACCCGCTGCGTCAACCAGCCCAGGATCAGGGCCGGGCACAGCAAGCCCAACGGAGGAATCAGCCACAGCGGCAAGCTCAAGACCAGCAGGCACACCGCCACCAGCGTCACGCGCAAACTGGACCAGGAGACCCGCCACCATGACCACTCGGAACGTTGCTCCAGCTGTGGAAAGCGGCGCTGAGCGACCCAGCGCGTGAGGGGGCCGGCGGCCAACAAAGACACCATGACCAGCGAGAGCACGATGAGCAGGGGCGACACCAGCGCAATCACCACCACGGGTGCCATCACTGCGTTCAACAAATGCTGGCCACTGGCGGGTATCCAGGCTTGCAGACTTTGAGCCCAGGGGTTCATGGCCCAGAGGTCACGGATCAAGGCCTGGGCAGGTTCCCAAAACCAATACCCCCACACCCACACCAGCACCGTGAGGATGACCATGGGCAACACGGCCAAGGCCAGGGCTCGGGGCATGAGGCTGTAGCCCAAAGCCCGAAAGAAATTGCTGCTGATGCGAATCATGTGCTGCCCACCCGATCACGTTCGGCCTGTTCAACCGCTTCGTCCCAATCGATGCGGGACAGGATCCACAAGCCCAGGAGGAACAACAATGAGGTCACGGCAATGGCCAGGCGCTGCTGTCCGCCACTGCCCCAGGTCACCAGTCCATAAAGCAAGGGACCCACGATGGCCGCCATGCGCATGGCCACTGACCAGAGTGCAAACATTTGTGCGGTGCGTTCGGGCGGGGTGAGGCGAGCGACCATGGCGCGTCCAATCGATTGACTCGCACCCATGCAAAAGCCTGCAATGGCGCAGGCCACCCAGAACCACGACACGTTCGGACTCAAGGCTGCCAGCAAGCACACCATCACCCAGCCCCACAAGGTCCAGCGCAGGATGCGCACATGACCCAGGTGGTCCTGCAGCCAGCCCAGGCCCCATGCCCCTGCCAGCGCAGCGATGTTGAGCAGGAAGATGAGCATCATGGTGTCTTGCTTGCTCATGCCCATTTCACCCTCGGCATAAATCGCGGCCACCGCAATGGCCACAGCCACGCCAGCCTGGTAAGCAACGATGCATTGCAACAAGCGCCACACGGGGCGCCGTGCATGAGCCCAGCGTGCGGCGTCACGCAGGGTGTGCCAACTGCGCGAGAGGGCGGCACGCCCTGAGGCATCACGCTGGGGCTGTGCGCGCTCGGGCAATCGCAAAAAGGTGTAGCTGCCTGCCGTGAGAAAAATCACTGCGGTGATCCACAGGGTGGGGGGCACCACCTCGGCCGCGGAGCCGCCCTGCCCCATGCCGCGAATCACCCAGAACAAACACAGGGCCAGAGTGAGCATGCCGCCCACATAGCCCCAAGCCCAACCCCAGCCACTGACCTTGCCCATGGCCTCGGGTTTGGCCAGCTCAGGCAAGAAAGCGGCGATGAGGGCTTCGCCGGCGCTGTAGGCCACGTTGGACACCACCACCCACAACACCGCCCAGGCCAGATCGCCCGGACCTGCCCAGCCCAGCGCAAAGGTGCCCAGCACACACACCAGGGTACTGAGCCACAGTGCGCTTTTCTTTTTGGCATGACGGTCACACCACGCGCCAACGACAGGCATGGCCAGCATGACGATGGCATGCGACAGGCTCAAGCTGGCGGTCCACAACAAGGTTGCCCATGGAGCACCGCCGGCCACCACCCCAACGAAGTAGGTAGCAAACACCGCTGTGAGCACCACCGTGGTGTAGCCAGAGTTGGCGAAGTCGTACATGGCCCAGGCAAACACCTCGCTGCGCTTGACGCCGGGTAAGAGGGCAGATGGCTTCATGTCGTGTGCGTGAAAGTGAATGAGGATTGTCTGTGAAAAGGAATGCACCGGCCTGCCAAGTGAGTTGCGCTCAGTGACTCAGGATGCATCTGCACGCCGCTGGGGCAAGCCATGAAACACCGCAGCCGCACTCAGGCTCAAGGCCACCGTGAGCCCCAGGGCAGCCAAACCCCAGCGGTCCAGGCACACGCCAAACAGCCAGGGTGCAGCCGCTTGTGCGATGCGCGCAGGCACCATGAGCCAGCCTTGACGGTGGCCATAGGCACTCGGTCCCATCAGCACCAGGGGCAAGGTGCCTTTGGCGATGGTGAGCACGCCATTGCCCGCGCCATGCAAGACGGCAAACACCGCTGCCCAGGGGGCACCCAAGGTCACCATGAGGACCACGCCCAACGGATGTGCCAGCGCCGCAAGCCGCGCACTCACCAGCGGGTGGGACTTGCGAATCAGACTGAACTCGAGCCAACGCGCGCCCACCTGGGCGGGGCCAATCAAGGCTCCCATGGCCACCGCCGCCGCCAAGCCCAGGCCTGCGAGCTGCAGCACGCGGGGAAAGTGAGCGGCCATGGCGGTACTGACAAACCAGGCCACGCCAAACGAATAGGCCAAGCCCCACCAGATGCGCCAATCCACAGGAGGGGGCTCAGGGTCATCGGTAGAACTGACCGCTGGGGCAGTCGCAGAGTGCGCCACGGCGGGCAACGGCTTGGCGCCGGACACCCAGGCATTCAAGGGCAAGGCCACCAGCAAGTGCAAAGCCACCCAGCCCCAGCACGCACCGCGCCAGCCCCAATGCACCTCCATCCATGCGGTGAGCGGCCAGCCGACGGTGCTGGCAAAGCCGGCAATCAGGGTGATGCCGGTGATGGGCGCGCGGGACTGATCACGAAACAACCTCACCAGCGTGGCAAACGCCGCCTCGTAAAGACCTGACCCCATGGCCACACCCAGGACGCACCAGGCCAGGAGCAACTGCGAATAGGTTTGCGCAAGCGCCAGACCCGCCAAGCCCAGAGCAAAGACGAAGTTCACCAGCATCAAGACGGGGCGACCGCCCCAGCGATCGATGGCGCGCCCTGCGACGGGACCCACGACGGCACTGACCAGCATGGCCAGGGAAAAAGCCAGAAAGATGTCTGGGATGTCCACGCCCAAACCCTTGGCCATGGGCTCGGCGAGGACCGCAGGCAGGTAATAACTCGAACCCCAGGCCAGGGTCTGGGCCACGCCCAGCACCAGCACATTGCGAAGCGTGGGTGGGCTCACGGGCAATTGCCCCAGGTAAGGAGGTCAGTGGTTGTCTTTGGGCACCGCAGCACCACGCTGACCCCGCAAGAAGTCGAGGTCCGCACCCTCATCGGCTTGCAGCACGTGATCGATGTAGAGTTTCCAGTAGCCGCTTTGCATGGCGGGCTCTGGGGGTTTCCAGGCGGCACGACGGCGAGCCAGTTCTTGATCATCGACATGCAGGTGCAGCTTTCTCTGGGGCACATCCAGGGTGATGGTGTCGCCATTTTGAACCAGCGCCAAAGGGCCACCGGCTGCAGCTTCTGGGGCGGTGTGCAACACCACCGTGCCATAGGCCGTGCCACTCATGCGCGCATCGGAGATGCGCACCATGTCGGTCACGCCCTTGCGCAGCACTTTGGGCGGCAAGGGCATGTTGCCCACTTCAGCCATGCCGGGATAGCCCTTGGGACCGCAGTTCTTGAGCACCAGGATGCAGGTTTCGTCCACATCGAGTTGTTCGTCATCAATGCGGCGATGAAAGTCATCGCTGTCTTCAAACACCACGGCACGCCCCGTGTGAACCATGAGCGAGGGCGTGGCGGCGCTGGGCTTGATCACAGCACCGCGAGGCGCCAGGTTGCCGCGAAGAATGGCAATGCCTGCCTTTTCCTTGAAGGGCTTGGCCAGAGAACGGATCACCTTGGGGTTGTAGTTCTCGGCGGGGGCAATGTTCTCGCCAACCGTGTGACCACTCACGGTCAGGGCTTGGGTGTGCAGGTGCTGGGCGATTTCCTTCATCACCACCGGCAAGCCGCCGGCATAGCAAAAGTCTTCCATCAGGTATTGGCCTGAGGGCTGCAAATCCACCAGACAGGGCATCTCGCTGCCCAGCTTTTCAAAGTCGTCGATGTTCAAGGGCACGCCCAGACGGCCAGCAATGGCAATCAGGTGAATGACCGCGTTGGTGCTGCCGCCAATGGCCGCCAAGGTGCGGATAGCGTTTTCAAAAGCCTCGCGGGTGAGGATTTGCGAGATGCGCACATCGTCCTTGACCATTTGCACGATGCGCCGGCCCGCTTCACGGGCGAGCACGTTGCGCCGACCATCCACGGCGGGGTAAGCCGCATTGCCTGGCAAACCAATGCCCAGGGCTTCGACCATGCTGGCCATGGTGGAGGCTGTGCCCATGGTCATGCAGTGGCCGTGGCTGCGGTGCATGCAGCTCTCGGCCTCGAAAAAGTCCTGAAGCTTGAGCGTGCCCGCACGCACTTGCTCACTCATGCTCCACACGCCCGTGCCCGAGCCCAGTTCCTGGCCGCGCCATTTGCCGTTGAGCATGGGTCCGCCGCTCACCCCAATGGTGGGCAGGTTGACGCTGGAGGCTCCCATGAGCAGGCTGGGTGTGGTCTTGTCACAACCCATGAGCAACACCACACCGTCGATGGGGTTGCCGCGAATGCTCTCTTCCACATCCATGCTGGCCAAGTTGCGATACAGCATGGCCGTGGGGCGCAACAAGGTTTCACCCAGGGACATGACTGGGAATTCCAGTGGGAAGCCGCCAGCCTCATAGACACCAATCTTGACCTGCTCGGCGAGGGTGCGAAAGTGTGAGTTGCACGGGGTCAGCTCACTGAAGGTGTTGCAAATGCCAATGACCGGGCGGCCATCGAACTGGTCATGCGGCACCCCTTTGCCTTTGACCCAGCTGCGGTAGGCAAAACCGTCACGGTCCTGACGACCAAACCAGGCTTGTGAACGAAGGGGTTTTTTGGAAGAGGAATCCGATTGGCTCATGGCAGATGTGACTCGATGGAGGGTTGTTTTCAATCATCATACGATAAGATGACCGCCATGAAAGCCATCCCTGTCACTCGAGAACAGCCCTCACCCGCTCCTTTGCGGGTGGTGGTGATGGGCGTGAGCGGTTGCGGCAAGTCCACCATTGCCCAAGGGCTTTCCAAGGCCTTGAATTGGGCCTACATCGAGGGTGATCAGCACCATCCCCAGCCCAACATCGCCAAGATGTCGGCGGGCATTGCCCTCGACGATGACGACCGCGCCGGCTGGCTGGATGTCCTGGCTGGTTTCATCCACACCAGTGCCCAACGCCAAGAAGGTCTGGTGCTCACCTGCTCTGCGCTCAAGCGCAAATACCGAGACCGCTTTCGCCAGGCCGACCCCGAGGTGCATTTCATTCACCTCACCGGCACCAAAGACGACATCGGTCCTCGCCTGGCCTTGCGCAAAGGCCACTACATGCCACCGAGCTTGCTCGACAGTCAATTTCGTGACCTTGAACCCCCGGCAGCGGACGAGCGGGCACTGGGCATTTCGGTGCTCAACGACCCGCAACACATCGTCGAGCAGGCCATGCTGCACCTCGCCCCCTCCATCCCCACAGCGCCCAACCCAACATGATCAACGCCCAAACTTTCAGCCTCAGCGGCCGCTTGGCCCTTGTCACCGGCTCCTCCACTGGCATCGGCTTTGCCCTGGCTCGCGGCCTAGCGCAAGCGGGAGCTGAAGTGATCATCAATGCGCGATCGGCTGATCGCGTGGCGCAAGCGGTTGAAACGCTGCGCAGCGAAGGTCACAAGGTGCATGCCCAGGTGTTTGATGTGACCCACGAGGGGCAGGTCCAGCAAGCCATTGCCCGCATTGAACAAGACATTGGGCCTTTGCACATCCTGGTCAATAACGCGGGCATGACCCGCCGTGCCCCATTGCATGAATTCACCTTTGAGGCCTGGCAGCAAATCATGCAAACCAACCTCGATAGCGTGTTCCTGGTGAGCCGCTCGGTGGTGCAGCACATGCTGCCGCGCAAAAGCGGGCGCATCATCAACATTTGCTCCGTGCAGTCTGAGCTGGGTCGCCCAGGCATTTCGCCCTACATGGCCACCAAGGGGGGCTTGAAGATGCTCACCAAAGGCATGGCCATCGATTGGGGGCCACACGGCATCAACGTCAATGGCTTGGGACCCGGCTATTTCAAAACCGAATTGACGCAGGCCCTGGTCAACGACGAGACCTTCAGCAACTGGCTGACCCAGCGCACGCCTTCTCGCCGCTGGGGCAACGTCGAGGAGCTGGCACCCGCTGTCGTGTTCCTGGCCAGTGACGCAGGCGCGTTTGTGAACGGCCATGTGCTGTATGTCGATGGCGGCGTCACCGCCCAACTCTGAACCCCATTTGTGAAGGACTTCTCATGAAAGCATTGGTTTGCCACGCTCCCCACGACTTGCGACTGCAAGATTGGCCCAGCGACGCCCTTGCCCCCCACCAATTGCGGGTGAAGGTGGCCTTTGGCGGGATTTGCGGATCGGATTTGCACTACTTCCACCAAGGTGGGTTTGGCACTGTGCGCATCCAGCACCCCATGGTGCTGGGGCACGAGGTGTCAGGGGTGATTGCTGAAGTGGGTGAGGCCGTTGCGCGCGCCGATCTCAAAGTGGGTGATCGCATTGCCATTTCACCCTCACGCCCCTGCGGCCATTGCGAATACTGCTTGCAAGGCATGCCCAACCATTGCCTGGACATGCGCTTTTACGGTAGCGCCATGCGCAACCCCCACATCCATGGTGCATTTGCCGAAGAGGTGGTGATCGATGCCCACCAGGCTCATGTGCTGGCACCCAGCGTGAGCTTGTCCATGGCGGCTTGTGCCGAGCCCATCTCGGTGGGTCTGCATGCAATCAGGCGCGCGGGGTCTGTGTTTGGCAAAACGGTGATGGTCACGGGTTGTGGCCCCATTGGCAACTTGCTCATCGGTGGCCTTCGCCGTGCTGGTGCGGCACGCATCGTGGCGGTGGATGTGAGCGACTTTCCCCTGAGCGTGGCGCGCGCCATGGGGGCTGATGACACCATCAACCTCACGACCCAGGCTGACTTGCTCGAACCGCTCAAGCGTGACAAAGGTCGCATCGATGTGATGTTTGAGGCATCGGGTCACCCCAGTGCATTGCAAGCCAACCTCGAACTGGTCAAACCCCGTGGGGTGGTGGTGTGCGTGGGGGTTGGCAACGACATCACCCTGCCCATCAGTCGCGTGGTGGCCAAAGAACTCGAGTTGCGCGGCACGTTCCGCTTCCACGAAGAGTTCGCCACCGCCGTTGGCTTCCTCAATGAAGGTCTGATCGACCCTCGCCCCGTGATTTCACACACCGTGCCCAGCCTCAAAGCACAAGACGGTTTCCTCTTGGCCGGCGACAAATCCCAGGCCATGAAGGTTCAGATCGACTTTGGCGCAGTGCCCGCCTGACCTACCCACATGGCGATTGCTTCACCTGCCCCTGCCCGCATGGCCATGCGCAACCTCCAGGCTCAGGTACTCGAGAGCCTAGGGGCAGCGATTGCCAGTGGTCAGCATCCACCAGGCTCGGCCTTGCCTGTGGAGGGTGAACTGTGCACGCAATTTGGGGTGAGCCGAACGGTGATCCGTGAAGTCATCAAATCGCTGGTGGCCAAGGGCATGCTCACCACAGGTCCCAAGGTGGGCACACGCGTGTGCGATGCCTCCGAATGGAATTGGTTTGATCCCCAGGTGGTCGCCTGGCAGGCTCAATCGGGTTTGTCCAAGGACGTGTTGCGCGACTTGCAGGAATTGAGGCGCCTGATCGAACCTGCAGCAGCCAGCTTGGCCGCCCAGCGCGCCACGCCCAGCGATCTGAATGAACTCCTGCAAGCCTATGAAGGCATGCGCGACGCCGTGGCCAACGATGGCGACTATGTGAGCCATGACCTGCGGTTTCATCAAGGGTTGCTCAAAGCCAGCCACAACCAAATGATCCGGCAAATGAGCCGTGCCATGGGGGCATTGCTGCTGACCAGCTTTGAGCTGTCTTCACGCAAACCGGGGGGACCTGCGCAATCCTTGCCCCTTCACTTTGCTGTGCTGCAAGCCATTCAAAATCATGATCCCCAGGCCGCACTTGAAGCCTCATTGCAGCAAATCGATGTGGCCAAGAACGACCTGGATCTGATCTTGTTGTCCAGGCGAAAGCCACCGGATTTGTCCTCGTTTTCCAACCGCCTCATGGCTGCCGAATCCAGGCGCGCCTGAGCTTTTCATTCCCCTCAGAAAGTCAACCATGAACCAACTCGATCTGAACCAGAAACACGCTGTCATCACCGGAGGCGCGCAGGGCATCGGCTTTGCCGTTGCAACGCGCATGCTCAAGTCTGGGGCCTCGGTGGCCTTGTGGGACATGGATGCCAAGCGCCTGGACCAAACGCGCGCGGAGTTGTCGGCGTTGGGCAAAGTCACCACGCATGTGCTCAATCTGACGCAATTGGACCAAGTGGAACAAGCCACCGCGCAGACCCTAGCCCAGCACGGCCAGATTGACATCCTGGTGAACAACGCTGGCATCACTGGCGGCAATGCAGCGACCTGGGAGCTGGACCCCAAAGTCTGGCGCGAGGTGATTGATGTCAACCTGATGGCGCCCTATTACGTATGCCGTTGCGTGGTGCCTCACATGATCTCGCGCAACTATGGTCGCATCGTCAATGTGGCCTCTGTGGCAGGCAAGGAAGGCAACCCCAATGCCAGTCACTACAGTGCCTCCAAAGCGGGTGTGATTGCACTGACCAAGTCTTTGGGCAAGGAATTGGCCACCAAGGGCATCATGGTCAATGCTGTGGCGCCAGCTGCGGCCAAAACCGCCATGTTTGCCACCATGACCGAGCAACACATTCAGTTCATGCTGAGCAAAATCCCCATGAACCGTTTTGTAGAAGTGGAAGAAATCGCAGCCATGATCGGCTGGCTCAGCAGCGATGACTGTTCTTTCACCACCGGCTCGGTGTTTGACATCACCGGTGGCCGCTCGACTTACTGAGTCACGCGCCGAAAGCCTTCAAAGCGCTTGGACCAGTAGGCCTGGTCCAGGCGACTGGCGCGTATGCCGGTTCGCTCGTTTTCGGCGTGCACAAATCGGCCTTCACCCACATAAATCCCCACATGGGAATTGGCAGCTCCCGTGGTGTTGAAAAACACCAAGTCACCAGGGCGTTCCTGACCGCTAGGCAGGGCCAGGGTTTGCCGGGCCTGGTCTGCCGAGTTGCCCTCTAGCCTTTTCTTGACCGACTCCTGGTAGACAAAGCTCACAAAACCAGAGCAATCGAAGCCGACATTCAGTTTCTTACCCCCATAGGTGTAATTGCGGTCCATCATGGCCATGGCCATGAGGACCACATCATGGTGATGGTCCGGCGAAGCGGTGGAGGGGGTGAAAGCCGTTGGCATGGCCACGGGCGCTGATGGCGGGGGCGATGGGCGAGCCGACGCCTGGACACTGGTGACGCGAGCGTTGCTGACCTCGGCCAATTCACGCTGGGAGTTGGCGCAACCCGTCAACACAATCAACACCACACTGGAAAAGTACAGCCAGGCTTTCATGACGAATCATTCTGCCATGAGCACACGGGCCAAGACCACTTGGTTTTTTGCGAATCTGTAGAACAATGAGGCTTCGCCCTACCCTTGGAGTCCAACCATGCCCCGTTTCCATGCACGCCTTTTGACCCTGGCGCTTGGATGGTGTGCGTTCACTGCCGCCTCGGAGCCTCTGATCTTCAAGGGCGCTGATGTGGTGCGCGGCCAGCAACTGATGGCCGAAGCCCGATGTGAGGCTTGTCACGCGAGGAACGTGGGCGGAGACGGCACGGACATCTACAACCCGGCGGGCAAAATCAAAACCGCCGGCCTCTTGCGCGGCATGGTGGAGTACTGCAGCACCCAGCTCAACCTGGGGTTTTTCCCGGAAGACAGCACCGATGTGGCTGCTGCACTCAACCGCCTGCACTACCGCTTCAAGGACTGAGCCTTATTTCATGACCTTGCGGATGCGTTCAATGGCGCGCTCAATGTTCTGGGCACTGTTGGCATACGAAAACCGCACATAGCCCTCACCCCAGGCGCCAAAGCTGGTGCCAGAAATGGTGGCCACATTGGCTTCATTGAGAAAGAGGTCCTGTGCCTGACGCGAGGTCATGCCCGTCGCCTTGATGTTGGGGAATGCATAAAAGGCGCCTGAGGCATCCACACAGGACACACCGGGCAGGCTGTTGAGGGCCTGAACAATGAGTTGGCGGCGCTGGTCAAAAGCCACCATCATCTCGGCCACGGCATCTTGAGGCCCCGTGAGGGCAGCCAGACCTGCATATTGGGCGGCAGCATTCACACAGGAGTGATCGTTGATGCAAAGCCGGGTCACATCGGCCACCAGCGCCTTGGGCCATACGGCATAGCCCAGGCGCCAACCGGTCATGGCGTAGGTCTTGCTCCAGCCGTCGAGCATGATGAGGCGATCGCGAATTTCAGGGTAGGTCAACAGTGAGGTGTGGGTGCGCCCCCCATAAAGCATCTGGCTGTAAATCTCGTCAGACAGCAGGGCCACATGAGGGTGCTTGGCCAAACCCGCCACCAGTTTGTCGATTTCAGTCTTGGGCGTCACGCCGCCCGTGGGGTTGGCGGGGCTGTTGATGATGATGAGGCGTGTGGCTGGCGTGATCTTGGCCAGCACCTGGTCGGCATCGAACGCAAAGTCATTGTCCTCTTGCAGGGCGTAGGGGATGGGTGTTGCGCCACTGAACTTGATCACGGATTCGTAAATCGGAAAGCCAGGGTTGGGGTAGAGGATCTCTGCGCCAGGCTCACCAAACATGAGTACGGCAAAAAACATGGTGGGCTTGCCACCGGGCACCACGACCACGCAGTCCGGATCCACCGGCGCGCCGTGCCTGCGCTCCAGATCCTGGGCCACTGCTTGTCGCAACGGGGCAATGCCATTGGCTGGGGTGTAACCATGATGGCCATCTTGCAAGGCCTTGATGCCTGCTTGAACAATGTGATCCGGGGTTTTGAAATCAGGCTGGCCAATGCCCAGATTGATGATGTCCTTGCCTTGTGCCATGAGGGCTTGCGCTCTGGCAAGGACTTCAAATGCGGATTCTGTGCCTAGACGGGATAGAGATGCAGCCGTTTTCAACATGATGGTGAGAATGCAAATTATGAACAATTCGCAGGTTATACAACGACCCTGCAATCCTTTTGGCTTCAGGACTTTAGCGATGAACTGGGCCAAAATACGCCCTGGCCTTTCACCCGAATAGACGGATGGGCTGGACCTCTTGGGCTTTTGTTGTGACCTCCTTATTTCACCCACTGCATTCATCGTTCAGTCATTGGCTTCGCATGGCCCGTGTGGAATGGATGTTGGTCACTTCATCCCTTCGCTGGACGCTCACGCTGTTGCTGGTGGCTCTGATTCCTTCGATTTACCTGCTCATTTATCTGAGCAGCATTTGGGACCCAGCGGCCCACTCCCAATCCTTGCAAGTGGGACTGGTGAATTTGGACAAAGGCCATGCGTATCGCAATCAAACGGTGAACATTGGCACCGAGCTCACGAATAGGTTGTTCCAGAAAAAAACTTTTGGGTTCATCCATCTGCCAGATGCCGAGATGGCCAGAACTGCAGTTCGCAAAGGTGATTTGGCATTTGCAGTGGTGATCCCCAGCGATTTTTCTGCTTTGGCTTTACCCGGAATCATGGCCAACGAAGGCCATCTGGAGGTGTACACCTCGGCTGGCAATAACTATCAAACTCACTTAATGGCTAAAAAATTTGCCGAGGAATTGGACTCCGAACTTAACGAAACACTGAATCAGCAACGCTGGAAATTCGTTTTGTATTCCCCCAGCATGAATGAGGATTGGAGGCAGCTGCGCTCAGCCTTGGAGCAAATCCACAAGGGATCTAAGGAGCTGAGTGCTGGCTTAACGGATGCTTATCGTGCCAGCAATCGCATGCAAACCGGTAGCCAGCGCTTGAGCGAAGAGGTCGTCAAATTCTCCGCAAGCTCCCAGCAGATCGCAAGTGTTTTGAGAACCATGGAGTCCTCTTTGCCTGTCGCTGACGATTTGCGACGTCTGCGGATTGGCTCCGAAGACCTGGCCAACGGACAAGCGGAACTCGATAAGGGTTTGAACAATCTCAATGCGGGCAGCCAAAAACTTTTAACAGGGCTCAAGGATTTCCGGCAGAACCAAGAGAACCTCTTTTGGGGCATGGCCAGACTCTCAGAATGGATTGATCCGCTGGAGTCTGGTCTGATCGATCTCAACACCGGTTTGCAACGCGTGCAAATGGGACAAGCCCCACTCAAGGCGGGATCTGAGCAAGTGCGTGATGGCGTGCGTGCATTGGTTTTTGGGGTGAGGGACATGCGCATGGGCTTGCGTCAGACCATTGAAAAAATCCCAGACAACCAGCAATTGGGTCTATTGGGCGTCCATTCACAGGAGTTGGCCAGTGCTCAAAAGCAACTCGATGTAGGCCTCAAGCAACTCCAGGAGGGTGGTGTTTATTTGAACTCCTCCTTGGATTGGATGATCAAAAAGTTGCCCAATGAAATCCGGTTCATCGAGGGTAGCCCCGAGGGTTTGGCACATTCCGTGAGCAGCGACATCCATGTGGCCGCGCCAGTCAGTCGTCTGGGTGTGGCCATGATTCCCAACGTCTTGCCCTTGGCCATCTGGCTTGGGGCTGGAATTGCCATCTTCTTGATTCGCAGCCGTCACCTGCCCCGCTTTGCTGAGCGCTATTCGAATTTTTCAAAGCTCCTGGCCAAAGCAACCATCCCCATGATGGTGGTGTCGGCTCAGGCCATCGCGATGATGATGTTGCTGCAGTTCTGGTTCAATGCAGAGGTGGCTCATGTGTTGCCCATGATGATGATGATGGTGGTGACAGCCAATGCATTTGTGTTTGTTTTCATGCTCTTTGTTCAAATTGGTGGCGATCTGGGCAAGGCCGTGGCCATGCTGTTTTTGGCTCTGCAAATGTCTGCATCGGGGGGCGTTTTGCCAGTGGAATTGAGTGGCAGCTTTTACGCCAGCCTCAGCCCTTTTTTGCCCATGACCTGGGTGGTCCAAGGTTTGAAGGCGGCCCAGTTTGGCGCCTTTGATGGCAATTGGCACCACCCCTTTTTGCTGATGGTCTTGATGGGATTGACCAGTGCAGGTCTTGGTATGTTGTTGAGCCGTTGGCACTATGCTCCCATCCACCAACTCAGACCTCAGCTGGACCTCTGAATTGCAAATGTCCTCTACCTCTTTCAAGGAGAACCCTCATGCTCAAGCGTCGTGAAATGATGACTTGGATGCTTGCCGCTGGAGTCGGCACCGCTGTCCAGGCACAAAGCAACTATCCCAGTAAACCTATTCGGATCATGGTTCCCTTTGGCGCTGGAGGCATTGCCGATCTCACCGCTCGAGCTGTAGGTGAGCGTCTAGCCGTTCGTCTGGGGCAGGCTGTTGTGATCGAAAACCGCCCCAGTGCGGGCGGGATTGTGGCGGGAGAGGCCGTGGCCAAGGCCGAACCAGACGGCCACACCTTATTGTTGATGTCCAATGGCACGGCGGTCAGCGCTGGGTTGTTCAAGTCATTGCCTTTTAATCCCCGAACTGACTTCGCGCCCATTTCATTGTTGGGATTGTTCGACATGGCGGTGGTGGTGCCTGAAAACTCCCCCCACAAGTCCATGGTTGAACTCATGGCCTATGCCAAGTCCAACCCCGGCAAGCTCAACATTGGCACCATCAACATTGGCTCCACGCAGAACCTCGCGGCTGAATTGATGCGAAGTCAAGCCAACATGGATGCTCAAATTGTCCCCTTCAACGGGACGCCCGCTCTTTTGAATGCATTGCGCGGGGGGCAGATCGACCTGGCCGTTGAAATCCTTGGCCCCCTCAAGCCACAAATTTCGGCCAAAGCCGTACGGCTATTGGCGGTCATGGGAGAGCAGCGTCCGGCTGACTTGCCCGACACCCCGACCGTGAAGGAATTGCCTCAAATGGGCGGTTTGGTGGTCTCGTCCTGGAATGCCTTAGCTGCGCCTGCCAAGACACCCAAACCCATCATTGATCGATTGGCCTCAGAAGTGAGTCAAGTCCTGGCAGACCCAGAATTGATCAAACGACTGGCTGGCCTGCAGGTCATGGCCAAATCAAGCTCGCCCGCTCAGCTTGGTCAGCTGCTCGATCGTGACATCGTTCGCTGGAGTGAGGTGATCAAGAAGGCGGGGATCCCTTTGCAATGACGGGGGCATGACCGCGCTTTGGAGCATGGACCTTTCCTGCTCTGAAGCCCGGTGATTGAATGGCAACCGGTGCTCTTAGAATCACCTCAGCTTGGAGCGGTATACCCCGATGGATTACGCAGTCACTTTTGCAACGCTTAACTGCCTGGACTACACCAAAAAATGCGTAGACAGCCTGTTGAAATCCGGGGTTTCTCTGGATCAACTCGTGATCGTCGACAACCATTCAAGCGATGGCACACAAGACTACTTGCGAACGCTCAATCCTGGTCATTTGATACTGAACCGAGACAATCTTTCCTGTGGTGCGGCATGGAACCAGGGCATCTTGGCCATGCAAAAAGAATGGACCATCGTCATGAACAACGACATCGTTGTTGCGCCCGGATTTGCAGAACGCCTCATTCAATTCGCCGTTCAAAATGATCTGAAGTTGGTTTCTCCAGCCCGAATTGATGGGCAATTGGATTACGACTTTGCGGACTTTGCGAGCCAATCGCAAATCAACATGGCCAATGCCACTCGCTGGGGATCATCCAATGCGGTTTGCATGTGCATGCACTGGTCCTTGTTTCATCAAGTTGGATTTTTTCGAATGGCGCCCCAGCTATTGGGCTTTGAGGATGGTCTTTTCTATAACGAAATTCGCAAGCACCATATTCCTCACGCGACGACCGGTTCGGTTTGGATCCACCATTTTGGTCAAGTCACCCAAGATCACATGAAAATGGTATTGGGAATGAACACCAAAGATGTCCTGGTCAAAGTCAATGACAGAAAGCTGTATCAGCAAAGCTGGATAGAGAGAAAACTGCATCGACATCAGTTGAAGCGCTCACTGCGCCAGTGGAGAACCCAGGAATTGGCGCAATTTGGTCAGACTTTGCATGGGTACCGGGCCAACCAGGAATTCATATGGCTTTGAATGGGCTACGCCACATCAATCTGCGCAATCTGTTGATCATTTCGCCTTTGGGCTTCATGACCTACAGGCATTGGACCAACGGCATTGTTTTTTTATTCTTTGTCCTCTCTCTGATTTACCTCTGGAGAAATCGCGGCCATCAGACTGCATCCCCAAAAACAGCATCCTCAATGGGTAGTGATTTATGGGTAGTCGCTTGCCTTGCTGGCTTGGTGACTGCGGTGGGAATTGGGCAGCTGCTCAGACAGCATTTCTATGCCCCCAATTTTGATGCCCCACTCCGGCTGGCCATGTGCATTCCGATCTACTTGGCGCTCAGAAAAGGGTGGCTCACAAGTGAACAAAACCATAAACCCATCACCGTGTGGTGGATGACGGTTATTTTTCCCCTGACTTTGATTTGGACCTTGGTCTGCTTTCTTTTGACAGCTCCGAATGAATGGGGGGTTCATCGAGGGACCTATTTTGTAGACCCATTATCTTTTTCAAGTTATTGCTTGCTTTTTTCGTTATTGAGCATCGGCGGACTGACCTTTCATCACAGGCAGTTGGGGCGACTTGAAATCCTCCTAAGCGTGCTGGGGATACTGAGTGGTTTTTACATGGCCATCATCGTCAACAGTCGGACTGGTTGGTTGAATGTGCCCTTTTTCCTTGCGCTATGGTCTTATTTCTATCTTTGGCCTCAATGGGGAACCAAGCGCACACTCATGGTCATTGCTTTGATATTGGCCTGTTTGGTTGGCATGCTCATCCAACATCCTGGTCTCGCAGAAAAATTTCTACTGGCATTGCACGAAATCAAAGCATACAAATGGGATGAAATGAACCCAGACCAATCGGTAATCATGCGCATTTCCTTTTATCGATTGGCCTTTTTTTATTTCATTCATAACCCCTTGGCTGGATGGGGAGACCTGGGTTGGCAAACCTTGATGAATCACCCTGAAATTACCCGATTTGCCTCTCAATACACACGTGAGTCCACTTCACATGGATTTCATAATGAAATCATCACCAACTCGATCCGCTCGGGCGTGTGGGGATTGATCGCAAGTCTGATGTTTTTTGGTGTGGTTCTACAAAGGGCTGTGAATGGACTTCGTCAAGACCATGCGAAAGTCAAGTTCATATCCTTTTGCCTGATGGCATTCATTTCTCATCTTCTTCTGGCGGGGATCGGCACAGAGATCACCAACTTGGTATTTCTTTGCTCATTCATTGGATTGAGTCTCAGCGTCATGCTGGCAGAGCAAGTGAACATGGATACCTAATTAATGATCTGCGGCATCTCAATGATTTCAGAGAAATTTTGCGCCACAAAATCAAATGAGATTTGACATTCAATCCCACAAGAAACAATGTCCTTGTACCATGACTCGTTGAAGTCAATGATTTTTGGATGCTTCATATTACGCAAGAGTGCAGAGGTCCAATACAACTTATCGACACGTAATTGATATCCTTCATCCACCTTGGTGCTGATGTACTCAGCCATTTGATCTTTTTGGGCCTGGTACCTTGCCTGAATCATGGAGGTTCCAAACTCATTGAGTATGTTTTTTTTCAGATCAGGATGCCTGCGAATCATCAACATGGCTTGATTTCTCTCGATTTCAGAAATCCAGCCAGCGAGATGATTGGTGCTGAATTCAATCTTGTCATCAACGTAGAGGAGATAGTCGTAATTCCCCAGCTGACCGAATAAATGCGGCATCGCTTTGGCGATTTTCGATTGCTGTGCTGAGAGTATTCGATTGCTTGAAACAGGTAAATTCAATTCAATTCCCGTCCACCCCATATCCTTGGCAGCAGAAAGGACGTCCTGATTGTTCGATATGAAGTAGTGATCAATGGATCGATCCACCTGACTTCGTCTGAAAGTCTTGGTGTTACTTGCACCCATATAGGTTGAATAAACAGCAATCCTTGAAGATGAATGTACTTTTTGGCCTTTTTGGCCTTGGGTAAGAATCTTTAATTGATCTATTGAAAGAATTTCTCTATCAAAATCATTGCTCAAAGAACTTTGAAATTTTGAGTTTCTTCGGTCCTGGACCCTCTTGCGATTAAAGGCTTTGATTCGCTGTATGAGATTGAGCATTGGATATCGAACCTTGTGAGTCAATCACCAACATCTGGATGCCCAGTTGTACTGACCTGAGGGCATCAGTAGGTTTGGAGGCGCGAGCCGGAGTCGAACCGACCTACACGGATTTGCAATCCGGTGCATAACCGCTTTGCTATCGCGCCGTGTCTGACGAAAAAGGGAAGCAGGTGCTTCCCTTTTTGAATTTGGAGCGGGAAACGAGTCTCGAACTCGCGACCTCAACCTTGGCAAGGTTGCGCTCTACCAACTGAGCTATTCCCGCATTGAACGACATTATAGCCAATAAATTGGCTCTCAATGTTTGATGGCTGTCGGATCCACCGCAGCCTGTGTGGCTGAGCTTGGGACCTCGATGGGCTTTTCCGGCAAAGGTTGGGGCATGCGCTCAAGGGCTACCTCCAGCACCTTGTCGATCCATTTGACAGGAATGATCTCGAGACCATTTTTGACGTTAACCGGGATTTCTTGCAAATCCTTCACGTTCTCTTCGGGGATCATGACCGTCTTGATGCCACCTCGCAGTGCTGCAAGCAACTTTTCCTTGAGTCCACCAATGGCCGTGACCTCGCCCCGAAGTGTGATCTCGCCTGTCATGGCCACATCACTGCGAACCGGAATGCCCGTCATGGCTGAAACCATGGCAGTGGTCATGGCGGCTCCCGCACTGGGGCCATCCTTAGGGGTTGCACCGTCGGGCACGTGGATGTGAATGTCTTTTTTCTCAAAGAATTCATCGGTGATGCCGAGTCGACTTGCACGGCTTCTGACCACAGTCCGAGCTGCCTCCACAGATTCCTTCATCACATCGCCCAGCGAGCCTGTGCGCGTGATGTTGCCTTTGCCAGGCATGAGGGCCGCTTCGATGGTCAGCAAGTCGCCGCCCACCTCGGTCCAAGCCAAGCCCACCACTTGGCCCACTTGGTTTTGCTGCTCAGCACGACCATAGTTGTATTTGCGAACGCCAAGGTAGTCATGCAGATTTTCAGCATTGACTTTAACCAAGGGCGTGAGTTGCTTGAGCTGCAGGCCCTTGACCACCTTGCGGCAGATCTTGGACATCTCACGCTCCAAAGATCGCACTCCTGCCTCACGCGTGTAGTAGCGAACCACATCGCGCACAGCTGACTCCTCAATCAGGAGTTCGGACTCCTTGACCCCATTGTTTTCAAACTGCTTGGGGATGAGGTACTTGAGCGCAATGTTGATCTTTTCCTCCTCGGTGTAGCCAGAAAGTCGAATGACCTCCATGCGATCGAGCAAGGCAGGTGGAATGTTCATGGAGTTCGAAGTTGCCACAAACATCACATCGCTCAAATCAAAATCCACCTCCACATAGTGATCGTTGAAGGTATGGTTTTGCTCTGGATCCAGCACCTCGAGCAAGGCGCTAGATGGGTCACCACGGAAATCCGCCCCCAGCTTGTCAATCTCGTCGAGCAAAAAGAGGGGATTGCGGGTTTTGACCTTGGTGAGGTTTTGAAGCAGCTTGCCAGGCAATGCACCAATGTAAGTGCGGCGGTGGCCACGGATTTCCGCTTCGTCACGCATACCGCCCAGCGCCATGCGAACGTACTTGCGCCCGGTTGCCTTGGCAACGGACTGACCCAACGAGGTTTTGCCCACGCCCGGAGGCCCAACCAAGCACAAGATGGGGGCCTTCACTTTGTCGACGCGCTGCTGAACCGCCAAGTACTCAAGGATGCGGTCCTTGACCTTCTCAAGCCCATAGTGGTCCTCATTCAGAACGCCCTCCGCAAAAGGCAGATCGTGCTTGATTTTTGTTTTCTTGCTCCAGGGCAAGTTGACCAGAACATCGATGTAATTCCTAACCACACTCGCTTCAGCCGACATGGGTGACATGAGCTTGAGCTTTTTGAGTTCCGACTCGGCCTTTTTGCGTGCATCCGTGGGCATGCGAGCAGCCTTGATCTTCTTCTCAATCTCTTCGATGTCAGCCCCTTCTTCGCCTTCGCCCAATTCTTTTTGAATGGCTTTGACTTGTTCATTGAGGTAGAAGTCGCGCTGATTTTTCTCCATTTGGCGCTTGACACGCCCACGGATGCGTTTGTCGACATTGAGGATTTCGACTTCTCGCTCAAGTTGGGAAAAGAGGTTTTCCAAACGCTCCTTCACATCGGGCAGATCCAGCACCATTTGCTTGTTCTCAAGCTTGAGCGGCAAATGCGCTGCGATGGTGTCAGCCAAACGGCCGGCCTCATCAATGCTGGCAATGGAGGTGAGGATTTCCGGCGGGATCTTCTTGTTGAGTTTGACGTATTGATCAAACTGCTGCATGACCGCTCTGCGCAAAGCCTCAACCTCTGCATCGGCTTCCTTGCCAACTTCAGGCAGCATGGGGGTCAGGTTGGCCGAGAAGTGAAGCTCGCCATCTTCAATGCGATTGACCTTGGCACGCTGTTGACCCTCGACCAATACTTTGACTGTGCCATCGGGGAGCTTGAGCATTTGAAGAATGGATGCAATGCATCCGACCTCAAACATGTCGGCAATTGCTGGCTCATCTTTGGCAGCCGCCTTTTGGGCAACCAGCATCACTGAACGGTTGGCCGCCATGGAGGTCTCCAAGGCTTTGATGCTTTTGGGGCGCCCCACAAACAAGGGAATCACCATGTGGGGGAATACCACCACATCGCGCAGAGGCAGCAGGGGCAGATCAATGGGTTCTGCCGGCAACAAAGGATTTCCGGACATGATGTCCTCCATCAAAAAAGGGACCGAGCCATCCCGAGTCCCTAAAGAATTTAGGCCTTTTTGGCTTCCTCTCGGTAAACCAGCAAAGGTGGCTTGTGGTCAACGACAGTGGCCTCTTCAACCACCACCTTCTCCACATTGTTTTGGTTGGGCAGGTCGAACATGGTGTCGATCAACGAATGTTCAAGTATCGACCTCAATCCACGAGCGCCTGTTTTTCTGTCCAGGGCCTTGCGTGCAATGGCTTCGAGTGCAGGTGCGCGGAATTCGAGATCAACCCCTTCCATGGCAAAGAGCTGGGCGTATTGCTTAACCAGTGCATTGCGGGGCTCAGTGAGGATGCGCACCAACGCCTCAGAGGTCAGTTCGTCCAACGTGGCAACCACGGGCAAACGACCCACCAATTCGGGGATCAGACCAAACTTGATGAGATCTTCAGGCTCGACCTCGGCAAAGACATCGGTCAGAGATCGTTCCTTCTTGGACTTGACCAGGGCACCAAACCCAATGCCTGAGGCTTCGGTGCGCTGTTCGATGACCTTTTCAAGGCCAGCAAAGGCGCCACCGCAAATGAACAGGATGTTGGTGGTGTCCACCTGCAAAAAATCCTGATTGGGGTGCTTGCGTCCGCCTTGGGGCGGTACGCTGGCCATGGTTCCCTCAATGAGTTTGAGCAAAGCTTGCTGGACACCCTCTCCTGACACATCGCGGGTGATGGAAGGGTTATCAGACTTGCGGGAAATCTTGTCGATCTCGTCGATGTAAACAATGCCACGCTGGGCCTTTTCGACGTCGTAATTGCAGTTCTGAAGCAGCTTTTGAATGATGTTTTCAACGTCCTCGCCCACATAGCCAGCCTCGGTGAGCGTGGTGGCATCGGCCATCACAAAGGGGACATTGAGCATTTTTGCCATGGTCTGGGCCAACAAGGTCTTGCCAGATCCTGTTGGGCCAATCAGCAAAATGTTGCTCTTGGTGAGTTCAACATCGTCCTTGCCCGCCTTGTCTTTGTGCAACAAGCGCTTGTAGTGGTTGTAGACCGCGACCGCCAAGGCCCGCTTGGCCTTGTCCTGACCAATGATGTAGTGGTCCAGATTGTGTTTGATGTCCTGGGGCGTGGGCAAGTCGCCCTTGGCAGTGGATGCAGAAATGTCTGCATCGGGTAATTCGTCACGAATGATGTCGTTGCAAAGGTCTATGCATTCATCGCAAATGAAAACAGAGGGACCTGCAATGAGTTTTTTGACCTCGTGCTGGCTTTTTCCACAAAACGAACAGTACAGGGTTTTGTCACTGGAACTGCCTTTTTTCTCTGCCATGCCGATGTCACCTTCCTAAGCTGAAACGAACCGATGATAACCAGTTAAAACATCGGCCTGAAATGCAATTCCCTGAGCGAAAAACGGCCCTTAGCTGCGCTTTGCGATGACTTGATCAACGAGACCATAGGCCTGGGCTTCTTCTGCGCTCAGGAAATAGTCACGCTCAGTGTCTTTTTCGATGCGCTCAAGAGGCTGCCCCGTTCTCTCTGCAAGAATTTTGTTGAGTTGCTCACGCGTCTTGAGGATTTCTCGGGCATGAATCTCTATCTCGGTGGCTTGACCCTGAGTACCGCCCAGAGGCTGGTGAATCATCACCTTGGCATTGGGTAATGCAAAACGTTTGCCTTTTTCACCTGCCGCGAGCAAAAAGGCCCCCATGCTGGCCGCCATGCCCACGCAAAGGGTGGAAACCGCTGGCTTGATGAAGTTCATGGTGTCGAAAATGGCCATGCCAGCCGAGACCGAACCCCCTGGTGAGTTGATGTAGAGGGAGATGTCCTTGTCAGGATTCTCTGACTCCAGAAAGAGAAGCTGAGCCACCACCAGGTTGGCGGTTTGGTCATTCACAGGCCCCACCAAGAAGATGACCCGCTCACGCAAGAGACGCGAATAAATGTCGTAGGAACGCTCACCCCGCCCCGATTGCTCAATGACGATGGGAACCATTCCCAATGCCGATGTATCCAATGCGCTCATGCTTGTTCTCCAGTTTGAGATCAACATCATCCCTGACCCATGAGTTCTTCGAAGGAAACGGTCTTTTCGGTGACCTTCGCTTGACTCAACACGAAATCCGTGACGTTGGCCTCGATGACCAAGCCTTCAATCTCAGCCAGGCGGGATGAGTCGCTGAAATACCATTTGATGACCTCTTCGGGCTTTTCGTAGCTCGCAGCCATGGATTCCACACGCTCGCGCAGCTGCTCTGGCGTGGCATGCAAGCCATTGGCTTTGACCACTTCGGCCACCACCAATCCCATGCGAACACGTTGCTCAGCCTGGGGCTTGAAGATGTCCTCGGGGATGGGGGCTGTCTCGGCATCCTTGATGCCCCTTTGCTTGAGATCAGCCCTCGCCTGATCCACCAATCGGAGGGTTTCAGACTTGACCATGGATTGGGGTAAATCCAGCTCTGCATGAGCCACCAAGGCCTGCAACGTGGCCTGGCGGCGGCGCAACAGCAAACGCGATTCCAATTCGCGATCCAGGTTCTCGCGAATGTCAGCCTTGAGGCCTTGGACGGTGCCATCCTTCACGCCCAGGGACTTGGCAAACTCATCGTTCACCTCGGGCAAATGAGCTGCCTCGAGTTTGTTGAGGGTCACCAAAAAGTCAGCGGTCTTGCCAGCCACATCTTTGCCGTGGTAGTCCTCAGGGAAGGGCAACGGGAAGGTCTTGCTCTCACCGGGCTTCATGCCGTTCACGGCTTCTTCAAAGGCCGGGAGCATCTGGCCTTCGGCCAGGATGAACTGGAAATTCTCTGCGCGGCCACCTTCAAAAGGCTCACCGTCGATCTTGCCCTCGAAATGGATGGTGACACGATCCCCGGCTTGCGCCTGGGCATCCATGCTGCGCTGCGCAAAGGTGCGGCGCTGCTTGCGCAACAAATCGATGGTCTTGTCGATGGCTTCTTCGTTGACACTGGACACCACCTTTTCGACGGTGATGCCGCTCAGATCAGCCACTTTGACTTCGGGATAAATTTCAAACACAGCGTCAAAAGCCATTTGGCCTTCGGGTGCATTTTCGGCTTGGGAAATGCTGGGCTGACCAGCCACCCGCAACTGGGCTTCATTGGCAGCCTTCTGAAAGGCCTCGCCCACTTTGTCGTTCATGACTTCATAGTGAACCGAATAGCCGTATCGCTGGGAAACGATGCTCAGCGGCACTTTGCCCGGCCTGAAGCCATCCACCTTGACGCGTCGCGCCAGGCTCTGGAGGCGGGTTTTGACTTCCTGATTGATGACATCCACGGGCAAGGTGAGTGTCATTTTGCGCTCGAGTTTTTCGAGAGTTTGAACTTCAATGGCCACGAAAGCTGCTCCTAAAAGTGACAGGTTGTGCCGGGTGGCGCCAGCCTGGTGCGCGGGGGGGGACTCGAACCCCCACACCATTGCTGGCGTCAGGACCTAAACCTGGTGCGTCTACCAATTTCGCCACCCGCGCGAAGTTTGAAAAAGGCGACGGGTGGTTTGCGATCACAAACCACCCATCTGAAATCGGTTTCAAGATTTTAACTGCACCACTGCAAGCTCTTGAGAGAATGCCCCCATGGCCGTTGATCATTACGAAAATTTTCCTGTCGCATCCTGGCTTTGTCCGCCATCCATACGGCCAGCGGTCAAAAGCCTTTACCGCTTTGCGCGTCATGCTGACGACTTGGCCGATGAAGGTCAAGCGCACTGGACGCAACGCATGAGCGCTCTAGAAGCGCTCGATCAAGCCCTGGTCCACCTTCAAATGGGTCAGGATCTTCAACAGGTCCCACCCACTGTTGATGAGTTGTGGCCCCATGTTGTTGAACACCAGCTGGATGTGCAGCTCCTTCGGGATTTGTTGAGTGCCTTTCAGCAGGACGTCCGCATGACCGCACAAGGCTTGGTCATGCAAGACCTTGATCAGGTCCTGGACTATTGCAGCCGGTCCGCCAACCCGGTGGGTCGCTTGATTTTGCAGCTGATCCATCAAAACGAGCCCGCCCACCTCGCCATGAGCGATGACATCTGCACAGCCCTTCAGTTGATCAATTTTTGGCAAGACTTGAGTGTGGATCGCCAACGCGGCCGGCACTATTTGCCGGCCGGGCTTTCTTTGTCGGATGCGATTGAACTGACGCGGTTGCGCATGTTGCGGGGCGCACCATTGGCATGGCTGATCCGGGGCCGCATGGGCTGGGAGCTGCGCGCAGTGGTCCACGGCGGACTTCGGACATTGGAGCGCGTTGCCCACACCGACGTGCAGCACATTCGCCCCACGCTGGGTGCTGTGGATTGGCTACAGGTGGCCTGGCGTTGCCTGAGCACCCGGCCGCCTAGCCTTTGACACAATCCACACATGACACCCGAGCAATACGTTCAAGACAAGGCCGCCTCTTCGGGGAGCAGCTTTTATTACGCTTTTCTGTTTTTGCCCAAACCCCGCCGGGCAGCCATCACGGCCTTTTACGCGTTTTGCCGTGAAGTGGACGATGTCGTGGATGACATGCAAGAACCCGATGTCGCCAGCGCCAAGCTGGCTTGGTGGCATCAGCAGGTGATCGAAGCCTACCAAGGTCAAGCCCAGCATCCCGTGATGAAAGCCTTGATGCCCTGGGCAGATGTGTATGGCATCCATGCCCAGCATTTGCAGGACATCATTGCAGGATGCCAAATGGACTTGCGTCAGAACCGATACCTGGATTTTGTTGGGCTACAGCACTATTGCCATTTGGTGGCGGGGGTGGTGGGCGAAGTCTCTGCCCGAATCTTTGGTCAAACCCATGAGCAGACCACGGCCTATGCCCATGAACTGGGATTGGCCCTTCAACTCACCAACATCATTCGCGATGTGGGCGAGGACGCCAGGCGGGGGCGCATTTATTTGCCCCTGGATGACCTGCGCACCCACGGCGTGAGCGTTCAGTCGATCCTGAACCAACAGGACGGACCTGCCTTCAAATCCCTGATGCAGTTTCAAGCGGACAGGGCGTTGGGGCACTATCAAAAGGCCCTGGACTTGCTGCCCCAGGTGGATCGCCACACCCAAAAACCTGGCCTCATGATGGCCAGCATCTACCGCACCTTGCTGGCAGAGATTCAGTCGGCTCAGTTTCCCGTACTCAATCAACGGGTCAAGCTGACGCCTTTGCGCAAATTTTGGCTGGCCTGGAAGGTCCAAGCCTTGGGCATGCTGTGACCCGTCTACATATTGTGGGAGGGGGCTGGGCAGGTCTGTCGGCGGCTGTGCACGGCGTCTTGGCAGGACATGAGGTGTGCTTGTACGACATGGCCCCTCAACTGGGCGGGCGTGCTCGCCAGGTGAATTGGGGGCAATTGGAACTCGACAATGGCCAGCACATTCTCACGGGCGCATGCACCCACACCCTGTCCTTGATGTCACTTGTTGGCGCAGATCCTGAAACGGTTCTATACAGAACCCCCTTGCAGTTCACGACTCCCTCTGGGCGCATGGCACCCTGGCTGGCTCATCCCGGACGCTGGCAAAGGCTCATGGGCTTACTCAGCTGCTCCATGCTGAACTGGCGTGAACGGTGGGCTTGGCTGCAGTGCATCGTGCAACTGCAATGGAGTCGGCCCGCGTCTTGGCACGGGAAAACCGCCGCCGATTGGCTGGCGATGAATGCTCATTGGACGGTTCAACCCTGGCTGGAGGCCTTGTGCGTGTCAGCCATGAATTTGCCAGCCAGCCAGGCCGACGCCACTGTTTTTTTGAACCTGATGCAGACCTCTTTTGAATCACCTCAAGCCAGCGACTTGCTCTTGCCCAAGGTCAGCCTGAGCGAGTTACTGCCCCATCGAGCCGCCGACTGGCTTCGCGCACGAGGCGCTCAGGTCCGGCTGGGACAGCGCATCACGGACCTGAACCCGTTGCTCGACACTGGTAGGGTGGTGCTGGCGTGTTCAGCTCAGGAAGCCGCACGGCTGAGCAGCGGGTTGTCACCTGAATGGTCGGACATGGCTCAGCACATCGAGCATGGCCCGATTGCAACGGTCTACACCCGCTGGAGCGGATCTGCCCCTCAACTGATGGACCCCTTGGTCATCATGCCTTCAGGCTTAGATTCACCCGCTCAGGTGGTGATGGACTTGGGATGCCTGAGGGCAAGCCCTCAATACGGGGGCATCTGGTCATGGGTGATCAGTTTTGCCCAAGTGGATCGCGAAGAAGCCGCCAGACTGGTCTTGCAACAAGCCCAATCGGTTTGGGGCAGGCAACCCGAGGTGGTCGCTTGCTTTCTGGACCCTCGCGCCACCATCCTCTGCCGCCCTGGGTTGAAGAGGCCTGGACACCATGTTGGCCCCGGCGTCTGGGCTTGCGGTGACTACGTCGAATCAGACCTGCCCTCCACCCTGGAAGGAGCCATTCGTTCGGGCTTTCAGGCCATTGAGGCGATTCAATCTCATTAAAGGCAAATGCCCATTTCCAAGCTTTTGGCTGGTCTGTCTTGCTGACAGACAATGTGGGAAAGGGAATTTGAAATGTCTGACCGCTTCGCGCAAGAACCGTCTTACCGCCATGGCCAAGCCAACAAGATTGGCATCGTATGGTGCAACCTGGGTACGCCAGATGCACCCACCGCATCGGCGCTGAGGCGCTATTTGGCGCAGTTTCTAGGGGATCCTCGTGTGGTGGAGATTCCCCGTCTGGTTTGGCTGCCCATTCTTCACGGCATCATCCTTCGCCTACGGCCTGCGAAATCTGCAGCCAAGTACGCCAGCATCTGGACCGAGCAGGGATCTCCCCTGCTTCATGGCACCTTGTCTCAAGCCCAAGCTCTTCAAACGCGTTTCGATCCTGAGCGGGTGATGGTCAGACCTGCCATGCGTTACGGCTCTCCAGCTTTACCCACTGTGCTTGATGAAATGCGATCAGCCGGCGTGAATCAGTTGCTTGTGCTGAGCGCCTATCCGCAATACTCAGCCACCACCACGGCCAGTGTTTGGGACGATGTGTGTCAATGGATGAAACGGCATCGCAATCTGCCTGAAATGCGCTGGGTCAAGCACTATCACGATCACCCCAAATACATTGAAGCACTGGCTGCGCAAGTTCGCAGGCATTGGCAAACTACTGGGCGACAAGCTCATTTGGTGATGAGTTTTCATGGCGTGCCACAGCGCACCCTGGAGTTGGGCGATCCCTATCACTGCGAGTGTCACAAAACTGGTCGACTGCTGGCTCAGGCCCTGTCACTCAAGCCTGACCAATACACCCTGACTTTCCAGTCAAGGTTTGGCAAAGCCAAATGGCTGGAACCCTATACAGAGCCCACCGTCAAACGACTGGCGCAAGAGGGTCACCAAGCGTTGGATGTCATCTGCCCAGGTTTTGTCACGGACTGCCTGGAAACCTTGGAAGAAATTGCCATGGAGGTTCAGGCGGCTTTTCTTGAATCCGGTGGCAGCGACTTTGGCTATATCCCTTGTTTGAATTCCGACCCCAGTTGGATAGATGCCTTGGTCGACATTGCAAGCACACACCTTCATGGCTGGAACACATCCACTGTGAGCAATGTCAAGGAATTGGATGAGCAACGTGTCAGAGCCTTGGCCCTGGGTGCCAAGAACTGAACGCGTTCATGGGTCATCAGAGGTGATTCAAAAAGCCCAACCCATAGACCACAAGAAGTAAGGTCACAACGATGCTGACCCACAGCATGACCCGAGCACCACGCTGAGATCCAGGGCTGTCACTTTCTGCCATGGCTTCGGTTGGAGGTGCCATCACTTGGTCTACTTGAGTGTCCCTTCTTTCACTCACTTCATCGGCCAAGTTTGGGTCCAATGGTGGGTTGGCAAGCGGGTGTAAAGGTTCGGCACGAACACTCACGGCAACCGTAGCCTCAGGTGAAGCAGTTGCAACCTCAGTTTGGTGTTTGTGAGCATCCAGCAAAACAGCCAATCTCATTGTGGCCTTGCGTTTGATGTCGTCATTGTAAAAAGAGGAGGTGCCACCCTCCTCGATTTGCTTGACTTGCTTGACCGATAAACAAGCCCAAGCGGCTAATTCTTGTTGACTCAGGCCCCTGCTTTCCCGCAAGGATTTGATCAATGTCCCATCTACAGCAATGAGGGATGACATGAGTCAATCAGTGAAAAATCGTCATTTGACGAGCAGAAGTTCGCCCTTGATCGACGCGCCCTTTTGGACGGACAACGTTTGGTAAACCACATGGCCATCGACAGAGGCAGATGAGGTGACGATCAGTTCCTGACAAGTGGCTGTGCCAGAGAACTTGCCTTTGATGTGCAAGCTAGAGCAGGTCACCACGCCTTCAACCTGACCTTTTGAACCGATGGTCAACTCGTCAACTTGAATTTGTCCGTTCAAAGAGCCTTCCACATGGATGGCGCCTTTGGCTGCAATCTCACCTCGGAAGGAAAATCCCTCACTGAGGATAGAGGGCTTGGAAGCGGTGGTAGACAAAGCATCCATGACTGAAGGTTTTGAAAGGGTTGAAGGGGGAGTATCCGACTCACGGCCAATTTCGCCCATCGTCTCCGATGAGGGAGATGAAGTCGCAATGCCACTGTTACCGGGCGGTTTTGATTTGTTGAACATATTGAGCCGTTCGAATCACATTTTGCGGGTTGACTGGATAGCCTCCAATGAGGATTTCCAGGTGGAGATGCTTGCCAGTGGACACACCAGAGTTGCCAATATATCCCAAGACGGTATCGACACCAACCGTGTCGCCTTGTTTCACCAACACTTTTGATAAATGTCCATAGACGGATTCAATGCCATTGGAATGGCGGACCATCACCATGTTGCCGTAGCTTGGATGCTCCTGAGCGCCCATCACAACGCCTGATTTGACGGGATAAATGCGCTCGTCCGGGTCATCAGTGATCAAGTCGATGCCACTGTGAAAGTGGGCACGACCTGAAATTGGGTGCTTGCGAATGCCAAAGCCAGAGGTGATTTCAAAAGACTTAATGGGCATGGCGCTGGGCAATGCATACAACACATCGCGCAGGGAACGATTGGTTTCTAAATCTTCTGCCACCTTGCCGCGCAACAAGGGGTTGGACTTGAGATCATCATTGACAGTGAATCCACCCTTGGCAGAGTTGTCCTGGATGATGCGAACAATCTTTTCAGTCAAGCCTGCTGTCTGTAGCTGAGTCTTGATGGTTTCGTTTTCCTTGGATACCGCCACCATGGACATGTCCACGAAACGACGAATGCTCGTATCGCGGTCACGAATGGCTTGTGCGAGTGTGAGCATCTGGGATTCATCAATGGATTCACCCGCTACGTCTTGTTCGTTGCTCGATAGCAAAGCGCGATAAACCGCCTCGTGAGAGCGCTCAAGCTTCATGCGGCTGATCAAGAGATCCACATTGACCACCACCATCAGCGTGAGCAACAAAGTCAAACCGCCAACTGTGACGATGGCGCTGCGCACCAACCACTTTTGAACTGAGGCCGTGATACTTAAATAATGCAAATCACCTTGTTGTTCAAGGATGATGCGCGCATCTTTGAATGGATGATTCCAACCCTTGACCACCAAAGCAGGGATCTGTTTGATCAACATCCATGGAAAACGAAAACGCCGCATGAGAAACCTTTACGCCTTATCGGCTCCCTCGGGCTTGGCTGACTCAGATGCAGGCGCAGGAGAAGGTGCAGCAGCAGGCGTTAGAGGAGGTACAACCGCGGTCGGTGCAACAAACGTGGGTGCAGAAACAGGCGCCTGCACGGACATGCGAACCGGGGGGCTATCCAGACCCTGATTCAACACCCCCTCGATCTCACCGCCTTTTTCGATTTCGATTTCGGAATAGTGAACCTTGCCCGCAAGTTTGCCGCTACTGCGCACAATCAAGCTCTTTTCACTGATGATGTCGTTATGCAGTTCGCCACGAACATCAATCACCTTGGCCTTGATTCGGCCGGTGATTTTCCCAGTGGGACCAATCAACAATTCATCCGCAGTCAGGTCACCCTCGATGACACCATTGATGATGGCTTTGGAGGGGACGGTGAAGGTGCCTTTGACCATGACACCGTCGCCAATGACAATGCTGTCTAAAGAATCAGATTGATTTGACATGTTGATTCACGCTCCTTGAGCGGATGTTAACAAACCAGACCTGAATCAAATTGAATTCAGAACGTATTGATTTCATTGAATTTTCTATTGTTAGAAACTCAAAGGATCGAAACTTTCTGAATCAACTTGAATAAGCGTAAAAAGCTTGACATCCGGGATGGTGAATGAATTCATTTGTATAAATTATCCCAATGAAGTTCAAAGGATTGAATGTCATATCAACACTGGGAAGATTTCACAACATTGAGTCTGAAATGAGACAAATTTTTGTAACCTCATTCCTTAAAGGCTTTAGATCGGGGGCGTCCAGCTCCTGATTTGCCCTGACCAGTCGCCGGTCGGCTCTTGTGGGTGCGATGACCCGCATGCGCATGGTGGGCCTCGTCGCGTCCCGTTCTTGAGCCTGGTGAGGCATGTGAAGTTGACTTGGGCGCACCGTCAGCACGCGCAAAGCGATCGCCTGAACGTGGCTTGGCTGTCGATGTCCCACCGTTTCTCGAACGCTGTCCACGGTGACCTGAACCGGGTTTGGTGGCGGCATGTTTTGGCTTGGACAAACGCTGCCTTGGCTCCAGACCCTCGACAACGTGAACTGCCATGGGGCGGCCCAAATACTGCTCAATGGCGTTGACTTTTCTGGACTCGCGCATCAAGGCAAATGTGACCGCCAAGCCCTTGCGCCCTGCTCTGCCCGTACGGCCAATGCGGTGCACATGGTCTTCTTCTTTCATGGGCAAGCCGTGGTTGAAGACGTGGCTGATGCCTGGCACGTCAATGCCACGTGCAGCCACATCGGTGGCCACGAGAAATTTCAGACGACCGCTGCGCAACTGGGTCAGTCGGCGATTGCGCACCGCCTGACTCAGCGCACCATGCAAAGCCATGGCGGAAAAGCCTTCATCTTGGAGGTACTGTGCCAATGCCTCACAACCCACCTGTGTGCTCGTGAAGATGATGGCCTGCTCAATGTTGACGTCCCTGAGCCAATGCTCCAGTAGTCTGGAACGATGAGCTTCGTCATCAGCCCAGTAAAGACGTTGCTCAATGCTTTCGTGGGCTTTGCGGTTGTCATGCAATTGCAAGCGGGTTGCGCCAGGTGCCAAGGCCTTAGCCAGCCTCTCGATGGGGGGGTCAAAGGTGGCGCTGAACATCATGGTGCAGGCTCGCTGGGCTGTCATTTCATCCACCCGTGCAAGGTCAGGGGCAAAGCCCAGGTCCAGCATGCGGTCGGCTTCATCCAGCACCAACCACTGCACCGCACTCAAATCGAGGCTACCCGAGTCGGCCAAATCCAACAATCGGCCAGGGGTGGCAATCACCATGTCCACATTTTGAAGACGTGACATTTGCACGGCATAGGGCATGCCGCCCACCAGGCAAGCCACACGCGGGCCTTTGCCTGCGCGCACCAAATTGATCGCATCGTTGGCCACTTGCTGCGCCAGTTCACGCGTGGGGCACAAGATCAAGGCACTGGGCTTGGGGGTGACAAAGTGCCTGGGGTTATAGGGGTTGCGACGTTTGGTTGCCGCCTTGCGCTTGCCAAAAGCATCGGCAGGCGCCTCAGCATTGGGACTCTTTTGCGCCATCTGCCCCGTGCGTTGAAGTTCGATGGATTGCAGCACTGGCAGCAAAAAGGCCAAGGTCTTGCCGCTGCCGGTCTGGCTGGAAACCAAGAGGTTGGGGGCTTGATCAGCGGCCTTGACCCAGTGGTCCCAAACCGTGGATTGGACAGAGGTGGGGGATTCAAATCCCAAACTCGCTACCGCATCTTTGAGGAAAGGGGCAAGGTCAAAAGGGCAAAAGGCAGGCGCAACAGCGGTCTGCTCGGTGTGAGTAGAGTTCATCTCGCGAGGTATCCATGAAGGTTGAAAGGCATCAACCATCAAAAATCCGTATTGGACGGATCAGACCATGTGTCTGAGAGCTGGCGGATGTGGGGGTTGGTGTAAGACCAACTGGTGCATTCTCTCACGACTTGGGCATCAGCACCGCAAAAAATGTGTTTTGTAGTGGATTAGCTCGTCAATGGACTCGTGAACATCGGCCAATGCTGTGTGCAATTGGCGCTTTTTGAAGGCGGAATGCACCTCAGGCTTCCAACGCTTGGCCAATTCCTTCAGGGTGCTGACATCCAGATTGCGATAGTGAAACCATGCCTCGAGCTTAGGCATGTACTTGACGAGAAAACGCCTGTCCTGGCCAATGGTGTTGCCACACATGGGAGAAGACTGCTTGGGTACATATTGCTGGATGAAAGCCAGCAGTTGCTCCTGAGCCTGATCTTCGGTGCACATCGAAGCTTTGACGCGGTCGATGAGGCCACTGCGACCATGAGTTCCCTTGTTCCAGGCATCCATGCCGTTGAGCACCTCATCCTTTTGGTGAATGACCAGCACTGGGCCTTCCACGCGCTGCTGCAGGTCAGGACCAGTGATCACCACGGCGATTTCAAGTAAACGCTCGCGCTCAGGGTCAAGACCGGACATTTCACAATCAATCCAGACCAGGTTGAGGTCTGACTTGGCCAATGCAACAGAAGGGGTCACGGATTCGCTCATCTGTGCATTGTCCACCATGGGGTAAACAAGGCTTTTTCAGGAATGAATAAACTCCACGCATGACACATGATATTTGGCTCGCTTGGGTGGTGATTGCAATCTTTGCCTTGCATTGGGCGACTGTGCTGTGGTTGGAGGCTCGCCAGCGTGCGCATGTGCTTCGCAACCAAAGTCAGGTCCCTACGGCCTTTCAGAACGAAGTGAGCCTGGCGGAACATCAGGCCGCCGCCCGCTATGCCCTGTCCAAATCTGTGTTCACCAGTTGGACAACCACCGCCAGCCTGATCGAGGCCGTGTGCTGGACGTTCGGCGGTGGTTTGTCCTGGCTCCAATCCACGGTGAGTCATGGTCTTGGCGATGGCTTGACCGCCCAACTCACTTTCGTAGCGGCCTTCATCCTGATCCATTCCCTGATCCAGCTCCCCTTCTCTCTCTACAGCACCTTTGTGGTGGAAGCCGAGCATGGTTTCAATCGAAGCAGCTTGAGCCTGTGGTTCATTGACCAAATCAAAGGCCTGGTACTTGGTCTGATCCTCGGGCTTGCACTTTTGGCTGGGGTGCTTCAACTCATGTCCCAAGGTGGCACCCACTGGTGGATTTGGGTCTGGTTGCTGTGGATGAGTTTCCAAATCGTGCTGATGATCGTGGCTCCCCGATGGCTGATGCCCCTTTTCAACACCTTCAAGCCTTTTGAGGATGAGCACATTCGCCCGCGCGCCGAGGCCTTGATGCAAGCCGTGGGCTTCAAAGCCAAAGACTTTCAGGTCATGGATGCGAGCCGGCGCAGCTCCCATGCGAATGCGTTTTTCACTGGACTGGGCACCGAAAAGCGCGTCGTGTTTTTTGATACCTTGCTCGACAAACTCAATGCCGGCGAAGTGATCGCAGTGCTCGCTCATGAGCTCGGTCATTTCAAACTCCGCCATGTCACCTGGATGTTCATCACCCAAGCTCTGGTGAGTGCCGTTTTCCTCTTTGGTCTGGATGCCCTCCAATCCAGGATGGAAGTGCTGAGCGTCTTGGGGCTTGAAGCCGCATCCGGCCAAGGCCGACATGCCCTGCTGCTTTTGTCTCTTTACTGGCTGCTGCCACCCGCCTTGTTTTTTCTCAAGCCGCTGGGCAGCGCACTGTCTCGCCGCAGAGAATTCCAAGCCGATGCCTTTGCGGTGCAGCATGCCCAGGCACCCGATTTACGCAATGCCCTCATCAAGCTCTACAAAGGCAACTCCTCCACCCTCACGCCAGACCCGCTGTACGTGTGGTTCCATCACAGCCACCCGCCTGCTCTGGATCGACTGAGACAGTTGCATGTCTGAACCCACGCATCGGGTGGTCGAGTCGTATGGCCGACAACTTCAGGTTGAAGACGCACAAGGCCAGCGTCATCTGGCGCTGATCAAAAGCAAGAAAACAACAGCCCTCGTTGGCGACTGGGTGTGCTGCCACCGCGAATCTGACAGCCTGGTCATCGATTCAGTGGCTGCCCGGCACAACGAATTTTTTCGCCAGGATCAGATCCGCACCAAGTCCTTTGCCGCCAACATCGATCAGGTTCTGATCCTCATTGCCGCGGAGCCCCATTTTTCAGACATGCAATTGATGCGCTCCCTGATCGCCGCAGCGTCCCAGGATATCCCCGCAGCCATTGCACTGAACAAATCCGACTTGACCGAATCTTTTGCGCTGGCTCGGCATCGACTGGCCAATCATGCCCGGTGGGAGGTGCCCCTCTTCCCCATGCAAATCAAACCCACCCCGCTTGGTTTGCCAGAACTCCTGGCCTGGATGGAAGGCAAGTCCACCCTGGTGGTTGGGCCGTCCGGGTCGGGCAAGAGCTCACTCATCAACACCCTGGTGCCCCACGCCCAATCGCGCACACAAGACCTCTCTAAAGCTTTGCATTCGGGCAAGCACACGACCACCCGGACCACCTGGTATTGGCTGGATGCGGCGCATCACAGCGCGCTGATCGATTCACCAGGGTTTCAGGAGTTTGGCTTGCACCATGTGGGGGCACAGCAACTCCCTTGGCTCATGCCTGACCTTCGAGCTCACCTGGGTCAATGCCGTTTCAGCAACTGCAGCCATTTGAATGAACCCCAGTGCAGCGTACGCAATGCAGTCGAACAAGGCCTGATCGACGCCACACGCTACCGGATCTATTGCCAACTGCACGACGAGTTGAGTCAATGAGGCAAGCCCGGGCATCAACCCAATAAGCGCGCCAAGGTCATCAAGCCCAAGAGCGCAACCCAGGCCACCACGGTTCGCCACACCAAGCCAACCAGGCTGCGCAGATGATGCGATTGAGGTTTCATGGAGGCCGTGGTGGTGTCAGAGGCCATCGAGTTGGTGGCTTCAGACTGAAATGCCGCGCCCAACTGAACGCCAATGGCGCCAGACGTGGCACAAATCAGGACTTCCTCGTTGCTCAGACTTTGTCGCGAAGCCTGGGTACGCCAGGCATCTACCGCATCCTCAAAGTTACCCGCAATGGCGAACATCAAGGCGGTGACCCGAACGCATAGCCAATCAACCACATGCCAAGCTTGCGCACTGACCTGGGCATCGACCTGTCCCGATACCGGGAAATCGTCCGAGCGGTTAGACCAGGCTCTGGCCACAAATTCATTCAATCGGTAAAAAACAGCTCCTGTTGGCCCCAAGCCCAACGCCGCCAGCATGGAAAACCAGAACACCACGCCAAACACATGTCGATGACTCTCGAGCGAAGCATGTTCAATGAGTTGTCGGGTCAGTTCGGTGGGCTCAGAAGTCACACGATCCACCCCACGCCATTGCGCCAAGGCTTGCGCTGCCTCGTCGTACTGCCCCATGGAAATGGCATCGCGGATGCTGGAGAAATGGTGGCTGAACTGTCGGAATCCCAAACAGGCATACAAGACCAAACAGGCCCACACAATGGCCAAAAACCAGCCCAGCACATACAAAAGCAACCAGTGGATGAGCAAGACCAGCACCGTGGGAAGCACAACGGCCAATGACCAGGCCGTCCAAGCGCTTCGCTGGTCATCGGGATGGATGAAATGGCGCACCCACTGGTGCCATTGCGCAACGCCTTGGTGCAAGAGGTTGCCATCGGGCAAGGGGCGAACCTGCTCGATCAATAAGGCCAGGACCAATGCAATGAAACTCATATCAAAAGATGATAGCGACCTTCAAACCCCAGTGACGCAGACTCAAGCGAGCAGGAATCGGTAGAGGTTGCGCAGCATCCCCGCCGTGGCTCCCCAGATGAATCGATGGTGATCGCCCTGGTGATAGGGCATGGAATACCAGTTCCTCACATCGCCCTCCCATTCAAATTGATGCCAGCGGTGATTGGCAGGATCCATCAAAAAAGGCAGGGGCACCTCGAACACCTCGGCCACTTCATTGGGATTGGGTACAAAGCGCGCGTGTTCCGAAATCAAGGCCACCACAGGGGTCACCACAAACGCCGTGCCCGTGATGTAGACGGGCAAAGTTCCCAGGACTTCGACATGACTTGGGTCCAGACCCACTTCTTCCTGGGATTCACGCAAAGCGGCCGCGATGGCATCGGCATCCTCGGGGTCAAGCTTGCCGCCTGGCAAGGCCACTTGGCCGGAATGGGTCTTGAGGTGGGCGGTTCTTTGGGTCAACACCAAGCTTGGCACCGGGCGCTGAACAATGCCCATCAGCACCGAGGCCTGGGTGGGGACGCGGTCGCCAAACTTCTTTTCTGAAACGGTCTCGGGGCGCCAATTGGGGGGATTCAAAAACCGCTGCCGCAATGCATCGGCATGCATGCTCGCCAGGGGCACAGCGGGCAGGGTTTCAGGCAAAGAAAGGGCCGGAACCCGTAAGGGATCCAGCCCAGGTATTTTGGCCAGCGGTACGGTCGTGCCGTCGCGGCTCAATCGCTCACTCCGCAGCGCTGGCTGTGGACTTGTGAGTCAGCTTTTCCTTGATGCGGGCAGACTTGCCGCTGCGGTCACGCAGGAAGTACAGCTTGGCGCGACGCACATCGCCACGACGCTTGACTTCGATCTTGGCGATCAGGGGGCTATAGGTTTGGAAAGTACGCTCAACGCCTTCACCGCTGGAAATTTTGCGAACGGTGAAACCACTGTTGAGGCCGCGATTGCGCTTGGCAATCACCACACCTTCATAGGCCTGCAAGCGCTTGCGGTTGCCTTCAACCACATTGACGCTCACCACCACGGTGTCTCCAGGGGCAAACTCGGGAATGGTTTTGCCAAGGCGAGCAATTTCTTCTTGCTCAAGGGTTTGGATCAAGTTCATGATGTCCTCAGGCGATCGTGATTGCGCTGCACTAGGGGCCTAGATTCACAACCATGGTGTCTGGGCGGCCAATCAGAGGATCGAGCCAAAGATTATATGCAATCCCGTAACCGGCTCTTTTGAAGCCTTTTTGCAGCCTTTTCGGCGCCTAGTCCTGTTGTCCCCTGATCCACGCCAGCTCTGCCGGGCTGAGTCCGCCCTCCTGCACAGCCTGATCCATCAAATCGGGGCGCTGCCTGAGCGTGATCTGCAAGCGCTGCTGTCGGCGCCATTTGTCAATTTCGGCGTGGTTGCCGCTCAGCAGCACAGGCGGGACAGATGCATCACCCCACACCTCTGGGCGGGTGTAATGCGGGCAATCGAGCAAGCCATTCAAATGCGGATGGAAGCTGTCCTCAAGGGCGCTCGCTTCATCGCTCAAGACGCCAGGTTGCAGTCTGGCCACTGCGTCGAGCAAGGCCATGGCGGCAATTTCGCCCCCTGACACCACAAAGTCGCCCAGACTGATCTGATGATCGACCTCGGCATCGATGAACCGCTGGTCGATGCCCTCGTAGCGTCCACACAACAAAATACCCCCCGCACTGGCCGACCAGGTCTCGACCATGGCGTGGTTGAGCCGTTGGCCAGCGGGAGAAAAAAGCACCAGGGGTGCCTGCGTTCGGTCTTGGCCACGATCCTGTCGAATGGCAGCCAGGCAATCGGCCAAAGGCTGGGCCAACATCACCATGCCAGGTCCGCCACCAAACGGGCGATCATCGACTCGGCGATATGGTCCTGCCGCATGGTCACGGGGATTCCAGCATCGCAAGTCCACTTGCCCGGACTCAAAGGCGCGACGAATGACACCGCTGACCTTGAAGGCCTCAAAGAGCTCAGGGAAAAGGGTGATGACATCGAATCGCATGCGCATGGCCAGTTCAGTAGTCCGGTTGCCAGTCCACAGTGATGCGCCCCTGGGAGCGATCCACATCGTCGATGTAGGCTTTGACAAAGGGGATGAGTCGCTCCAATGGGTGATCTGCCCCCGCAACTGGCGCATGCAGCACCAGCACATCGTGGGGACCTGTGGAGAGCAACTCCACCACCTTGCCCAAAGCCACCCCTTCTCGATTGACCACCTCGAGTCCGATCAAATCCACCCAGTAATAGGCGTTGTCTTCAGGAGTGGGGAAGCTGGATCGGGGCACATGAATGCGCCACCCCTTGAGCTGCTCGGCCGCTGTGCGATCGGGCGTCACCTCGGCCTTGGCGAC
>JACCDZ011739242.1_pt1 | contig 80028 bp, 76 predicted proteins | sample 7449551 | NCBI WGS metagenome assembly JACCDZ01 (sample SAMN15323452, study PRJNA562643) | freshwater metagenome | isolation source: river surface water | place: USA:Blue River Watershed | collected 2017-08-18
AAGAAGTGCCACGAGGAACTGATTGAGTACCTCCGCGTGGCCTCGCCGACTGCGTTCTAAACAAAAAGTGTGTTTGTTCCCTTGTACAGTTTTTTACTTCATCAGCGGCTCGCTCAGGGTGAACGTCTCAGCCACACGCGCGAGTTCAGGGAGACGCCCCTCGCTAAAGTGGCAGAGGAGCATCGTGGCGAGGCAATCCACATCGCTAAAGTGCATTGTCTTGCTCTGGCTCTTCAAGTAGGCCTCCACGTACTTGGTCATCTTCTCGTGCGCCGACCCACGAGGGATCAGACGGATGCCCAGACGCTGCGACTCGGTTACAAGGAACTGATCAATGGCGTTCATTCTGGATGCTTTCTGGATCTAGTAAAAATGTTTCAAATTTTTCGTCCCCAATAGCGCGAGAGCGCATATCCAACACCGATGCCCACACCTGCGGCCAACAAACAATGAACCATCCATTCTTCTTGTTGTAAGTACACATGCGTCTTTCGGAATGATTCTGGAATATCACAGAGTAGGCAATAGTTGGGATCCTGAATATCTGTGACACTTTCACTTTGTTGTGCGCCAACTTCTACAGGTTCATACACACGTAATCCATACACAGGAATATTCATACCAAGCCATTGATCCACATGATACTCAATTGGAAAACAACGTTCTAGAAGGCGTTTCGCAGTTTCCAATTGAATTACATAACAATGTGTGAACCAGAAATTGTACTTCTTTTGTGCTAGTGGATCAGATCCGTCAAATACTGGTGGTATTATATCAGGAAATACTTGACAGTCCTGCTCTTTGCGTTGAATCATAAGAATGTCCCATTTCCTCCGATCCCTCATGATTGGAGAACGCCGAATCGCACGATTTACTTTGGAAACAAACTGTGGTTCAAGTTTCGCATCATCTTCCAATACGAGAAGTATTGGAATATTTTCGCGAACCATCATTTTCCATAAATTTACATGACTCAGATAGCATCCTACAGCACCAATACTCTTAATTTCGTAATGCGATCGTCTTGTCTTTTCTATAATATTATATTTAATCAATATACCAATCCGTGGATCTGTACGCCATTCTATTGTCTTTCCATCCACTGCAGATGCTCGCTGTAATTTTAGTTGTTGTGCAGCAGGTTGTGATTTAAATTCTTCCCAACGGTCCTGTCTTCTATCTAAATTTATACAATAGGCAGGAATATCCTGAATTTTCCAGGAACTTTCGGGGGCTGCCATAAGATGCACTCTACCAAGACTATCGCCAAGAAAAAATTGTACTCGCAAAACTCATAGTCATTTTTTCTTGTCTATCGCCAAGAAAAAATTGATTTTTATCAGCCGAGATTTATCAGGTGTCCCCAGAAATGTCCAAGGTCTATGGCAGCATCCTGCTCAGCCACAGAAACAAGGTCCTCCTTGTTCTCGGCCGCAACAGCGGCAAGTGGAGTTTCCCCAAAGGTCATTCCTACAGCGATGAGACTCCCACCGAGTGCGCTCGTCGTGAGACCTATGAGGAAACCGGTCTACTCCCTTCTCTCTTCTGCCGCAAGAGCCTCCGCCTCTCCAAGGGCACATACTTCCTCTACGATATTGACACCGAGTCCGTGCCTCGCCCTCGCGACACTCGCGAGATCCAAGAGGCCAAGTGGATTAACGTGGAGGACATCCCCAGGTATTCTTGCAATGTGGATGTCAACTCTTATTATCGCAACTTCTCACACCGCATTGTGCCCAGGACTCAAAGAACTGGAGCGTTCCTAAGTGTCAGGAAGCCCGCACCTGTGCCAGTATGCAACCTACTCTTCTGATTGGTCTTGGCTATGGTGTAATCTACGGTGGAGTAGCAGGATTTTTACGTGATGCGTATTTGACTTGGGGAACACCCATCTATCCACATCCAGTATATACTTGGGCTGAATTCTACATGTGCTCTGGGTTTGGTGCATTTATATATAGTCTTTTTTTCCCAGCATTTCGTTACACATTTATGATGGATGCAGCGCATGATACACACCCCTCCTGGAAACTCAGTATACATTCATACCTATTCGTTTCAGTCTTGTATCCATTCTTTATCTTTCTTTGGACAGAATCCGTGTACCGATTTGATGACAAAAATGTGGACTTGTTTCTCTCACGCCTTTGTGTACAACTCCCCATGTCTGGAATTTTAACTATATGTCTTGAAGCAAGTGGCTTACATGATTCACTTCGCCGACTGTATTATACATTTTAGCCCAACCGATGTCCAGTTCCCCCAAACGGCTGGAATCCTTTTGGTGCTGAAATTGGCAACATAGATCCGCTGAAATCCTCATCAGCCTCTGGATACGGCGTCGGTGGGCGGTGTACACCTGGCTGCTGCACAGGAGGAGCGGTCCATTCTACAACATTCTCAAGAGACTCGGCAAGTTCAAGTGGTACTTCGCCACGAAGTAGAACCGTGTCTGCGGGCTGAAGATCCTGAATAAACACATCCACTGGATATCCTCCTAGTTCTTCACATTCCACAGTTAGTGTCTGATGCTTGTGAAGAAGATTCCAGTTAGAAAGGTGCTTGCTGACTGCCGTGCCAATGTCGCAATGATACAGTTCATTGTCTAGTGGCTGGATGACCACTTTTGTGACAACAGGAGGCAACTCTCTGGCTACACGAACGCTACAGTATTCATCACGAGTCATTCCTAACATAACTTGCTGCGGCAGATAGATTGTGGTATCGTCATCTTGATGTCCTCCACTGACCACAAGCAGCGTTGGCTCACCAAACTGTTTCACAGTTACACACAGTACTTCTGTAGTCTGGGTATTCACCCACTTTAGCCATGTCTCTTGGGGTACAACACAGCTGTCCTGCTCCATCGGACCAGCTGATCCCTCCGTATAGGCTTTGGGATAGAGAAGTTCAGCCATGAAGTCTGGATTAGTATTTACGAAGAAACTCAATCCATTTTTTCAACCTAAGTAGGATGCCCCAAAAGACGAGGCGGAAAATGAAAGGGGGCAAACTTCCTCCACCCCCTAAAATTAGGTGTCAATGCAGCCCAGACTGCCATCGTGATGTTCAACGTGGAGAAGTATTTTGTGCCTACCACAATCAACATGGATGTCCAATTAAAAGTGAACTGAGCGGTGCGGAGCCTACATGGAATCCTGATGCGTACAATAAAGATCCTGCCAAAAAACATAGCCACAATTGTTTTGCCTTTGCATTTCAAGTTCATGATCAAGAGAAGATAGATCAGTGCCGCAATGAAGGGATGTGCGATTTTCATGTTCCTGGAAAAAAAGTAAAGCACCCCGAATTTAGTGGCCGCATGGGAAAAACATGTGGTGATGTTATTGGTCGCACAATGGGTGATGTTCCTGAAGCATATCCAATTGATTTCCAAACACGCTGTAAACCTGGGTTTAGCAAGATCGCTGTGATTGTAGACAACAAACGTGATTTCCATTATGTGCCTCAATTTGAGAGTATCTATGTTCCTGAATATGGACGTGCGGTAAAAGGGCTTTACGGTCACAAACCTGGTGGCCGTGATGCCATTATGCGTGATGGTGCTGGAGCACCAATCCGTCGTCCTGACTTGGCGTATTGGTATTTTCCCAAAGAATCTGCTGAAGATGAAGGACTGTATTATGACAGTTTCTGTTCCTATTTGTGTGTTCCTCGCGGCAAAGAGGTGAAACTCAAGGGTGGTACACGTCGCAGAAATAAAAGACGTCGTTCAACACGCAGATCCTCATAATAAGATCTTTTCCAATTCTTCACGCTGACCCTCTTGTCCAGCCAACCATTGTTGGACGGCTGGATCTTGAAGAACTTGACTCGTGGGAGCATAGCGCTTAAGTGCTTCTACCGCATCCAATCGGAATGCTGGGTCAATTTCACACAGCCCTTTTGCTACAGACAAAAATGTGTTAGCATGTTTGCTGTATTCTGGTAGTTTTTCCAAGGGCGTTTCTACAATCATCTCAATGAATAGCGACAAAAGCATCATACCAATCGCCCACGCATCAATCTTGGACCAATAGAGTTTATAATAGGCGAACCGATTGTCATGCTGGAATGACCAACTCTTGGAGACAAAACTACGGAGTTGCTGTACAAGTTGTTCTACAGGAATCGCATACACTTGAGAAATCAGCTGAAAACTGACTTTTTCATCCTGAATTCTGGCAAATGTTTCATTCAAGGAGAGTCCATCGCCAACTCCATGGAAAACAGAAATCTCAGGAGGTTCCTGGCTGATTGCAGGATTGAAATAGCGGTCTAACATGTGAACATTGGACAGGGTGAGTCCTCTTGGACTCCACGCCAGACCAAAATCAATAAATCGTCCTCTATTAGGCGCATCTAAGAGTACATTCATTGTATGAAGATCGCCGTGGACAAACTGATTTGCACACAAGAGTGCGGCTGCTTCCATGATGTGTTGTGCTAGATCAAAAAAGTGGATATTGGAGAGTTTCCGCGGAACAATACGCAATGGCTTTCCTCCAAAAGCCATGAAAATCTGAGAGGTATTGGGGAGTGCTACTCCTTTCAATGGTGGACATAAGGGGAGATCTTTTTCCTTTTGTTGCGATCGGGAGGCAGGGGTACAAATTCCCTCCACAAGAATGAAATAGCGTTCAGCAAGAGGAATTTGCTCACGCATTGCAGCAGAAATCACAAATTCAGTTTCAGCGTCTTGCTTGTCACCAGTGACCTTTCCAATCACATGGCCTCGCTTGGGCTTGTATCCATCTTTACAAATCAATGGAGGGTCAAAAGCGCATCCATAGAGTCCGTGTCCTAACAATTTACCACCGTGCTGTGTGGTCATCCTATCTGGACCGTCTAGTTTTGCGCATCTTGCGACGACGCGTACGGCGGGTGCGAGCACCAGCACCTCCACCAGGAGCAAGAGCTGGAGCTGCACCTCTTGGAGGTCCTAAGAGTGTAGCAAGAGGAATAGGAGCAGTTCCTTCCAATGCATTCCATTCATCTGTAAAATAATACGTAAAAAATGTATCAATTGCACTGCGTGTATGACTATTGAATCGTCTTAATGTGTACAAACTGTATACTTCTTGAATAGAGCGGAAACGTAATTCTGTCAATTCTCCGTAAAATCTTCCAAGTCGGTTTTGTGTAAAGTAGCGTAAAATTGGGCTTCCATACTCCGCATGATTTATAAAAATTCTATAGTTTCTTGATGGATCTCTAGGAAATGTATTTCCTAGCTCAATAATATGTTCAGGATGATCAATTCGTGTACCAGTTTCCTCTCCAAATTCACGCTGAATAGTTTCTAATGCGGATTCCTCACCTTTACGTTGTCCTTTGGTAAATCCAAATTTTGATGCGTCTGTTGTGATTCTATAATTTATCTTCCAAAATGTTCCATCCTCAATCAATTCAGGAATATCTGCAAGAACTGTAAATCCTAATTGTTCACTAAACCATCTGGCACGTTGTTTGAATTTATCCTTTGCAGCTTCAACTGTAGGTGCTTGTTTAACATCAAGTTTCTCTCGTTCTACGATAGTATATGGCTTTCCTGAGGCTCTATCTATAACTTCAGTATAAGAATCTGTCAGATAATTTGTTTCACGTCCAACAAGAAGTTGTAGTTCATCACCTTTTTTCCGATAGGTTACTAAAATCGCACCTTGAAATGGAAGTTCTTCTACCTCATGACGTTTTTGAGATGGACCCGCACCAGCACCAGCACCACCTCCAGGATCAGGAACAGTATTAGTTCTAGGCCGCTTTGTCGCCATTCTACTCTAGGCTTAGAAATAGGATGCGTAGCCTATTGGCTGATAGATTTAATTCCTTTTGTCATATGCTTCTTGGTCTACTCGCAGCACAAGTTTGGTTACTTGTACCAGTGTTCTTATTATATCAACTTCTTCATCCAAATGACCCCAATTTTGGCATAGATTGTATTGAATTTGTCTGCGGATATTGTATCGGGTTTGTTACACTCCCCTAATAGGAATGGACCTGGTCCACAGTCTATTTTGGTTTGCTCTCATTATTCTCACAAGCATGCTCTTTTATGAATTGGCCCCGCGATCTGTCCAGGAAGGATTTACTGGTCTCGTTGCGGTAGGTGATAGTACATTTTGGACAAAAACAGTTCCAAGACGCGGTGATGTTGGTCCCGAACTTGAAGAGGATGGCCTCTTCCGTGATAATCGCTATTTTAGCGGTTATGTGGATGTTCAGCGATTTGGACGACAAACCGATTTCTGTCGTGTCATCCAAAAAGGGTCTGACGAAAAGAACAAGTTCTTAGCATGTGCCCTCGGTGGTACTGAAAATCTCAGCAGTTCATCCTTCCGCAGCCCGTCCGTGAGAGAAGGCTGGATCCTTGGTCGTGATGACTACATGCGTGATGTGGACGGTGATGGCAAAGATGATTACTGTAGAATTGTCAAGAAACCCAGTGGAGAATTTCAGTCTGAGTGCAACTTGGCAACTGAAACAGGATTCGCTGCCAAAATGGTCCCTGACAGCAATCCCCCCAAGGATATCGCCCTGCTTCTCAGCATGTACCAAGGATGTGTCTTCTGGCTACGCTTCCGTGATGATATGGTGGATTACGCCCAAAACCTGTATCTCAATGTCGCTGGTGGTGCCAAAGTGGAAGAAACACCAGTCAAACCAGATGCAACAGAAGGCCTCCAACTCAATGGCACAAATCAGTTTGTCCGTATCGGCGACGACCCCTATCTGTCCCTCGGCTCCACAATCCCCCTCCGCTCACTCAGAGCTATCCATGTCTGGGTCCGATTTGATGAATTTACCAATAACGCGCATATCTTTGATTTTGGCAATGGCGCTGGAATAGACAATGTCTGGGTCGGCATCCTCAACAGAGGAAATCTTGGGATTGATGCAGCTGCCAAAAAATCATCTTTGATTTGCGGTGATGGAAGTGGTGGTAATACTGTCCCTGATGCGCCCTCTGGTGCACAAACTGTCCAAGTGACAACTCCTCAAGAACTTATGAAAACAACATCCGCTAACGTGGAGGAATTCACATGTGAAGGCTTCGCAGTCGCTCCGAGAAATCTACCGCGCATGACCCGTAAACCAGGTGCGCGTGGAATGCCAAAGGGTCCCGCTGTCACCGCTGACCTGTGCTATGAAATTTGGGACCGTGATCAGAGAAAATTCCGTATCGTTGTTCCACAGTTCTTTGAGGCTGAAAAGTGGGTCCATCTTGTCATTACAGCAACTGGAACAGACAGTTTCCGCCCTGACATTGCCGTCTATAAGAACGGCACACAGGTCTACATAGAACCTAGCGGATGGCTCCCTCAACAGAGCACAACCGAGAAAAATTACATTGGGAAAAGCAATTGGGAAGATGTCACTTCTCAATATGCCAATAAAGATGAACTCTTCAAAGGAGCCATCTTTGACTTCCGCGGCTATAATATACCTCTTGCAGAGAAGGTCATTAAGGACTCCTACAACTGGGGCAAGACGATGCTTGGACTCAAGTAGAACGTCTCTTGCGTGTAGTGCGTCTGCGACGAGTACGACGGCTGCGACCACCCTTTTGATGGCCCTTGATCCATTCTTCAAAGGCCTCCTGGGCAGTCTTCTTCGCAAACTTCTTCTTGGCCTCATTCATAGAATCTGTGTTGGTAATCACAGTATTCCATGAACGCACTTCTTCAAGACCGTCGTTGTAGGTTAATTCATCAATTCCATACCGCCCATTTATCCCTGTGGACTCAATTCTAAGACCAGTAGGCGCATTGACCGGGCCCTTGATCGTAAATGTATATGGTCCTGTCTTGAGTTTCTGATTTGTGGGTGAATTACGATTGGATGATGATGAGGATGCTCTTGATTTTGTCATCGTAGTACTAGATGCATTGTTGTTGCCAAAACCAAACATAGAAAACACACTATTGTTGTTACTCATCTACTTATGTGCTAGAATTTAGCTATACTTGATGAGCAGAGAGACTCCTGAAAGGATAGAAATCATCGCTGCTGCCATCACTGGATTTGTATCCAGCCGCCGCATCTTGGCTACATACCATGCCACCGTTTGCTTTTGTGAACCAAGAACCTTCCAGCGGTTACACGACCACTGCGGCTGTACTACATTCTTCATCTGAACCACCTTCAGTGGAAAGTAGACTGCAATGGAATTGGGCGATACCTTCAACGTATTCATGACAGTATTGAAATTAGTAATGTCATTGATATAAGTCTTCTCAACAGGTTGACCATTCGGCTTCTCAAGATCTAGAAGCTGATAGTTGACAAGTGGCGTTGAACTCGGTTTCTCCTGATCTATGAGTTTGTTTACCTCGTCATACACACTCGCCACCGTCAGAATCGTTTCGCTCTTCGTCTTGGTCTCGCCGCCAACAGGAATACTAATTCCAGCAGAGTTGCCACCTGTGTTGATATACATTGGCATCTCAACAACAGACTTATTGCAGATAATCTCTGTCAGCGTGTGAACCCCAGGGACAGTATGGAGTGCCGTACCATCCATGAGAGTAACATCACGCATCAATTGATCACTCTCAATCTTCGCCATCGCAACCTGGTAGCCAACATAGCCAGTAGACGCGGCAAAGACTGAGGGAAGCATGTTCTGTCTGCTAATTTTTGCTGGTCACCAAGATTCAAATTTCTCAAGGTGAGTTCATCGCTTCTTGGGTCCGCTTCCATAAGCCTTCCGCCGAAGCATTGGCCAACCACCACGCATGACACGCTGCCGACATCGCAGCCCACGTTTCCTCTGAGATGGCACCAAGGTTCAGTTCCTCTACTGCCTCCTTCGTCGCAGCCTTCAAGCGGAAATAATGGACACCCTCCTTCGGCGGATCCATATACTTGTCCATATCTACATCAGGTGCCACAACAGGAACAGTACCAACAGCCATATACTCAATCTCGCGATTGCATTTCGGCCCATACCCTGGCATACTCAGACCAAACTTGCTATTGGAAATAGCGTTCAAATACTCACGAGCTGTGTACTTATAGGGCTTCTTGGTACTAATAGGACAATCAAACCCATCACACGCCTCATAAAGGGTGTTCAGACGAGCATCCTTCTGAATCTGATTCTCAATCCGTCCATAAAAGACTAGCTGCTTCTCGCGATCTTCAAAAGAGGTCTTTGCAAGCGTCGGCGCAACCTCGTCTACAAGTTTCGGATGTCTCGGCCAAAAGGTCCACTGTTTCGCATTCGGCTTCTGAGATGCATCAGGATTTCCTGCCAATAGAAGTGTATACGGTTCAGGATCTTGTTCAATCCAATTGAAGTTTGCACGATCATATAAGAGTGTCTTGCCAATGCCTCCATACCATACATAGTTAGTCCGTGGAGCACGCTGGACTTGGCAGCGACCCTGCGCCTCCCATAGGAGAACCATTTCACGGAAACTGTCATCCGCATGATTGTGATAGCCTAGACGTGGAGTCGGCAGAACAACAGTGGGAAGAAACGACTCTTCCTTGTAGGTTGCCAGAGAGGCCTCCACGCGCTCCAGAAGCATAGGACGGCTCTGTTCCTTCTTTGCACGCGGCATCAAGACAACCCAATGCTCTAGAGACGCAGCACCAGACATGTGCGCACCAGCACTCGTGATCTTGAGTTCTGAGAGGACCTCAATCACACGAGCCCCCCTCGGCAGCATCCAATATAGGTGTTCAGCACCCTGCGGTGCTACACAGACACCAGCACCCAACATCCGCTGAAGCATGTAAGAGGGGCTGGAACGCGCTACATAGACAATTTCAGTCTCGTAACCCAGCGACTCTAGACGTGACTCTAGCGCATATGCATCCTCTGCGTCAATGGTGGTGTCGTCTTGGACGATTACAGCCTTTTTCAGTTGAGGCAGTTCTACATATGCACGAAGGCGTGAACGAAGCGCTTCAATATCTTCCTTGTAAATCGTATCCTTGTCGCGTGGACTCAGCATCGTTGCCGTCTCTGCAAAGGCTGCCACAGACTCATCACGCGGCAGCACAGGGAGAACGGTTTCATCCCACTTGAAGGCCTGGAGAAATTCCTGGAGGCGATTTGTGGTGCGAGGCAGCCAAAAATCTCCTGAAATTCCAGCGTCCTTCATACGGAAGATGCGTGATAGATACTTGGTTAGATACACAAATACATTGGATGCCACTGAATCAGGGCAGTATGCTGTCATGGTGCGATTGACTCCAATACAGGGTGTAATGTGACTCACTACAGTCTCAGCCCATGCCTCTCGTACAGCCTCCTGCTTTCCTAGATAAATGGACTTGTAACCATAACAGAGACCGTTGGGAGTTGTGAAAGTATTCTTGAATTCATAGAGACGCTCATCTACTGGAGGCTCGTAGAGGTTTTCTGTGTCTACCTGAAAATTCTCTTCCTCTTCGCGTGTCACCATTGCGCAGAAGGTTTTCAGAGCCTTGCTGTCGGCTGCATAAACACGGCGCGAAAACGGCTGGGCCTTGGTCCACGTCTGCTCAAACGTGCTCAGGTCTCGCTTCGGCTCCAGGTCATGAAGACCCGTGGGATCCAAATAGAGATAGAACGGCTTGTCTACAATGTCATGAGGATTGTACGTGCGATGCTCGCTGTGATGACAGTGGAGTGTGCGCAGAGAGAGGCAAGGATTTGCTACAATAAATCGCTTCTTGAGCATTTCCACATTGATGGCATTGTCACAACCCGCTTGACCAAAGGGAAACTTGAGTGCATCTAGATCCCACTCACGCGATTTCACACTGTCTGAGAGGATAACCCACGTATCTTGCGAATCAGGACGAGGACCAAACAGTTCAGGTGCAACTGTGGGATCTGTCGGTTCCTCATATCGCAGCAGAGACAGGAAGATGTCGCGCATATTCAGAGACCAGAGTTGAGACCATGTACTGTCCAGATAGATATCTGAGTTCAAGAACACAATAAGAGTATGCTCAGGAACCTTGGACTTGATGTACTCAATCACATGCGCATAGGTGAGACGTTCCCCTGTAACAACCTGGCGCAGTTTAGGACTGGTGGGCAACTTGTTCAGCATATCCGTCTCATTCAGAAGAACGACTTGATCCACATAGGGGCATGCCAGATTCTGATCTAGACACTTTTTGAGTTCACGCGCGCGCTTTGGCTTGCCAGGATCATAGGCCTGTGTAATTAGCCACAGAGATTCAGGATCTCTCAGACGACCCGTAGCTAGAGTGTACTTGTCCTTCAGCACCGTTAGATACTGTGTATCGGCATCTGTGAGTTCCTGTTGGTTCAGACCAAACAGACGCGATGCGCGAAAAATAATTGCGAGACTTAGAACAGTTGTTGAATCCGAATCTGTCGGCGCATATTTATGAAGTACATGGGGAAACATTTCCCCAAGCTCATCCAGACAAATCACATTGATAAATTTCTGCTGACGGAACTGGTCAGGGCCAAAATCATCCATGACAGCCTTGCTCAGAAACAGGATTTGTTTCTGCTTAGGCGCATCTTGGAAAAGCCATGCCTTGATTTGGTCACTCGGCTCACGTAGTACAATCGCAGACGGATATTCACCCAGGGTTTGACGCCACTTTACAGCGGTGTCAAGAGAAGTTACAACAGTGTCCCATCGCAGAAATCGCTTGGGATATAGGTGGTCCTCTGGAAGCGTGCGTAGCCACGCAAGTGTCTTTTGATTCTTATATAGATGAGTCTCTGTTTTCATGACCTTGATCGGCGCTCCAGTCAACGGATGATGTGCGAGCATCTCTTGACTAGAATCGTGAGGCTGGTTTAGACCAACACTTATTATGACGGATTATCTTCAGTTGTTTCATCACCACTAATTTCGCCATTATAGAACCATTCTGTTGCATCATAGTCATTATCAAAATCTTCAATCTGATTTGATATAAAATTCTCTACAAAATCAAGAAGTTCATCTAATTCATACTCGTCTTCTTTTAAAGAAATAAATGTATAAATTGCATACAGTATATTTTTACCAGCAAAACTCAATTGAGATTCAACATCATTTGTAATATAAGAACCAAAATGTTCTTTGAATATTTTAACATATCCATGAGAAAATTCCCAATCTGCTTCACAACTTAACCACATATCAAACATATGGTTAATATTGTCTGTAATTCGTTCTTTACAATGCTTTATGAGTGATTTTTCTACTAATGATAATTTATCATAAAATGTCATTAAACTCTATTAGAGTATAAAATACAATGGTTTAAACTGTGATACTATGAGTCAGACAGAATGGACCGCCAAGACGTCGCAATTGTCCTGAATACATGCCCCAAGTATTTCTATCTTATGGAATCATGTATTGGACTATTGCGTAGATACAGCGAGGGCTGCCATTGGCCGATTTTCCTAGCAACAGAATATCCTGACGAATTGAAAGAGCTTTGTCAAAAATACAACGTCCACATTCTTCCTCTGGATCCCCAGGATTCTGATTTTCTCCAGAGTCGTGAAGCAGCGATGCGACTGCTCCCTGAAGGAATCCGATATGTGCTGCCACTCCAAGAAGATTTTCTCCTGGAGAGACATATTGACAAAGAAGCGCTGACAGAAGCGCTGCAAATCTTGGATTCAGATCATACTGTCCAGAGCATTCGTCTCATGCCCTGCCCTGGATCTCTCAAAAAGCAGCAGTTCTGGGGACGATGGGAGCGTCTGATGCTGACACACGGAGATCTAGTCTTTTCCTTCCAAGCAACCCTCTGGCGTCGTGAACCCTATCAACAGTACATGTCGCGTGTTGTCCAAACAAGTTTAGAAATGAATCCTGAACTGAAGCCACAAACCCGTGCGTGGAATAAATTCAGCGTGGAGCAAAATCCAGCGGAAAATTCTCAGGGACAGCGGATCTTGGCAGACATGGATTCAGCGGCAGTCCATCTTTGTTGGCCGAGAAAGGCAGCGTGGTCTAATGCAGTGTATTGGTGTCCTTGGCCCTACAGACCTACAGCCGTTGTAAAAGGCGACCTCCAACAATGGGCGAAAGATTTGATTCGCCGAGAAGGATTTGTCCTAAGAGCGTTAGATGTGCCTAAGGAGAAGTGATTCGTATGTCTAGAATGACATCCGTAGTGGAAGACCTCCCTGGAATGACGCGGCGTGTCCCTGGACCCGCCGATACAGTTCAGCCCATGTGTGATCTCGTGAAAATCCCCCCAATGTTTAATCGCCGTGTTGTTCTGTTGGCGACAGCAAGTATCAGCGACAGCAACATTTTTAACAACGGCCTCTATCAAAACTGCTTTGTGCTGTATCGTCTCGCTGAGGCTGTTGGCTGGATGCCCATCTTTGTGGTGAATAAGAAGCCTACCGATTTGTCAGGAATTCCTGACTTTCTCCGGTCCTGCCGACTTGCTGAAATTGATGACATCCTCAAACAGCCAATCCCTGTTGGACTCTATCTGGAAATTGGCATGAGCATTTCCAGCAACCTTCGCCGATTCCTGAAAATGTTGGGCGCAAGAACTGCCAAGTTATACCTGGGAAATATCCTAAACATTGATATTGAAACACCTATGTTTTTCCCTGGAATGCATTTCAGCCATCACGTCGTCGGTGAACAAGACGAAATCTGGACAAGCCCTCATTACGGTCAGCACGCAGAATACGCAGCGGCTCTCAATCAGGTGGAGCCGTCTGGAAAATCTCTCCGCATTGCACCCTATGTGTGGGATCCTTGTATTCTGACAAATGACGGTCGTCGCAATCCTACATGGAGACATCGTCGTGGAGATGAGAAGCCGTGTGTAATTGTCATGGAACCTAATATCAGTTGCCAGAAGACAAGTGTAATCCCTCTTTTAATTATGGAGGAGTATGCGCGGGCCAATCCCAAGAAGGAGTTTGATGTGGTTGTGCTGAATGGTGATCGCCTCAATGCTTCTGGGTATTTTAAGAACTGTATTGAACCATCTCTCTCCATCGTCAAATCTGGAAAGGTAAAATATGCTGGACGCCATGATATGCTGACCGTCATGGAGACGTATCCCCATGCGACAGCGATCTGCTACCATCTCAACAATGAGTTCAACTATATGGTTCTGGAATTCATGTGGGCTGGATTCCCTGTTCTCCACAATTGCCGCGCGTGGAAGGACTTTGGCTACTTTTATCCTGACCACGACACCCGTGAAGGTGCAAAACTCTTGGGTGAGGCATTTGATACGCATGGGGAACGTCTGGAGGCCTACAAGGGACATGCAAAGGGGCTTGCGTGGCGCCACAGCATCTACAACCCTGATGTCCAAAAGGCGTGGAAGGAACTCTTTGAAGCCTAAACGGGGGCGACCCTCTATATACCAGAATGGCCGCACCAATTGTACTGACTCTGTCTAACCGTGCTGCGATTGCTTCTAGCCTAGCTGTAGGATACTTTGGTTACTCTACACTGGGCTGTATTCGTAAACTTGCAAAGGCACGTACGGATCTCCGAGAGGAAAACGCGAAACTTCGCGTGGAACTAGACGCCATGAAGCAGTGGGGTGGAAAATACAATGAGCGCGCCGAGGTTCTAGAGAAGGAGCTAACTGATGCAAAATATGCAACAAATGTGGCCACTACACTTGGAGTGCTTGGCAGCGTTTGTACACTTGGAGCCGCTTCTCTCAAGTACTTCTAAGGTGCGTCAGCATCTAAACCTGTCTTCAGATCCTATACACTAGAATCTGATGACGGAACCGTTGACTGTTGGCATCAGCGCCCACTTTCACCATTCGTTTTTCAGCAGCGGACTCGCAACCACCATGATCTCACTGGCCGATGCCATCTCGTCACTCGGTCACAAGGTCATTCTGGTCAATACGGCAGGAACTAATGAGTGGTATGAAGATTGCCAGGACATCAAAGACAAGTATGAGCGCCGCAACATGCTAGGATGGTCTCACCCCCCTCTTGACCTCTTTATTGATGTAGATGGCTACATTGTTCCTGATCAGCGCCGCGCTGTCGCGAAACGTGTCTATGTCTTTGTCCGCAAGCCCACCTTTCTCCAGGAGCAGGAAAGCAGCGTCTATCCTATTGCACAGCCCGTCAAGAATCTCCGTGACTGTGATGGTATTATGACCTGGGATGAGTTTGGTCCTCTTGATGCACACTTGCTAGAACTTCTCAGCAGCAAGCCCGTATATCGTGTTCCTTTCACCTGGTCGCCGTCTGGAACGGAGTCTTATGGAAAGCAGCACCCTAAATGGGCTGATGTAGCAGCACAGGGTCAGGATCTGCCTTGGTCGGCCCACATTGCCGAGACAAACATGTCCTTTGCGAGCAATGCGACACTCCCTATTACTATTCTGGCCTATGCCAAGACGCACTGCTCTGTACCGCTCAAGCAGTATTTTGTCCACAATGCTCAGAACATTGAGGCTCAACAGTTTTTCAAAGAGAATGTACTCGCTCATTGCCGTCGCGATGGTCTGGAACCTACCTTTGTCGGTCGCCAGCGAACTCCTGATTGGCGTGTGCAGCCCAAGTCGTTTGTCCTTAGCCATGTACGATTTGTCAACCAAAAGAATTTTGGGATTGACGTAGTCTGGAATGGCATCCCTCTTGTCCATAATTCTCCTCTGCTAAAATCTATTGGATTTGGTCTAGAACGTCTGTACTATACTGACAATTCTATTCTGGAGGCCACGGAGGCACTAAAACATATGGACGAAGACTTTAAGAACAAGTCAGGAATTTTCGCACCTGGCGCTCTGGAGAAAATCCGAGAGGCTTTGTCTCAGCGATTTGATGCAAAAAAGTCAGCAGAAACCTGGAATGCAGCGTTAAAAGCCATGCCACCTGTTGCTGTTACTAGTACAACCGTACCAGCAAAGACTACACTCCGTGTTGGATTTTCTGATTTGTGGCAAAACGCCAACTGTACCTACAACTTTTGGACACTTCTTCTAACCGAAGCATGTCGTGAAATGGGAGTCAAGGTGGAAGGTCTAGAAATCAATAGTACAAATTTCAAGGAGCCAATTGACCTCCTCTTCTTTGGACCATTTGGTCAGACCTGGAAGCAAGTCCCTGAGACTGTTCCCAAATTCCACATCACAGGTGAAAACACACGGTCTGTGGATGGCCCTGGTGTTGTTATGAATTTTGGGTTTGATTTGACTGATTTGTCCAAGAAGCAGTTCCGTTTCCCCCTCTGGGCACAGTATATTGACTGGTTTGGTGCCGATCAAGCACGCCTTGTCAATCCTCGCACACTCCCTGTGGATTCTGTAGTGAAGCCATCACACAAGGTCGCAGACCGCAAGAAGTTCTGTGCATTTGTTGTGACCAATCCCACAAACAAGACACGAAACGAATCGTTTCAATGGCTGAGCCAATACAAGGAGGTGGATTCTGCTGGACGCCTCTTTAACAATGTTGGCGATGTATTGTACGTGGAGAATGGTGGTGGTGGCGGCGGTGAACTTCGCAAACACGAGTTTCTCAAGGACTACAAGTTCTGCTTTGCCTATGAAAACAGTCGCCATGAAGGCTACATTACAGAAAAGATTCTGGCTGCCAAGGCAGCAGGTTGCGTACCTCTGTACTGGGGCGATCTCGGTATCAAGCGTGATTTTGCCGATGGATTTATTGACTGTAATAGGGTTTCAAGCCCTGGAGAACTCATTGAAGCTGTCCGTGCGATTGACGAAGACGATGCAGCATGGGAGCGTCTCGCAAATGTCCCAGCAGTTGATACCCAAGTGGAGCGCGCACGTCTCGCAACTGTTGCGAAACTTGTTCTGGAAAAGGTCCTCAGCCCTGAGCAAGTCGCAAAAGTGCCAACCCATCTTGGTGGCGCGACATCTGAAGAGGCGCGGCAGCTTGGTCTTCAGCGTGGTGACCTCAAAGAGGCACCGAAATTGCTTCCTGGAACAAGCGTACTCACTGTCCATGGCAAAAAGCGTTCATCACCGCTGAAGGAAATCCAACACAATGGAAAGCTGCTTCTAGTAACATGTTCTACACAATCCTACCTGGCATCTCTCATGCGTTGGCTGGAAACCACCAAACCTCGTTTGACAGATTCTATTGGTGCTAGAGTTTACATTGGCGAGGATGTGACTGATTTTACAATGAATTTGCTGCGCGCTGACAATCCCAAAGTGGAGTTCCTAAGACTTCCTACCAAGGATGTCAAGGCACCCTTCTTTGAGGATCTCTGGAACCCTCAGCATTTTGCATGGAAACTCTGGATTTACCAACAGGTTGTCCAAGAGGAGGCCCTCGCAAATACTCTTGTCTGGTACATGGATTGTGCGTCTGTCATTGTCCGCTGGCCTTCTGACTGGTTTGCCGAAGCGACCAAGAGCGGCCTCTGTATGCTAGAAGATGCCGAGCAGCAAAACAACCAGTGGTGCCATGACATGTTCTGTCTTCGTATGGCAGTTACCCAAGATGAGCTAGCAGCGCAGCAAATTGTGGGCGGTATCATGGCATTTGTGGCTGGATCTAAACTAGCATGGAAGGTCTTCACAGAGGCGTGGGTATTTGGACAACAGCGTGATATTATTATGGGACCCAAGTGGGCTGGAATCCGCCCTGATGGCAAGCCGTATGGCCACCGTCATGACCAAAGCATTCTAAGCATTCTGCGCTTGCGCCACAAGGTTCCTGTGAAGCCTCTCCCAACCGTATATAATCACGAGTCACTGCGTAGAACCTTCAAGTCTGGCGCGGCTCTGTACATCCACAGAGGAACATACAAGGAGCATGTGAATTTTGCACCACGGATTGGAGAGGTCCATTTGATCAATCTGGGTCGTCGTCCTGATCGTATCAAGCGCTTCAAGGAAAATCACGAGGCATGGACACGTGAGGTCTGCCTACGTCCCGCCTTTGACGGTCGTCAACTGAAAATGACACCATCTCTCGCACGCCTCTTTTTGCCCAATGATTTCCTCTGGAAGAAGGCTATTGCTGGATGCGCATTGAGCCATCTGTCTCTATGGTGTGAGTTGGCAGGTGAAGAGTCATCCTGTGAAAATTATCTGATCTTGGAGGACGATGTCAAGTTCCAAAAGGGTTGGCTGGATCATTGGAAGGCAGCGGTGGAGGATATTCCTGAAGATTATGATGTGCTGTATTTGGGAGGTGTCCTGCCACCAAATCGTGCAGCATTCCAGAGCGCTCTGGAGCAAATTAACCCCTATTGGAGCCGTGTGATGCCCAACCAAATCTTTGGCCAGCGTACACCCACTACATATTTCCACTTTTGCAATTATGCCTATATTCTAAGCCGTCGTGGTGCCCAAAAGGTGTTGGATGAGATTCAGCGTCGTGGAGGCTACTATACGAGCGCGGATCATATGATCTGTAATCGCATTGAGGACATGAAGCATTATGTGCTGACTCCTATGGTGGCTGGATGCTACCAGGACGATGATCCCAAATATCAGCAGAGCGAGTTTAACAATTTTAATCGTGTGGATGGGTTTGACAGCGACCTCTGGAACAATGACGACAGATTTACGGAAGAAGAGATTCGTGCTGCTTTGGACAAGGCAAACACAGCCTCTCCTGTACCAATTGGAGAAGCGCTCATGGATGCTCGGTCAAGCACCATTCCTGATCCTGCGTCGCTCCCAGCCAAAAAGATCCGTAATTTTTACACCCTCGGTGGATTTACCATTAGCAAGGAACACCTCTTGGAATACAGCTGGCTGAGAGATCTGTGTGGAGAAGGCCTAGATGGTGTCATGAATCTACCTGTTGAACATGAGCCCTTGACAACTGAGCCGATTTTTATCTTAATCCATCCTCACATGGAAGAGTACATGCGCGTATTTTCTGCCTATCAAGCCGCTGGTAAACCCTTCTATGTTGTACACTTGTCAGACGAGGGATGCCAAGACCCTGTAGGATGGTACGATATGCCAATCTGTAAGGGAATTGTCCGTTGCTATCCTCGTGCGGATTGTAAGCAAGACAAGGTTCTCACGATCCCTCTTGGACCGTATCGTCGTACGAAAGAACTCCGTCTCTTGCAGCAGCGCAACATTGTCTGGAGTTTCTTTGGCACCAAGTGGAAAAATCGCGAGGCTATGTTGGAGCCGTGGAAGGGTGTGACACCGAATGCACACACCTTCTATGACTCCTGGATGGATGCCAAAAATCTGACTGCAGATGCCTACAGTAAAATCTGTCTAAACACAATGTTTGTACCGTGCCCTCGTGGTCAGAATGTAGAGACCTTCCGTTTCTACGAAGCGCTAGAGCATGGCTGTATTCCTATCTATGTTCGTGAGCCTGGTGACGACGAGTATTTCAACCTCATCAGCAAGCATTTGCCTATGATTAATTTCGCCAATTGGATCCAGCCTCTTGGCTTCATTCAAAACCTCTTTAAGAATACGCAGGTGCTCATGCAGTATTACCAAGAGATGGGTTCCGCTTGGACACGGTGGAAGAAGGAGTTGCGCGAGCAGGTCCAGAAGACGCTGGCTCTTGAGCAGTGACCTTGAAGCATGACAAGAACGAGCGCTTCTTGGGATTGAACTTTTTACACCACTCATCAATAGTGTAGCGATCTCCCATGCTGCCATTACAATTGCTACAAATTGGCAGTAAATTGTCAAGAGTTGTTGAACCACCTTTTGACTCTGGAACATTATGTCCACACTCAAACTGAAAGACTGTAATTACGTTGCGACACCATGTCACCTGACACTTGGCCTCAAACTTACGACCAATACGTGCTAGCCAAACTTGCTGACGAACTGCCGCTGGAATTCCCTGTTTCTTATACGGCGTGGGAGCATCTTCTTTCATTCCTACAGGTACAACACGTGCGCTCTTTTTATTCCCTTTAGGGCGACCACGACCGCGAGTCATTCTACCAGTCTTTGTGAATCAGGTTAAAGCCCTGGCTTCTTATCCATTCTAGAAGATGTCGCTACCGTCCTACCTTCAGAGCCTAGAGAGTGTGCTGAATGGACCCAGCAATGCGCCTACACCTGCGCCTTCTGGCTCTGTGCCGACGCTGCCATCATTTCTGACGAGCCCTGAGCTGTCTGCGGGTCTGACGACGTCCAACTCTGGAAGCACGGCAGGAAAGCTGAAACTGCTCATGGTCAGCACTCACGCCCACCAGTTTACGGGTTACAGCAAGGTGTCCTATGGATTTGCGCGCATGCTCGCCAAGCAGCCTTGGCTGGTGACGACGCATTTTGGATTCCAGAAGAACCCCAATCTGCCGCCCAATTATCGCCCTTATCCGCCGAACGTGCGTGTTCTGGACGCGGCGGCGATGGAGAAGCAGTCGGCCCCTGCTGGTGCGCAACTCCAGGGCTTTGGCTATCACGTCCTTCCTGATGTGATCCGCCATGAGAAGCCTGATGTAGTGCTGATTTACAATGACATGAGTGTTGTGACGCGATTCCTGGAGGAGATTCGCAAGAGTGGTGTCCCTCGTACCTTTAAGATTTGGCTCTATGTGGACCAGGTATACAATTGCCAACTCCAAGGCTTCCTAGATATCATTAATCGCGATGCGGATCGTGTCTTTGCCTTCACGCCTCTATGGAAGAAGTGTCTGAAGGAGCAGGGCATTACACGTCCTATTGATATTCTGGGACACGGCTTTGACAAGGAGACGTTTTCTCCTCTGCCTCGCGCTGAGATTCGCAAGAAGCTTAATCTCCCTGAGGATGCGTTCATTCTAATCAATTTGAATCGCAACCAGCCTCGTAAGCGATACGATCTTCTGATTATGGCGTTTGTAGAACTGATTTGCAAGTATCCCACGAAGCCGATTTTCCTGATGTGTATTTGCGACAAGGGCGAGAAGGGTGGCTGGTGGCTGTTTGAGATCTTTGGCCGTGAGCTAAAGATGCGCAACATGCCCGTGGAGCGCTTTGGCAATCGTCTGATGCTGTCGTCTCAGGATCTGAGCTTCCGTGACGAGGATATCAACATGTTTTACAATCTGGCCGATATTGGTATTTCAACGGCGGATGGCGAGGGCTTTGGCCTGTGTTCCTTTGAGCAGATGGGTGTGGGTGTTCCCCAGGTGGTTCCTGACATTGGTGGCTATAAGGAGTTTTGCAACAAGGACAACTCTGTTCTGGTGAAGCCCAAGACGCGCTACTATCTGCCGATGTCCTTCAGCCCTGTGGGCGGTGAAGCAGAGGCATGCGACCCCCACGACATTTGTATGGGCATTGAGGAGTACCTTCTGGACTCTGAGAAGCGCAAGCGCCATGGTGAGGAGGCTCGCAAGACGGTTCTGGAGTTTACATGGGAAAAGGCGACCGAGTCCCTTGTGAAGCGTCTGAAGCAGGAGCATGAGGATCTTGAGGAGGAGCGCAAATCGGCTTGAAAAATTTGAAACTCTAACCTAGATGATACCAACGCAACCATGTCTGCCATTGATCAACGTCTAGATCTCTTCCGTGAGCTACACAAAAATATCTGGTTCCAGGTGATGAACTGGGTGTTGGACCAGTTGAGGTTGCCAAAAGAGAGGCAGAGAGAGAGTATGATCAGCCACTGCTTCTTCTTCAACTACAAGGAGATTAAGAGGCCAGTATACAAGTATTGGCATCTATGACCAATTGAGAGGAAATACGATTTCCTTATAATTGTACTGCCGATCGCTGCTGAAGAGTTTGCCATTCCAGATGGAGAGCCAGAGTTCCACATCACCAGAGCCATAGCGGACCACGATCTCTTTTTGCATCGGATCGTACTGGTGAAAGGTGAATTTCCTGTTCTGAATCAAATCTACAACACGTTTGATGCGATTTCCATAAAGGCGTATCTTCTCCTCAGGAACAGTGTTGGACCACACATACAGGATGAGTTGGATTGCAACGTCCAGTTCATCATAAATTCCAGCCCGTTCCTCGGGACTAAGGGTAAACTTGTTCTCATAGCGGTCGGCGACCTGAAACAGTTGTGTGGTATCCATGATGCTACACAACTGTCAGCAAAGGCTGATTTCCATTTTTTCTTACCGGAACCGACAAAGGATGAGATAGGCTGCTGAAACACCGACAACTGTATACAGCGATTTCATGAATGTCTTGGGGAAGACAAATTCCAGTGCATTGATTCCAAACGCACCGATCGTTCCCCAATTCAGAGCGCCGAGAAATACAAAAAGTTGTGCGGCCATATAAATGGGGTACTCTAGCGAGTCCTTGTCCATCTTACTCTAGGACTAGATATTTGTGCAGAGCTGACCCACAAGGTGCATGTAGACAATGTATGGCAGATCAAAGTAGCATTTACGAGGTTCAAATGAGTTGATGGAATTCTCTAGTGGCGTCTGCGGAAGTTCCTTCCACTCCAAGTAGGTCGCGCGAGAGGCTTTCGCGTTGGTAATCGCCATAATGGCGATGACATTGTCTTTAATGTCTTCATAGGTCTTATAAGTTCTGTCAACATTCTCTTGGGAGCCGTTTTCAATGCCGACCTGCGTCATATAGCAAGTATTTCGGTTGATGATCGTAATGCCGTGATCCTCCCTCGCAGTATAGGGATAGTTGTCTGCGTCTGTAAGCGATAGAATGCCATTTGCAAGTTCCTCTTGGAGGTTCGCCTTCTTGATTCGCACACGCGCGATGTGCTCGCGATCGCGCCCAATAAGGCGAATGTCCCATGTGGTATCCGTCTTGTCTACCCCAACAACGTTCCAGAGGGTGAAGCCAGGATTCTCCTTGAAGGCGTCGTAGGATTCAGTTGACATGACGGATCTGCCTATCTTGTCAGCTGAAGTGGATCAAATTTTTCTTGGCGATAGACAAGAAAAATGAACTGTGAGCCTTTGTGAGCACAATTTTTTCATTGATACTTGGCTGGTTTTGTCTTGGAGCATCGCTGGAACCACTTTTTCGCCGTATTGGATTCTGCCCGCGCTTTTCTCACGAGATCCGCATCAGCAGTATAGTGCGTCTTGCCGCACAGCAAATACGACGAAATGCGTGGATAAGCCCAGCTCTGTGTCGTCTGTCCAGGACGGTGGCCTGTCAACCATGCCGCAGACGCACGATCATAGACCTTCTTTAGAAACTTTACAGGAACTCCTGTGACCTTTGCGCGCTCTTCAATACTCTTGGCATCGGGAAAGAGTTTCTCCCATTGCTGAGTGTACTGAGACTTCTTCTTTGTTTTTGCATACTTGTCTGTCTTGAAGGGTGTGTAGGCACGAGAATTGGACCAATGGTATTTGGATTTGTGCTGCTGAATTTCCTTGTATCGCTGCTCCTTTTGACGCCGTGTGAGACCCTTGTAATATTTCGGTGGCCAGAACTTGCCCTTTAGTTTACGGGTCTTGCCCATTCCTACCTATAGATTCTAAACAATACTTGTGTAAGATATGGATCCAACGTCTACTCCAATACCAGAAATCAAAGAAGAGGTCAAAGAGGAAATCAAAGAGACGGAACCTATCCCAAATTTTTATGTGTCTAAGGATTGTGTGCGATTTTATACTACAGAGATTTTCCTCTATAAATCCAAATATTTGTACACTGGAACTAAATTTTTTAAAATACATGAATTGATCAGCATGTATATTGATAAAGAAGATGAATATCGGCTTGTGATTGTGTACGATGATGGGTTGTCTGTTACCAGTGTTCGTTTAGCAATGATAGAAGAAAAATCAGAGTTTACAACATATGATTTATATGCTTGGTTGTACACTGTGCTCGTCAAAAAAAGTACCCCTAAGTAGAATGACCTGCCCGTGTATGCTCCCGCAAGGTGGTGGCTACAGACCCACGCGTCGTAATCGCGCACTCCTTCGCAAATACAAGAAGGGAAAAAGTATTGGCTTTACTGCCAAGGCGAGTTTGAAGGCAAAAGGACTGTTGCCGCGTTCTAATGGGCGGTATGTTGTCAGTTCAAAGTACAAGAAGACGCGTCGCAGACGGTCGTAGACTTCATATACATGCGGTACGTCTGTCGTCCCATACACTGAATCAATGGCTCACGAGATTCACTAATAGTGATTCTTGCGTTCCTTGGATTCCAGAACTTGGTGTTGAAGACGTTTGTCGTATGGATGCGAAGATATCCATACAACCCAGACTTTAAACACACAAGTGCGCGAAGAGATTCGTCATGGGAGACATGAAGCCATAGAATGGACTGGATGGATGACAGCACGTCTTTGCAGGTCGGTGTGGTCCGCGTGACGTGCTTCCCCTCTAGCTGATACTGGTTCATCTCCAGTTCAACAGCGGTTGTCATGATCTTGAAGTCATCAAGATGGATGAGTGCTGTTGCGCTCATCTTCTTGAGGATACGAGGTGCCAGATCCCTGGGCATCTTGTGTGGGCGCTTGTTCTTCTGCTTTAGGCTGAAATTCAATTTTTTCAAAGGCGAATTGGGGAAATTGCCATTTGTTGTCACGATACCAGAGCACAATATCTTTACTGACTTCTTCTTGAAGTGATTCTTGTGTGTGAAGATAATCTAGGAATTGTGCGAGAGTTAGCATAGAAAGGCGTGGGCAATTTGTATGGAGAAGTCTACTGAATGTATACATGTCATCTTTTGTTGCAGTACATGCAAACCACCTGAATTGTTCACTGTATTTGCCCATGACCTGACGAATTGCTTGCTGGGCGGTTGTATTGTCCATCTTCCTATAGGTGGAATCTGACCACCATTGATGCTCCTTCTCAAATCGTCCTAGAGTTGAGAAGAATTCGGTTGCTAGAGGAAAGATCTTGGCCATGCTATGCTTGTTGATTTTGGGTTTAGTAGGTCAATTTTTTAGTCGTTGTTATTGTTATTGTTATTGTTGCTATTATTAAGATTGTATGATTTATTGTTCTCCACATTTTCAACGATGGCCTCCAGTTTCTTTAGAGTTGTCTTGGCATTCTTGAGTGTCTTTTTGAGTGCCTTCTTGTTTTTCTTACTGAGTGTCTTGCCAAAACGGTGGAGCTTCTTTCTATCCTTGGCATACTCTCTGCCATATCTAGACGCTGCAAGACGATTTTCCCGTGTAATTCCAGCAAATTTATTAAATGGCAATGCTTCTCTCGCAAGAGCCCAGGACTCTGAAGTTATATTATTGTAAGGATAGTTGTATACATTTGCACCTTTTCCTCTGCGACGTCTTGACGTAGCCAATGCATTTAGAGCAGCTCGCTTCTGTAGATAATTTCTGGCAGCAATCGTCTCCTCCGCATTCGCAAGGTTCTGCTCAAATTTGATTCGGCGAGCCTCCTCCAAAGCAGCTAACCGTGCTGCTTCACGTGCAGCGCGAATTTGAGGCCATTGTGTAGCCTCTTCTGCAACTTGCCGAAGAAGATTTCGTTGAACAAGACGGCGCGCTCGTTGTGTTACCATATTACTGACAGCATTTGGCAAGTTTCTCGCCAATGCGAACCGATAATTTTTACGGAGCCGTGTCAAGGGATCGTTTCCAGGGAGTTTACGAGCACCTGTAAGCGCCTTTAAAATCTCTCGTTCCATATTAACTGGAAGTTTACCTTGGTGTAGCTGCGAAAGAGGATTTTTCGCAGCAGCAGCGAGCGCTGCTACATTTCCACGCCATCCTCTTGGTTGAGCTGGATTAATTAATTCTTCAGCACCTGCCACATTGAGCACATAATCGTCGTTTTCCCAAGCCATCCTACCTGTGTGGTCAAAAAATCCTGATTTTTTCTAGACCATCTTATAAACATGGAACAGGATCCAACCTCTCCTGAGGAAGATACGACCCTACGAACACGTAGCGGGTATCTTGTGATAGACGCAGTCCGAAGTTTCAAAGTAGCCCTGGAACAAAGTGGCGCAACAGCCGCTGGAAAAAGCCTCCATTATACTGCCGATTTGATTTGCAGCGGATGCTTTGAACTATGGCAAAAACTGCTCTACGAATACGCATTGGATCATGTTGGCATCGCAAGCCCTCGCATCTTTTGGTTCCTCCGCCGCCGATTTACCGATCTTGATACAGCTTGGGCAAAGTTACCCGCTGAACAATTTTACAAAACTCTAGAGTATCAAAAAGCAATCGGAGAAACTCTACTGGTTTTACGAAGCTGTCCTCGCCGCCCTGCACTCAAAATGCCCAAAGTCGCACTAGAATGTCATAATGAAGAGTGGGTCCGTGGTGCAACAGCATCCGCACCTGCCTCTGCTGCCGTCGGAAGAGTGTATCGTGCCTCTCACGATTTGCCCATTCTTCGGCGTGTTGGAGATGAATTTGCAAAAGCGTGTGCTGATGGCGCAACAGAGAAGGCATTCTTTTGGATGAAGTGGCTCATGGAAGAAGATGCAAAAATGAAGAAGGATAACGGTGGAAGTCTCACAACAATGGATCGTGGCCCCGTACAATGGAATTCAAAACAAAGAAATAGTGTGGGATTTTATTTATCGGCGTTGATTCTAGAAATTTATAAGGATCTTGCTGCCAGATCTGGTCTGAGAATGCACGAAGAAATCCAAGCTATTTTACAGCTATTTCAGTATCCTGACAAGAAGCTCACTGGAAAGCGGCGCATAGATTTACTCTGCCTCGCTATCCAAATTTGCTGCGAAGTGCCCCGCTGGAAAGTTCCAGCGGCACCCGCTTTAGTCAAAGACCCTGTGGCTCTGGAACGTGCAGTCAGCCATGCGGAAAGTTTCTTTCGTGAAGTGTTGGCCTTTGAAGCGCCCACTGGAGATATTCAAAAGGAGGCCAAAAAGGGTGCGACTGGACGTGTCCAGAAAGGCCCCAAACAACTCAGCAAAAAGCAGTTGAAGCAAATGAGTCTAGAAGAACACTTGGCCTTTAATGACGCAGCAATTGAGAAATTCTTGTCTGGAAAGGGCTAGTTGATAAAAATCTGAAAGGCTTTTGAAAGAACATATTTGGGAAGATATCTCCAACGAGCCCAAGTTGATTTAATTTTATGGGTTTGCCATAAATAATTGTTTACTTCAATATGATCTAAATTCCAATCTGTCATAAGTTTATTTCGCATCCGAATTTGTTTCGCAATAGTAGAGTAAAATGCCTTATATTCCTGCGTTTTAGAAAGTTTGCTTCTTACATGTTGAATATTTGTTTTTAGAACAGAAATTGCAGATTTTGTTATAGTACTAAATTCCTTCTTTTCTTTTTGTAATAGTTTCATAAAAACGGATCTTGTTTTGGCTCCCTCTCGGTGAATCATTTTGAATATCTTGACATCTTCCAGAAATTTTGGACATGTTTCTTCTAAATCTTTGCATTCTTTCCCTATTTGTATCTCTTGATCCCGCATCATATCATATTGTTTCGCAGCAGCAATTCCCACAGTAACCCAATCTTCTGGAAGTAGATTTACAGTACAGGATTCAATTTGACACGGCTCACTGTACAAATATTCGGATGTTTGATACATAACCACCTTTTGAGCAAAACATTGTGTGTGTACTTGATGTCCACACGCTAACGTACACTGCGGTTTTGCTGATAATAATTCTTGACAAAATTGACAGGTTGCGTCTGCCATCTCTAGGCAGAAGTTCTCTTGCGGTGTTTAAATGTTCAAACTAACACATCAAGAGGAAGAAGTACTCGCGTATCTTGAGGAACTCGTCGCAACAAAAGCAGTGAAAATGTCCTCTGATGCTGAACCACTTCTTATCCGTAAGTTCCACTGGCTCAACAAAGGAAGTATATATGGACTTATGATGAAACTCGCCAAAGTTATGAAACATAGGCGGCAGGAAAAAATTGAAAAAAGCGACGATGCTGCTGGTAAAGCACCCAAAATGCTTACCACGGAGGTTCTTACTGCTGCCAAGCGTGATCTGGAGGAGCGCTACAAGGAGTATGTGCCAAAGCTCTACAACCGTGACCTGTACAAGCCACGCTTTGAAGATCTCAGCATCATCCCTGTCGTGAATGACAACAGCGAGAATCCAATTATTGCGAGGGCTTCCATCCGCATCTCTGAAGAGATGTTCTGGTACGGCCGCAAGACCTTCTGGTTCACCTACAACATCTGGCAGAGCGGCATGGTCTTCCCAGTAGAGAAGGAGACGGAACTCACGTCGCCTACGGGAAAGCATGCATACATGCAGCCCGTGACCGAGTGGGTGGAGGCCAACAAGTAAACGATTCACAACAAAAAATTGCACTCACGTGCCCCCTTTTTCCTAGCAAGGAAAAATTGATCCCTAAGACTTTTTTAGTCCCAGCAGAGATCATGTCTGTCGCATCCATCGTAGAAACCCTCCAAAAGGCAGCCAAGGCCTACTATGAGTCCGATACGCCAATCATGACGGATGAAGAGTACGATGCGCTTTGGGATCGCCTCAAACAACTGGATCCAAAGAACCCCTTTCTGGAAACCGTTGGATCCACTCCTGGAGGTGGCGTAACTCTGCCAGTTCCAATGGCAAGTCTAACCAAGGTCAAAGACACCTTCACACTCCCTCAAACATGGACCTGCATGGACAAACTAGATGGCATCTCTGCGCTCTGGGTTTGTGGCTACAACCAGAAAAAGGCACTTTATCTACGTGGAAATGGCCTCGTTGGTCTTGATATCACTCACTGTAGCCCCTGGATCCAAGGCCTCAAACAAGCAGGAGTGCCATCTGCAATCATTCGTGGTGAACTGATTGTGCCCAAGAGACTTGAGATTAAAAACTCGCGCAACTGGGTCAATGGTCTTGTCCACCGGTCTGATGCATCTCCAGATGACCTCAAACAAGTTCACTTTGTAGCCTACGCTGTCTACAAACCAAGCAAAATGAACATCCAACAGCAACACACTTGGCTGCTCTTTAGCGGATTTGAAGTCGTCCATCACGAAGTTCTTCCAAACATGACAAACAATCTCAAGGAACTCTTCCTTCGTCGTCGCACAGAGGGTCCCTATGAAGTGGATGGCATCGTCTGTATGTCTAATACAAGCCTTCTGGTACCAGAGGCGAAGAACCCTTCTACACAGGTGGCATTTGCATTCAAGATGCCCCTCCAAGATCAAACAGCCGAGACAACAGTTCGTGAGATTGACTGGGCAAGTTCACGAACGGGCAACTGGATTCCTCGTGTGCGATTTGATCCAGTCCAGATTGGAGATGCGCGAATTGAATACTGTGCTGGAAATAATGCGCGGAACATTCAAGAGAAACGTCTTGGACCTGGCGCGAAAATTATCATCCGTCGCTCTGGAGATGTCATCCCCTATCTGGATCAAGTGCTCATTCCTGCTGAAGCATGGTCGCCTCCTCCCCCTAATCGTTGGAAGTGGGACGCGACAAACACACATGCAGTAGATACCACTCCTGAAGCAACTCCTGAAACACTTGCTGTCCAAATGGTTCATACTCTTACATCTCTAGAGATTGAGGGGATCAGCAAGACGTCTGCCAAGAAACTTGTAGACGGTGGTCTCAATACATTTGTAGATGTGTACAAGGCAGCTGAAGATAAACTTCAGAGCATTCTTGGCAAGGCAAATGGTCTAAAACTCTACACTGCACTTCGTGATATTCAAGTGGGCGAAGACAAGTGGATTCGTGCCTATTGTGGTTGGCCAAAAGGGTTTGGAGAGAGTCGCATCGCAGCGTTTCTCGCACTAAAATCCAACCCCGCCGAGTGGCCAACTCTGACAACAACCCCTAAAGGTGTAAGTGAAGATAGTTTGATGGCTGTTCAAGCAGCGACTCCTGGATATCTCGCATGGCGTGGTCTCTTCAAGGTCGCGTCTGTTGCTCCAGCAGCACCTGCTCCTACGGCAGCCCACCGAGGATACTATGTTATGAGTGGATTCCGTGATGCTAGCCTCCAAGCAAGTCTCGCTTCCTATGGTTGGGAACTCCAAGATGCAGTCAAGAAGAACACAACCCTTCTGATTGTGCCAGATGGATTTAAGGAAACTACAAAGGTAAAGGCCGCTCGCCAAGCAGGAGTCAAAATCGTGCCCCGCTCTCAAGTAGAACTTTCTGAACTCAAGTAGAGGATCGTATGGATGTCGTTTCAGGGCTCGTATCACAAACTGCCCTAGGAGCTGGTATTAGTGGAGGATTTGGTTCTACAGCACTCATGATTTTTCTTGTTGTAATAGTTCTTGCTGGTCTTGCCTATTGTATTTATTTAGCAGTAGTCAATTCACGGATTCGCAGCACACCCGAAAATATTCAGCGGATCAAGGTACAGCAACAAACACTCTGTGATTCCCGCTGGGTTGGTGTAACACAAAGCAAAGAAGGATTGTCAGAAGGATTCCAGGGAGTTCCAGCAGAACAGCAACTCCTGATTAATGCAAATGTTCTTGGAGTTCGTTTGACAAGTTATCTTGGACCCTATGACTCTGGTGTCTTTGATGAACAGTTGGGTGTACGATATGCCCTCGCATCTGGTGCACGCTGTCTAGTCCTAGAGGTGGATCGTGAAACGAACAAGTATGAGCCGCTCTTGACCTATCGCGATGGGTGGGGTATTCGCCGTTCTCTAAACCAAGGAAGCCTAGAAAAGACAGCGCAACAAATCGCAGGACGAGCCTTTTCAGCATCCAGTGATGGAACTCCAGCCAAGGTGGCAGACTCTCCTTTGATCTTATGCTTATATATTGTCAGCGCACCCAGCATGGCTGATACACCGCAAGAATATGTGCGCTTCTTGGCGAAAATCGCAGAACAGTGCCAGAGTTTGGTTCCTCATCTTGTTGGTCAAACACCTCAGGGCGATTTCCGTCGTCAGTCCCAGGAATCTCAGCTCTTTTACCAACCTGTCAGCGTCTTTTCCAGAAAAATCGTCATGCTCTGTAATGCCGATACAACACCCTTCCGTCGTCTAGATAGTATTGGTCTCGCTGGAGAAATCGGTCCCTCTGCGGATCTTGATCTCATGGTTCATGCGCGACTCTATAGCCGTGAATCCCCCTCTGGTCTCGGTATTACAGGTGGACCAACTGCAACTCAACAACCTTCTGCTGTTGTCACTACACCCAACTATTGGCTGCAAACACCTCCCGATCGTCTTGGTGATGCGATATCTCAGACCAAGAAAGCATGGACCCTCTGCATGACCCCCGTGGCAAGTGAAGGAAATGTGCTGGACAAGGAGCAACTAAAACGCCTCTTGGTGACCTATGGCGTCCAATGTGTGCCATTGACACTCTTTGCCAAGGAAGAACAAACCGACGTATGGGTTGGAAAAGATGCGCACTTTCAGCGCAAGGCATGGGTGGCCAAACCAGAGCTCATTCGGTTCATTCCTCCAGCCAAGATTCCTATTCTCAAACCAATTCCCCAAACGGATGCAGGTGGAGGTGCTATGCGCTCGCCCGCATAAACTGACCAGAAAGAATAGGATGGAGGCAAACCTCCGTGAAGTACAGTCAGCTGTCTTAGAACGTTCTGTTATTCAAAACGTTCTACATGATCTCTCCGAGGTTGTTGTAGAGGCCGCTGCAATTCGTGATCAAAGTCTTGTGGATGATCCTGAATTGCGGCGTGCCCTGAATATTGTAGAATCATTTCTTCGTCGTAAACAACGACTGTGTTATGGTGGCATGGCAATTAATGCACATTTGGACCCATCCATGAAGTTTTATGATTTCAGCAAAGTGCTGCCAGATTATGATTTCTTCACTCCAGAACCAGAAGAAGATATCAAAGATCTTGTTCGTGCGTTAGAGTCGGCAGGGTTTTCAGAAGTTTCACCGCGTATAGGTATTCACGAAGGTACAACCAAACTGTTTGTACATTTCACAGCTATCGCTGACATTTCCTTTATGCCCTCCTGGTTTTATAGTATTCTTAAGAAGCGATCTATTGTAGATGATGGGATTCATTTTGTAGACGCTGATTTTTTGCGTATGGGAATGTATTTAGAATTGTCACGACCAATGGGTGAAGTAGAACGCTGGGACAAGGTATACAAGCGTCTTGTATTGTTAAACATGTCCAAACCACCCCATATTGATGCATGTCGCCAACGATCCACAAAACGTGTCAACCTACTTCCAAGAGATTTACACGAAAAAATTATCAATTATGCTGCCAATGAGCAGTTGATGTTTGCGGGTGCTGAATTAGAGAGAATCTATGCGAAACCCAAGACCACTCGCGCTGGGTTTTTGCTGAAATCTGGTCAACCGATTGTCCTGCTTACTGAAAATACTGAATTTCACCTGCCTATTTTGCGCCAAATGATTCATGAAGCCTATTCTCATGGATCTATTTCGCATGTCGTCTGGCCAAATCGCAATGACATTCTTCCTGAATTACATGGTATTAAAGTAAATGGATCTATTGTTGTCCTTTTGGTGAAATCAGACTATTGTCATTCCTACAATACAGTTACCGTCCAAAAAGGGAAGCGTCTACGGATTGCGTCACTGGATACCGCGATCACACTTTGGTATCAACTGACGTTTGTGAAACGGTTGGATGGTCTTGTGAAACAGTCTATTCACTGTTTTGCGGATTCTTTGGTGGAACTGGCCATGAAAACCCGTGATCGTGGAGACCCTGGAATTTTTCCTATATTCAGTTTGACCTGCCAAGGACACCAGCCTACAAAGGCAAGCCTCTTGCGTGCAAAACAAGCACGTGTAAAATCTCTCAAACGGAAAAAGGCCGCGAAGAATACAACACGCCGCCGCTGATATTGTTATTTTTTACAGTTGGTCTCCAACTCGCCCCGTTCGGCTTTGATTTTAATTGTCCGAATTTCTTCCGCAAGCGCCTTGATTGATACAATGGCTTTCGGAATAAGAATCTTTGTTAAACCCTCTTGTACAGTTCCTTCTGTCAATGCTCGTTGAATTGCAGCAGAGCGCTGCTTTAAAATTTTATTCTTGTCTTCCGTGCTGAGTTCCTTGGGAGATGAACATGATGTTGCTGAAGATTCCGCTACCTTTTTCACCTCAGTTTCTTGCCGCAACTTTTCTTGTTCTGGAGTACACATGTCTTGAAATCCATCAGGACATTCATTCAAGGATTTCAGAATCTTCTGCTTAATTTCTGCCAGACTTACCAACAGATACTGAATTGTCGCCACAATCCGTTTATCAATGTCTGAAGCGATAAAGAGTGGATCTTCTGGGGGTGGGCATGCAAACAGTAAACCCTTGGCCTCTTTTTGCACCTTTTGAAGAGCATATTGACGTTTTTCATACTGACTTCCTTGAGCATCCTGCATATAGGTCTCTAGCACTTCTTCCAATGTTGGACAAATGGAATCTGCTGCAATTTTAATCGCCTCTTTTGCTTCAGTAATTGATTCTTCAGAAGCATCCGCGAAGGGTTCAATAAAGCCAGACCATTTATGTAAGAGGATCACGACGAGCATGACCATAGAGAAAAACCACAAGGCATGGAGAACCAGCATCCTACCGATGGGTCGTAATTATACGGACGGTTTGTTGACCCCATTCTGAATCTACAGAATAGGAGCCTTGATCCCATGGCATGTTCTAGTACAGCCATAACCCCCGGGACCCCGACCAATAGCAGTGGATACACAGAGCGACTCGCTCAGGATGCCATTTCCTGTGATCGCGCACGCATCTTGGCCCGTCTCCAAGGAGGTGTCAGCGGGTGCCTTCCAGAGCCAACAGGTGGCAGAGGAGCCGTCTACGCAAGTGTCCTAGAACTAGATGCAGCACGTGGATGCCCTGTGCCTCAACAGGTCCAAGCATTGACCTATCCTCGCGTAGGAGTTCCTGAAAGTGTACGAATTCAGCGAGTCATTCAAGACGTCACACTCTGCGCAACGAATCCCTTGAATCCAACAACGCGCTTCAGTGAATATGCTAGAGTCTTCCCTGCACCTTGCCCTGTAACACCGATGAATACAACACCCAAGCCGACATTCCGTCCAGGATGCACTCCCTCACGGTTTTTTTAGGGCTGCTGTGTAGAAGATGCCAACGGCTGTCTATGATGCGAGCTTGGTGACTCGTCGTAAGCGCAACAATGCTCTGTATAACTTTTATGTGACGAACAATGCGGCAGTGAATGCTGGAACCTCGGTTCGTCGTGAGCAACCCGATACCCAGCTCCAAACTATCGTAACGTATCGTGAAGAGGTGGCTGGAAATACAAACCCTAATGCTGCTTGCCCATGCACAACAGCAACGGGTACGATCCCTGGTGGAAACAACTCTAAGAATGTGGAGTGAGCAGAAATGCGTGACGTTCTAGACGACTTGCTAAGGAATGATCCTTTGCATATACAATTGTTCTCCATGGTTCTGGAAACAAGGCAATTACTTGAGGAGTCTTCTCAGCCGCGGCAACATAATGCCATGGCCGTGGATGTTTCACATACTTGATCGCGTACCCATTTTGCTTACATGCAATTTCACAGAGTTCATCTGTCTGATCTTCTTCTGAAATAAACTGAAGTGCGAGACCATTTTGCTGTACAGCCAAGAGCCTATAGTGAGGTTTCTTCTTCCGAATATGTGGATAAATGAGACCATCTTGTCGCAACGCTTCTTCACATGCCTCTTGAGGTTGATACATGGAATATTGTATCGCATACGGTGTCTGCCGAACCGCACAAAGAACAATCTCCACTTTTTGTTCTAGAACAAACTGAAGTGTTGCACCAATTCTATCTACAGCGTAAAAACTCACCATGTCATTGTAAAAATGCCGACCCTCTACTTTTTGTCGCACAAGCTCTTTATCGCGGATATCTGCCATTTCTTCTAGGATTGCCTTTTGACGTCCCATGGTAAACCGTAAATTCCATGGATCGGCCTTGACAAGATACATTGCATCGTAATTACGATCTAAAAACTCTTGTAAAGGGACTGGGTGTTTTAACCGACACTTGTTGGTCTTGAATTTATGTGGGTACCATACGACAAGAGAATCCAAACAAAGGTGAACTTGATACACCAAAGCATCTGCTTCAACATGATTGATCCATCGCGGAATATCGTTAAAATGACAGTACCAAATTCCTCGTTTTGACTCAGGGTCTGGATCAAAACGTGCGGAACTATTTAGTCCTTCCTTGTACGATTGCTCAAAGTGTTGGTGACTGGCTTGGACAACCTTGTAAAAGAGGTGCGCCATGCAGACATTGCTCTGCGTATTTTACGCGAAAAAAAATCACTACGGTAGAGGGTCATGGACCGTTCGGATAAGGATCGCCAGGATACAGATTCTATAACAGAAACATCAAGTGTAATTGCAGCATCTTGGAATGATAGCCAAGAACGTCTGTTGAAGGGAATCGCAGAACGTTCCAACTGTATGAGATGGCTTCATACTCAGTGCAATTTGTATTTTGAATACCTGAACTTTTATTTGACGATTCCTAACGTAATTATCTCAACATTGAATGGAAGTTTTACCATGAGTTTGACATCGCTCTTTCCTGACTTGGATAGTCAGAAAGCAGCAACAACTATTATTGGGTTGATCAGTATCTTTTCCGCTGTGCTGATTACCATGAATCAGTATGTAAAATCTCAGCAAATGATGGAGGCGCATCGTTCAGCTGGGCTATCTTATAGTAAGTTACATCGTATGATTATGAACGAATTATCTTTGCGTAGAGATCAGCGTTCTAATGGTCTGGATTTTCTCAAACTTGTGAGACAAGAAATAGATCGTCTTGAAAATACTGCTCCGTCCATTTTACCTGCCATTATCAAGAGATTTAATATTCAGTTTGCTGAAAGTGAGATTGAAAAACCCGAGATTGCTGGAGATTTGGATCAAGTAGAAGTGAATCATGAAAAGAAGCGCAAAAAAGGGGAATGCGATTCTGATAAATCAGACCAAACCTCTGAAGTTTCCAAATCCCCTCTTTCTCTTGTAGGAAGTCAGACATATAGATTAGCAAAAACTGCAACAGATTTGTTGTTCCATCATAAACATCCTCGGAATCCACAGGTACCACCAAGTCCGCGTCTTCGCAGAAGCAATTCACTAGAGGTAATTGATGAACAAAAGGATCAAGAAGCAGAGAACGTGATTGTAGGAATGACGATAGAAGATGTGCCGAAAAAAAAAGACCCCTGAAGGTCTGCTTCGCCCCGCGTTACGGGTATTCCCTCTTGGACAATGAGTACTAGTGCTTCCACTGATCCCATGTTTCAATTTGTGTCCAGCGCCCAAACACATCAGGGTGATATGCGACTTCCATATACTCGTCTACGAACTTTTTTACGCGAGCCCAAGAACGAATCCCTTTGCGGATCTTATACCGACGGAACATTCGCTGAATTGCCAGGACAGCCCTTTCATGGTGTAGCTCATTCCAGTTCCGATCTACAAGAATTAATCTAGCAACTTGATCGTGTTCTAACTGGTTTAGAGAGTGTGTAATGCAATTGTCTCGGCAATACAAATTAAATGGTTCTTGACCTGGATGACGCTGAATATGAATTGTCCGAATCCGATTGTCATTTACTGCTAGGAGTTTGAGACGTTTTGGCATCTTAGAAGGTAATTCTGTCAACAAATTCTGACTGACTACAAGCGTCTCTATAGAGTCAGGAAGAGGGGGTAAATATGTCAGCTTATTGCGATGAAGATTTAAATAGGTCAGCGTTCCTGGAAGACGCGCTTGGGAAAGGGCGCGTGTCGTCAATAGATTATGTCCAAGATTCAAATACGTTAACGCAGGTGGTAGGCGCCCTATACTCTTTAACGTATTATAGTAAGCGCGAAGTTTCTTCAATCCTTGAGGCAGATATTCAAGACTTGAAAGATTGTTGTAGGAAATACAGAGAGTGTCTAGTTGTTCTGGTAAGTTCTCCGGAACATGTCTAAATTTATTGTCATCAAGAGACAGCTCTTTCAAATTGGTGGGCCAACGAAGTAAATGTTCCGTATCATAGAGACAATTTAGTTCTAAATTTAGTGTTATAAGTGTATCAGGAAATTGGAGAGGGAGCCCGTCTGAGAGTAGGCCATTATTCCGATAGGAGAGGTGCTGAACAAGTGGTGGCAGCAAATCTGCATAGAGCATGCGAAGATGGTTGGATCCCAAATCAACTGTCCGAATCTGGGGAAATCCTGACAGGTCTGGCTGACTTTCTAATTCCATACGCGTACCCACAAAGGTGGTTTGATTCGCGTCCAAAATGGGTGGAACCACTGACATTGTATCTGTTCCGCTGATCTTTTTTAGACGACTCCAGTAGAACAGGATGGCAACTCGTAAGAATCGCAAGGGAAGTCGTAAGGCGAACCGCAAGACTCAGAGCGGTGGTAAGCGCAAGGGCAGTGACTGGGCCAAGGCCGTCAAGCGCGTCTATGAAGAGTTGAAGCGCAAGGATCGCAAGGCATCTCTCGCGGACGCCATGAAGGAGGCCTCCCGTCGCAAGAAGGCGGGCAACCTGTAAATTCGCTTCGCAAACAACCCACTTTTTTCATGAAAGAATCCTGTCATGAAAAAATTGATAATATTGTGTTGGAATTAACAGCCAGCCCAGAATGAATCAACCTCCAACCAACGCTGTCGCAGCCCACAATCTGACGATTCTTGAAGAGACCAAGGAATGCGATCTTGTACTCCCTTCCATGTTTGCTGTGCGGCATTCCCCGAACTCGTCCAACGATTTCGCTGCCATTGTGCATTGTACCCCGTCACCAAACTGGAACTCCAATTCCCATATCTGGAACATGGGCCTCATAGAAGAACCAAAGGAGTTTCTTGGTGTCTCTATGATGATTGAACATCCTACACAGTGGACTCACCTGAATTCAAACAGTCCATTCCTTGTGGAGCGCTTCAGTTGCCGACCTGAAGAGAATAAGAAGATCTACAAGACCACGGTGAAGTACACGGGCTTTGCAATCCGTCAAGCCGATGGAAACGCAATCCCCCTTCTAGAACTCAATAAAGCGAGACTGGTTCTTTCTTCTCGCTTTACTCATCTAGATGGTCCGCAGGGAATCCGCTTCCGATTTATGCTCCGTATGGGCTTGAACATTGAACCTGATAGTGTTACTCGTCTTCGTGAACTACGTCAGCAAGCCATCAACATGGCTGAACTTGAAGCAGCAGGTCTCCTCATCCGCATGAATGCACAGAACAGTCGCCGTGAGATCACCGTACTCCCACCGAGAGCCAACAAAATGCCTCAACATATTGTGAATCAATATATTGAGGCCCTCGTGGGAAAACAAGAGTCATGTCCTATTACGATGGCACCTCTAGACAAGGAGTCAGCGTGCCTCACCCCATGTGGCCATGCACTGGATAGTTCTTCAGCAAAACATTGGATTTCAAATGAGCATTCCTGTCCTGTGTGCCGTCAGGGCTGCTCTGAGGAGGATCTTCAGGTTTGGACGGCTTGAATTGTCCCTGATTCTGCTGCCACCAGTCCATAATCTGTTCGCGTGTATAGACTACCAAGGTGCGGCGACGAAACCACTCTTCACTATCATATAAGAATTTTTTCGGTGCGCCAATGGCAAATGGTTCTTTGGTAAGATCCAAAGGACGACAGATTCCAGCAACACCATCTGTATTTGCATCCTCACGTTCCACACTCGTTAGGGCTAAATAGGCGCTCTGACTTTTCAGGAATTGTTCCACAAAAGCAGCGATTTGCTCATAGGACATGACACACCAGACATCGCGAGCAAGCCACAGATCAGCCGTTTCAGGAGGATCTGTCAGTACATTCATCGTTTCAAAGACAACTGTGTCAGATGTATGATTTCTCTGATTGGATTCTACAATAGCCTTCACATGGTCAACCCCAATATAGGATACACCATTAAATTGTACATGCTTTTGCCAATTCCATTCGCCACAGCCGATATCTAGTAATGATTCAATACCGAGACTCGTTAAAAGTTCAGGAAAGAGTTCACGAAATTCACGAGTGCGATCCACTGTCGCTGTCGGACCGCTCCTTGTTTCCTCATTTCCCCAAGAATTTTTCAGATAAATTTCTGTAAAGATTTGCTCTGTATTCATCCTAGGGGATTGCCAAAAAATTGATCGGCCTAAAAATCCCCAGGTCGCTAAGATGAACATCTTCTTTCTCTCGGCAAATCCAAGACGATGTGCTCGTTGGCACTGTGACAAACATGTGGTGAAAATGATCCTGGAATCGTGTCAGATGTTGTACACAGCCCATCATGTTCACGGCGGAACGGCCATCATAGAATCATCGGCACCTATTTGTGCAACAACTGGAAAACGTGGCTACAAGAAACATGCAGCGAAACACCCTAGCACTCTCTGGGTCTGTGCTTCTCTTGCACATTATATCTGGCTCTGTAGAATGGCTCTTTGCCTTGTGGATGAACACGTCTATCGGTTTCATCCTACCAAGCGGCATGCATGCGAGGCACATTTACTGTGGCTGCGAGCCAATCCTCCCCCAGACTTGAAAGAAACCAGGTGGCGATCAGATCCAACTCCAGCGATGCCTGATGAATATAAGATCAGCACTGACGTTGTAGTATGCTATAGAGCCTACTACAATGGCAGTAAACGCGAACGGGGTCTCTTCAAATGGACTGTGCGGCATGTTCCCCATGTGTTTACAATCCAGCATTAGAATTAGACGATGCCTCATGAATGTCTGTAATTAAAATGTACTTTTTTAGATCCTTGACGGATTCCAAATACTCTCTCTGTGTAGCATCAGCACGCTTGCGGAGCATCTTGGCATCAGTAAACCAACTCTTCAAGTATGGATTTGTTAATAAATATGTGGTCGGTGGATCGCCTCCAAACATGAAAAATTGTAGGATAACATCATCATGAATCTTTTTCACATCATATGTCGCTGGCACATCTAGATTTCCAGACTGGAGCGCAGCAGCTGTTTCAGCATCCAAGGGTCTCGCAAATCCAAAATCAATCAGAGTCGCTTCACGTGTCGCAAAATCATACACGATATTTCCAGCATGGGCGTCGTAATGGAGAAGCCCTGCTTGTGTATTTACCTTTGACGCAACATTCTCCACTAAATTGGCTAGAGCGACAAGAATATTTTCCACTTGTTTCTTGGTCAGCGTGTCAGCTTGTTCAAAGATATCTTGAATGGATGTTCCTCTGTAACGTGAAAAGATGAGTGTATCGTATTGCTTTGCAGCAATATCATCTGCTACAGAAGCATAATTGGCATTCGTTTGACGATTGGCGGCATGGCAGGTTGCGAGTGCGGGAGCGGTGAAAAGCCCATACGGATCTACTGCGCTACGAAGCGTCTCTCCAGCCTCCAACTCGGTCTTGGCAATATTTGCTTTGGCAATTTTGGATACATAACTCTTGCGCGTCTTGGTAAATGGCGATGCACGTCCTGTATTTTTAATCGCATTCGGTGGACCTCCTTCACATTCTAGAGGAGGGCTGAAGGCAATTCCTTGCATGCCTTTTCCTATGATGCGCCCACCACGCTGTTTACGTCTATTCCGCGTTTTACGACGTAGCCTTCGTGACATCCTATAAGAGGATTCTGATTTGAGCATGTACAACATACACAAAACAGGATGGTCCTACCCAGATTCGAACTGGGGCTACGAGATTCAAAGTCTCGTGTCCTAACCTACTAGACGATAGGACCGCATTGGTCATTGTACCAAATGACCAAAACGTGTGCCGCTTGACGGAATCGAACCGTCGACCTACCGCTTACAAAGCGGGTGCTACTACCGGACTGAGCTAAAGCGGCAAAAGAGCCCCTTGTGGGACTCGAACCCACAACCATCTCCTTAGAAGGGAACTGCGATATCCATTTCGCCAAAGGGGCGGTCCCGCAGAAGCTCCAGCAGCTTCTACAACGGATAGAAAAGAAATCTTTAAGCAGACTTTCCGCACGAATCTAAACCGGAATAATACAGAATCAGTAGAATGGGGTATATCTATTTAATCACAAATAGGATAAATGGTAAACAATATGTCGGACAATCTCAATGTGACGACATTGAAAAACGATGGAATCAACATAAAAGAGTATGTAAACATTCACTTGGTCGTTTGATTCTTAATGCATATAAAAAGCATGGAATTTCTAACTTTAAATTTCAATTAATATGTATTTGTTTCAACGAAGATTGTGATAAATATGAGATTGAATATATTAAAAAGTATAATACACTCTTGCCAAATGGATATAATTTGACTGAAGGTGGTAAATCTGCAAAACATAGTGAAGAAACTCGTAAGCTAATGAGTGAAAAAATTAAGTTGGCGGCTACAACAGAATGGAGAAAACAAATTAGCGATAGACAAAAAGGAGAAAAGAATAATCGGTATGGCGTTTCGTTATCCATTGAACATAAAAAGAAAATAGGAGAAAAAAATAAAGAATATTGGGATAATTTAACTGAAGAACAATATGCTAAGATTTGTGAAGAACGAAAACAATCATACACAATGACTTCAGGAAAAGCAAAAGGGTTAGAAATAGGTCATGCTAAACTACGAAAAAGGGTTGGGAAATATACATTAACACATGAATTCGTTGAAGAATATAATAGTATATTGGAGGCGGCAACTAAAAATAATCTACATCACAGTGGAATATCAAAGGTTTGTAAACAGGTTCATGGTTATAGCCATTCTGGAGGATATATATGGAAATATATATAAAATAATATATAATTATAATACAATATTCATACTATATTGTATTATATGTCAATCTACTAGGGTCTTTTTGTAAGAGGAAAATACCAAACCTCATTGCGCCAAGGGGGAATCAAACCCCCGTTGTAAGATTGGAAATCTCACATTCTATCACTGAATTATTGGCGCGCAATAGCAGGACCTGGTTTCGATCCAGGGACCTATGGGTTATGGGCCCATCGCAATTCCTCTTTGCTATCCTGCTACAGGAGAATCCACCACCTCCTAATCACATGTCGTAGTTGGTCTTTAGGTCAATTTACGCACGGAGTGTCAGCCCAAAGATATTTTGAATTTTCTTTATAAAAATGACATCTATTATCGCTATAGGTGTATTGTCAGGATATGTAGGATTAAATGTAGGAATGGTAAAATTGGTTGAGAATGCACAACCATGCCATGATTGTAAACAGTCGTGGAAATCTGCGAAACTGTCTAAGTATTACAGAAAAGGGTGTAAACTCTACTTATGTGAAGAATGTCTCAATACACGAAATCACAAGCGTTCATCATGATAAATTTGATTTAAACACTGTCACTTGATGTATGCTAGAGATGATGCTGCCTACTCCTATTACTCGCGCTGAACTTCAGGACTATAGTGTAAAACTGCGCAGGGAAGCACTAGACAAGCAGATCGCAGAAGGAGTTGAACCTATCTACAGGTTTATCCTTGATTGGGCAAAACTTCCCAATAAGCCTTCATGGAGAACCTTTCAGATTGTAAAATTGGTAGGTAAAACATGCTCACAGTATCGCCCAATTGGTCCAGATGAGAATCCTTACTGCCCAGATAACTTCGTTACAGATTATTCAGAGCCTCTTCCTAATGAACTCGTAGAGCGCTTTCTGGCTGAACTAAAGTCCCTCTTTCCTGATTCCAAAGTGACATGCGATTCAAAGAGCTATATGCTCGGTGACGACGGTAAGCTGATTGTAGTCGCACAGTATTCTGAATCCTTCAAAAAGAATATCAAAGGTGAGCCTATCAACATGTTCTGTGTAGATTGGTCAGAGCCTAGTGTTATTCCTAAATTCCCAGAACTAGACATTCGTACCCTTCGTTCCAAGGAATTTGGCACTGATGTCAGAATCCGTGTCTATGCAATCGCACATCTCCCAGAGTCCTTGTATACTTGGGTCATGAATACCTTTCCAGGAACCCAATACGTAAACCTGGGACCCAGTATGGGTGTTCCAAATGGAATGCTATGGCGTATTTGGGGATGGTATGCTTATCCAAAAGATGATGGTCTTAACGGAGCGGACTGGAGTTGTATCATTGAAGTGGTAAACCCCAAGTAAAAAATTGAAATCACTTTGGTTTTTTAATGTACCGCACTACCATGGCTGACGTACTCTTTGCAACATACAACATTGGCAGCCACATGGGCAAGAAGCCCAAGTTGCTGACAACGGTTCAGAGCCTCCCCAAGAACAGACCCAGTCAGATCTTTCTCGGTGGTCCTCAGTCCTCTAACCTGAAAGCGGAGGATGCTGACATGGTCGCGTGTGCAGAATACGTGTCCAAGCATGATCTTCGTGTCTTTGTCCACAGCCAGTATATCATTAATCTGGCAACGCGAAATGAGAGCGACAATTGGCATCTGGACCTTCTGAAAAAGAACCTCGTCATCGCCAACAAGGCAGGTCTCAAAGGTGTTGTGGTTCATGTCGGCAAATCTACGAAACTCGCCAAGTCAGTTGCAGTAGACAATATGCGACAGAATATTCTAGAGTGCCTTGAGGCTGCGACAGAAGAGTGTCCACTCTTGCTGGAAACTCCTGCGGGACAAGGCACAGAACTCCTCACAAAGGTTCAGGAGTTTGTGGAATTTGTCCGAGACATTGATGACCCGCGCCTAAAAATCTGTCTGGATACATGCCACGTCTTTGCGGCTGGATGCGATCCCATGACCTATCTCAATACACTGAATGACCAGGGACTTCTAGGTAAACTTGTTCTCGTCCACTTTAACGACTCCAAAGAGTGTTGTGGATCGTGTAAGGATCGCCACGAACTTCCTGGGCTCGGCCACATTGGCCTGGAGAAACTCACGGCATTCGCCGCAAGGTGTACTGAACTAGAAGTTCCCATGGTGTTTGAGTGATGTAATGTGGGGGTAAAAACTGCATTTTTCTTTTGTAATTTACGAAAGAAAAATGCTCGCGGAGGGACTCGAACCCTCAATCCTTCGCTCATAAGACGAATGCGATACCAATTTCGCTACACGAGCAGAAAATGCATGGGAAGGGATTCGAACCCTTGCGGCTTGCGCCAGTGGAACTTGAGTCCACCTCCTTAACCTCTCGGACACCCATGCGCGGGGCGCACAGTACCCTAATGTAAAACATTAGGACACCCATGCTAGTGGTGATTGCTCACCATATTGTCTTTGTTTTTGTTGTTTAAGTCATTTCTGTTGTGGTTGTGTCTACTTGGCCTTGGTGATCTTCGTCTTCGTCACCACCTTCGTCGTCTTCGGCTTCGGTACGGGAATCGGCTCTGCGTCATCTGCATCGTCATCTACTGTCGGAGCAGGAGCAGGAGGCTGAGCCTTTGGCAGAACGGCGCTCACCACAGACTTCGCAGGAGCCTTGAACTCCTCCGCATCGTCCTCCTCCTCGTCCTCCTCTTCCTCTTCAGCCTCCTTCTCCTGGACCTTGCTGGACGGCGCACCCAGATCACCGTCATCCACGAAGGTGAAGTTGCGGGCGCTCTGCGGCAGCTTGCTGATCAGAGCCTGCGTCAGCTTCCAACTCAGACCGTACTTGGAACCAGCAAACCACATGCCCGTGCACTGGATCAGACACGTCATCTGTGCGCCCTTCACCAGTAGCTCCTCCAGAGGAATGCCGCGGTACTGCTCACGCTTCTCATTGTAGCAGGTCACGTCAAACTCCTGGCTGTCACGCTTCTGCTTCAGCGCACACTTGACCGTGGGAGGATAAGGCTTGGGGTTGCCGTCCTTGTCCTTGCTGATACGGATCATGGGCGTGTAGAAGGCCTTGATGACGTCGCGGCTCAGATCAGCCTTGAACCACTGCTTGGAGTTCTTGACACCCTGGTCAATCATGTACTCATCAAGAGTGTTCAGAGCCTGGTAGAACTGCTGCATCTTGCTGCTAGCCTCATCGTAACCGCGCAGAGAAAGTTCAGCGCTGTACTTGATGGGACCTGCCTTGTCAAAGGCGCTCATACCGTACGGCAGAGTACAAGTGGGCGTCTGGAATACGAACATCCCACCATCATAGTTCACATATGACTGCTTACCGCCTGAGTCAAGGACCTTCGGCTGGGTAAACGACAGTTTCTTCGTGTCAAAGTTGCTTGCGAGTACTACGGTGCTAGACATGTTTGCTTCTTCTCTATGCCTTCTGGCTACCGGGGAAAACCCGATCAATTTTTCCGTTTTTACGCACAAGCCGGAAAGGGAATCTATGTGCTTTGAGGCACGACTCCTGGTTTTTTTTCTCCAACTCTGATCAGAGACCTATCATGGACTACAGCAAGTATATTGAAATGAAGATGCAAGCTGCAAATACCTATAAGAGTAATTGGCAAGCCCGTGACGCATCCGAAGTTACCATGAGAAATCATCAAAAAGCACAAAAACCCAATTCTAGTGTACATCAAGGACCTGCAACAGAGTGTTGCACAAGATCTACACAGCCTACAGCAAAGAGACCTAGCAGCCCTACCAACGGATTCAGCACTGACTATTCTCAGAGCATCGTTACACAAAAAGCAGCTGGATGTGCTCAGTGCCAGGATCCTAATTTCGGAGCCAATGGTGGTGTTCAACTCTTGAGTTGCGCAGAAGTCAGCACAATTTTGGCAGTTCCAGCGAATCCTGTAAAAACAACATCATGCTATTGCGCTGACCCTGGAATTAAACAAAAACCTGGAATCCTGGACTGTAACTCAGGACTTTTACCAGCCTATACAGGTGTCTATAACCATGTTCCTACAGGTGGGAATGGTGTGAACCGTCAAACCCAACTCCCTCAATACCCTAGTTAAATTACTCAGCGTCAGGAACATTCAGCGCCTCTTCAATCGTCGTCTGGTGATTGCCAGTCCCAGTTGCAATAGCCACCAACTGAGACCAGCAATGCTCGTACCGCATTTTGTTCAGACGACCGCCACCATTGCCCGTATTGGTCGGCGCCTTCTTGACACGTGTAGAGTTCAGAGTCCATGTATCCTTGTCCACAAAGGACTTGTCAAAGAACTTGAGAATCAGCGCTGCCATGCGATCACGGTCTTCCGATGGAGCGTTGATCAGACCCGCAAACATGGGGCCGTAGAACTCCAGCTTCGGCACATCCTGAAGCACCTTCTTGGCTAGCTTGTTGTCCTTGTACCGGTTCCACAGCGTCTTCTCAATGTCCGTCCAATGGCACAGAATGTCCATCGCATTCTCATGCTGCTCATCCGTGATCTTCATGCCGAGCAGAATGTCCTTGTTGGGTTTCATGCAGTCTAGACCCTGAGTGAGACCCGCAATAATCGCCGCTTGAAGCTCAATCTTCTTGTCACGCGCTTGCTTCTCCAGCTTGTCCTTGCGATGCTCCCACGCGTCATCCAACTCCTCCACCAGACCGTTGAATGCATCATCTGTGGATGCACGCAACGTCTCACCAGCCGTCAGAACAGCACCCGTGACGTTCACTGCCTTGTACTCACCCTTCATGTAGTCTTCAGGAACACGACCTGACTCGTGCGTGGCAATCTCAAATGTGATGGCATACTGCGCAATGCCTTCAGCCAGGTCAGGATGTGCGTCCTTAAGCATAGAGAACGTATGACCACCAAGAGAGGCCTTGTCATCCAGAATCTCCTTCAGCCAACGCAGACGATGGCCGCCCTCTGTGATGTGAATGGGGTTCGCAGGAGTCGGTGTAATCTCACCAAGACCATTCCAATAGCCTACAAGAAGCCCAATGCTCCAACGACGTGCCATACTCTCCATTAGTTCGCTAGACGAACCAGGACGCTTCTGAACTTCGTTGCGGTTCCAAGATGCAACGACAATTGCCTTTGTCTCCATCAGATGACAAAGGGAATTGAGCGTGTAGCGCTTCAGGGACTTCTTGACACCCTCGCGAGACGCGCGGAGATCAGCAATGGAGGCCATTTGTACTGTGCATTTTTTTGACAAAACATTTGTGGTCAATTTTTTCTTGACCGTCTACGCTGCTTACGGGATTTTCTGTTGCGACGATTACGTCTTGATTTTCCAGGAGACGGAAGATTTCCTGGAAAACGGGGAACAAATCCACCTGGTGCTGCAATTCCTAGCTTTGGCGCATATTGAGCCATCAATGTAGGAAGTGAACTTAGACGCTCTTGTTCTTCCTTAGTGAGCACATTTCCTTTTACAGCTCTTGCGGCAAGCGCATTGTACTCTTTGGAAAACCGATTATAGGTAGCAGCATTACGCTCATTCTTTGTGGCGGGAGTTCCAGAAGCACCAGCGCCAAACCCATGACCACCAGGAGCTTGCATTTCCGCAAGAATACCCTGACGGTTGGATTGTGTCAATACACCTTTAATTTGTTTAGCCAACGCAGCATTATTTCGTACATGCGCCATAGTTGTGGGAGGGGCCTTGGTGTAGCTTAAATTTCCCAGCTTGAGCTGATTTCCACTCATTCTATTAATACCTTAGAAATCGTCTGGCATCTCCACGAGCCATGGGTAATAATGACGTACGCGAGGACTCACAATTGCAAACGCAGTCATTCCATATAATGCTCCAAGAGTCTTGTGCTCTTTGAGTTCAGCAGAAGACACAAAACGGTCCATGAGATCTAGCACGGTTCGCTGCCACCATACACGGTCGCTGCGATTTCTGATTTCCATAGGGGTCCATTTAAATAACAGACTATCAGCCTTATTCCAATTAGGAACGACTTGCTGCTTTATTTGATTACTGAGTTGTAGTCTATAAAACCAGAGTTCCCAGAGTTCTGTAAAATAGAGCCGTAGTTGTGCTGTATTCATCTCTTCAAACCATTTCAGCGACATGTGGTAGCCTAGCATATCGTATTTTAGCGTGGTATCTAGTACTTTTTGATGCCAGAGTTGTTCCGCTGACATTTCAGAGCTGTCATTTGTGTGAACAAGACAGTACTTGCGCTTTCTCAGCCAGGTACACCGCTCCTGAAATAATTTCAGCGCATAGTCAGGAATTTCTTCACGTGTATAAGGATTATGAAGTTGCTCATGCGCACGCATCATCCATATAGAACGTACATCAAAAATCCAGAAATGTCTTTTGCGATCTTTATAACTCCAGCGATACATGAGAGGAATGGTTGTCGTGGCCTCCATGGTACACACATCCTGCTGATTTTCAGCTGCTTCTGGGATATTTGTCACAGGTCCCTGACGACGAAACCGTAATAATCCTATGCGGCTACGCCACCATTGCTGAAGTCTCGGAATCACATCCTCCTGTTTTTTCGTCAAAGCTGTTCTAAGAGGAACTGTCTCTTGAAAGCGTGTTGGTTTCTTGGCATGTCGGGCGCAAAACTCACCCTGACTTGCAGCAAGAGGACATCTGGCATCAGGATGCTTCTTACTCCGTATATTGGCACACTGACGGACCGTCTCTTGAGGCTTCTTGGCCCCCTTTCGTGGCATGTCCTACCTAGGAAATAGAATTACGTGTCCTTTAGTCTGTTGTCGGCAGGAAAAAACGCACTTTCAATAAAAAAAGTTAATCTACCGACATGCTGGAAGAAATTGAGAGGCCTATCCATGGAAAAATTGATTCCATTTTCGCTGGTGGGAGAAGGCATAGAGAAGCGCGTATAATGTCTTCCACGAATACCTCCGTTCCTAGTACGACGATGAACGCCCCTGCCGCCAAGGTTGCCAAGAAGGCCGCTCCTAAGCCTGCCGCTGCAGCTCCTGCCCCTACTCCTGCTCCTGCCGCCCCTGCCCCTGTGGTAGAGGCGCCGAAGAAGGCGAAGAAGGCGGCTGCAAGTGCTTCGCCGAGCCCTGCGGCGAGCACGGCTCCTGCTCCTGTTGCACCCGTAGTGGCTGAGGCCGCGGCTGAGACTCCTGAAGTGACGTTTGAGGACGAGCTGAAGGCGGTCCAGGAGTCCCTGGAGACGATCCGCACGAGCGTGACGGCTGCACTGGCCGCTCTGAAGCGCGTGAGCAAGCGTCATGCACAGGATCTAAAGGAGGCTCGCAAGAACCGCCGCAAGGTACGCAAGGAGGCGGATGGCTCTGAGCCTCGCAAGCCCAACAACTTTGAGATCCCTGTGGCGGTGAGCGATGAGCTGTCTGCCTTCTTCGGCGGTGGCAAGAACGCGCAGATGAGCCGCTCTCAGGTAAACAAGGCTATGGGTGAGTACATCAAGAAGCACTCTCTGGGCCAGGGCCAGAAGATCAACCCTGACGCGGCGCTGAAGAAGCTGCTGGGTGTGACGGATGCGGAGAACGTCACGATCTTCAACATTCAGAAGTATCTGAAGCGTCACTATCCTCAGAGCGCGAAGGCCTGAGATGGTTGACACCCCCATTAATATGAAGGTATTGTTAGGCTCCTTTGAAGGTTACGCTTCATTGTGACCGCCATGGTTACTCCTAGGAACACAGTATGAGATAGAATAATAAGCCTCTCCCTTATCTTGCCATCACCAAGATAAACGGCAGAGTGAGAAGTGATATTATTATTTAGCCAGCAAGTATTGGGTATCTGTAGATTGGTATGGCATTCTATGGATATTCCGTTGGCTAGAGAATTATATTCCATGTCGTAACTGAATGGGATATAATTCTACCCTTATAGTAAGTTACCCGCTAGAAGCATTGATAGATGCTTCTAGCGAGGGTGTCCGAGTGGTTAAGGAGGGAGACTTAAGATCTCCTGGCGCAAGCCGCGTGGGTTCGATCCCCACCCCTCGCATTTTTAGCGTCTATTTTTACGTGAACGAGAGCGTCTAGTTTTTCTCCGTCTTCTACCAGCACCTGGTGCGTTGTAAATTCTAGATCCAATCTCGCGAAGAACCAAGTTCTTTTGTCTTTGTAATTGACGACGCTGTTGGTTGAGAGTTCCTCTACGAGCTGTCAACATAGATCCAATTACAGAACGAACATTGTTCATGCCTAAACCCTCCACTGTCGCCCTTGGTTGTCCTGCGTACCAATTCGCGGGTGTATTCGCGTTTCTAGGATACGTAGCAGCAAGTCTGGCTAAATTTCTCCCTTCAGCTCTCGGCTCAAGAGAATCATGCCATTCATTTACAAGACGAATAAATTCAGGTGTGGTAAGTTCTCGATTCCCTCTATAGGGCCAACCAGGTGGTGTGTGTCTTCTTGCCCATGTGCGCAAGGGTTCTTCAAGACGATCCATTTCGCCTACATCCAAATCTTTAAGTGCTTCTGGCAATCGTGGAAGATACCGTGTCCATGTCCTATGTAAGTTTAATATACGCAAAGAAGGTGGAAGTTCAGGTAAAACATGAAGAATGTTATTCGCACAACGTAATTCTTCTAATAAAGGGGGTAGCGGTGGTAGCATTTGAAGTTCACAATCGCTACAAATAAACTTTCTAAGTCTTGGAGGAAGCACAGGAAGCCCTCCATGCCATCCAAAAGGATTATTGTAACAATCTAACTCCTCCAACTCTACAGGAAGTTCAGGTAAATGATGTAATCCTATAGAAGCACACTTTAACTTTCTTAACGAAGTAGGTAACGGCGGAAGTTCAGCAAATCCAACAGGAACAGGTTCTTCAAAACTACCACGTTGTTGATAACTACAATCTAAATAGGTTAGACCATTAGGAAGTTCAGGTAGTCCTCTCAGTGAAGAATAGTTACAGTCTAAATGACGTAGTGTAGCAGGAAGAGGAGATAATTGTGTAAGTTTACGACTTTGACTTATAACAAGAACAAGTAAATTTTCAGGAAGTGGTGGCAATTCTCTGAGTTGACTATAACTACAATCAAAACGAAGCAATCCTGCTGGTAAGGTTGGAAGTACAGTAAAGCGATTAGATCCAAGATATAATTTTTGAACAGTATCGGGAATTGGAGGTGTTTCACCGTTCTGTAAATTTAACTGAGAAAGAATGAGTTGTTTTGTAGGATCTCCTGCCGCTATCCATGCGTCAATGCGACGCTGTGCTTCTGCTGGTCCCGTAGCACCTGGCATGAAGGCCTCTCTACTCTTAAAGACAAATTATCATATAGTTCAGATGCAGTCCAAACTTCCTGTGTACTTTTATTGGACACAAAACTATGCCATCTTTGCGAGTATTCTCAAACAGAGCCTCGCATTTTACCCAACCTTTTTTGAAGATAGATCCATCTTCATGGAACAATCTGAATTTAACAAACACATTTACAAAAAACCTGGTGAGGCATATTTTAACGGCTGCTGGATCAAGCTTCGCAAATGCTACGAACTGCTTCAAACCCTTCCTGAAAATTCCTATTTTTTGTTTAGTGATGCAGATGTGATTATGTTTCCAAATAAGCGCATTGAAGATCTCTTTCACCTCTATATGAATATTGGTGCCAATCTAGTCTTTATGCGTGATGCTCCCAAACTCAATGTCGCAAATTGTGGATTTATGCTCATCAAAGTCTGCCAAGAAAATCGTGATCTTTGGGGGAAGGTTTTGAATCTTGCTGAATCTGGACAAGCATCGTGTGAACAAGGCGCAATCAACGGTATGTTACGCACCTATCCAAAAACTGTCTTCTTCTTTCCCCATGAATTTGTCGCTACAACTTGTACTTTGCGTGAAGGTGAACTAGAACGCGAGTCCAACGTATTTCCCATGAGAAATGAAATGATGGTCTTCCAAGCCCTCGTGGATCCTACAAAAGACAAGAAGGATGTCATTCTTCAAAAAGTGGATCAATATCAAAAACTAGGAATCCCCATACACGTAAAATTTGAAGACAAATTGATCTAAACATTACCAGCATAGATCCTCAGAATAAACGACTACAAAGGTGTACTCTACAATCGCTGCTATGGCGGATTTGGATTTTCTGAGCAATTCATTACCGAATACAAAAAGCGTCTGGAAGCACGCGGACTACCTCCCCTTACAGGATACATCTGGTGTAAATCGCTTCGTATGGAGCCGCTCGCAATTGAACTCTTTCTAGAACATGGGTCTAAATGGTGTTCAGATGCAATGGCAGACCTGGAAATCAAATATGTTCATCCCCTCTTTGCGGATTCAGTACATGTCAAAGAATACGATGGAAATGAGACCGTTACTGTAGATAGCGCTGATGTCTATAGACACATCCTCAAGAAGTTTCTAGCAGACCATAAGGACAACTCTATCGCATTCATTACACAGCTGAAGCAACAAGTGGCGGAACTTGAAGCCGTGCCTTTGGACCAGAGGGTCGTTTCGCAGTCCAAACTCGCCAGCATGCAGTCACCGTGAGAAGACTCAAAACACCCAGAAAGTACAGCAGATACGGAGTAAATCCTGATGCGAATCCTAGGCTCGCAACAAGAAGTGTAATCAGCAGGAGTTCAAACGCATTCATAAGACTACGCATGCTTTTTTTGCTAAAAAACAACCGTAGTTGGAGGGTCAATTTTTCCTACTTAGGTGTAGGGCATCGGCTCACAATTCAAGAACGCCTTGTAAATCGGCTCTTGATCTTCTCCTAGCCACGGCTCTACACGGTCAACGGACCGAAAGAAGATATGCGAATCCTCTGGCCAAACTTCTAGCCATTGAGGGTATTTATTGCGAATCACTGTTAGACTACGAAACACCTTCATAGACTGATATGCTCGCTGAATATCAATCGTATTCACCTTTTCACTCGCCTCGGTGAAACACATGGCGCACATGCTCCGAAACTGATAATCCGTGAGACCCAACTCTTCTAGAATATGTTCACGATTGTACTCGCGAAACTGATAGCCATCGCCTACAGGAGTCCACAGCACCTTGGCACCCATCGTCAAGAGATCCATGTCACCACTGATCACAATGTCCACATCATCACATGCTGACATTGCCGCCAGTAGACCATCTGCCTCCCCTTTCGCCTTTACCATCGGTACCTTGGCCTCATACAGTTTCTGTTTCATCATGTGACGCGTCTCGCGAGTTAGGCTCCATCCTTTTCGCTGATGTTCTTGAAGGGTTCGTTCTAATTGTTTTCGCTCTTCTTCGGTAAGAGTCTCTGGAGGATTGTCTAGAATGGCTTGGATCTCTTGCGCTGACTTGAGCTCCTCCTCACGAGCTGCACGACGTCGCTGTGCTTCCCACTGCTTTCCATCCTCTGCACGCCCATCAAATCCTAGAATGATGCGGTGTTTGTTGGACAGGAGTTGCTGAATCAGTACCAGAATCTTGTCAGGATTACCTTGCCACTTGTACACGTAATAGGATACGTCAATTCCAATCCGTAGCTTGGCATTCTGAGGAAGAAGCAGTTCCTCCATGGTTTTCGGCGTGCTGTAGCGCTGCTTCAGGAAACTCTGAAGACCACGTACCCCCATGTTTGTTTGTGCTTGAATATACTATTCCAATCACAATCAATTTTTAGACAGCCTATGTATTTTCCAATTCACCTTGCGTGAACCTCAAGGTCTTCAACCGCCTTGATTGAGATGCATCAGGAATATCCACTCCAAGACGTCTCCAAACGTCCAATCGCCCCGTCAAATACCTCCAAGCATAGTCTTCATGGTCTTCCACCTTGTGCTGCTCTTTGGCTGCATTGGCCTGTTGAACAGCATATCGGACCTGTTTGCCAAACTCTCTTTGCCATCCTTGGAGCGATCCCTTGGCCTTCATCGCACAAAGAACAAGTTCAGCCCATGCCTCTGTGTCTGCCTCAAGATGAGGCACATCTAAATCATACGGATCAGAACAACTCGCGTGAAAGAGTTCATGAATGAGAACACGAGTCGCCTCTTCTTTGCGATAAATCACAACTGTCTTTGCGTCACATCGCATCGTCATTCCTCCATTGACATGTGTTTGACTCAGCACTTTGCCATGCGCTGGAGGAAGGCGCTTTTGAGGATGTGCAAACACGACAATACGAACTGGCTTCGTTGGACTCAGTAACCGAACAATACGCCACCACGCATTCCAAGGAGGAGAATATGAATCTCCTGGAAGAGTCATCACAAGAAAGGAACCCATTGGACATGTCGCCTTTTGAATGGAACAGGTTCCAGCAGCTAAACAGTCAGCAAAATCCTGTTTGAGTCCAATTTTGTCAAAGGAATCTTTCTCGTTTGCCACAGATGTGATATATTGAATATCATCAGCACTGGGCTCTACCATGGAAAACTTTGGTGCTGTTTTTTTGTATTCAGCACGAACTGACTCTAAAAGGTACAAGACCCAGGGCAGCATTGCCTCCTATTAGGATGCAAGGGTTTCTGCCAATCCAATCCCTAAATGTTCCCACGCAATCGGAATGCGATACGAATTCAATGTCTGACCACCACCTGTGCTCGGCAAGGACGCTAAGAATTCAGTCGCCTTTTCCAGCTTTTTCTGAGAAATCTGAACTGAAACAAGAGAATCCAGAATATAGTGTACAACTTCTTGCCAACGAAGATTGCGCTGAAGACAAAAATAGACCCAATCACGAATTTCCTGAATACGATCTAATGTCATGGGCTTCTTGGACCAGTCCACAATCATACGGTCAAAATACGTACCCCAGTCTAAGCACTGTTGACCATATTCTTGACGAAGTTTGCTCAGCGCATAATCGCGGCCAGATACGGGAATCTCCACAAACCAGTCTACAAGTTCATAGGGCAAAGGCAACTCACTCGTACACCAAATCACAAGACTACCTTCATGCTGCTCCAATGCCATTTGAAGTTGTAAAACACTGTCATGACTGAGCAAATGCGCATGATAAAAGACCAGAATGCGCTTCACAGACTGCTTCTTCTTTCCTACAGCAACTTCTGTGCCATATCCAAGACGCTCCAATAGACTTTCAATATAGTTCTTATCCTGCATAGACATACGGGCAATGTCAAACCCTAGATGAACAAGACTCGTTTCATACGGAATGCCCTCGCCCTGTTGAGGAGTCTCTGTTTCATCTTGCTGAGCCTCGGTCTGCTGAGAATCTCGCTGCATTCGCTTATTGGTTTCCTTGGTCCAAATAGCTGTACGAATAGAAAAATGTACGCCTCTGCTTTGTGCCACATGCTGAAGTGCCTTGTGAAGCTGTGTCTGTTTTCCTACTCCGCGATTTCCCATCCAAATGAGATTTAACTCATCCATTCTGTCTTTGGATGGAACCTGCGTTTAGACCGAATCTTGCTTGATCTCAAAGTGAGGCCAATAGAAACGTTGTACAAACGTCTGGTGGTGGTACTTGGGAATGACACTGGGAACACGCACTTCATACTTGCGTCCATCCTCCTCTGGTGCACTGAACTGGCCCTCATGACACACTGTCTTGGCCGAGTCTGCTTGCTTTTCACAAATGTAGTAGGAAGACTTGGCCGACCATGCATCTTTCGTATCATGTGTCGGCACAAAGGGTCGGTGGAGAATCATCGGTTTCGGATCCAGAACAACCATAGTGTTGACCAGTGTATGATAGTTGATTCGGTCGGCGGTTTTTTCAGACGGTCCAGACTGCTTCACACATTCGTACTTGTCTGCCTTGGATGTAGACGGCTTACACTGATAATAGGTGGAGCTGAAGGGTGATCCTGTGAGAGTCACCATATCAGCTACAGCGTTAGATAGAGGTGCAGTGTAGTTTACGTTCATGGTTCTCCGCTTCTGGGATGCAATACAATTATATCAATTTTTTCCAGCCACTTGCGTGAAATGGCAGCCACCCAAAGAGCGGGTATGAAGTTAGATAGGAGCTGGATTATGCAACCTCCCCAGAGAGAACCTGGCTGGGCAGAAATCTTTGTGCCATTACATGCTATAGACCCTGAAGGCATTCAACTCGGAGAACCCAAAAAGAGTGTGGCGCCAGGTATACCTACCTATGCACAAGATAGACCTATTGCACACACATCTTATACGACTGACTTGTACAGTATGCCTATTCTAGGCATTTTAACACCTTTTCTTCGCGTCTACAATTGGGATTCTACTATTGGCCGTCTAGATCTAGAGTTGGATGCAACAGCGAAAAAAGAAGTCCAAACTATTCAAGAGACTCTCATCCGTAATTTACGATCACATCCGCAATGGCTTCGCTCTCAAGGAACCTCTGTAGATGAACTTACAACAGCATTTCAGCCCATGCTTAATGGATCCATTATGTCCTTGTATCTTCACGGGCCAAATCAAGACACGAAACCAGTTGGTCGTGTATGGATTTGGAATCAGGGATGGTTAAAAGGTGCTACTGCATCTAGTTTTCGGAAGGGACAGTCTCTTCGTGTTGCTCTGCGGATTCAGGGGCTGTGTTTTCTTCAGACTCCTGCTGGAAAGACTCGGTTTCGGGTTCAGCATCAGACGGTGGCGGTGTTCCAGACGGGGAAGCCGTAGAGGATTTGAAGACCACAAAGTACACAATAGCAGCGAGGGCGGTCAGTGCAAGACCGCCCGCAAGCACGTACATCCAATTTAGAGACGGAAGTTCCATATACTAGATTCCCAGAGAATCCCCCTTAGATGCTTACCGCACTGTGCACTGTTCTACCGCAGGCTTACGCATAAGCCAACTGTAGCGTTGCAGCACTTGTCGCAAACAAACTCAGGAACAAGTTCACAAAGCTAATAACGAGCAAGAAGGGAGTCAGGTAGTTTGTATTGGCAGCGAAATACATGTAGGCAGCACCAGCAAACACTCCAATAAGAACGGCTGTAACACCAGCAACAATTCCCAGATTCTTCTGGATTTCTCCAGCATTCTCACGATCCTTTGTCAGGAAGCCCATCCAAATGATGATGGCAACAATTCCAGCGAGAGCAGCAAATAACATCGCATAGACATAAATCATGGAGCCAAACTTCTATTTGGTTGGCCCAAATGAATTTGCCAATTTCCGTACCGTCATTAAATCAGGGGAACACGTCAGTGCCCAGTCTGGCATCGTATAAATCACAAACACGACAAACAGTAAAATCACAAATACAAGAGCGGGAAGAATCATGTGCCAGAAGATTGTATTGTTAACCTGACGAGTACGGGTGTCTTTTGCCACCATTCTAATTCCTCGCCGACTTTAAATCCAAGATTTTGTTAGGAGACCTTATGGTTAAAGGGACACGATCAAATCGGTCCATTGTACCGGGACCTCAGGATAAGTGCTCCCCTGTAGCAAAATCCCGACGAGCAAATGAAACATGTCTGCCAGATCCTGTGTTGCGGAAAATGTCTGCAACCACACGAAAGCGTGGTGGACGGCGAAATACTAGTGTCAAAAATACAAGAGCAAATGTGAATAGTCTTGCCAGAGAACTTGGCTGTAAGGAATCGGATGGTCGCTGTATGGTGGAAAATTCAGGACTGTCGCAACAAGAGAAAAAGAGAGCACTAGACACATATTTCCGTCCAAAGATGCCAGAAGCATGGAAGAAGGATCCTGATATGTGGTTAACAAGCGATGATATCGCTGCTGTAATGAAACAGTATGAACAAGCATTCCCTGAATTCCGCTTCTTGGGCGTAGTCCCCATTGATTTCAGTGCACCAGATCCCTATCTTCAGCAAAATACGGGTCAAAAACGCTGTATGAATACACAATTCTGCGAAGTAAATCTGGCAGAAGAAAAGCAAAATGGGCGGAAACTTCTCGGTTCTGTCTTCAACTTGGATCCACATTACAAGGGCGGAAGCCACTGGGTCGCTCTCGCCATTGATCTTATGCGCGATTGTGTATACTATTTTGACAGTTATGGGATGGCCCCGCCACCTCAAGTGGCGCGCTATATGAGATATTTAACAACACAGAACCCAAAACTTTCATTACAAAGCAATGGACGTCGGTTCCAATATAGTGATACTGAGTGTGGTGTCTATAGCATGTACTTTTTGATTCATATGATCGCAGGAGCCGAGTTCAAAAAGTTCTGTAAGAACCCAGTTTCGGATAAGCACATGTATGCCTTTCGCAAAATTCTCTATGATGCCACCGCGAAATAAACGTAAAGAAGAATCGTAAGACGTCCAAGTAGGAAGCGTTACGATGCAAAGAGGGGTTGCGCAACAACCCTCCATGGATGATCAGTTTTTTGACCGCAGCAACGAAGGTCAGCTCATTGCATCACTGGCGACTAATTTTCAACAAGGAGGACTCCGTATTACTCCTGAATATCAAACTCGTCTCTCCAAGACAGTTCGTCATTATATGCAAGAAGTCTGGGATGTGAATGGCCCCATGCCTATCAAGCAACTCAACCGTGAAGTGCTCAATGCAAGCGCAAAAGATTTTGAAGGGTATCTCCGACGGAGTGGTCTCGGTGGAGGCTCCGCAGAGGCCAGCCAACGGATCGTCTCTGATCCCGCGAATCAACCTCGCGCTGAAGGGGTACAACGCCGTGTCCAGTTCCAACAAGGTCTTCCTGTTCAGCCCCGTCCGACATTTGAGAATACTCTCATCATGGATACTGGTGCTCGCTTTGAACAAGTCCAGATGGAGCGCAATAGCGGTGGTGGTCCTTCCCGCCCTCCCGTACCCAAGTTTGATGACGCACTTCCCTCTAATGCCGATGAGCCAAGTGCTCTGGCTCTCTATGAGTCAGCAAAGAAGCAGCGTGAGGATGAGGCGGCTCGCATCAAACCAGTCGGTGGAGATGCTGAGGGGTATGGTGAGGCTAACCCACTTGTGCGCTTCATGAACCCCCCTTCTGTGATCAATGACGCTAATGCAAATCCTACCCTAGCACTCCCTGTGCTGACTCCCGCACCACGTGGCCCCCTACCACAAGACTTTCTCATCAAGCAAGATGATATTATCAATTATCGTGAAACCGAACACAATCTGGTCATTTACTCGGCAGATCGTGACTGGCTCAACAATACGAAGGAAAATCGCTATAATTTCAGTGTCGTGTTTGACCCCGCCAACAACAAGCAAGGATTCTATTTCAACGCTAGCTCCAACAAGAAATTCAAGAACATTGTGCGCATTGAGCTTGTCAAGGCTATCCTACCGACCGAGGGTCTGGATGTGCTAGTTCAGCGTGCTTCATCTGCATATGTCACAACATCTAAACTCAATGTACTCAATTATCCGTATCTTTTGGTAACGATTCCTGAACTAGATACCAATAACTTTGGAACAGATAATCACATTGACAATGCCTTTGCAGCAATCCAATATGATGCCAATTGGTACACTGACACAACAAATCTAACAGACGGTTTCTTGGGCATGATTCCCAAGTTTATGAAATGCCAAAAGGTATATCAACCAACACCTCTTGCGACATTGACCAAGTTGTCCATTCAGTTCCAGCTGCCCAGCGGTGATGTGCTGAGTGATGTTCCTGATACTCTGGCGATTCAGAATGTCTATATCAGCTCAACAGATGCTACAGTGCCACCTATTACGTCCGCTAATTATGGCGGTGTAGTGGATGCCAATGGAAATGGTGAGTATATGTTTATTCAAACAACAACATATTTCAGCCGCTGGCAATTTGCTGTAGGAAATCGTATTCAGCTTCAGGGCTTAGATGTCACACAAGTTCCAGGTGGTGCGACACAAGCAGCACGTGACATGGTGGCCTATCTCCAACAACAAACTGGCCTTCCAATTGTGGGTGTTGCGTATTACACCAGCGGCTCTGGTGCTGAAGGGTATAACAATGCTGGATATGCAAATATTCTAATTGTCCGAACCCCTCACGTAGACCCTACAACTGGTTCAGTTCTTGTTCAACCTTTTGGCGGCACTAGTGCTCTAATGGAAACATTTACTGATACTGTAAATGCAGTGGCTGTTACCGCAACAACCTACACAGGTGCCAAGTTGATCAACTTGTCACACCAAACAAATCTTGTTCTGCGTGTCATTACACGTGAGATGGATCCTGCAGCTCGTGTACGCCCGGATAATTTGTAAGCATCTTCTCTTCTCTCTTTCGAATTAGATGGAGGGACTTCTACCCCTAGCTGTACTTTTAGGAGCAAGTGGTAGCCTTTTGGCAGCAAAGCAATATACAAACACAAAGCGTCGTGCTCGTGAAGGATTTCAAAGTATTGTGGACCCTGCTGTCGCAAGGGCGATGCCTCCGCAGCATGTGAAATATGTGGAAACGGGTGCCATGAAGTACAACAAAACTCAAAACATTATGGATCCCCAAAATAATGTTCTTCTCCCACCTAATTTCACTACCAGTGACGTAAAGCGCCAAGAGAGTTCTCTGCGCAATGCCTTCCGTTCTGCGATCGCATCCCCACGTGAGCCTAGCTTCAACGTCCAAGCCGATAAAAAGCTAGACGTCTTGCTGAATGCAGGTGGAAAGGGCACTGCGATTGACTTTATGAAAAAGTGTGAGGCTGTAACCTCTATTGACTGTAACGCCTTCAATAACCCAGAGTTTGCTGCCAACTGTGGCGTCTGTTTTGAAGGTGGTGAAAACAGCAAGGCCCAACCGCATCTGGGTGGTCTCTTTGTTACAGAAGATGATAAAGCTGTTGCGGAGGCAATGGCAGCAAAGATGAATACTCGTAAAGTCAACTACTCCCCGAGCGTGGGCAAGTGTGCTCCCAATATGATGGTAACAAGCAAGGCCCAATGTGAACGCCTTAAGAATGAACTTGCATGTAAGACAAATCAGAGTTTTGATGGTAAAGGCTGCAATCAATGCTTCCAGGACAGCACATTCCGCTATGTGGCACCCGACATTGTCAAGGGAGAACCCATGTTGGTGCTAGCTGGTTCTGGTACACTGGCAGTGATCAAGGTAGGGTCCAATGAGATTGACGCAAAGCTCACACTCTCAGCAACACCTCAAACTGTTGAACTCCCTGGATTTAATGAGGGCGACTCTCTTCAACTTACACTCACTCCTGCTACAGCATCTCTTGCTGGATACTTGATCGGTGTAACACCCAGCGGCGATTTCCGTGTAGATATTGCGCGCCTCATCAATGTGGATATTCTGACAAATGCCCGTCCTCGTATGGCCGGTGCTATGCGTGTTGGCGAGGATAATTACACTGTACTCCGCCCTGGACGTGGCAAGGATACAGGAAGACTTGTACTCTTCAATCCATTTACCTTCTTGGAACCTTCTGAACAAGAGGCAATTGACTGCGGTACAACGCCATACATTGCCAATGAGAACAGCGCAACCTTCTTGGAAAGCAGCCCATGCTTCAAGAAGGGGCAGAAGCCAGGAGCATATTCTCTCACATGTCTCCAGCAAACATTCGTGGATGCTGGATGTACCGAACAGGGTGAGGCATATCCGTCTAATTCTACAAAGGCCAATGACCTGCTCTATAGCTCAAGTGGAAAGCCGCTGACTATTGGCGAAATCGCTGGAAAGATTTATGAGAAGAGTCTCACAGCATTTACAGGTCTCAAAGAAGACGGATCTAAGTTGGCAGTCAAGGACTGGGATGCTGTCAGTCGTTTCTGCACGGGCCGCAGCATCACCAGCCCTTGCGACTTTGACAATAAGGAGTCTGGTCCTCTGTCTCCTGAGTGCTTGTCCTACCTCTGGAAGAACACTGGTGCTGTGGAGAATGTCCCTGGAAATGTGGGCGCAACCTACTTGAATGGAACCAAGGTGGCCAGCTTGAACAATATGAATAATGATCGCTTCTGTACACCCAAGGGCTCACTGGCACCTATGGATGAGAATGGCAAGCCCAACAAGGCAGCGATTGATATCGCCAACCAATACCGTGGTGTCAATGCCGTCAAGGCGTTTTACAATCAGGTTCATGGTATGGCAAATGACAATACACGTTCTGACGAGGGACGCAAGTTGGCGATTGATCAGTGCTATGGTATTAGTTTGGAGGAAGTGTCCGTGGATAAGAAATCTCAAGAAGCGAGCAATATTGAGACTACATGCTCACCTACTACAATTATTGATACTGTCAGCAGTCCAAATGGAGAGAAAAACAATGTTGAGGCTGGCACGGTTACCCTCAAAGAAAACTGGGTTGTCTCCTTTACAATTAATCCCGCTGGTATCCAGCCCAAATGGACTGAACCAATCGCATTTACAGATGACCCCAACTACCAAAATAGTGAAGGCACAATTGGATCTCGTGCACCCCTTGTTAGTATTCTCCCTAATAGTTTACAGTTTGTTGTTACTGTATTTACTACAACAGGCCTTTGGTCAACACCCACACTTCCTGCACTCCCTGCAAATACAGATACAACTGTCACGATTACAAAGGCCAATGGTGCAATCAATGTACAACTCAGCGGTGGAACAAATAAGTTTATTTCTACACCTTTCAAGCAAAAAATGTTCAAGGGACCTGTAAAGGTTATTGTACATAAACTAATCAACCAGGGCCATGTAGGACCTTTCAAGGGAACCATAAAGAATGTGTCCTTCTGTACCTATGATGAGCGCTACCCAAGCGTCTTGGACTACAAGCCAGGTCGCACCAAGTCTTCCATGGAACAGTCCAATGAGTTAGATATCAACTATAGCGATCCTGAAGATTGGAGCAAGTATCAGTGCCCTGTTGCTGTGCTTGCTCCCTATGGATCTGCAGTCTGGGGCAGATGGTGGGCTCCTGGATTTCCCGATGATGGCACTGCCAAGTGGATCTGGAGCAAACCTGGTGCAGAGAGTCGTGATATGGATAATAATATGTATGATTTTTATAAGAAGTTCACTAATACAACTAAGAACATTATTCAATGCACCGTTACCATTGCAGCAGACAATATGGGCTGGTTTGGTGTCAACGATCAGACAGTTTCCAATGGATGGACTGGTATGGGTACATTTCAAATTCAATTACCTCCTGGTGAAAATGTTCTCCATGTTAAGGCAAATAATCAAGGTGGCCCTGCTGGCCTCTGTGCAATTGGTAAGGATAGTGCTGGAAAGACTGTATTTGTAACAGATGGATCTTGGGTCACCAATAGCTCTGTGTGTGGCAAGTAATCCATAGACTAGCAAGTATGTTTTTAGCAATGGGTTACACCCTTTGCTAAAAATCCTCACGGATGATTAGGATGTTTCGGTCTTTGGCTGGATTTCAAGATATGAATCATGGTTCCTTTCTGGAACTTCAGACGGACACATTTACTAAGCAACTTCCCAACATGACCCTCACTGGGTTGGATATTAAGAAGAAGACAGCGCCAAATACTGTTCTTGATAGTGCGCGCTTCGGTCTTACTTCATGGGATCCAAATACCCGACAAGGAAATCTCAACAATATTGATCTTTCCAAGTTTGCGACCTCTATTGAAATCAGTCAAGAACTGATTGATGCACAACAAAAGTGCCAAACAACTAAGTTGGATGACCTGATCAATACATACAACCCCGCTGATAAGATCCGTTGTGGTTGGATTTACGAGAAGGGCACTCCTGGAGATCAGCCCAAACTCAGCCAAGGCGCCCTCGGCAGTCGCAATGGTCCTGCTGGATTCTTCCAAAATCCTAAAGGAACATGGTTCTGGAATCTTGAAGATGCCAAGAAGCAAATTTTGGCTGATCGTTGCGCAGCTCTCACGGACTGCTCAAAAGTCGGCGCTGCCAACTACGCCAACTGTGCATTCTCAAAGACACGTGGTATGGGTATTCCTGTTGACAACAAGGGACGTATCATGTACCCTCGTGATGAGCGCTTGACAGCACCTCGCAGCAGCCTTGTCATGTCCCCTGATAAGTGTGCACCACCTCCCACACCAGGATCTCCTGCTGACCAGTACGCTCGTAGCCGTGACGTCTGTATTCCTCTGGAAGATGGAAAACTCAGCCGCGACTGTATGTTGCAGCAAATCACTGCTGCTGGATGTAAGATGGATGGCTCCTTGTACAATTCTCTCTTGACCCAAGCACAGCCAAATAACTATGCTGCTGGAATCATGCAAACAACCATGTATAAGCGCTACCAGCAATTGGCCAATACACCCCTTTTAGAGGGTGCCATCAAAGATGGCAGCACTACAAGTGAACTTGCTCTTGCCAACTTCAAGTCGCTGGCCCAAGAGGCGGCAAAGGTGGAGGAGCGCGTGGAAAACTATGCTGCGCGTGATATGTGCTTGAAGCAGGGTACCTTTGACAAGTTTGATTTCTGTACGGAACTCCAAGACTCATCTAGCCCGCCCTTTGCCCTGGAGTGTCTGCAAAAGGAATTCCGCAAGGCAGGTGGTCAACCTGCTGGAACTCTCTATCCCAGTGCTCAAAATCGTATCAAGGTGTGGGATCCTGTTGGCTCCTGGAGAAATGTCAAGGAGTTTATTCAAGATCTTGCGGTCAAGACTCGCTCCAAGGATGAAAAGGTTCAGCGTAAGGCACTCACAGAGTTCATGGGTATTCAGCGTGAGCAATATCCCTGGGGCCAGATTGAGGCAATCCCTGGATGTGAAGTGCTCTGGTTTAATCGTGGCACTGGAACCTTCTTGGGTCGTCGCATGGCCGCTGGAAATGGTGCATTCCCTGATATTAGTACAGGTGGTGCTGTGGAAGGTACAGGTCTCGGCGATTATGTACAGTTCTACACCGTCACCAATCTGCGTCCTCCTACCAAGGCAAATATCCGTCTGGAAATGGAGACGGACGATGGTATTGGCTATGTGCTCAATCAAATGATCCAGGGCGATACCAGCCGTGGAGAATACAGCGCAAACTCAGGAAGATTCGTGGCCAATTGGGATCAACCGCCCACAAAGCACACTACAAATACATGCTGGAATCTACGTGCCAAGGGACCAAACTATGTTATGGGATTTTGGCAAGAGACAGGTGGGTTTGCCCACCACAAGATTTTCTATTACAATTGCGATCAACCTGGCGAGCGTCAAATGATCCCATCCTCATGGTTTACATTGGTTCAGGAGCCAGATGCACCTATGCTCTCATACCAGGGTCTCAAGAACCGTGAAGGTCAACTTGGATTCAATGATCGCCGCTTCCCTAGTATTATTGGGATGAATTTCGGTGGCAAGGTAGATATTTCTGAAAACAGTGGGGGCATTCCCAACCTCCCCTGCGTAGTGAAACTCAAGTCTGGAAGTGGAAGTGGTGCTGGAGTTACTGGAAAGTCATTGGCCATAAATTCATGGCGTACAATTACATGCGCATTTACAGTGAATAGCAATTCCAAAGGTTGGCTGTTTTACATGGGCCCTCTCGGTGTTCAGGTTAACGGCAACCAATTGTTTTTCTACTGGGCTGGTTCAACACTCAATGTTCAAGAAAATCTTGGTGGCATTGTGGCAGATGGTACAACACCTCATCTACTCGTGATCAATATGCGTAGTGACTTTAATGGAAAGTACCCCAACCGCTTTACTGTTGGTGTCGCAACAATGGATGACTGGAAGAGTGGTCGTGTCAGTTTCTCCCCTGGACAAAGCCAAGTCAAGTCATACACAACCAACGGAAATCAGCCTCTATATGCACCTGGTGATGCATTTGCTCTCGCAGTGGGCAGCCCAAGCGGATCTGCCGACGTGGCAATTGGATGGATACGCTTCTTTGACTATGAATTAGATACAAGTGACATCATCCGTGACTGTAATAATGCATGGAAGATGATGTTCATGTCAGACTATGCTGGACTTGATATTGTTTCCAACCCTTGCACACTTGGACAAATTAACCCACAAAATAAGATGCGCTACTATTCTAGAGCAGAGTGCGATATCATCGGTGGAACTTGGCATGCAAATGGCGAATGTACCAAGCCTCAGGGTGGATCTTACACCTATGACTGCCGTTCCCCCTAAGTGCGACACTTGCACTGATCACAGCGACGATACGGCTCCCATACTGGAACTGTGTCAATACTGTAGACAATATTGGATGCTTGTAAACGATTCTTCTGTAGAGAACTTTTTAAGGTTTCTACAGAGCGTAGACTACAGAGTGTGGCAATAATCATGCTACGCCCTGAAGGAAGTTCCGTCTGAATCAATGTATAAAATCGTGTGAAACTGCTGGCTGCCTTGTTCATTCTAAAGGGGGTTGTTCGTTGGGATTTAGACCTCATGCTTTCGGTTTGATGTAACCAAGTTCTGTTCCCTTGACCTGAGCTTGCGCATCTTCCAACGTCCTATAGACATATTTTACTCTCACACCATCCTCCTCCTTTTCAGATATAAAATAATTCTTGCCATTTTTCTGAGTATATTGAACTTGTACTGTAGGAGCCGCTGCTTCTGCTACAGCTGCAGCTCCAGCTCCTCCAGGTGCTGTCACATTTTCATGTGCCTCGGCTGCTAAATCTTCCTTCAGTCGTGGGTCAAACAAAAAGTCAGAAATCGTACCTTCAATTCCATAACATGCTACACCTCCATTCTCAAAATAGTTCAACTGACAATCCACCGCACCTTGCTTCATCGCATCCAAAAAGTTGTCCGAAAGACGACCCTTCATTTCAGAGACACCATAGAGGTATTCGTCCGTGGTCGTTCCACCATCGCTAATCAAAAGTGTCTCGTCAATCGTGTGCCCTTTAATCGCCGCAGGATCAAAAACGCACAAATACGTGTACACTTCTACTGTACGATCATCCATGTCTGGAAAATCCTTGTGACTGCAAATACGTACCGCACGACCCTTGACCTGCTCTGTACGAACCCTGTTCCAATGTGGCTCCATAATGTGGACTTGGCGCACATTCTTCAACGATAGACCTTCAGCTCCAGCACCTGTAATCATAAACACGCGGCATAATCCACCATCCATATTATTGCGATAGGAGGATTCTTGAAGAACAGCCTTGATCTTCGGTGGTAACTTGTCCAAATTCATGTTGAAAATGTTTAGTAAAACGGAACGGGTTACAGCGTCAGAGTCACCCGTGTATAAAATATACCGATTCGTGTCATCCTTCATCAAACTCTCCTTTGTAGCCTCTGTGAAATCCATATCATTGAGTGTCCCTGTGACTTCAATTGGATCAAATCCATTGGCCTCTAAAGCGATAGCAAAGGTTCCGAGACCCTCAACTGTCTTGTAATTGCTGTATACAAGTGAACTTCCAGGTGCAGTGAGAATATTGATGAGCATTTGATTGTACTTGGGACTATAATAGTCCAGGTAATTTTCAGGACCACGTTCCATGTTACTGAAATTATTGTTATTGTTATTGTTATTGTTATTTTCATCTCCAACGTTCACCACAAACATTTCATATTTTCGTTCACGGAGAGCATTGAGAGCATCTCTAATTCGTTCAGGATAGGGCTTAATAACCTTCATCTTTTGAACACCAGCACCACCAGCACCACCAGCAGCCTCTTCCTCTTCAAATACCACATTGCTTCCAGCATTCTCATCCTCCTCATCTTCAAATCCTCCACTGTCAGCACCTCCTGCATCCTCTTCACCACCAGCGGCTTTGACTTCTGCCTCGGCCTCTTGAATCGCCTTGGCATTATTGGCTAAATCAGGGCCCTCGCCATATTCAATTTCCTTCACATCTACAGCTTGTGTAAGCTCCTTCTTATCACGAGGCAGAGGGCGCTTAATATCCTTGGGGAACACAAAATTACAAATACTGCGAGACAAGAAACGATACGACGCAGCCTCCTTGTCATTTTCAAATCCAGCGAGTTCACTAAATTTATTCCGCTGCTTGCGTAACCGTTCCTCCTCATCTAATTCCTTCTTACGTGCCTCTGAATAGGCTGGTAATTGTAAAGGACTCATATGCACTTTGACAATTTCATCCTTTGTTACCTTGGGCATAAGCTCCTCTTTGGAACCCTTATAGTAACTGACCAGTCCAGAAAATCGTTTCAAATACGTGAATTTATTTTTAATAGAAATCGTCGCCTTATCAATAAAATTTTCTTCAAATTCGTCCTTAACAGGTGGAAACAGTGGTAATGCTTCATACTGCACACCCTTTTCATCAATAGGGATATTCTGTTTCTTGAATTCCGCAACAACTTGTGCGAAAATATCTTGAATGCTCATGGACTCAACGTCCTCTTGGAGTAAACCCTGTAACTCGCCTCCTGCAAACACCTTTTCATACGACTCATCCAATACACTAAAAAAGAGTGTATAGGTACGATCCGTTAAACGAATATCATAAAATCCAATACGAGGGTGTGCATCCAACAGTTCACGTGCCTTTTGAATTAACGCACTTTGACTTGTGGCGATTGTTGTCGTAGCCGTGTGAAAATATCCATGGAGTATATTGCCTAAAATGCCCAATTCAGTGGGATTGTTCACCATGGGTGTACCACTCAGCGCAATAATCTTTGAATTCTTGGCTTGGCACAAAAGACGATACAGCAAATATGGCTTCTCATATTTGTAGGCCTTATCTGTGTATTTCGGAACCCATGGGTCAATCGTAACAGGTTCGTAGCCCTTGCGCTCTTTCGCTTTTCCTGTTTTGAGTGACACTTTTGGCTTCTGTAAATACTTGTCCAGACGCTTGTACATACCACGTGTGATATTGTGAACTTCGTCAATGATAATCACCGCATTATCAAAATGTGTCTTTTGTGCTACCCACTCTTTTAATGTCTTTGAAGTCACACCGTTATAGGAAATAAACTCAAAGGTATTTTGAATCACAGCGTTAATTTGCTCACGAATCGCAAGTTGTTCCCATGGCTCCAATTCATTATAATTAGACTCTTCTTTCGGCTTGGACAAGTCTGGCATCCAAAACACACGCTTTTCTTCTGGCCGACGGAGAATGGAATTGATCAACGTTGAGGGAATACCCACTTGGGTTCTAGCAAACGCTTGTGCACCTGGTGGCTTTAATTCAAAGGGCACCCAGTAATTTTGAATGCTGTGATGGCGAAAACCACAAAATCCAAGCTCATTCAAAAAATTCTGACGAAGCGATGCTGGAGTCATAATAATAATTTTCTTATGGCATCCTTCATCATCGCAACTCTGACTATAGATGGCCTCTGCGGCAGCAATAGATGTACAGGTCTTTCCTGAACCGAGACCGTGATAGACAAGAACACCGCGATAGGGGCTCGCATTTCGCATATACTCGCGAATGAAGGCTTGATATTTGTAGGTTTGCATGGTCATCATGTCACATGCTCTCGGATTCGGCCGCTTGTCAAAAATCTGGGGCAATTTGAATGCAGCAAATCGTGCTGTGATGTATTGCGTAAATCCACGGCGATTGTCAGGATAATAGGGCGTAACTTCTTCCTCAACATATGGGTTTGCAGCAAGTGACTCATCAATATATCCTTGAAGTTCTAGTCGGGGCAACAGGTCGTCATCATCTTCAACAACAAGAGGCTTGCGCGTCGGCTTTGATGGTGCCGCTGGTACCTCTGCTGCTTCTGCTTCTGCTACTTCTAATGGCTTGCGCGTTGGCTTCTTTGATGGTGCTGCTGGTGCTTCTAGCCCTCTCGGCAAAGGAGGAGGCCCCGCAACAAGATCATACAAATCTACTGCAGATTTGGGCGGAGGTCTGGATACTGGTGCTGCCGCTGGAGCACGAGGCTGAAATAGTTGTGGACCACGAGTTGGTGCTGCTTCACGAACGGGTGCTGCCGCCGTTAATTCCGTGGCCAGACGTGCTGGTGTCGGCTTGGCCTCCACTTTGACCAACTTGACACCCTTTAACAAAAATCCCTTCGGCTTCGGTTCCGACATCTACTATATCTATAGAAGTCCGTATTCATCATGGGCGCACTAGTCCACTTCCTGCTTTTCTAGAATCTCTAGAGCGAGTCGTGATGCCTCTTGCTCCGCTACCTTCTTGTTTCGTGCCGTATAGGTCGCCACAATGCCTCCCTGAACATCCAGAACACCCATCGTAAAGATCCGGTCATGTGGCGGACCAACCACCTCCACTTCCTTGTACTTGGGCGGCTGGTGCCAACGGCTTTGGTAGAAGCGTAGCAGCTGATCCTTGAAGTTATTGTCGTCTGTGATCAGTCCCGAGAAGTCAATGTACTTTTCCATGATCTTGATGAACCAGCGCTGACACGCCTCAAAGCCACGCCCCCCTTGACCTTCATGAAAGTATAGAGCACCCATCCATGCTTCTAGCATACTTCCTAGCATACGAAGGTTGTTCCGACCATTACACACTTCTTCTACATGCCGACTGATGATCATCCACGGTGCTAGACCCATCTTGCGCGCAAGCTCACCTAGAGTCTTGTTGTTGACAATTCGTGTCTTGAGTTTTGTCATAAAGCCCTCACCTTCTCCAGGATATCGCTCAAAGACGTAGAGTGCTACAATGTTGCCTAGAATGCTGTCACCAACAAACTCTAGTTCTTCATTATCGGCGGCCTTCAGATCCATACAGCCATCAGGCCTCGGCGCAATTTCCATGGGTTCATTCGTTGCTGCCGCTTGTTCTGCCCAAAGTTCTGGGCGACTAACGTAGGATTTGTGGACACAAGCTTGCTGGAAGATTACGGGGTTGTGCAACTTGCCACGCCAGCCATTTGCACGCAAGATACGTTCAGTCGTATCTTGTGTGATGTCCTTATTCGTCGTGTTCCAAGGATTGAAGATCTTGGATTCTTGAGTGGTCATAATCTCTGTGTATGTATAGTGGCCAGGATTTAGGTCAATTTTCTCATACGCTTTGCTCATACGCGTTGCGACCTCGTCCCGATTGAGGAAAATCCAAATAGAAGAGACAAATAGAGCGATGAGTAAAGTATCATTCGCAGGAAATGAGGCTGGAGCAAAGAAACCTGCTCCAACTGCTGTATATGGCCCTGATGAACCAGCAGCGGTTGAGGCACCAAAGGCACCAGCAGAAGGTGCAAAGAAACCCAGAACTCCTGCTCAAGCAGCAGCAAATGCAGCCGCATCTGCGGAAGCAGCTGCTACAGGTGCTAGACGAGCAGCGGCAGTCAAGGCTGCAAAAGGGGCGGCAGAGGCTGGAAAAGGTCTTGTCGCCGCCGCTGCTGCAATCCCTGAAGCACATCCCAAGAAGTCCAACGCGGGGGAAAAGGCCAAACGACTCGCGGAAGCATTAGCATCTTTAGAAGAGAATGCTGCGTCTGTAAGTTCAACAGATGCTAATATTGGACTTAACAAACCACATTTGCGTACCAAGAATTTTGAAGGATTTGATGACGAATCAGATAGCGGCCACTCCAATAGCGATTCTGTTTCTTCTGTTCCTGAAGCGGAACGGAATAATAATCGTAACCTCGCGGACTTTGAACCAAATGCCCCTGATGCTGGTGCTGGAGCAGCCCCACCAGATCCCATCACGCCCAAGGCTGACACTACCATGTTTCTCTTACTCCGTATCGGCATTGACACTGCTTCTGAGTATATTGAACTCCGTAAACAACCCATCGCAAGCATGGGTGCATTCAACACACACACACTTGGAAGTGTGAAGGAATTTGAGTCACTTTATGGCGTGCAGACTCCTGAAGAATACAAGGCCATGCAGCGTGTTTTTGGGGTTCCTTCCTATGGCCGTCTTCCTACCTTTGCACATTACATGGAGCGAAAGTGTAAATTTCTAGGCTTTGATCTCGTCAAGCAAGCACTTCAACGACGTATTTCTACCTTGAATGAGTCCATCACCATTGCAAACAACAGTATGAATAAGAATCGCAACAAGCACTTTTTGGAGTACCTGCGAAAGGTCGTCGCCGATATGGGGACATTTACCCGTGAGTGTGGCCCAGAGGATGAACCTCAGGGTCCTAAACCTAAATCATCTGGACCGTCATTCCTCAATCGGTTCAAAGGACAAGGTTGTCCATGCTTGGAAGAACTCAGCCTCTTGCGCGATTTAGTGTATATTGTCGTCACAATTGAAGGAACCGCGCGTCCTGAAGTAAAGACAGCACTGGAAAAAATTCCTCTTGATAAATTGCTGAACAAGGCAGCAAAAGTGGATGATATCAAACCTATTATCCAACAAATTATTGATGCTCTAAAAACAATCGGTACCGTTACAACGTCAGCAGATGCTGGAACAGGAACAGAAATCTCTGATTCTGACATTCAGCCAGTGCTGAAGGAAATTTGGCTTGTGTTGACAAAGACAGCTGCCACAAAAGAGTTGACAAAACAGGATATCATTGAGGAAATTCAAAAATTGTTGGCAAAGGTCAAGGAATGCGATGCGGCTGGTGCAAATGTGGCTCGCCTTCAAGCTGAATTAGATGACGTCACAAAGCGCTACATGGCCCTTCAAGAAGTGCTTGGCAAAGTGGACCGTGAGACAAACGCTGGTGCTATACATCCTGAAGAGTACAAGAAGCTTGAAGCACGTGTTGCTGATCTTGATGGACAATTAAAAGCAAAAACAGCAGAAGTAGATGCCCTCAAAGCATCCTCTGGATCAGCGGCATCAGAGAAGGCAGCCCAAGATGCATATATCGCTCAGCTCAGACGTGAGATTACTGCACTTACTGCTGATCGCAATACAGCACAAGCTGAGTTGGCAGCAGCACAAAATGAGTTAGGGCCTTTACGTGGGAGAATAGCCGAACTAGAAGCTGATTTGGCGGCAGCAAGAGCAGCGGCTCAAGCTGCTGAGGGTGAAAAGACGGCAAAAGAGGCTGAACGGGCTGGTCTACAAGCTCGTATTGAGGAACTTGAAGCCGAAGCAGCAAAAGGTGTAACAGGTGGTAAAGCATTGACTGATGAATTGGCACAAGTACGGAAAGATCTCGCAGCATGCCGTGAACAATTGGCAGCACATGAAGAGGCTTCTCGTACTGCTGAAGCCGCAGCAACTGCCGCAGCGGCGGCATTGGCTGATGCACAAGCAGAAATCGGCCGTCTCGGTGGAGCCGAAGCGGCAGCAGCCGGATCCCAAGTGGAACTTGGACGGTTACAAGCAGAAAAGGCTGAACTAGAAGCTACACTAGCTGCAGCTCAAGCAGACTATGCTAGACAGCTGGGTGAAATCCAACAAGCGCTTACTGGATCAGAAGGAGAAGCTGCTGGACTCAAAGCCCAATTGGCTGCGCTACAAGAGGAACTTCCTGAACTTCGCGAAAAGGCTGCGCGCACCAATAGAGCCGAGGCTACTGCTCGTGATTTAGAGGCACGTATTGCGGAACTCACGAGACAAATTGAGGGTCTCCAAGCAGGACAAACAACTTCTGCAGAAGAACATACTGCAGCCATGGCCGATCTCAATGCCCAACTCGCAGCAGCAAGAGCTGCATTGGCTGAAAAGGAGGGTGTAGAAGGGCAGCGAAATACTGCTACTCGTGATTTACAAGGTGCTAGAGCACGTATTACTGCGCTGGAAGCTGAATTGGCTGCGAAATCGGCAGCTGGAACAAATGCGACTGCTGCATTTGACCGAGCCAAAGGTGCTCTTGAAGCCGAGTTGGTTGGTCTTCGTGAACAGTTGGCAGCAGCACAAGCAGCTACTGGTACAGCACAACAAGAAAAGGAGGCAGTAGCAACTGCTGCGAAACAAGCAGCAGAAACACTCAAAGCACAGACAGAACAGGAGTTAACAAGACTTCGTGGTGAATTGGCAGCGGCACAAGCCAATTCTCGGCAAAAGAATTCAAATCGTGCCGCAAATAAAGCCGAATGGGATAAACAAATTGCTGAACTACAAGCAAAGGTCGCAGCAGCTGAAGATGCTAAAGTAAAGGCTGAAGCGGCTTCAACTGCCGCCACTGCCGCCGCTGCGGCTGAAACTCAAGGTCTCAAAGCTCAGTTGGCAACAAGTAAGAAAACTGCTGAAAATGCTGCTGCAAATGCTTCTAGAAAGGCGGCTAGAATTGCTGAACTGGAACGTCAAGTCGCTGAAGTTTCGGCAGCATCAGCGGCGAAGAATGCCAACATTGCAGGACTCCGTGGTCAATTGGATGAAGCCCAACGATCCAGCGCAGAGGCCTTGGGTGGAAAAGAAGCGGAATTGGGTGCCGCAAGAACAGCTCTCAGCGCAGCAGATGAAGCACTAGGTGCAGCTAGAAATGAGATTGGCCGTCTTGGTGAAAGAGTTGGTCTACTCTCAGCCGAAAAAGAGATTGCATTAGGGGCAGGTCGTAAAGCAGTTGAAAATCTGGCTGAAGAAAAGAATCAAGAAATTGCAGCGCTCCAAGCTGAAGTAGATAAACTTGGACCCATGATTGAAGAAGCCGTCAAAACAGATCGTGCACAAACAAAGGAACGCCTCAATACACTCTTGGCAATGATTGCGATCAATGATGAAATTAAGGATAAGGCGATGGAATGGTGGGAAGGTGAAGGGAATGAAGAAGAACTGGAACGTCTTAAAGGGTCCTTAGATGGAGAAATCTGCGCCTTTTTCATGTACCTCGCTGGACTCGTAAATCTTCAAACACGAAAGATTGCATCTACTGCACTAAGTGCTGAATCAAAAGATAATATTTTTACGATTTTCCGTGGACCTATCGTGGAACATGACGAAGTGGCCCTTCGCAAAGAACTTGGAGCACTCTTCCAAGAATTATTTGTACAAATTGGAAAGACATCCGAAATTCCCAAGGAAACACCTATTGGAAAATATCATGAATTATTTAAGATTCTCAGTGGATTTGATATTAGTGCTGGAAAACCACTCAAACCAGCGGGTGTAGAAGCACTCAAACGTGAATTGGGAACATTTGGGTACTTGTCTACAACAGGTGCTATCCCTAAAGAGGGGGATGCTATCAGTGTGCGACATGAAAAGAATCCTACAGAGTTTGATTCTAACAATACAGAAAATTATGTACCACTTGTTGTACTAGGTATCAAGTTTATTCAACTCCTCGCAAAGTCTCTCAATGAAAAATACAAGGTCATGCGTGAACGCTGTAAGGGCAAAATTACAATCTAAGAGCAAAGGTAGATGGGTCCCACAGAACTTGATTTTTGGAGAAAAGTCAAGTACAGTGTTTATGGAACACTCGTATTCATTCTAATTACGAGCCCTCTTACCTACCAATTCACAAACCGTATGTTTCAAGGGTTCATTACAATCCTGGATCACGGTCAACCAACCCCTCTAGGGTTCCTGGTTCATACCATCCTCTTCTTTTTTACGACACTCGCGGTGATGATGTTCCCACGAACCTAGTACTTAATCTGATAGGTCATGCGATACATGACCCGTTCAGCCTCTTGCTGCGCCACCTCTTCCGGCTTTCCTAGATGTTTCGCACGACCATATGCCATCGCACCAAGTTGAAGAACTCGCTCTCCCAAGGTTGGATCAAGCCCAGGAAGAGGGGTCCACGATACAATGCGACCCTCCACAAACGCTAGAATATGCATATCTACTATTCTTAACGTCTAGTCTCTAGGTTCAATTTTTGAACAATTCAACAGAGACATGAAACCTATGCTGCTTGGCCTAATCGGCGTTGTTGTCGCGATCTTACTCATGCTGCGCGTCGGCAACTGGGGCACTGTATCTGGATTCCAGGATGTCGGCAAGACAAATGAGCGTGGTACCTTTACCATGTACTATGCGGACTGGTGCCCTCACTGCCAAACTGCCAAGCCGCTCTTCAAATCCTTTATGGAATCTGGTGAGAAGAATATTAAGGGACATTTGATTAAACTAGATATGATTGAAGAGAAGCAAATTAAATCCATGCCAAACCCTCCCCCTGTAAAGGGGTACCCGACATTTTTGTACTCTGATGCAGCGGGTAAGATTGTAGAGTTTAATGGGCCTCGTACAGCGGATGGCTTCATGAACTTCTTGGAGAATGTAGTCTTGGCCAAGTAAAACTTTCTGCGTTCTAAATAGAAAATGGCTGACGGTGGTGGCGATAAGAAATGGGCAAATTTTGTTGCTCAAGCAAGCGCAATGCTAAAAGGAAAAAAGAATGCTGGTGGAAAGGGTTCTACTGCGGGAAATCGGTCTGCTCTCGCTTCAGCGATCATGAAAGCAAATGCTCCCAAGCGTAATGCTCTTTTAGCCAAGTTCGGTCTTGCATATGGTGCTCCTGCAGCGGCGGGTGCTGCGGCTGGTGTCGCTGTAGCTAACGCTGTCGCGGGTGGTGCGGGTGGTGCGGGTGGTGCTGGTGCTCTTAATTCAGCAAATAAGAAGGCAGCACAAGATGCTATAAAGGCTGCTCTTGAAGCTGCTGGATCAGCACGCAAACCTGGTGCCCCTCAAATTACTCATTACGCACGACTCATGAAGAATGGTAAGGAAGCAAATGCGAAAGAGTATCTTGCCAAAGTTCTCGCAAAGGCTGCTGAGATGAACGTTGCAAAGACAGCAAAGGCTGCGGCTGGTGCTGCGGCAAAGACCGCTAGAGCAAATGCAACACCGTCTTCTAATGAGAATATTAAGGCAAGAATCATGGCTGCTGGTGCTGCAGCTGCTGGTCCTGTAAATGTGGCATATTACCGTCAAGCTCGTATGGCTGGAAAAAACGTTGAAAATGCGGTCAAGAATGTCTTTACTCGCAGAGCGAATGCTCACAAGAAGGCTGGTGCAGCACGTACAGCCAAGGCCCTCGCCAAGAAGGCTGCAGCGGCTGGTGGTGTGGCTGGTGCTGGAATTGCCGCGGCGGCTGCAAAAGCAGTCGGCGAGACACTCTCTGCAAAGGGAAATAAGAAGAAGAACATGGCCACAAATACAAATAACCTAGCAGCATTCTTGCGCAATAGAACTGGAAAGGCACCTCGCCCTGGAAGTGTTGCTGCTGGAAAAGGCCGCAAGACGCGCCGCAGACGCAACTAGGCAATAGAATGACGGCGACCTGAATAGGTCTGCTTCCCGAAAAACTCTACCGCTGCTTGACGGCCCGTGGCAATCAAACTGCGTTTCTCTTCTACAGTTGCTTCTAAGTGTAAACTCGGAAATTCATAACAGGGGATTTCTATCGTGCGCTCTTTATGACACTCTACAAGATTTTGATAGGATGGCATGTAATACCCCGTTGTAATAAGACCAAGAAATTCTACAAACGTCTCACATGGTCGTGGAAGCGTCTTGAACTGAAAGGTGACACCAAGACTTTCGGTTGCTTCAGAATCTTTCAGAAAGGAAATTGGATAATTGTCATACACACCCCCGTCTACAAGAACATGCCCTGTCTCTGGATGTTTTACAGGAGTAAAATACACAGGAACAGCAATTGTTGCTCGTAAAGCAGTAACAACAGAAAAGTCAGGAGTTTTTTCAGCGCTGAATTCCAGCGGTTTTGCCAGCTGCAAATCAGCGGCCCAGAATCTCAGCGATTTGCAGCGACCTGAATCCTTGAGTTGTTGGAAGGTTACATCGGATCCAAATCCCTTGTGCCGAAACACTTTTTGAATCAGCGCAACTAGATTTTCTCCAGTGTCTATCCCAAACTCGTCCAAAAATCCAAAAACATGCTCTGGATCTAGCGTTCGGACCTGGCCAAAATCCACCTCTAGGAAAAATCGCTCAATCGTGTGTAAATTGTAACCAAGCGCAAGCATCGTCCCCACCAACGCTCCCGCGCTCACTCCACAGAATTCCCGAATCTTTCCCAAGAATTCACGTTCTTCTAAGACCTGTAGTACACCTATATAACTAATCACACGTAATCCTCCGCCACTCAGCACTAACCGTTTCGGTGGAATGTATGGGATCATCTACCTGGTGTAGATTCAGGTCTTTGAACCAGGGCGTCAAGAGGTCGGCTCAAATGTTCGCAGATACAGTAAGAAGACCAATGAATGGTCCGAGGCCAGATGTTCCTACTCTGAAACCTGGTGAACTGTTTGATAAACGGAAACAGCGTGATAGCGCCATGTTGAAATCATACAATAAAATCTTAGAACAAATTTATGGGCGAATCAAATCCAACAGCCGTATGGGAGGCGATCCGTGGATCGTCTATACCGTTCCACCATTTATCCTTGGACTTCCTAAACTAAATTTGGAGGATTGTATTGTCTATTTGGTCTATGTACTCAGACAACAGGGATATGAAGTTCGCTACACGTATCCCAACCTTCTGTATATCAGTTGGAAACATCATGAGCGTGATTATATTCTCAAAGGGTCGCCGATCATGCAAGCCATGTCTGCAACAACTGTGTCGTCCAAACCGAAAAACGAGTTGCGCGGACAAAGTGGAACTCGTGTGCGATTTGCCGAGTCAATTACAAGTCAGCCCGCGGCATTTGGAGGAAGACCTGCTGGCCGTGCTCCTCCACGGAATACGTCTGACTATGTCCCGCCGTCTAGCTTTTTGGATGCTATTGAACAACCGGTCGCGCAACCTCGCAGTGACGTTCTGAAGGATTTCTTGAGTTTCTAATAGGATGGATCCTGGAGGTGGTGCTGGTGCTGCTGCAAAAGCAGTTCAAGCAAGCGCAGGGTCAAAACGGAAGCGAAACAACTTGCCTAGCATGCCCGTAATAGCACCGACTATTGTCCCCCCGAGAAAAATCGCAGCACCTGCTGGGTCTGGTCGTGGAGTTGTTGCCATAGGCCCTGAAAATGTTATGGAACCAGCTGGATGGGTCCCCGCAGGCCCACTTAACCCTGAAAATGAACGGCTGCGGTTTTCTGCTGAACGTCGTACAACACGAATTGATCCAGAAGGCCGTGGTATTTCTCTTCGCCACCCTGTTACGGGTGAAAAATTTCATCATGTCACACGGACACGGCGCCCCGCAAATGTGTCTACCATAAATATTCTTTCCCGCATTGGCCCTCGTCGTAAAAATGCTATTGTATCTGCGATTGTCGCTGATGCAGCACAGAAGGGAAATACAATTGTTGAAATGGCAGAAGGAATTGATCTCAGCCTTCTTGACCCCATTTTTGCTGAACCTGAAATGGTAGCTTTAACGGAGGCACAAAAAGAATTTGCTCGCGAACAAATTTTACAACAAGTAATTAATAAACTCATTCAGCACTATAAGAATCTCAATGCCAACAATGCTCCACTTGGTGGTGCTGGAGCCGCTGGTGGTGCTGGATCTAATAGACGGCGTCGCAGACGCAATAGACGGACAAGACGGAAAAATTGACCATGAGTATGGAATTTTATGAAAAGCATAAATGTCTGTACCACTCCATGTGTACAATGACGGTTCCAAACTCGTAAAACTGTCTGCCAAGATATTGATTACGATTCCCATTTGGAAGGGGAATCGTATTCTAGATAAGAATCACTTGGAAACACTCAAGAAATCCATCGGAGCCAAATACCGCATGCTGGATTCTGGCTACAAGATCGTGAAATACTTTGAACTGTGTTCCAATGGCCAATACGAGGAGCAATCCTATTTAATTGACGGCCAACACCGTGTATCACTCCTTCGTGAATTCTTCGCCAATGCACTCTGTGAACCTGACTTTGATGTCACTGTCACAGAAAAACGTGTGTCCTCTGAACTGGAAGCGATCCAGTATTTCAATGAAGTGAATACGGTCAAGGCACAGAGCTGGGAAACGGATCCTCATCTCGTGATGAACCTGTATGTGGCTGGTCTGGAAGAGGCATTCAATAAGAAAAAGAAGCATGTCATCCGAAAAGGACATACCCATCGGCCGTATCTGTCTTCAGACAAATTCCGTGTCGCTCTGGAGAAAATTCCTCTGAAATCAGACCCAGATGCTGTAAAAGTGTTCGTGGCGAAAGCAGTGGAAATCAATACGTCTCTTGCGGCAGAAGTCCAAGTCCAACTCGCACACCGTGATGATAAGTTTCTCACAAAGGCGGTGGAGGCTGGGTTCTACCTCGCTCTTGATCCGAAACTCAAATGGGTGGGGCGTTGTGCTGGAAAAAATTGATATTTATCTGACCAACATTTTTAGCAGAGAGACAAATGACATCTCGTGCTGAACTTCTTGGCCTTCCTGAGGTACAGAAACAGAATGTCATCAATGCGTGGGTAAATAACATCATTCGTGCAGTAAAAGTTCATGCTATTGATAGAAATACAAGCATTCAATTTCAATCCATCCCTTTTGGAATGCCAGTAAATGCGATGCCAAAAGGTTCTGCTCCCAGACAACTCTCACTCCCTGAAAAGTGTACCATGGAAGATGTGCTTCCGTATATCAAGAAGGCTTTCGTGGACTGTTACGTAACCTATGAAGGAGTTTGGACAGAAGTTCGCTCTGGACAAAAACAGAGTCCTCAATTTCATACGATTCTTACGATTGACTGGTCTTAGATTACATGCCCTCATGCATCATCTCCTTAAGAACAAGGGTTGGAGTGTACTCGCCTTTGATGATTTTTTTATACTCTGTATACTTTTTAATCACTGGATTTTCCTTCAGTTCCATCTCCACATAGTGTTTCACACCGGATTTAGAATTCATCCGATACTTGAATGCAGTATACAGATCTTGTTTGATCTCTTCCTCAGATGTATTATCCGAGTAATGAACCAGTGTGAGATCACGAAGGAGATCCCTGGGCAGTGGATGGAGAGCGTGATATTCCTCCTCCGTACAAGGGAGCCATTCATCTCGCTTAAGATCGTCTACAACATACTTGTATAGGGG
>JACCDZ010964085.1_pt1 | contig 79786 bp, 69 predicted proteins | sample 7449551 | NCBI WGS metagenome assembly JACCDZ01 (sample SAMN15323452, study PRJNA562643) | freshwater metagenome | isolation source: river surface water | place: USA:Blue River Watershed | collected 2017-08-18
CCCCGCTCACACCATCATCTTCCTCACCAGCCCCTCACACGTGCGCTGATCCATATACCGCGGTACGGCATAACTCAGATGCACTTCATCCAGTGCGGCTGCCGCAATGCCGGGAATATCTTCGGCGCGCAGGTCAGCCAAGCCTTCGGGAATGCCGCACTCACGCTTGAGCGCGCGTATGTGCGCGATGAATTTCTCGGCGAGCACGGCATCGCTTTCACCGCCTGCGTCCAAGCCGCTGACGCGGGCGAGATTGGCGAGACGGGGAGTGCAATCGGGCTTGGAGTATTCCAGTACATAGGGCAGCACGATGGCGTTCGCCCAGCCGTGTGGGGTGTGGTAGTAGGCGCCGAAGTTATGCGCGATGCCGTGCACATAACCCAAGCCCCCGCGGCTGAGGGCGAGGCCGGCGCGATACGCCGCCCAGGCCATGAGCTGGCGTGAGTCCAGGTCTTTGCCATCGGCCATCACGCGCGGCAGGTGGCGCATGATGAGGCTGACAGCCTCCAGCGCATGGCGATCACTTTCCGGCGTGGCAATCAGCGAGATATACGCTTCCACCGCATGGGTGAGCGCATCCATGCCGGTGGCGGCGGTGATGCCCGCGGGCAGGCCGAGCATGAGACGGCCATCCAGCGCGGCCATCTGCGGCACCAGTTTGTGATCGATCACAGGCAGCTTGCGACGCTGTGCCGGATCAGAGACCACGGCACCCACGGACACTTCCGAGCCAGTGCCGGCGGTGGTGGGCACGCAATAAATCGGCAGCGGCGCATTCGGCACTTTGAAAAAACCGGCCATCTCCAACACGGGTTTTTGATTGGTGGCGCGCGCGGCAATCACTTTGGCGCAATCCATGGCGGAGCCGCCGCCAATCGCCAATACGGCTTCGCAACGGGCGCGCTGGAGCACGCCGAGACCTTCTTCAATCTGGGGCACGCCCGGGTCGGGCAGCACGCCGTCGTACACCGTTACCTTGATGCCAAGACTTTCAAGGCGCGCGCGCAGCGGCTCGACCAGACCGAGCTTGACCAGCATGGCATCGGTGACAATCAGCAACTGCTTCACGCCGGAGCCGGCAATGGCATCGCACATGAGCAGCGAGGCACCGGGGCCGGTGAACATTTCCGGCGGGCGTATCAACAGCCCCACCACCTTGCCGACATGCTTGAGGCTTTGCGTAAGGCCGCGATAGAAAACGGTTTGCAGCGGAAAGGGCGCTGCCTTCAGAACAGACTTCATGATCACACTCCTCGCACAGCAAAAGCCCCGCGAGTGCGGGGCTTTTGCATTCAGGCTGGCTTCAACTTACTGGAAGGTCTTGCCTTCGGCGGCCATCGTTTCCAGCAGCGCAGGCGGCGTGAAACGATCACCGTACTTGGCCGCGAATTCCTTGGCCTTGGCAACGAACTCGGGCAGACCGATGAAGTTGATGTACTGCAGCTGGCCACCGGTCCACGGCGCCATGCCGATGCCGAAGATGGAGCCGATGTTGGCATCCGGCACATTGCGCAGCACGCCTTCTTCCAGGCAACGCGCGGCTTCGATGGACTGACGGAACAGCAGGCGCTCTTTCAGCTCTTCGAATTCGGCCGGCGTCGGCTGGGCCTTCTCTGCCTTCATGAAGTGCTCTTTCAGGCCGGGCCAGAGCACCTTCTTGCCGCCTTCCGGATAGTCGTAGAAGCCAGCGCCGTCTTTCTTGCCCGGACGCTTGAACTCGTCGCACATGCGGTCGACCACGGCTTCTGCCGGATGCATCACATACTCTTTGCCTTCCGCCTTGAGGTCGGCAATGGTCTGCGCGCGCACCTTGCGGCCCAGCTCCATGTTGACTTCATCCAGCACGGCCAGAGGGCCGACCGGCATGCCGGCTTGCAGAGCCGCCTGTTCGATGGACTGCGGGTTCCAGCCTTCGCCGAGCATGGCGACGCCTTCAAAGCAGAACATGCCGAACACGCGCGAGGTGAAAAAGCCGCGGCTGTCGTTGACGACAATCGGGGTCTTCTTGATCTGCAGCACGTAGTCGAATGCCTTGGCCAGGGTTTCGTCCGAGGTTTCGGCGCCACAGATGATTTCAACGAGCGGCATCTTGTCGACAGGCGAGAAGAAGTGCAGGCCGATAAAGTTCTTGGCGTTCCTGGAAGCCTTGGCCAGACCGGTAATCGGCAGCGTGGAGGTGTTGGAAGCCATCACCAGTTCAGCGCCTGTCACAGCTTCAGTCTTCTTGGTGACGTCGGCCTTGATGTCGCGATTTTCAAACACGGCTTCGATCACCAGATCGCAACCGGCCAGGTCTTCGAACTTGTCGGTAGCGGTGATCAGGGCCAGCTTGGCGTCAGCGGCCTCCTTGGTCATGGCACCCTTGGAAACGCGCTTGGCCAGCAGCTTTTCGCTGTAGGCCTTGCCGTTCTTGGCGGCATCCAGATTCACGTCCAGCAGCACGACTTCGATACCGGCCACCACGGCGGACTGGTAAGCAATACCAGCACCCATCATGCCGGCGCCGAGCACGCCCACTTTCTTGCTCTTCCAGGCCGGGAAGGCTTCTTTGGAGGGACGCGAACCACCACCGTTGATTTTCTGCAGATCAAAGAAGAACGCCTTGATCATGTTCTTGGCGTGCTTGCCGACAGCGAGGCTGGTGAAGTAACGGCCTTCGATCTTGAGCGCGCTGTCGAAATCAACCTGCGCGCCTTCCACAGCGGCAGACATGATGGCCTTGGGTGCCGGGTAGTTGTCCTGGGCGCCCTTCAACTGCTTGCGCAGATTGGCCGGGAAGGCCGGCAGGTTGGCGGCGAAAGCCGGAGTGCTCGGTGTGCCGCCGGGCATCTTGTAACCCTTCACATCCCAGGGCTGCTGGGCGGCCGGATTGGCCTTGATGAAGGCACGCGCCTTCTCGAACATTTCTTCCGGCGTTTCAGCGAGCTCATTGATGAGACCGACTTCCTTGGCCTTGGCCGGCTTCATGCGGGCGCCCTGCATCAGCACATTCATGAGCGCGTTCTGGATGCCGAGCATGCGCACGGTACGCACCACACCACCGCCACCGGGCAGCAGGCCGAGGGAGACTTCCGGCAGACCGAATTCGGCCTTGGGGTTGTTCAGGGCAACGCGGTAATGCGTGGCCAGAGCGATTTCCAGACCACCGCCGAGGGCGGTGCCATTGAGCGCGGCCACCACGGGCTTGCCCAGGGTTTCAAGCTGGCGAAGCTGACGTTTGATTTCGGTCACACCGTCTTCGAACTTCTGGGCCTGTTCAGGCTGGGCCGTGATCAGATCGCGCAGATCGCCACCGGCGAAGAAAGTCTTCTTGGCGGAGGTGAGGATGACGCCGGCGATGTCGGCTTTTTCAGCGTGCAGGCGGGCAACAGTTTCAGCCATGGACTTCGCATACAGCTCGTTCATGGTGTTGGCGGACTGGTTGGGGTCGTCCAGGGTCAGCGTGACGATGTTGTCAGCGTCTTTTTCCCAACGGATAGCGGACTGGCTCATATCTATTCTCCAAATTCTCGTGGGATCAAACGCGTTCGATGATGGTGGCAATGCCCATGCCGCCGCCGACGCAGAGTGTGCAGAGGGCGCGCTTCAGGTTGCGACGCTCCAGCTCGTCCAGAACGATCTGCACGATCATGCAGCCGGTGGCACCGAGCGGGTGGCCCATGGCGATGGAGCCGCCGTTCACGTTGACGATGTCATCCTTGATGCCCATGTCTTTCATGAAACGCATGGCGACAGCCGCGAAGGCTTCGTTGATTTCCCAGAGATCGATGTCTTTGGCAGTCAGACCGGCCTTGGCCAGTGCTTTCTTGGCGGCCGGTGCCGGGCCAGTGAGCATGATGGTGGGATCAGCGCCGGAAACAGCGGTGGCGATGATCTTGGCGCGGGCTTTCAGGCCCAGCTTCTTGCCCGCGGCTTCGGAGCCGATAAGCATCAGCGCAGCGCCATCCACGATGCCGGAAGAATTACCCGGGGTGTGCACGTGATCGATCTTCTCGACCCAGTTGTACTTCTGCAGGGCCACCGCATTGAAGCCGCCCATTTCGCCCATCATGGCGAAAGAAGGATTCAGGCCGGCCAGCGACTGCACGGTGGACTGCGGCTTGATGAATTCGTCGTTGTCGAGAATGGTGAGGCCGTTCATGTCCTTCACCGGCACCAGCGACTTGTTGAACCAGCCTTCGGCACGGGCCTTGGCGGCACGCTGGTTGGACTGGGCAGCAAACGCATCGACATCGGTACGGCTGAAGCCTTCGATGGTGGCAATGAGGTCGGCACCGATGCCCTGGGGCACGAAACCGGTCTGCAGATTGGTGGCCGGGTCCATGGCCCAGGCGCCGCCGTCGGAGCCCATGGGCACGCGGCTCATGGATTCCACGCCGCCAACCACCACGAGGTCTTCAAAGCCGGAACGGATCTTCATGGCGCCGAGGTTCACGGCTTCGAGGCCGGAAGCGCAGAAGCGGTTGAGCTGCACGCCAGCGGTCTCATCCGGCCAGCCGGCCTTGAGTACGGCCGTCTTGGCGATGTCGGCACCCTGATCACCCACCGGGCCCACGCAACCGAGCACGACGTCATCGACATGCTTCTTGATCTCGGCGCCGTTGCGCTCTTCCAGCGCATGCAGCAGGCCAACTACCAGATCCACCGGCTTTACGGTGTGCAGAGAGCCGTCTTTCTTGCCCTTGCCGCGAGGGGTACGAACCCCGTCGAAAATATACGCTTCAGTTGTCATGGACGTTCCTCGTTTTATCGGGGTTCACGGGGGGCGGAACCGGTGCAGGCAGGGCATTCCAGCAAGGAAATGCCTGTGCCCGGCCGGGCGCCATTTGTGGGCTGCAACCATGCTCCCGGCACGATGACCGGACAATGACGCATGTGTTCAAAAGGATTGACCAAAGCACTCAGGGACCAATGACCGTGCGGCTTGCAGGCAGCTGCGCCAGTCCGACCGTGCTGGCGGCGACTAAGCTGCCACGTAAAGAATGCACATACCCGGCTGCCTCGCCTTGCTGTCGTTCCGGCGCAGGCAGGAGCCCGTGACCCTCCTTGCCCGGACAGTCCTGACGCCTGCGCAAGGACTGTCCCTGACAAGGACAAGGGGAAGCAGATGGATGCACAGACCGTGCTGGCCGAATGCCCGCTCTTCGCGGGACTGGATAAGGAGGCCGTGGCACGCCTTGCCGCCGACGCCCGCGCCCTGCGCCTGGAGGCCGGGGAAAGCCTGTTTGCTGCCGGTGATATTGCGGAAACGCTCTACATCGTTGCCACCGGCCGCCTGCGTGCCGTGTTTCCGGATGGCCGCATTGCCGGCGACATCGCCCGCCTGGAACCGCTGGGCGAAATCGGCCTGCTCACCGGTGATGCGCGCAGCGCCAGCGTGCATGCCCTGCGCGACAGTCTGCTCTTCGCCTTCAGCCGCCAGTCCTTCCACGCCTTTGCCATGGCCGAGCCGGCCGCCTTCATGGCCATCACCAAGGTCATCATCGACCGCATGCGCGAGCCGGGGCGCGAAACCCGGCTGCGCGCCGCCCGCAAGATACGCACGCTGGCGGTGCTCGCGGCTACGCCCGACGTAAACGGCTCCGCTTTTGCCGCGCAACTGGACGCAGCCCTGGGCGGCAATACCTTGCTCGTCAGCGCCGGCGATGCCAAGCAAGCCGGTGCGGCCGACCATGCCGACGTCCTGCATGAGTGGATGAGCCAGCAAGAGTTCACGCACAAACAGGTGGTCTACGACGCCAGCGGCCCCGCCGCGTGGACACGCGTGGTCTTGCGCCAGGCCGACCGCATTCTGGTGGTCGCGGATGCCGGCAGCACTATCGCTCCGGCGTTTGCCCGTGACGCGCTGCAGGCGGCGGATCCGCGCTCGTCCATCGAACTCGTCCTGCTGCGCCGCGAAAACGAAGACGCACACTCTGCGCTGGTCTGGAAAAATGAGCTGCGTGCACAAAACCATTATTTTGTGCGCCCCGGACAGGCCGCCGACATCGCCAGCCTCGCCCGCCAGCTCACCGGCTACGGCGTCGGCCTCGTCCTGGGCGGCGGTGGCGCACGCGGCTTTGCGCACCTTGGTCTGCTGCGGGCCCTGAGGGAACTGAACATTCCCGTGGATGTGTGCGGCGGCGCCAGCATGGGCGCCTATATCGCCGCCCTGCATGCGAGCGGACGCGACATACAAGCCATCACTGAAACGCTCAAGGACACCTTCATGCGGCGCAAGCTGCTCAACGACTATCGCCTGCCTTTTGTAGCGCTCATTGCCGGGCAGAAATTCCGGCGTCATCTGCACGGCGTGTTTGGTGATCTGCGCATCGAACAGATGCGCACACCGTTTTTCTGCGTTTCCACCAATCTCACGCATGCACGCGCCGAAGTACACACGGAGGGACTCGTCGCCGACTGGCTGGCCGCCAGCATGTGCATCCCCGGCCTCGCGCCACCGGTGGCCTGGAAAGGCAGCCTGCTCTGCGACGGTGCCGTGGTGAACAGCCTGCCGACGGATGTGATGCAGAATCTCGGCCGCGGCGTCATTGTCGCCAGCGATGTCTCCAATGAGGGCGCTATTGCCGCCCCGCATGCGCAAGGCCCGGACCCGGATTTTCTGGCCGTGCACCAGCGCCACCCCGACGGCACACGCGTGAGCCTGAAAGACGTACTTTTCCGCACCACTTCACTGGGCTCGGAAAGCGGCATGGCTGTACGCGCCGAACGCGCCGATCTTTATCTGCGCATGCCGGTGGGGAATATCGGCACCTTTGACTGGGCGCTGTTCGACGACATCATCCAGCGCGGGTATGTGTTTGCGATGGAGAGCTTGCCGCCGCTGCTGGCAAAGCTGGAGCCGTGAAATTTTCAGGTGGTGGCGTTGGTTGATGATGGGGGTGGGTGCCCCTCCCACAAACCCCTGCCTTCCTGCCAAGAAAAAAGCGCCACAAGGGCGCTTTTCCAATGAAACCAATACTCAGCTGGGATCAAAATAATCCTGCGGCCGCAGCAACAACACATCGCATTCCACCCGCGGCAACACATCCTCCGCCGTATTCCCCAACCAGAATGCCGAGAAGCCTTTTCGCGCCACCGTACCCAGCAGCAGGCAATCCACATTCTCGTCCTTCACCAGATCAGGCAGCACCAGATCAGGCCGCCCCGCCGAAATGCACAGCAGGTCTTCGGCCAAGCCAAAGGCCGTCATCTGCTGCGCCAGATTATCGCGATAGCCCGCCTCCAGGTCCGTACTCACATAACTTGCGGCATAAGCATCGCCCATCAGCGGCACCAGCTCGACCGGATTGGGCAGGGCGGAAAACACGCGGGCTTCGCCCTGGAATTTCAGCGTGAGTGCCACCAGATGCTCAAGCACGGCCTGGTTGAGCAAACGGTGCGGCGCATCGGCCGCACCAGCGCCCAGGGCGGCGCCAAAGCGACGCGGCGCCTTGTCGCGGCGCACCAGCAGCAAGGGACAAGGCAATTGCCGCAGCAGGGGTTTGAGATCGGGGCCACTTTCGCACTGCCCCACGAAGAGCAGATCGGCCTCGAGGCGACGCGCCTCGTGCAGCACGGTTTCCGCCCAGTTGCTGGTGGCAACGATGGTATGTCCGGTGTTGGCAGGCGCCGCTGCGAGCAGAGTCTCCAACCAGTGCCCAGCCTGACTTTCAGCATTGCGCGCCGCCATGTCGGCAAGACCCGGCGCCAACTCCAGACCTTCTTTCACATCGGGCGCCACTGGCAACAGCAGTTCCAGACGCGCGCCGAGCACGCGGGACCAGGCTTGCGCCTGCAACCAGACGGGCTGTGCCTCCTTGCCCGGCTGCAACACAACGACCAGTGTCTTGATAGGCAACATCTTCCTTACTCCCTGTAGTGCTGAATCATTCTGTCTGAGTGCACTGACATGCCACTGTCTGTGCAAGCCTGCCGTCAGTCTAGTGCCCGGCGCGTGCGAAAAAATGTGCGAGGATTGTGCCGTTTTGTCCCAGCTCGGCCAGCGCATAGTGCATCTGATAGCATTGCCGGACCTCCAAGGCCAGTTGCATGCCCATGAACAAAACCCGCCCCGGCGCCATCATCCTGCGTCATCACAACAGCCACGGCCACTGTGCCGAATGTGCGCTGAATCCGGTATGCCTGCCTCCCGCCGTGGAAGAGGCCGATCTCGAGCGTCTGGAAGACATTATCGAGCGCCGCCGGCCACTGGTACGAGGCAGCCAGCTGTTCCAGCAGGGCGACAGCTTCAACGCTGTTTATGCGGTGCGCTCCGGAGGCATCAAGACCACCCTCACCGGGGCCGATGGCAGCGAACAGGTCACCGGCTTTTATCTACCGGGCGAAATCGTGGGACTGGAGGGTATTGCCCTGAAACGTCATGGCGTAACCGCCACCGCGCTGGACAGCACGGCCGTCTGCGCCATCCCCTTTTCCCGACTCGAAAGCCTGACGCCCCTCCTCCCCGGCCTGCAGCATCATCTTTTCAGCCTGTTCAGCCGGGAAATACAGCAAGACCAGCAACTGCTGCTGCTGCTGGGCAAGCGCTCCGCCGAAGCCCGCCTTGCCGCTTTCCTGCTCTCGCTGTCGGCGCGCTACCAGCGCCGCGGTCTTTCCGGCAGCCGCTTCCTGTTGCCCATGTCACGCACCGATATCGGCAATCATCTGGGCCTGACCATAGAAACCGTGAGCCGGCTCTTTACCCGGCTGCAACAAGCCGGGGTACTGGCCGCCGATGGCAAGGACATCAGCGTGCTGGATAACGCCGCCCTCTGCCGCCTGGCCGAACCAGCGGCAGAATGCGCCGACGAAGCCGGAAAGCGGGTCCGTCATCTGCCTTGACCCTGCAAATGGGCGGGCTCAAGATGCCTGCAGCTTTACTGTCGTAGATGACCATGCACGCCACCACCCGCTTCAACAGCTTTGCCGAATTTTACCCTTACTACCTTAGTGAGCACTCGGACCGCACCTGCCGCCGCTTGCACTTCGTGGGCACCTCACTGGTACTGATACTGATCGTGCTGGCCCTGCTGGGTAGCAATCCCTGGCTCTGGCTGGCGCTGCCGCTTGCCGGCTACGGCTTTGCCTGGACCGGTCATTTTTTCTTTGAAAAGAATCGGCCCGCCACATTCCAATACCCTTTTTACAGCCTGTGGGGCGACTTTGTGATGTACAAAGACATGCTCACCGGCAAAATCGCTTTCTGATGGCAAGCTTGCTCTCTGCTTGGCTGCCCGCTGCTTTCCCGGAATGCACCTTCCGGGACCTTGCGACAACACCAGACCGAAACGTTCTCCATGTCGACTGACGAACAAGAACAAGACGATCGCACCCTTGTAGCGACTCAACATACCCGCATGCTGGCCTATATCGTGGCGGGCTGCGTTTTTGCCACCGGCATTTATTCCGGTCTTTATGACACCAGCGTCATCGCCATCATTCCGCTGACGGTGCTCGTGCCCTGGGGCCAGCGTTTCTTCCACGCCTGGCTGAAGGAGCGTTATTACGATCAGGCCGACGGCGCGGTCATGCTCACCGACGCGCTCGCTGTCGGCATAGGTATCGCCGCCGCCGGTTACAGTCTGGTGCCGACCATGACCTTCACCAGCCTGCTGCTCACCAGTGCGCTGGCCTTCGGCAATCTTTACCTGATGACCTTGGCGGCTTTTGTCACCCTCATCGGCAGTCTGCTGGGCGGACTTTTTTTCGGGTTCGACATCGTTCCCTACGCCAAGACACCAGCAGAAATGACGGCTGTTGCCATCGGCGGCTTTGCTTGCTACGTGGGCCTTTCCGCGTTCTACATCCGTGAACAGGCCAGCAAGTTGCTGCGTGCCAAAAACAAGATCATGGATCAGCAGGAACAAGCCATACAGCTTTCCCGCAAGCTGGTGAAATACCTGCCGACCCAGGTCTGGGAGTCCATCTTCTCCGGCAAGCGCGATGCCCGCCTGCAGAATCATCGCAAAAAACTTTCGGTGTTCTTTTCCGACATCAAGGATTTCACCGAAACCACGGATGAAATGTCGCCGGATGCGCTTACGGAAATGCTGAATTACTACTTCGACCAGATGTGCAAAATCGCTCTGCGCTATGGCGGCACCATCGACAAATTCATCGGCGATGCCATCCTCATCTTCTTTGGTGACCCAACGACCAAAGGCGCCAAGGAGGACGCTGTGGCCTGCGTCTCCATGGCCATCGACATGCGCAAACAGATGCAGGTGATGCGGCAGAAATGGGGCAGCATGGGCGTGGAAAAACCGCTGCATGTGCGCATGGGCATCACCACCGGTTATTGTCATGTCGGCAACTTCGGCTCGGAAACCCGCATGGACTACACCATCATCGGCCGCGATGCGAATCTGGCCTCGCGTCTGCAGAGCGTGGCCGATCCGGATGAAATCCTGATTTCCAACGACACCTACCTGCTGGTGCGCGACAAGATCATGTGTCGCGAAAAAGGCACGGTGCGCCTGCGCGGCATCGCCAATCCGGTGCAAGTCTGGCAGGTAGTGGATTTCCGTGCCGACCTGGGCGCCAACACGACCTGGATTGAACATGAGCTCGATGGCTTCGCCATGCTCATGGATATCAACAAAGTGAAGAACTACGACAAAGAGCGCATCGTGAAGGCACTGGAAGGCGCCGCCCAGCGCCTGAAAGAAAAGCGCATCGGCTGATCCCGCACTGCATACCTCCCTGGCATCATTGCCTCTCAACTCCGGAAGTTACTCTTCCATCGCCTGCCTCTTGCTGCCGGCAAACAGGCTCGGCGGGCAAGAAAACCACACAAGAAAATTTGGCAGGACAAGAACGGCAAGACCTAAGGGACGCACAGCGCAGATGAATGCAGCCAGGGATGACCGCGCAAACCGGGCCTTACGGATGCAATTCCCTGAATAATGCCGGGAGCCTGATAACCCCGGGGGGAACCCTGATCGATACAGACAGACAGGAAAAAACCCCCTTCGAGAAGCTCAGGGCCAACGCTTTCCTGTCATGGGTGATGGATTTGCCATTCGCCCTGAGCCTGTCGAAGCATGGCTCTTGCGAATCTTTTGATTTGTCAGGGCTGGCTAGACGCGATCCCGCAATAAAATCACGGCGTGCTGCTGCTCCTGCTGGATTTTCAGCATACGCGGCTCCTGGCCCTCGATGCTGCCGGCACGGGCCGCCTCTTCCATGACACGGCATTGCTCTGCCAGATAGATGAGCCCCAGATTGGCGCTGGCCCCCTTGAGACTGTGTGCCGCCTTGCGCACGGCATCGATATCGCCCCGGCCGAAGGCCTGCCGCATATCATCCACGCGCACGCCGGAATCCTGGATATAGGTGCCGATGAGCGAGGGGAACTCGTCGTCAAGGATGCTGCGCAGCTCTTCCAGCAAAGCCTCATCCAGATACAGTTCACTCATTCGATTCGCCTCGGTTTGCGTCTGATGCCGGAAGCGTCATGCTTCCCGCCAGGCGAACTCCACCAGAACTTCGTTGCCGGGGGGTGAATATTCCACACGCCGGCACAAGGCCGCAACCAGTGTCAGCCCGCGGCCGTAATACGCCGGATTTCCGGCAGCAGTTTTAAGTGCTTCCAGGATAAAACCCTTGCCACTGTCTTTCACCTGTAGCCGCAACACGCCGCCGCCCGCCTCCGGCAACACTTCGGCCCGCAAGCGTATGCTGGCCTGCTCAAGACCCTGCAAGCGCTCGGCACGCAACTGGTAATACTGGCGAAAACCGTCAGCGCTGTTTTTCAGGCAGGAATCCAGACCCAGTACGCCGTGCTCGAGCGCGTTGGAATAAAGCTCGTTGAGTATGGTGTTGATGGTGCCGCTCTGGGCGCGCAGCCCGGGCGCCTGCAACAACATGTGCATGAGCAGCGGCACCGGATCCATGGAGCGCAGACTGTCGGCGCGCAGCTCATACTCGAGCGACCAGCTACCCACGGGACGGTGTTTTCCTGCTTGCGGCGAGGCGGCACCGGCCTTGCCGTCATTTTCTCGCAGCCGCACTTCCACCAGCGAAAAATCATCGCTCTGGCTACCTTGCTGGCTGAATTCACGCAGTCGCCCGGTGATACGGGAAAACATGTCGGCAATCGGGATGTCACCTTCTTCAAACAGCGCCAGCAAACGCTCCTCACCAAACATTTCGCTGGCCGGGTTAACCGTTTCTATGATGCCGTCTGACCAGCAATAAATGGCATCTTCGGGCTGCATCTCCACGATCTGCGCGGAATAGCGGAACTGGTCCGGCGGCAGCACACCCAGTGGCAGGTGGCAGGAGGGAATCCGGGTCAGGCGCCGGCTGCCGGGGTGATAGACCACGCCATCCGGCAAACCCCCGGCCCAGATTTCGGCATGCCGGTTGCGATAGCTGAGCTGCACCGCTGTGGCACAGCAGAAAATCGAGGGTGGCAGCACCGACTTCAGGCGTCCGTTGATTTCACGCAGGATGGCTTCCAGCCCGAAACTCTTGGCCGCCATCCCATAGAAAATTTCCGAGAGTGGCATGATGCCGATGGCTGCCGGCAGACCATGGCCGGTGAAGTCCCCCAACAGCACCAGCAGATCCCCAGCAGGCTGACGCGCCGCCAGCAACACATCACCATTGAAAATCGCCATGGGCGACATGAGATAGCGGATGTTTTCCGCACGCAAAGCGCCCAGCCGCGCGATACGGTCAAAAATGGCCTTGGCTGCCTGCTGCTCGGCAATCAGGTGCTCACGCTGGCTGCGTACCTCCGAGTGCAGGCGGCGCACCCGCGAGAAGGCCTTGATCTTGGCCTGCAGAATGACGGGGTTGTACGGCTTGCTGAGAAAGTCATCGCCACCCGCCTCGAGGCAGGCCGCCAGATCGCGCGCATCATTGAGCGAAGTCAGAAAGATGATGGGAATAAGCTCGTTGCCGGCCAACTCGCGCATGCGGCGTGCAGCGGTGATGCCGTCCATTTCCGGCATCATCACATCCAGCAGCACAAGGTCCGGAGGCGACTCTTCAAAGCGCTGTACCGCTACCAGACCATCCTTCACGGCCTCAACCAGATGCCCCTGACGTTTGAGCAGGGTCTCCATGATGAGGCGATCAGTAGGGCTGTCGTCCGCCACCAGTATGCGCAGGCGCTGGGAGTTCATATCACCTCGGCAGCAGCGGCTAAAATGGACATCACTGGATACTGAACAACTGCTCGAAATTGGAAATGGCGAGAATTTTCTTCACATCAGGATTGCAGTTGATGATGCGAACACGCTTGCCATCGCCACCGGCATGATCACGCAGCAGCAAGAGCATACCTAGCGCCGAGCTGTCGAGATAAGTCGCCTCGCGCAGGTCTACGGTATAGGACTGCATCTCCGCCGGTGCGCTTTCATAGGCGTTACGAAAATCCTGGTGGGTGCTGAAATCGAAGCGTCCCCTGACGCGTATGGTCAATTCTTTTCCATCTGCGGAACCGGAAGAAAGAATGCTCATCTATGGTCTCCTGAGTCCTGTCGGCGACATGCATGGCGAGCCTGCATTCTTGACCGCCGGATATGGCCGAACAAGCCCTGTTCACAAACATCACCCGGAAAGCGGCGACTTTTTCACCACACATGACAAGCAAGCACGGGGGCAAGGCCGGCTGAGGGTAGCCCAAAATCAGGCAATTTACCGTTTGACCGTCCTCGGGATTGCGTCACCGGCCAAAAAGGCAAAAGCTATGGCGCAATTCCCTTCCGAGCACGCCCCGGTAATGAGCACGCCAGATATTGAAATCTATTTACAGGAGACCCCTGCCAGCACCGTCTTTCTCTGGCTGGCAGCACGCTTCCCTGATGCGGATGGCAAGCCCCCCAAACCGGCGGGCAAGAAACAATGGCGCCTGCAACTCAAGCATGGTGAGCACCTCATTCCGGCCCTGGTGATAGAAGATGCCAGTCCCGGCTTTACCTCGGTGTGGTTCGACAGCCGCAACACGCCCTGGGACAGCGACATGGCCTGCGCACGCGAGGCCCATGCCCATTTCAATACCGAAGTCCGCGCCACACCCGGCAGCTGGGAAGAAGGTGATGATCCGGATCTCTGGTGGCATATCAATGCCGAGGGTGAAGGCCTGCTGCACTGGCAAGGCTGACCACCCCCTGAAGAGGCCGGCATGACAGCACGCCATCTGAAACCTACTGGGCTGATTCTTTCCGGAGGCGGCGCACGTGCGGCCTACCAGGTAGGTGTGCTGCGTGCGATTGCCGAAGTCCTGCCGGCCGACTGCGCCAATCCTTTCGACATCATTTGCGGCACATCCGCCGGCGGGCTTAATGCCGCCGGGCTCGCCACCCAGGCAGACTGCCTGCAGCATGGTGTGAGTCTTCTGGAGTCGGTGTGGGGCAACTTCAGCACAGAGCAGGTTTACCGCACTGACTGGCCCGGCGTGTTACACCGCGCCGGCCGCTTTCTCTGGACCATGGCCTTCGGGCGACTACGGCGTGATCTGGCCGTATCGCTGCTGGACAACAGCCCGCTGCGTGGCCTGCTGAATACCCATATCCCGCTCGCGCAAGTGCAAACGGCAATTGATGCCGGGCATTTACGCGCGCTCTGCATTACCGCCTCGGGCTATACCAGCGGCGAATCCGTGAGCTTTTACCAAGGGATTCCCGCGCTGGAAAACTGGCGCCGCTCACGCCGTATCGGACTGCGCAGCACCATCACCCTGGATCATCTGCTGGCCTCGGCCGCCATTCCGATCATTTTCCCGGCCGTTCGCGTGCATCGCGAATATTTTGGCGATGGGGCACTGCGCCAGCTTTCCCCCATCAGCCCGGCCCTGCACCTGGGTGCCGAGCGCGTACTCGTCATTGGTGTGGGCGGGCAATCCAGGAAATATGTGCGGGAGAAAACCGTGGCCTATCCCAGCATTGCGCAAGTGGTCAGCCACATCATGAACAGTTCCTTCGTAGACAGCCTGGAGGCAGACATCGAGCGCCTTTCACGCGTCAACAACACGCTGTCGCTGATTCCTGAGGAGGTACGGCAGCAGCATTCCACACTGCGCCAGATTGAGGTGATGGTGATGTCACCACCGGCCGAAGTGCTGGATGCCATCGCCATGCGCCATGCACACCTGCTGCCGAAAAGCATCAAACTGTTCGTGCGCGGCTCCGGGGCCACGCACAAGTCCGGCTCGGGCGTATTGAGCTACCTGCTGTTCGAAGCCGCCTATTGCAAGGACCTCATGGCACTGGGCTATAACGATGGCCGCGGTCGCCATGAGGAGTTACGCCGCTTTCTCGGCATTGAGGAAGGCGAAGCCAACAGCAACGTAGTGGAGTTCAAACGCGCCGAGTGAAGCACTGATGTAGCGCGGCTTTATGGAGCCGCTTCAATCACGATGCATTTTTTCTATAGCTGCTATACGGCAGCTCCTTTTTGTCTGTAGGTCGGGTTTTAGCCCGACACTCACCCCTTGCTTACCATGGGTCCTGTATGTGCACGCGTTCGCGACTCGCGATTGTCTTCTGTGTGCTTAATTAATTCCCGGCCCTGGGTGTAAAGGGCCGGTGAGAGGGCTCGCTTTGCGTGCCCACGCGACTGGAGTCTGCGCTCGCACGGCCGGTGATCCCGCATTCAGGACTGCGATCCATTCATGGGAAAATATCCATAAAAAAGCCGGCAAACGCCGGCTTTTTGAGAGTCAAGAAGTGCTCAGTATTTTTCCGGCACTTCCCGCAAACGCATCAAACCTTCCTGCGCCGTGGTGGCCACGAGTTTGCCGTCCTGCGTAAAGATGCGTCCGAAATTCATGCCGCGTGAAGCCGAAGCATTGGGTGAATCCATTTCATACAGCAGCCATTCGTCAACACGGAAATCGCGATGAAACCACATGGCATGATCCAGGCTGGCCGCCTGCATATTGTTCTGCATGAAGGAAACACCGTGCGGCAGCATGGCAGTCCCCATAAGCGCAAAATCAGAGGCGAAGGCGAGAATGCACTGATGCAGGAAGGGATCATCCGGCAAACGGTTTTGCGCACGCATCCACTGGTGACGCAGGGCTTCCTGCTTCACCGGGGCAAACGGATTCACCGGATTGATGGGGCGGATTTCAATGGGGCGCTCGCGGACAAAGACCGCGCGGATCTTCTCCGGAATCAGGGCCGCAATTTTCTGGCGCAGCTCGGTCTCACTGGGAATACCCTCAGGCCCGTCGACCTTGGGCATTTCCGTCTGGTGCTCCAGGCCTTCTTCATGCACCGCAAAAGAGGCGGACATGGTGAAGATGATTTCGCCATGCTGTATGGCTTTCACATTGCGCGTGGCAAAGCTCTTGCCGTCACGGATGCTTTCCACCTGATAGACAATGGGCGCGGTGGTATCACCGGCGCGCAGGAAATAGGCGTGCATGGAGTGTGCAAGACGACCTTCCACAGTACGGCCCGCGGCCATCAGGGCCTGGCCCAGCACCTGTCCACCAAACACGTTCTTGCCCACCAGATTACGGCTCTGGCCACGAAACAGGCCTGCCTCTATGACTTCCAGTTCGAGAAGATCCAGAACTTCCTGCATCACATTGCTCATGGAAATGCCCTCTTGAGCCCGACAAAGGCCGCAGAGACTAGCCTAGACCGCAAAGAATCGGAACAGCCGTCCCGGCCAAGACGACGGCCCCAAAAGCCGGACAAAAAAAATCCCGGCCGCAGCCGGGACATGAAAGGCGATAAAGCCGGAACAGCTCAGGACACCAGCGCAGACTGCCCGACCAGAAACTGATTGAGCCTTGCAGTAACAAAATCCGGCTCCGAGTAGCCGCGCATGCGACGGCGGGCCTCCACATAGGCCGGGATATAAGCAAGGCGGCGAGGCACCCAGGGATGCACACGGCGAATGATGGCCGTGGTGCGGCGGAAGCTGGCCAGATTCTTCTCCGTGGCCGGCGGCAAGCCAAAACCTTCGCGCAGGCGCTCCGGCATCAGCATGCTGGTCATGACACGGAAATGCGACAGCACGGGCTTGAGTGCCGGGGTATCCAGATCGAAGAGATACGCCGCGATCTCACGCGCTTCCGGGGTCACGGTGAGCTGATCGGAATTCCACATGGCCTCGCAATAGGCCATGAAGTCATCCCAGCTTGGCGGCAGGTCTTCTTCACGAATACCGAAGCAGTAGGCAAAAAGTTTGGACTCTTCGTAATACTGCTCTTTCTCGGCCGGGCTGAGTTCACGCACAAACATTTCATACGTCTTGACCGCGCCTTCCCAGAGCGTGGCGTGCACCCAGAGCATGGCATTCGTTTCATTGGCCTGGTAATGCGAGCCCTGGTGGAAAGCCCCGGCTTCGCTGTGAATCTTGCCTGTCATGCCACGATGGATGTTGTGCACGGCGATGCAGCATTTCAACAACTGGTCGGTGCTGCCGAAGACCATGGTCCAGACATTGGTAAACGTGCGCTGGAAACGCCCGAAGGGATCGCCCACGGTTTCGGAGTGATCGGAAACGGCATTGGCTACCCATGGGTGCGCAAGCTGCAGCAGCGCGGCACGGCCAGCGCCAAAGAAATTCACGAAATGCTTGTTCACTTCCCAGAACATGGAGTCGGCCCCGAAAAGGCCTTCAGACGGACTCAGGGACTTCTTCTTCAGCACTTCCAGCTGTGCCAGCAATTGTTCGCGCGTGATGTGATGGGGCTCTTCAGGCAACGGATACATACCAGCATCTCCTGTGACATCGCTGATCGGCGCTGACACCGCCAAGCGTCTTTTTATTCATTAATCTGTGCCGGTGCTGTCGTTCACCAAAGAAAACGGCAGTCCGGTAAGGGACTGCCGCAAGATGGCGGTAAAGTTCTTTGTCCTCAATGGCGGGACCGGGCGTTCATATTGGCCAATTAGCTCAGGCGTACCAGAACGGCTTTGCACTGCAGCAGGGACACAGAGGCAGTCTGGTCAAAGAGCCGGTGAAGACTGCCTTCAAAGCCAGCCCACACGGCGCAGACGCCGCCATAGCACTGTGCACCCGACCGCCATGACAGCCAACGCCAGCGGATAGCCGTAATGCCATTGCAGCTCGGGCATGTGGACGAAGTTCATGCCATAGAAACTGGCAATCATGGTAGGCACGGCCAGAATGGCCGCCCAGGACGCCAGCCGCTTCACCACTTCGTTCTGACCCACGCTCACCATGGCCAGATTCACATCCATGGCCACTTTCAGCATTTCACTCTGGGCATTGATAAGGTCGTTGATGCGCAGCACATGGTCATTGATGTCGCGCAGATAGGGATAGATGGCCTTGGGGACCAGCTGATTTTCTGTCTGATGCATGAGATAGCTGCACATGTCTTGCAACGGTGTCGTGGCCATGCGCAAACGCACCAGCTCATGCTTGAGATCGTAAAGATGGCGTATGGTCTTGCGACGGAAAGTGCTGGCGAAAAGCTCATGCTCGATTTCCTTGAGATAATGATCAAGGTCTTCCATCACCGGAAAATAATTGTCGACCACAAAATCCAGAAGGGCATAGAGAATGAAGCCGGGTCCCATTTTCATCTGTTTGGGATTTTTTTCACAGCGCTGACGAACAGGTGCATAACTCAAGGAAGCGCCCTGCCGCACTGTCAGCACATAGCGTGGCCCGACAAAAACATAGGTGTGACCAATAGCGATATCTTCATTTTCAAGACGTGCCGTGCGTACCACCACAAAAAGGGTATCGCCGTAGGATTCGATCTTGGGGCGCTGCTGCTGCCGCGTGGCATCTTCAACGGCCAGCTCGTGCAGACCGAACTCCTCCTCCACCAGTTTCATTTCCACGGCATCCGGCTCGTGCATGCCCACCCAGACAAACTGGTCCGGGCTTTCTTCCAGCGCCTCACTGACCTGATCGATGGGGATGTCGCCAACCTTGGCACCCGTCTTGCGGTTATACACCACGCAATTCACCACACTCATGCTGCCGCTGCTCCTTATGCCTCACTACAAGCTGGCTGAAGATAGCAGAGAGACAGGGACTGTTGAGGATTGCCTGTCGCGACGGGTTTCAGGCCTGTGCGGCCTTTGACAAGGCAAGCGCCCGCGCGCTTGAATCCAGCCTCCGCTGCAAGCGCACCCATCACAAGAGGAAGACCGGCAATGAGCTGGCAAGGCAATGTTCTGAACCGGGTGCTGCGCCGCACCATGAAGCCCATCATGTTCTCCGGTCGTCCCACGCGCGCGCGCATGGGCATCTCGGCCTGGGCGCTGGAGGCTTCGGCGGCACTGGTGCCGGTGCCGGCCGTCAAGATCAGCCCCGCGCGTGGCAAGCTGCGCGGCGAATGGGTGGAGCCGCTGGAAAATCCCTCGTCCGCCGTCATCCTCTATCTGCATGGCGGGGCCTATATTGCCGGCTCCGCCCGCACCCACCGACCACTCACGGCCGAACTGGCGCGCAGCTCAGGCGCACGCGTGCTGGCCCTGGATTACCGCCAGGCTCCCGACCATGCCTGGCCGGCCTGGCTGGACGATGCCATGGGCGCCTATCAGCAGCTCCTCAAGAACGGCCACCGGCCGGAAAGCATCGTGCTGGCAGGCGATTCCGCGGGCGGCAATCTGGTGCTGGTGACCCTGCTGCGCCTGCGTGAACTGGGCCTGCCGCTGCCGGCAGGTGCCATCTGCCTTTCGCCCTGGACCGACCTGGCCTGCGGCTATCAGTCGCACCGTCTCAACGCTGCCAGCGAGGCCATGCTCAAGTCCGACGCCCTGCGCAGTCTCGGCCTGCATCACATCGGCCAGCACAACCCCAAGGACCCGCTGATCTCGCCGGCCTATGCCGACCTCAGCAATCTGCCGCCGCTCATGGTGCATGTGGGGACCAAGGAAATCCTCCTGGACGACTCCCGCGCCATCAAGCGCAATGCCAAGCGCGCCGGCATACGCCTGCATTATCGCGAGTGGCCGGACATGCCCCATGTCTTCCCGCTCTTCCACGGCATACTGCCGGAGGGGCGCAAAGCCATAGCGCAGATGGCGAATTTTGTGCAAGACCTGACGGCTTGAATCCTGTTGCCGGAACAGGGCAGCCTCCGGGTCCGGCACATCTTTTGTTACATTCCCTCGCCCGGCCCGGGCTTGGAGACTGGGGTAACATGGCGCCCGTTTCTCCCAGACAAACAATGAGTTAGATATGCTCAACGGGCTCAGCAACCTCTTCCTCCTGCTTGCACGCAAACTGCTTTATGTCTTTGTGCGCACCACCATCCTGCCGGAAGACCTCAAGGCTCTGGGCATCGATGGCAACAAGCCGGTTTGCTATGTGCTGCAGACCCGCTTCTTCTCCAATCTGCTGGTGCTGGAAAAAGAAACCCGCAAGGCCGGCCTGCCGCGCGCACTCAAGCCCATGGCCGGCTCGGCGCTGCTCAAGGAAGACCGCTCCATGTTCTTCCTCACCCGCGGTGAAAACCCCTCGATACTGCAGCGCAACCGTTTTGCCTATTCGCCACGTTTCATCCGCCTGGTGGAGGCAGTGCGCAACAACCCCGAACTGGATGTGCAACTGGTGCCGGTCACCATTCTCTGGGGCCGCTCGCCCGACAAAGAAGACTCCCTGTTCAAGTTGCTGTTTGCCGACTCCTGGGCCACACCCGGCACGCTCAAGCAATTCATCACCATCCTGCTGCACGGCCGCCAGACCTTTGTGAAATTCAGTGCCCCGGTTTCCGTACGTGAAATCGTTGCCGAAAACCTGTCGGATGAAATCACCCTGCGCAAACTGGCGCGTGTACTGCGCGTGCACTTCCATCGGCAGCGTGAAATGGCCATAGGCCCCGATCTGTCCCATCGCCGCAATCTGGTCAACAGCATCCTGCAGGCCCCGCCAGTGCAGGCCGCCATTGCCAGCGAAATGCGCAGCAAGAAAATTCCGCATGAAAAAGCCGTGGAACGTGCACGCGCATACGCCGATGAAGTTGCCGCTGATTACTCCTATCCGGTGATTCGCTTCTTCGACATCCTGCTGACCTGGCTGTGGACCCGTCTTTATGACGGTGTCGAGGTGCATCACTTCGAGTCTGTCCGTGCGGCCGCCAACGATCATGAAATCGTCTATGTGCCCTCGCATCGCAGCCATATCGACTATCTGCTTCTCTCCTATGTGATTTTTCATCGCGGCCTGATGACGCCGCATATCGCCGCCGGTGCCAATCTGAACATGCCGGTGGTGGGCTCGCTCTTGCGCCGTGCTGGCGCCTTCTTCCTGCGCCGCAGTTTCAAGGGCAATTTCCTCTACGCCGCCGTCTTCAATGAATACCTGCATCTCATCACGGCCAAGGGCTATTCCATCGAGTACTTCATCGAGGGTGGTCGTTCGCGCACCGGCCGCCTGCTGGCCCCGCGTACGGGCATGCTGTCCATGACCCTGCGCAGCTATATGCGCGATCACGCCCGCCCCATCGTCTTCATTCCCGCCTATATCGGTTATGAAAAGCTGATGGAAGGCAAAACCTATGTGGGCGAGCTGGCCGGCAAGCCCAAACAGAAAGAAACCATCTGGGGCCTGCTTTCCGCCGTGCGCAAGATCCAGAAAACTTTCGGCAAGGTACAGCTCAGCTTTGGCGAGCCCATCTATCTGGAGCAGTTGCTGGATGCCGAGTTCGAGGCCTGGCGCGAAGTGAAAATAGGCGACAACGAGAAAACGCCGTGGATGAACAATGTCATCGACAAGCTGGCACAACGCATCAACACCAATATCAACGGTGCCGCCTCCGTCAATCCCATCAATCTGCTGAGCGTGATCCTGCTGTCGACACCCAAACACGCTATGGATGAAGAAGCCCTGGCCACGCAGATTGACCTCTATCGCCGCCTGCTGACAGCCGTTCCCTACAGCCAACATGTGCAGATCACCGGGCTCAAGGGTGAGGAAATCATTGCCTATGGCGAGCAGCTGAAAATCCTGCACCGCATCAGGCATCCGCTGGGCGACATGCTGGGTGTGAGTGAAGAACAGGCCATGCTGCTCACCTATTTCCGCAACAATGTCCTGCATCTGTTCATGTTGCCCTCGCTGATTGCCTGCCTCATGCAGCACAACGGCGAACTCAGGCGCGAGCAGGTCGTACAGATGGTGAAGAGCATCTATCCCTTCATGCAGTCCGAGCTTTTCCTGCCCTGGTGCAATGAATCGGTGGAGACCGTCATCGCCCAGTGGATAGAAGCGCTGGTAGCCGCCAACCTGCTCATTGCCCGCACTAACGAGCAGCTCATCTGCCCCAGCCCCAATAGCGAGGCCTATGCCGAACTGAATGTGCTGGCCCAGGGCGTACGCCAGAATCTGGAGCGCTATTACATGACGGTATCCCTGCTCACCCAGCAGGGCTCGGGCCGCATTTCACAAAAACGTCTGGAAGATCTGGGTCATATGCTGGCGCAGCGCCTCTCCGTGCTGCATGAGTTCAGCGCCCCGGAGTTTTCGGACAAGGCCCTCTTCCGCAACTTTGCCGAAACCCTGGTGAATACCGGTGTCGTCACGACCGACAGCAATAACTGTCTGGTGTTTGACGAGCGCCTCATCAATATCGCCGCGGAGTCACGCCTCATCCTGAGCGCGGAAATGCGCCACAGCATCCAGCAAATTACGCGCGTGACGGAAGCGGAAATCGAAGCTGCACTGGCTGAGGGCAAAGACAAGAAAAAAGAAAAGGCGGCCTGATTCGAGGCCCTTCTTCCGCCCATAAAAAAACGCCCTGCACAGGGCGTTTTTTTATGGGCGGAAGAAGGCGAACTCAGCCGAGTGCAGCCAGCACCTTTTCATAATCCGGCTCATCGGCGATTTCACCGACTTGCTGCGTGTAAGCCACCCGACCGTTTTCATCAATCACCACCACAGCACGGGACAGCAGGCCACGCAGCGGGCTGGTGGAAATGGTGAGGCCGTAATCCTGACCAAAGCCGGGAGCACGGAACACCGACGCGGCAACGACATTGCTCAGGCCTTCGGCACCGCAGAAACGGCCGAGTGCAAAGGGCAGATCCGCCGAAACGCACAGTACCGTAGTATTGGCCAGCGATGCCGCCTTTTCATTGAACTTGCGCACGGAGGTGGCACAGGTCGGCGTATCCACACTGGGGAAGATATTCAGTACCACGCGGCGGCCACGCAGGTTCTTGAGCGCCACTTCGGAAAGATCGGGTTTGACCAGGGTGAACTCCGGCGCATCAACACCGTTTTCCGGCAACTGGCCCACGGTCTGCACAGGGCTGCCCTTGAGAGTGATGGTGGTCATGGTGACGTCCTTGGACTGGGGAAAGAGGGAGCTAAACCTAGCACAGGCTGAAAAAGCTGTCCTTTACGAGCTTGTTCAGGCTTTGCAAAAGCATCGGGCCTGAGCAGACGGAGTACTCAAGCTCAGGCCAGATAAATATCGAAACGCCCGCTTTTACCTTCCAGCACCAGACCCGGCTTTACACCCGCCAGCCAGGGTGCCAGACGCGGGCGCTTTACGACCACACGTTTTTTTGCCACCGCTCTGGCCGGTGCCAGCAGCGCATCGGCATCAAGGTCTTCCCCCACTATGGCGCGGAACACGCGCATTTCCTTTTTCACCAGCGCGGCCTTGTCGCGATGCGGAAACATGGGGTCCAGATACACCACATCCACCGGCTCGGCTGCCGCGGCCATGGCCTGCAAAATCATTAGCGAATCGCCGGCACGAAAGCTCAGCCTCGATAAAAGCTCGGCCAGCTCAGGCTGGCTTTGGGCACGCTGCAAACCGTCTTCAACAAGAGCAGCAATCACAGGAGAGCGTTCAGCCACCTGCACATGGGCACCTGCCGCGGCCAGCACACAGGCATCGCGCAAAAGGCCGGCGGTGGCATCGAATATCTGCACGGGCTGCGTGGCTTTCAAAAGACCACAGGCCTTCACCACCATCTCATGCCGCGCGCGATTGTCGGCCACACGCCAAGCCAGAGAACCTTCAGCCAGATCAATTCGCACGACGCCGGATCCCGGCATGTCCAGCGCATACAGCCCCAATGCATCGGGCTCCAGCACCAGCGCGGCACCCACTGGTGCATGTTTTTTCAGCTCGGCCTTGAGCGGCAATTCATAAGCTTCGGCAGCAATACCCAAGCGAGCGGCCAAGCGCTCGCCCTCGGCCCGGCGCGCTTCGCAAACGAGAAAGCGCAGGGCCTGCATCAGTGCGACCAGTCCACCAGGCCGCTATAGGCCGTGGCGAGAATGAAAAGACCAAAGGCAATTCGATACCAGGCAAAGATCGTGAAGTCGTGATTGGAGACATAGCGAACCAAGGCTTTCACCACCCACAGCGCCACCAGAAACGCGGCAATGAATCCGGTGGCGATAACAGGAAAATCTTCCAGCAGGAATTCATGGCGATGCTTGTATACCGACAGGGCCGTGGCGCCGACCATGGTGGGAATGGCCAGAAAAAAGGAAAACTCGGCCGCCGCCTTGCGCGACAAACCAAAGAAAAGACCGCCGATGATGGTCGCTCCCGAGCGTGAGGTGCCGGGAATCATGGCGACACACTGCGCAAAACCCACTTTGAGCGCTTGCTGCCAGGAGAGATCATCAACCTCTGCGGCAGAAACACGGGTCTGACGCTTTTCTGCCAACAGGATGAGCACGCCACCCGCCACCAGCATGAACGCCACCACCAGCGGATTGAAAAGTCGGTCCTTGATGAAGTCATGGGCCAGAAAACCGATGACCGCCGCCGGCAGAAAACCAATCAGCACGTTAGCAACAAAGCGCTGGTCCTCCCTGCGCCCGGCCAAAAAACCGCCTGTCACTCGCGTCAGCTTTTCCCGATACAAGAAGCAGATGGCGAGAATGGCGCCCAGCTGTATGGCAATCTCGAAAACGACGCGCTTGTCTTGCGTCCAGAAGTCCATCAGACCAGCAGCCACAATGAGATGTCCGGTACTGGAAACAGGCAGGAACTCGGTGAGTCCTTCAATGACGCCCAGGATCAGGGCTTGCAGGTACAGCAGGAAATCCACGAATCAACTCTCCTTGATTTGCAGCGACGCCGATTGATAGGCCGACTGGAATTCCGCCGGCATGCGGCGCACCCGGCCCTCTTTGATGTCCACGCAGACCCAGTGGGTACGTCCGCGAAAAACCGTTTTTCCATCACTGGCACGTACGAACTGATAGGCACGATGGGTGGAAAGGCGGTCGCAGAACAGCAGCCAGGTACCGAGCAAGATTTCTTCGCCGAGAAAAGTGGCCTGCAGATAATCCATTTCATGGCGGCGCGCCACCATGCCATGGCCAATGCGCTGGTAGGCGGCTTCATCCAGGCCCAGCGTACGGCTGTGATCCCAGGCCACGGCCTCCAGCCACTGCAGATACACCACATTATTGGTGTGCTGCATGATGTCGATATAGGCCGGCAACACCGCGACCTTGAGGATATGCGGAGCAGGAAAGTCCCAGACCGGTTCTGCCATCACTGCCTCACTCATCACTCTCTGCCCGGCAGTTTTTTCCAGACTTCATCACGCAAGTAAACCGGCAAAGCCAGTTCCGCCGACTGGGCAGCGCCTTGCGCCTGTGCCGCCAGCGCCAATGGGATGATGTCTTCTGCCGAGGGGAAAAGTGCCGCATCACTGCCAAGCAAGCGGCACTGCGCCTGCAAGGCAGCAGCATGCACGGCCACCCCATTACCGGCGACAAAGAAATCACCGCGCAGTTTTTCCGGCAGATTGGCCGGCGCGCAGAGATGATCCGCATCCAGGGGCTGCATGAGCCCATCCTGTTCGGCATAGGCGCCGGCATAGACTTCATCCATGCGCGCATCGAACACGGCCAGTACACGATGAGCACCATGCACACGCCAAGCCCCCTGGGCCAGGGCCTGCAGACTGGAAACGGCAAGCACCGGCAAATCACGCGCGAAAGCCAGTGCCTGCACCGCCGCCGCCGCAATACGCACGCCGGTAAAAGCACCCGGGCCGCGGCTGTAAGCCAGTGCATCAAGGTCTTTCAGGCCCAGACCGGCCTCTGCCAGCACTTCATCAATCATGGGCAGCAAAAGCTCGGTCTGCAGGCGCGGCGCATGGCGGAAACGGGAAAAAATCCGGCCTTCATGGTGCAAGGCCACAGAACAGGCTTCGGTAGAGGTTTCAAGCGCTAGCAATTTCATGATTCGTCACATCAGCGGCGGCCGCCGCCATGGCGTCCAACAGGGTAAAAAATTCGCGCACTTCCGTCAGCGAGCGCGTGCGGCGCATGGGAGGCAGGCTTTGCAGGAAAAGCTGGCCATACGGGCGGCCCACCAGACGCGGATCGCAGACCATGAGCACACCGGTATCGCTTTCGTCGCGGATGAGACGACCAGCACCTTGCTTCATGGCGATGATGGCGCCCGGCAATTGATAACTGATGAAGGGATTGCGGCCACGCGCCTTGTAGGCATCGATACGCGCGGCAACAACCGGCTCACCGGGCGAGGCAAAAGGCAGCTTGTCGATGATGACGCAAGACAGCGCCTCGCCACGCACATCCACACCTTCCCAGAAGCTGCCCGTACCCAGCAGGATGGCATTGCCATGCTCGCGGAAGCGTCGCAACAGCTCGGCCTTGGCCATGCTGCCCTGCACCAGCAGCGGATATTCAAGACGCCCGCGCAGCCAGTCAGCGGCTTCTTTCAGCGCACGATGACTGGTGAACAGCACAAAAGCACGACCATGGCTGGCTTGCAGCACCGGCAATGAAGCTTCCAGCACAGCCTGCGTGTAATTACGGTCAGAGGTATCAGGCAGGCCTCGCGGCACATAGAACAAGGCCTGCTTTTCATAAGCAAAGGGACTGGGCAATTGCATTTCTTCCAGATCGGAAAGCCCGATCTGGCTGGAAAAATGGCGGAAATCATCATGCACGGCCAGTGTGGCCGAGGTGAATACCCAAGCCGATTTGCGTGAGCTCACCATATCGCGAAAAGGCTTGGCCACATCCAGCGGTGTCCACTGTATGGCAAAGCCTTTCTTGAACGTCTCGAACCAGTGCACCTGGCTGTCCGGCGTATCACCAGTGAGTTTGCCGAACTGCGCCAACAACTCTTCAGAGCGGCGGTGACAGTTTTCGAGGCCCTTGCTGCGCACGCTGGCCGCCTTGAGGCAATCAGAGAGATGGCCCAGTGCCATATTCACGGCCTCAATGGCAGCCGGCATTTTTTCCAGACCGGAGACTTCGGACCATATGCCCTTGCGGATCTCGTCTCCAAAGACCAGACGCAAATCAGCCACCCGGTTCTCAAGTTGCGTGGAGGCATCCAGGATGGAACGCATTTCACCCGCGGCCTGCAACATCTCGCTGACCGCATCCTGTGCCAGCTCCAGCAACTGGCGCGAGGAAATGTTTTCGCCGAAAAACAGGGAGGCCACTTCCGGCAGCTGGTGGGCCTCGTCAAAGATCACGGCAGAAGCATCCGGCAGCAATTCGCCAAAGCCCTCCTCCTTGATGGCGATATCGGCAAAGAAAAGATGGTGGTTGACCACGACGAGATCGGCTTCGCTGGCTTTCTGCCGCGCCTTCATCAGCGGACACTCTTCCAGCAGCGGACAATCCTGGCTCAGACAGTTATCCGCGGTGCTGGTCACCAGCGGCCAGACACTGGCGTCCTCCGGCAAGTCGGCAAGCTCCGCAATATCACCACTCACGGTCTGATGCGCCCATTCCTTGACGCGCTGCAGCTCGTGCACCGTCTGTTTGCTGGGCAAGCGGCCGTCATCCAGATGGATTTGCAGGCGGTAAGGACAGAGATAATTGGCGCGCCCCTTGAGCAAGGCAGTACGTACAGAAACGCCAAGAGCGGCAAGTACCGTCGGCAGATCACGATGAAAAAGCTGATCCTGCAGATTGCGGGTACCCGTGGAAACAATCACTTTCTCGCCGGAGAGCAAAGCTGGCGCCAGGTACGCATACGTCTTGCCGGTGCCGGTGCCCGCCTCCACCATGAGGATACGATGATCAGCCAACGCATTCGCAACGGCATCACTCATGGCGAGCTGCGCTTCGCGTGGACGAAAACCCGGGATATGCTGCGCCAGCCGGCCGCTTGCTCCGAGAATCTCCTGGCTTTGAAAGGAAGTCGTCATGATCGGGGTGGGGCCACCTCAAAACAAAGCGCGATTCTACCCTAATGCAGCCCGCATCAAGTCCGAAAAACTGTTCTGCCATCGTGCTTGCCGGCGGCCGCTCCAGCCGTCTCGGCGGCAGGGACAAAGCCCTGGAGACCCTGGCAGGACGCCCGCTGATTGCCCATGTGCTGGAAAGGCTGGCACCGCAGGTGGATGACATCATCATCAACTGCAATCGGCATCAAGACGAGCTCGCCGCATTCGGGCATCAACTTGTCAGCGATGAAACCAGTGATTTTCCAGGCCCTCTGGCCGGAATTGCTGCGGCGCTGCCCCACTGCAAACACGAGCTGATACTGGTCACGCCCTGCGATACACCCTGGCTACCTGCCGATCTCTATCAGCATCTGGCCATGCAGATGCAGCCACAACACCGACTTGTCATCGCACATGATGGTCAACGCCTGCAGCCGCTTTTCATGCTGCTGCGCCGCGAGTTACTGCCATCGCTGCACGCCAGTCTCGCGCGCGGGCATTACAAGGTGGAAAGGTGGTGTCAGGAACAAGGGGCCGTGATTGGCAGGTTTGCCAATGCGGCCGCTTTTGCCAATCTGAATACCGAAGACGAGCTGGCTGCCGCCAGAGAGCAGGGAGAAGAAGCAGGGGGAGCCAACAGGGGAAAATAAAGACCGAGGCACTCTCGGAACAAAGGCATGACCGATACAGTCGCACCAAACAGAACGGCCTGGCAGGCCGAACTTGTCTGCCGTCGCAAATGGCCTTGGGCAGTAGTAAATATCCGAGCGTAATCAACCGACATAAAAAAACCCCGCCGAAGCGGGGTTTTTCATTTTCAGGCAGCGGCAGGAGCCGGAGCAGCCTTGGGCGGACGACCGCGACGCACTGCCGTCTTGGCGGCAGGCTTCTTGGCAACAGCTTTCTTGGCTACGGGCTTCTTCGCAGCTGGCTTCTTGGCTGCAGGCTTGCGAGCGGCCGGTTTCTTGGCAGCAGCAGCCTTAGCCGCGGCCGGACGGCCACGACGAACAGCTTTCTTGGGAGCAGCAGCCTTTTTGGCGGCAGCCGCAGCCTTTTTGGCAGCAGCAGCGTTCTTCTTGGCCAGACGCTTGGCAGCAGCAGCAGCCTTGCGGGCAGCAGCGCGCTCGGCAACCTTGGCACGTGCAGCTTCACGCTTGGCAATTGCACGCAGCTTGGCAGCTGCTTTCTTGGCAGCCAGCTTGACCTTGGCAGCCGCTTTCTTGGCAGCGGCCTTCACCTTGGCAGAATCAGCCTTGGCAATGCGCTTTTCAGCCGCCTTGGTAGCACGAGCAACAGCAGCAGCACGCTTCTTCTCGAGGGAAGCAGCAAGCTTGGCGACGCGAGCGTCAGCAGCAGCCTTGGCTTTCTCGACAGCAGCCGTCACCTTGGCCTTGGCAAGAGCAGCCTTGGCAACGCGAGCAGCAGAGCGAGCAGACTTCACCTTGGCGGCAGCAGCTGCCTTCTTGGCGGGAGTCGAGGCAGCTTTAGCAGCAGCAGTAGCAGCAGACAGAGCAGCAGTTGCCTTGGCAGCAGCATCAGCTGCCTTGGCGGTTGCAGCGGTGGTTACGGGGGCGGCACGGCGAGCAGCAGGCTTGCGGCCCGGCTTTTTCGCAACAGCTTTCTTCGTGGATCGAGCCATTGAAGGATCTCCTCCTGAGTTTTGAGATGCGAATTACGTGTACTACGGGTGAGAAAATTAGCACAAAAAAAAAGCAGCGGGTACAAATAACAAGCAGTTAACCCTGTTTTTTGCCATTTTTTTTGAAAAAAAATCAATAAATCGCGATTTTTTACCCCGCGAAAGCAATACGCAGGGATTATGCATCCGATTTTTCCGGATTAATGCCATTTGAAAAGTCCGCTCTCAACGCCCGCTTTTTGCTTTTCAAACTTCTTTAAAACCCGTTTTCACGGTTTTACAAAGAGCGATTTTTCAAGGAGCGCAGAGAGGGTGAAAAGCGTTTGGGAACACCATAAACACTTTCGCATGCCCTCTTTTCATTCCTCGAGAAACCACCCAAAAGACAAATTTCAGGTTTTCACAAAAGCACTTTCGACTTTGGCTGGCGGTTTTATAGCGCCGGAATGTCCTTAATTGTCTACCCGCACACCATGACACAGGAACAGACAAGCTGCTTCAGGGTGCCAAAAATGAAAACGGCGCTGACTTCTGAGATCAGCGCCGGTGTTACCAGGAGAAACACTTTTAAATCACAAACGCTCAGGCCAGATGTGCATCCAGATGCGGACTGATGAGCGCGAGCATCATCGCAATATGATCGGACCGGGTATTGAGTGCAGGAATGTAGGCGTACTCTTTACCGCCCGCATGCAGAAAAGTCTCCCGGTTCTGCTCCGCAATCTCTTCCAGAGTCTCCAGGCAGTCGGCTGAAAACGCCGGGCAAACCACTTGTACAGATGCAACGCCTGCCGCCGCCCACTCTTGCAACTGCACATCCGTGTAAGGCTTTACCCAAGCCTGCGCGCCGAAGCGCGACTGGAAGCTGATGGCCCAGGCATCATCCGGCAGGCCTAATGCAGCCGCTACTTGTCGCGCCGTTTCATGACACTGCTGTGGATAGGGGTCGCCCTTGTCAGCATAGGGTTGGGGAATGCCGTGAAAGGACATGAGCAGCTTTTCTGCTGCGCCATGCTCACGCCTGAATGCCTGGATGGACGCCGCCAGTGCCGCGATATAAATCGGATGCCGGTGGTAATCCTTGATGAGGGTGAGCGCCGGCTGGTTACGCTGCCGCGCCAGCCAACGACTCACGATGTCATAGACAGGCGCCGTAGATGTCGCCGAGTACTGGGGAAAGAGCGGCAGCAGGACCAACTTTTCAAAACCCTCACGCTGCAACTCATCCAGTGCCGCGGCCAGCGAAGGCCGACCATAACTCATGGCCGGAACAACGCGGATGTCGGCATTCTCATGACGGACCTGCAGGCTTTGCTGCAATAACGCAGCCTGCTCGCGCAGGATAAGGCGCATGGGGGAGTCCCCGTTCTGCCAGATCGATTGGTAAAGGCGAGCGACCCGCGGTGGACGCAAGGTGAGGACAAAGAGATTGAGGATCACCCACCAGACCGGGCGGGGAATTTCGATCACACGTGTATCCGAAAGGAACTCGCGCAGATAACGCCGTACAGCATCGGCAGTGGGAGCATCGGGCGTGCCGAGATTTACCAGCAAAACAGCAATGCGCGGGCGAGATGACGCCGTCATGTAAACCTCGATTCAGGAAGATTGGCCGGATTCAAACAAATTCGGCAGCACCGGGGAAGCCGGCGAGCTATCAGGATAATACCGTGACGCAGGGCACGCGCTAAAAAAGCAAAACGCCGTGCATGAGCACGGCGTTTTGAAGGTGTCGATCTTGCTTCTTATATATAGAAGGAAGAAATCACCCCAGGAGAGCGAATACGCGGTTGGAAATCTCGTCCACCGGACCTATACCCTCAATCCGGGCATATTTGGGGGCATTGGCATTTCCCGCAGCGGCGAGCTTCTGGTAGAAGCCGACCAGCTGTTTGGTCTGGGTGTGATAAACCTCCAGGCGCTTCTTTATGGTTTCTTCCTTGTCATCATCACGCTGTACCAGCTCTTCGCCAGTCACGTCATCTTTGCCGGCAACCTTGGGCGGGTTGTACTTGATGTGATAGACGCGGCCAGAAGCAGCATGCGTACGACGGCCGGAAAGGCGCTCGACAATCTCGGCATCATCTACATGGATTTCGATGACGTGATCGATATTCACACCAGCCTGAATCATGGCTTCAGCCTGGGGAATGGTGCGCGGGAAGCCGTCAAAGAGAAAACCGTTCTTGCAATCAGGCTGGGTAATCCGGTCTTTGACCAGACCGATGATGATGTCATCCGACACCAGACCACCGGCATCCATGATCTTTTTGGCAGCAACGCCGAGCTCAGTGCCGGCCTTCACGGCGGCGCGCAGCATGTCGCCCGTGGAAATCTGGGGAATGCCGTACTTCTGCATGATGAGCTGGGCCTGTGTGCCCTTGCCGGCGCCGGGCGCTCCCAAAAGGATGATGCGCATGTGTGTGTCACTCCAGAATCAACAAAATCAAGGCGGTATATAAGCGGACAGGGCCCAGGTTCATGCGCGCGAGGGCTCGGATGTCAGCACGGGGAAGCCCGCAAAGATACACGCCGGTCAGGCCAGGCACAAGCCAAGTACCGGCTCTGCAAAGCCCGCTTCAACGCACGTTCTGTATCAGTAATTCCACGCTCTGGGCCGCACCGCCCTGACGCACGGGCACCGCAATAGCCTCCAGATCACCGGGCTGGATTTCCGGGCTGCCATGTCGGGAAATACGTGCCGTAATGGCGACTTCCGGCACGGCAGAAAGCTTCATGGTCGGCATGGGGCTCTGGCTGTCATCCAGCTCCACCGTAAACGGCAACTCAGCCGCACTGCGTCGGACCACTGCCAGCGGCATGGGCGGACCATTCAAGGCGCGCGCGAAGACATAAACCGTGTCCTCCGGCGCAAACTTGCCGAGCAATTTGCGATCCACCTGCACGCGCACACGTATGGGAGCCGTCCTGGCCGTGGCAAGCACCGGTGCATGCTTGTCTGCTTCCAGCTTTGCACGCGCCGACACCAGAGTCTGCGCAATCTCTTGCATCACGGCCGGCCCACCGCTGGCATTACGGGCCGTACGCTGGGCCTGCAACTTTTCCAAGGTGCTGACCGCCAGCACGTAATCACCAGAGCGATAGGCAGCAAGGCCCAGCAGGACCAGGGCGCCTTCATGCTCGGGATTTTTTGCCAGCACGGCCTCCAGCAATTGCCGACTCAGCGGATCCAGTTGCCCTTCATTGCCATACAAGCGCGTTTGCGCATAAGCCAGTTCATAACGAGGCTCATGCGGACTCTGGCGCCAGGCATGCTCGAAAGCGGTCAGAGCCGGCTCAGCCATTTCCAGTTGCACATAGCTCATGCCCAGTATGAACCAGCCTTCAGCATTTTCCGGCTCACCCTGAAGACGGTACTGCAAGACGCGAATGAAATCCGGCAAGGTGTGGGCACGACTTTCTGCTTCTGTCGGCACTTGCCCCATGAGCAGCCGATCAACTGCAGGCCCCATATCACTGCGCAACTTCCACCAGTCGGCCAGACCTTGCGGCGCCATCACACCCCAATAAAAAAGCAGGGACAGCAGCGGAACGAGCAACAATGTCAGCCAGGCCCCCAGACGACGCGAAGCGGCCGGTGCCGCCGTCTGCGCCGCGCCGGCATCCAGGCTTAGCAGATTGCGCTCAAGCTCGGTACGCAACTCGCTCAATGTAGCTGCGTCCAGACGTCCCTCCGCCTCGTCTTTTTCCAGCTCGGCCATGCGTTCGCGGAAAACACGACGGTTGAGATCAAGCAGGTTTTGCTCAACAGCAGCAGGTTGCCGCCACAAGGGCACCACCACCAGCACAGCCGTCACAAGAGCAAGCACAAAAGCCAGACACCAGAAAAGAATCATGGGAGCCATCAGGACCGGGAAGAGGGATTGGAATCATCAAGCAAAGCCGCCAGCTTCTGGCGCTCGGCTTCTGTCAACGGTGCAGCCTGCACAGGCTTGCGCCGCACACGCCAGACCAGCACGGTCGCTACCGATACAAACAACAACAAGGGACCGAACCAGAGCAAGGATGTACCCGGGCGCAGCGGCGGACGATAGGTAATGAAATCGCCGTAACGGTCTACCAGATAGGCCCTGATTTCATCATCAGTCTTGCCCTGCTGCATCAGCTCCCAGGCACGTCGCTTGAGGTCTTTGGCTACCTCGGCATCGGAACCGGAGAGATTCTGGTTCTGGCATTTGGGGCAACGCAGCTCGTCTATCAAATGACGGAAGCGCTGTTCCTGCTCGGGCGATTCAAAGGGAAAAACATCAATGGCGGCCTGCGCCGAAAAACCCAGGAATAAAAACAGCAGGAGAAGCTTCTTCACAGACTGCTCCCCGTCACCGTGTCATCGGCCGGCAGGGGCCGGCCGGCCAGCAGTGCCTCATAGCGTGGACGCAACACGTTTTCCCATTTGTCCGCATCCAGCACACCGATAAAGCGGTAACGGATATGGCCATCCTTGTCGACGAGATAGGTTTCCGGCGCGCCATACACACCAAGATCCAGACCGAGATCACCCTTCTCGTCAAACACCGAAAAGCGGAAGGGATTGCCATGCAGCTCCAGATACTTCTGCGCCGCCTCGCGATAATCCTTGTAGTTGATGCCGATGATGGGCACGCCCTGCTCCGCCATGTGCTTGAGCACCGGATGCTCCACCTGACAGGAAATGCACCACGTCGCCCAGATATTCAGAAATAGCACCTGCCCTTTCACATCAGCCGCGGTGAGAATTCTTTCCGGCGCCTCCAGCGCTGTGAGCTGGAAATCCGGCAGGGGCTTGCCGATGCGGGCCGAAGGCAGCTCGGTAGGATCCGTGCCCAGACGACTGCCCAGCAGCAAGGCCAGTCCGATAAAAAACAGCAAGGGCAGCGCATAAAACGCAATGCGTAAGGGCTTGTTCATCAGGCCGCTTCTCCGGTCGCAGGCTGGGAGGCAGGGGCTGTCTTGCGTACGCGGTAGCGCCGATCCGTCGCCGCCAGCGCAGCGCCTGCTGCCATGAAAATCGAACCCAGCCAGAGCCAGCGCACAAAAGGCTTGTGATAGACGCGCACCGCCCAGGACTGGCCATCTTCCAGCGGCTCACCCAGCGCAACATACAAATCACGGAACAGGCCCGGATCAATGGCGGCCTCGGTCATGGTATTGCGCTGCACATTGTAGATACGCTTTTCCGGATAAAGATGGCGCAGGCTCTGGCCGTTTTTCAGCACTTCGATATCGCCGCGACGTGCTACATAGTTGGGGCCCTTGCGTTCACCCACACCGTGAAACACAAAGGTATAGGGCGCTTCCGTCACGCTATCACCCGGCGCCATGCGCAGGTCACGTTCAACGCTGTGCGTAGACACCAGGGTCACACCCAGCACCGTGACCAGCAAACCGACATGGGCAATCTGCATGCCGACATAGCTGCGCGAAAGACGACGCAGGCCAGCCCAGAAACCGGCTTTTGCCGTGCGTACTTTCAGCAGCACATCACGAGCTATGGAAATCGTGACCGCAAAAACCAGCGAGCAGGCGATGGCAACACGGATATCGTTTTCGCCAAACCAGAGCAAGGGCAAAACCACTCCCAGCAAGAGACCCGCCAGCAAAATGAAGATATAAGGCTTGAGCAGCCTGCCTGCATCATGACGCTTCCAGTTGGATTGCGGGCCCACGCCAAGAAAAAGCAGCAGCACCAGCGTGAGTGGCACGAAAAGCAGATTGAAATACGGCGGGCCGACAGAAATCTTGCCCATATCCAGGGCATCGGCCACCAAGGGAAATAGTGTGCCCAGCAAGACGACCGTTGTCGCCGTCAGCAAAAGCAGATTATTGGCCAGCAGGAACATTTCGCGCGAAACCAGCTCGTAACGCGACTCGCTATTGAGTGCACCGGCGCGCACCGCAAACAGGGTCAGCGATCCACCAATCACGACGGCGAGAATGCCCAGCACAAAAAGACCGCGCGAGGGATCAGAGGCAAAAGCATGCACGGAAGTCAGCACCCCGGAACGCACGAGGAAGGTGCCAAGCAAGCTGAGTGCAAAGGCGATAATCGCCAGCAATACGGTCCAGGCCTTGAATACGCCCCGTTTTTCCGTCACCGCCAGCGAATGCAGCAAGGCCGTACCTGCGAGCCAGGGCATGAAGGACGCATTTTCTACCGGATCCCAGAACCACCAACCGCCCCAGCCCAACTCGTAATAAGCCCACCAGGAGCCGAGTGCGATGCCGAGAGTAAGAAAGGACCAGGCGGCCAAGGCCCAGGGACGCGACCAACGCGACCAGGCCGAATCCAGACGTCCGCCCATGAGCCCGGCCAGGGCAAAGGCAAAAGGCACGGCAAAGCCGACATAACCCATATAAAGCATGGGGGGATGAATGATGAGACCGGGATCCTGCAGCAGCGGATTCAGGTCGTTGCCGTCCGGGGGAAAATCCGGCAGCAAGCGTGCAAAGGGATTGGATGTCAGAAGGATGAAGAGCAAAAACGCGATGCTGACCGTACCGAGAATGGCAATGACGCGCGCCGTCATGTCGCGCGGCAAACTGCGACTGAAGCGCGCAACAGCCGCCGTCCAGGCCGCCAGCACCAGCGCCCAGAGCAGCAGCGAACCCTCATGCCCGCCCCATACCGCCGACATCTTGTACCAGACCGGCAGCATGGTATTGCTCTGTCGCGCCGCATAATCCAGCGTGAAATCATTTTGCAGAAAGCCGACCGTGAGGGCCGCAAAAGAAAAGAGCAGCAACAGGCAATGCACATAGGCGGCATTGCGCGCCACCGCCTGGGCTGAAGGCTGGCGGAGCCAGACACCATAGAGAGGAAGCAGTACCTGGGCCACGGCCACAAACAGTGCCAATACCAGAGCGAAATGACCAAGCTCAACGAGCATTCAAAAGCTCCCGCCAAGGGTGTAATCGGTTTTCATGGGGCGGCAATTGCCGGAAACGGCGCCATCATACGCGGGGGTCCTGCCTTGTCCAGCCGCCCGCTGTAACCACAAAGTGACAAGCACAGGCAGCCGTCCCTGCTTCGACCTCGCAGTCAGCAACCTAAACATTTGGAAACATGTTGCATCTGGCTGCCCCCAGACCGTCAGGATTGCCCTGTTACAATGCCGGCGCCGCTGCCCAGCCAGCGTGTGGCTGACCCGGATGCTGCTGGCCCGAGAAACTGCAGGTCCGGATTTTTTTTCAGCCCAACCGGTTATTCAAGGACTGTAGACCCCATGCGCAAGAACTCCTTCAGCCGCGACGATCTCCTGGCCTGCGGCCATGGTGAAATGTTCGGCCCGGGCAACGCCCGCCTGCCGCTTCCCAATATGCTGATGATGGATCGCGTGATTAACATCACCGATGAAGGCGGCGAGTTCGGCAAGGGCGAAATCATCGCAGAGTTCGATATCCGCCCTGATCTCTGGTTTTTCGGCTGTCATTTTGAAGGCGACCCGGTCATGCCCGGCTGCCTGGGCGTGGATGCCATGTGGCAATTGCTGGGCTTCTGGCTGGCATGGCGTGGTAATCCCGGGCGCGGCCGCGCGCTCGGCTCCGGCGAAATCAAATTCTTCGGACAGGTGCTGCCCACTCATAAAAAAGTCACATATCACCTGCAAATTAAGCGTGTTGTCGAACGCAAGCTGGTGGTCGGCATTGCCGACGCCAAGATGTATGTGGATGGCCGCGAGATTTACTCCGCACAGGATTTGCGCTGCGGCCTCTTCACCAGCACTGACGACTTCTGACAGGGCTTAACCCGAAAATACAAGGCCTGCCTACAAGGCAGGCCCATAACATCAGCCGCCAGCCACTCGCCGGCAGCAGCAGAGCGGCAGCAAAGAGAGGAAGAAGCATGCGACGCGTCGTGATCACGGGCCTTGGCATCGTATCCAGCCTGGGCAATGACAAGGCTACTGTCAGCGAAAGCCTGCGCCTGATGCGCTCCGGCATACGCAGCAATCCCGTGTATGCCGAAATGGGCTTCCGCAGCCAGGTCAGCGGCACCCCTGATATTGACCTCGATGCCTTTATTGATCGCAAAGACAAACGCTTTGAAGGCGGCGCGGCCTCCTATGCCCATATCTCCTTGCAGCAGGCGATTGCCGATGCCGCACTGCCGCCGGAAGTGGTATCCCATCCCCGTACCGGCCTGATTGCCGGATCCGGCGGTGCTTCGACGGCCAATGTGGTCGAATCGGCCGACATTGCCCGCAGCAAAGGCGTGAAGCGCATCGGCCCGTATATGGTGCCGCGCACCATGGGCAGCACGGTCTCTGCCTGTCTTTGCACGGCCTTTCAAATCAAGGGCGTGAATTACTCGATCTCGTCCGCCTGCTCGACCAGCGCACATTGCATAGGCAATGCGGCAGAGCAGATCCAGCTCGGCAAGCAGGACGTGATGTTTGCGGGCGGCGGCGAAGAAGAACACTGGACCCTGTCCTGCCTCTTCGACGCCATGGGCGCCATGTCCAGCAAATACAATGACAAGCCGGAAACGGCATCACGCGCCTATGACGCCAATCGTGACGGCTTCGTGATTGCCGGCGGCGGCGGCATGCTGGTGCTGGAAGAGTATGAGCACGCCAAAAAGCGCGGTGCGAAAATCTATGCCGAAATCGTGGGCTATGGTGCCACATCCGACGGCTACGACATGGTGGCTCCGAGTGGTGAAGGTGCAGCACGCTCCATGCGTCTCGCGCTGGAAACCGTGGACACCCCCATTGACTACATCAATGCCCATGGCACATCCACACCGGTAGGTGACGTAGCCGAGCTCAAGGCCGTGCGTGAAGTATTTGGCGACAAGGCCCCAAAGATCAGCTCCACCAAATCCATCTCCGGCCACTCGCTGGGTGCAGCCGGTGTGCAGGAGGCGATTTACTGCCTGCTCATGCTGGAAGGTGACTTCATTGCCGGCTCTGCCAATATCGAAACGCTGGATCCGCAGGCAGAAGGTCTGCCCATCGTGCGCGAATCCATCCCGAATGCAGGCGTAAAAACCATCATGTCCAACAGCTTCGGCTTTGGAGGCACCAATGCCACGCTGGTCATGCGGAAGCTGTGACAAGCCTCTGCCCTCCTGAATAAAAAAGGCCGCGATCATCGCGGCCTTTTTTATTCAGGAGGGCAGCTCGGGCAAAAGCCGGAACTCGAGCCCGGGCGGCAAACTGTCTGCACGCAGCATCGTTCCTGCCACCGCCAGCAACTCATCACCGGCAAACAGGAGCGGCAAGCGATCACGCTGCCAGGGCGGCACACCGGCCTCCTGCAGCAGGATCTTGAGCTCACGCTCATGGCCGCGACAATGCAGCCGTTCGCCACCGCGCCGATAGCGCAACTGCAGCAAGGGCAACTTCTGCTCAAGGCCTGCCGGAATGACCATCTGCAAACACCGACCATCAGGCAAAGGCATGAACTCATCACCCTGCCACTCAGACTGCCAGCGGTCCGGCAAGGGCTGCAAAGGCGACATCACATAAAGATGTTCGCGATAGCGGCGCAGTTCACCCTCATGCCAGGCCAGAACAGGTGAGGCATCCTCACGTGCAGCCACTACTTCCGTGAGCACTTTTTGCAGCAAAGCTTCATCAAGCGCCTGAAAGCCCTGTTGCTGCAGCCAGTAACGCAAGAGCAAACGCTGCCTCGCCAGGGCCGTAGCGCCCTGATGAAGGAGCAGCGAAGGAATACTCAGCCGCCCCTGCGCATCGATGGCCTGCTCCGCCATGGCAGACGCCATTTCCTGCAGCAGAGACTCAGCCTCCTGCATGCGCCGGGCGGTTGCCGAGAGTGTTGCACTGACAGCGGGCCAGCGGGTCTTCAGCAATGGAAAAATACTGTGCCGGAGGAAATTCCGTGCAAGCTCCTGATCAGAATTGGACTCATCCTCAATCCAGCGCAACTGCTGTGCAGACGCATACTCCTCTAGCGCGTTCCTTGCTACATCCAGCAAGGGTCGCCATTGCGGCACACTGCCTGCCGGGAAGGCAAAGCGGCTGACGCCCTGCATGGCCCCCAGGCCGGCAACACCACTGCCCCGCAACAGACGGAAGAGCAGTGTCTCCGCCTGATCTTCCCTGTGCTGGGCCAGCAACAAGACATCTCCCTTGCGCAGCACCCGCGCAAAAGCCTGATGTCTGGCAGCGCGTGCTGCCGCCTCCAGCGAGGCCTGCGGCGCCACATCCACATGCTGCACAGAAACGTCCACGCCCCATTGCAGCCCCGTCTCGCGGGCATGCAAGGCCCAGGCATCCGCATTCGGGCTGAGTCCGTGATGCACATGCACGGCCAGCAGCGGCAGGGAAAAGCCGGCAGCCTGCCGGACCAGAAGATGCAGCAAGACCGTGGAATCCAGTCCGCCGGAAAAGCCGCAGACAAGGCGTTGCACGCCGGACTCTGTGGCCAGCTGCTGCTGCAGGAATGCCTTGAGCACTTGTTCAGGCATGAGGTCTCGACAACTCCGGAATCAAAAACGGAAACACCAAGAAAAACGCCGGCAACTGCCGGCGCTTTTACTGCCCATCAACTCACTCGATGCCGTAACTCATCAGGCGTTCATAGCGGCGCTTGAGCAGGACCGGCTCGTCCATGGCACGCAGCTTCTTGAGCTGGCGTATCAGCGCCTTGCGCAGATTGTCGGCCATGGCTTCACCATCACGATGCGCACCACCCAAAGGTTCTTTCACCAGTTCATCCACAAAGCCCAAACTCTTGAGACGCTCGGCCGTGAGTCCCATGGCATCCGCTGCATCCGCGGCCTTGGCCGAAGTTTTCCAGAGAATGGAGGCACAACCTTCGGGAGAAATCACGGAATACGTGCTGTATTGCAGCATGAGCAGCGCATCACAGACGCCAATCGCCAAGGCCCCACCGGAGCCTCCTTCACCAATGACCGTGGAAATGATGGGAGTTTTCAAACGCGACATCACAGCCAGATTGCGCGCAATCGCTTCGGACTGGCCTCGCTCCTCCGCATCAATACCCGGGTAGGCACCTGGTGTATCAATAAACGTCAGAATGGGAAGCTTGAAACGCTCCGCCGTTTCCATGAGGCGCAGCGCTTTGCGATAGCCTTCAGGCTTGGGCATGCCGAAATTGCGCTTTACCTTTTCCTTCACATCACGGCCTTTCTGGTGACCTATCACCATCACCGGCTCACCCAGCAAACGCGCCGTACCGCCAACAATCGCCGCATCATCACCAAAGGTCCGGTCGCCGTGCAGCTCGTCAAAGTCCGTAAAGATGTTCTCGACGTAATCCAGCATGTAGGGGCGTTTGGGATGGCGCGACACCTGCGACACCTGCCAGGCCGAAAGATTGGCAAAAATCTCTTCGGTCAGCTTGAGGCTCTTGTCCTGCAGGCGAGCGATTTCTTCTTCAATATTAAGACCGGTGCCCGAGCCCACCAGCCTCAGGCCTTCAATCTTGGCCTCGAGCTCAGCTATGGGTTGTTCAAAATCCAGATAATTGGGATTCATGGTTTCCATCCGATGCAGTCCCGGGGAGCACACTCATGCAGCACTCGCCGGGTGGGCCATCTTACACGGGAGAACTCACCGGCCAGCGTGAACCGGCTCCCGCAAATGGGGCCAAGTTTACCTGTCCGGGCAGTCATCTGAGAACCGGCTGTCCGACCGGATTGGCAAGCAGTTGTTGCAGGCACCGGCAGAGGTCAACTAGTACAAAACCTCGACCGATCCGGCCCCGTATTGCTGGCGCAGACGCTTCAAGAGTTCATCTGTCGCCTGCACGCGCCAGCCCTCGCCCAAGCGCAAGAGCGCCTCGGCGTCGGCGCTGCGATAGCGCAAACGCACCGGGCAACCATTGCCCTGCGCTGAACGATGCGCACCCAGCAATTGCTGCAACTCCTGCGCGAAGCGCGGGCCCAGACGAGCACCCTCCACGCGCAATTCAAGCCCGCGTGAGCGCGCAGCACGCGCCTCCGCCAGACTCATGACTTTGCGTACCGACATCTTGAGCCCGCCATTAAAATCATCGTGGCTGACTTCGCCCTCCACCACGACCACCGTATCCTTGGTGAGCAGATGTTTGAAAACTTCGTAATTCTCGCCAAAAAGACCGGCCTCGATACGTCCAGTTCTGTCATCAAGCAAAACAAAAGCGCGCGAGCCGCGTGCTCCTTTCATGATGCGGGTAGACAACACAAGGCCGGCCACGGTCGTCGTCACACCACGCCGCGTGGGCTGCAAATCAGCAAGACGCTGCTCAACAAAACGGGCAAGTTCGCTTTCATACTGGTCTATGGGATGGCCCGTGAGATACAGCCCCAGCGTTTCCTTTTCCGCCATCAAGCGTTCGTCATCAGTCCACGGCAAGGCTTCAGCAAACTCGCCACGCGGCGCCTCGTCCACCACATCACCGAAAAGATCGACGATGCCGGCATCGGCATTGCGCGCCTGCTGCTCTGCGGCAGCAACCGCCTCGTCCAGCGAAGCCATGATGACGGCACGGTGTGGCCCCAAGGCATCCAGTGCACCGGCACGCACCAAGGCCTCCAGCGTGCGCTTGTTGCATTTACGCAGATCGATACGGCGACAGAACTCGAAAAGGTCCTTGAAGTCACCATCGGCCACACGTGATTGCACGATACTGTCGACAGGGCCCTCACCCACGCCCTTGATGGCGCCCAGGCCGTAAACAATATTGCCGTTGTCGCGCGTGACGAACTTGTACTGGCCGTGATTCACATCCGGCAACTCGATCTTGAGCTTCATCTCGCGACACTCTTCGATGAAGGTCACGATCTTGTCAGTGTTATGCATTTCAGACGACAACACGGCCGCCATGAATTCCGCCGGATAATGAACTTTCAGCCATGCCGTCTGGTAAGAAACCAGCGCATACGCGGCGGAGTGCGACTTGTTGAAGCCGTAACCCGCGAATTTTTCCATGAGATCGAAGATATGACCGGCGAGATTCTTGTCTATCTTCTGCTCTTCAGCGCCCGCCATGAACTTGACGCGTTCCTTGGCCATTTCCTCAGGCTTTTTCTTGCCCATGGCGCGCCGCAGCATGTCGGCACCGCCCAGCGAATAGCCAGCCATGACCTGGGCAATCTGCATCACCTGTTCCTGATAGACGATGACGCCGTAGGTGGGCTTGAGCACCGGCTCCAGGCATTCGTGCTGATAGTTCGCATCGGGATAAGCAACTTCGGCGCGACCATGCTTGCGATTGCAGAAGTCGTCCACCATGCCGGATTCCAGCGGGCCCGGACGGAACAAGGCCACCAAGGCAATGAGGTCTTCAAAATTGGACGGCAGAAGCTTTTTCAGCAGCTTCTTCATGCCCGGTGATTCCAGCTGGAAAACCGCCGTCGTCTGACCTTCCTGCAAGAGCTTGTAGCTGGCCTTGTCATTCAACGGTAGCGCCATGATGTCCAGCGCCGCTTCACCGCGCTGTGCACGTTTGGCATTGATGTCTTTCAAAGCCCAGTCAATGATGGTCAGGGTACGCAGGCCAAGGAAGTCGAACTTCACAAGACCGACCTGCTCCACATCATCCTTGTCATACTGGCTGACCCAGCGCCCTTCCTCATCACAGAAGATGGCCGTGAAATCCGTAAGCTTGCCCGGCGCAATCAGCACACCACCGGCATGTTTGCCGACACCGCGCGTGATGCCTTCCAGACGCAATGCCATTTCCCATATTTCGAGAGCGCTCTCGTGGTCCTGTGCTTGCGGATTACTGAGCAGGTCATCAAGTTGAGGCTCTTCTTTGCGCGCTTCTTCCAGTGAAATGCCGGGCGTGAAGGGAATCAGCTTGGAAATGCGATCCGCCAGTCCATAAGACTTGCCCTGCACTCGCGCCACATCGCGCACCACAGCCTTGGCCGCCATGGTGCCAAAAGTGATGATCTGCGAGACAGCCTGACGGCCGTAATTATTGGCAACGTAATCAATGACACGGTCACGTCCATCCATGCAGAAATCGATATCGAAGTCGGGCATGGACACACGTTCAGGATTGAGGAAGCGCTCGAACAGCAAATCGTAGGGCAAGGGATCAAGATCGGTGATTTCCAGCGCATACGCCACCAGCGAACCGGCACCGGAACCGCGGCCCGGCCCTACCGGGACGCCGTTCTGCTTGGCCCAGCGGATGAAGTCCATCACGATCAGGAAATAGCCGGGAAATCCCATCTGGTTGATGATGGCCAGCTCGAATTCCAGTCGATCCGTATAAATCTTGCGCCGCTCGGCATAGTCCGGTGCGCTACGATCCAGAATCTTTTGCAGCCGCGCCTCCAGACGCTCGCGCGAGTGCTGGACGAAATACTCATTGATGGTCATGCCGGCAGGAACGGGATAATCCGGCAGAAAGTTCTTGCCCAGCGTCAAATCGAGCGTACAGCGCTTGGCGATTTGCAGAGTATTTTCCAGCGCTTCTGGAATATCCGAAAACAGCTCGAGCATCTGTTCCGGAGTTTTCAGGTATTGCTCCGGTGAATAGTCACGTGGTCGCTTGGGATCATCCAACACATAACTTTGCGCGATGCTGACACGCACCTCATGCGCTTCAAAATCGTCAGGCGCCAGGAAGCGCACATCATTGGTCGCCACAACCGGACACTGCAGCTCGCCGGCCAAGGCAACCGCCGCGTGCAGAAACTCTTCATCGCCATCACGTCCGGTACGGGTAAGTTCCAGATAAACCCGCTGCGGAAAATTTCGCATCCAGCGCGCCAATGAGGGTCTGGCCTGCAGGGCATCAGCCCCCAAAAGCGCCGCTGCAACATCACTTCGCTTGCCAAGCAGAATGATGAGGCCGGCTCCCGCTTCCTCCAGCCACTCGCGTTCGATCAGCACCTCACCCAGGCTCTGGCCATCCACATAAGCACGGGAAATCACGGCAATGAGATTGCGGTAGCCCTCTTCATTCATGACCAGCGCCGTGATTTCGTAGCGCTCTTCGCCATTGCGCAACCAGAGGTCTGCGCCAAAAACCGGCTTTATGCCTTTGCCCTGTGCTGCTTTGTAGAACTTTACAAGCGCATAAAGATTCATGAGGTCAGACAATGCCACAGCGGGCATGCCGGCCTGAAGGGTAGCTGTCACCAGTTCGCCGACACGAACCACACTGTCTTTAAGCGAAAATTCGCTGCGCACATGCAGATGAACAAAAGTCGTCATGAGGAAATACCCGCCAAGCGTGCAGCAATCGCATCACGCACCGGCGCAAAAGAGCGGCGATGCTCGGGAATGGGGCCATGGTTCTGCAACGCCGTAAAATGCTCGGTCGTGGGATAGCCCTTATGCCGTGCAAAACCGTATTGCGGATAACATGCATGCAAGGCCTCCATCTCGGCATCGCGCTGCACCTTTGCCAGAATACTGGCTGCACTGATAGCGGCTACACGCGCATCGCCTTTCACCACGGCGGTGGCAGCGCAGATGAATTTTGGCGCGCGGTTGCCATCCACCAGCACATGCTGGGGATCAATATGCAGGCCCGCTACGGCGCGTTGCATGGCCAGCATGGTGGCACGCAGGATGTTGAGCTCATCAATTTCATGAGGCTCACAACGCCCCAGCGCAAAACTTAGTGCTTTTGCACGAATTTCTTCCGCAAGCTGCAAACGTCTTTTTTCTGTCAGCACCTTGGAGTCGGCAAGGCCCGCAATCGGCCGGGCCGGATCCAGGATGACTGCGGCCGTCACCACGGCACCCACCAGCGGACCGCGTCCGACTTCATCCACACCGGCGACCAGCAAGCCCGTCAGATCGGGCAGTTCGGGAAACAGGCTTGCTTCCATTTTTTTACGAGCCATCACGCCTTGTCTCCAGCCCCATCCACCATGCCCAGAGAGCCTGAACCGGCATTTTTCGCCAGCAAGCGCTGCACGGCATCAGCCGACTTTGCATCCGCATTCTGACGCAACTGCTCATGCAAACTTGAAAACCGCCGCAAGCGGCTTTCACGATAAGTCTCATCTGCCAACCAGCGTGTGGTCTCAGCGGCGATTGCCGCCGGGGTGGCCGCCCCCTGCAGCAACTCCGGCACCAGCCTTTCATTGGCCAACAAATTGGGCAAGCCGACCCAGGCCGTTCTCACCATGAAGCGCACGATCAACCAGGTGAGCCAATGCAGCTTGTAGGCGACCACCATGGGCTTTTTCAGGAGCATGGCCTCGAGTGTGGCTGTTCCTGATGCAAGCACCACCACATCAGCCGCGCTCATCACCAGGCGACCAACGCCAGGCCCTAATGTGTCGTCAAAAATATGCGCATCCAGTCCTGCCTGGGCAAGAAAGCTTTCAATATCGGCGCGACGAGCCGCATTAATGGCGGGAATGATGAAACGTGCTTGCGGACGCTGCCGGCGAATCAATTCAGCGGCAGCAAAAAGCGTGGGCGCAATGCGACTGACTTCACCGCCGCGGCTACCGGGCAAGAGCGCCACATACTCTGCGTGCTCATCAAGACCCAGCTCACGGCGTGCACCATATGTGTCATTCACAAGTGGCAAACTGTCGGCCAAAGGATGACCAACAAAGACAGCATCTACCGCATGATCATCATAGAATTTCTTTTCAAAAGGCAGCAGACAAAGCACGGTATCAACCACCGCACGAATGCCCTCGACACGACCCTGCCGCCATGCCCATACCGATGGACTGACATACTGCACGGTGCGTATGCCATGCTGCTTCAGCACCGCATCAAGACGCAGATTGAAATCCGGCGCATCAATGCCGATGAAAAGATCGATTTTCTTTTCAACAAAGGCGGACACGAGCTGATCGCGAATGCCAAACAACTCCCGCAGACGCCCCAGCACCTCCACCAGCCCCATGACGGAAAGACGCTCCATGGGAAAAAGGGAAACGCCACCCGCTGCCTGCATTTGCGGCCCGCAGATACCGAAAAACTCAGCATGGGGATAACGGGAGCGTAGCTCCCGGATCAGGCCTGCGCCCAAGGTATCGCCGGATATTTCACCGGCGACAATACCGATACGCAGAGGGATGGTCATGAGGAATCAGCGCACGATGCCGCGCGAGGAGTCCTTGAGGGAGTCAATGAAAAGCTGCACTTCCGGACACTCGGCCACCAGCTTTTCTGCCTCGCCAATCGCCACTTCCAGCGTCAGACCATCGCGATAGACGATGCGGTAAGCGCGCTTGAGGGTACTGATGGTTTCTGCTGACCAGCCGCGGCGTCGCATGCCTTCGAAATTCATGCCGAAGGCCTTGCTGGGATTGCCGCCCACCATCACGTAGGCAGGAATGTCTTTCACCACGAGGCTGCAACCAGCTGTCATGGCATGCGAGCCGATATGACAGAACTGGTGCACGCCGGTCATACCACCCAGAATGACGTGGCTGCCGATATGCACATGGCCAGAAACCCCGGAGCCGGTGGCCACAATATTGTCATCGCCCATGATCACATCGTGGGCAATATGCACCGACGTCATCAACAGGTTGCGACTGCCTATCCTGGTCAGACCGACATCCTGCACTGTACCGCGGTGTATGCTGCAGTATTCACGAATGACGTTGTCATCTCCGATTTCCACGCGAGTGGGCTCGTCTTTGTATTTCTTGTCCTGATTGGCCTCACCGACGGAGGCAAACTGGAAGATGCGATTGCGTTCGCCGATGGTGGTATGACCGTTGATAACCACATGCGAGGCAATGACAGTCCCTGCCCCGACTTTCACATCAGGACCAATGATGCTGAAGGCGCCGACTTCAACATCGGCAGCAAGATCAGCTGCGGGATCAATAATGGCGGTGGGATGAATCACGCTAACCCCCTGAAACCCCGAAAGGCGTAATCCCGAAAAAGAAGAAATCAGACTTTCTGCTCGGCAACCATGATGTCGGCGCTGGCAGCCAGCTCACCGTCCACGCTGGCGCGGCAGCTGAACTTGTAGATATTGCGCTTGGAGGCACCTGCTTCAGCCTCGATCACGAGCTTGTCACCGGGCACCACCTGACGCTTGAAGCGTACATTATCAGCGCCACAAAAAAGATAGATGTAACCATCAGCCGGTCGCTTGCCGGTGGTGTAGAAGCCGAGGATGCCTGCAATCTGGGCCATGGCCTCGACCATCAGCACACCCGGCATGATGGGCTTGTCCGGGAAGTGGCCATTGAAGAAGCCTTCATTGGCACTGACATTCTTGTAGCCGACAATCAGCTTGCCCGGCTCGATCTGGGTAACGCGGTCCACCAGCAGGAAGGGATAGCGGTGCGGCAGGAACTGGCGGATTTCCAGGATATCCATCATGTATTGCTGTCCTCGGTATAAATGACGCTAGTCGTGACTGATGGTTCAAATAGGTGATGTGCTGCCATTGTAAGGGCTCGGCACGCTAGATGCAGTCTTGATTTTGCTCGAAAAACCAGAATCAGTCCGCAGAGCCGGACTGCCTCAAGGCCTCCAGCTCAGCCTCGATCAGGCGCAGTCGCCGCGCCATTTCATCCAGTTGCCGGAAGCGGACTGCTGACTTCTTCCAGCCCTCCGAGGATTGGAAGCCGGTGCCAGAGGAATAACTACCCGGCTCAGTAATGGACTTGGTGACCATCGTCATACCGGTGAGTTGCACATGGTCGGCAATCTCGATATGCCCCACCACTCCCACTCCACCAGCCAGCACGCAATGCGTACCTATGCGCGTGCTGCCGGAAATGCCGCAGCACGCGGCAATCGCCGTATGGGCACCGATGACCACGTTATGGGCCACCTGCACCAGATTGTCGATGATCACGCCTTCGTGAATTTCGGTATCGCCCAACGCGCCACGATCCACCGTGGTATTGGCTCCGATATCGACATCATCATGAATGACCACTCGCCCGATCTGGGCAATCTTGCGCCAGCGGCCCTTGTCATTGGCAAAGCCGAAACCATCGCCGCCAATCACGGCGCCGGAGTGGATATTGACCCGATTGCCCACGATGCAGTCGTGATAAATAACGGCGTTGGCCCTGATTCGGCAGTCGTTACCAATCCGGGCGCGCGCCTGGATCACGGCTCCCGCCTCCACCACAGTGCCCGCACCAATCTCCACATCGTCACCGATAACGGCACGCGGGCCGATGGCAGCAGAAGCATCGATACAGGCCCTGTCACCCACCACAGCCGTCGCGTGAATGCCGGCGGCCGGTCTGGGTGTGCGATCAAAAAATGCAGCCAGTTGCGCATAGGCAAGATAAGGATTGGCCAGCAGCAGGGCATTTCCGCTGTAGTCTTCGGCATCTTGCGCACGCAACAGCACAGCACCCGCACGGGTCGAAGCCAAGTCCGGGCGATAGCGTGGATTGGCGAGAAAACTGACCTGATCAGGTCCGGCACCCGCAAGGGTATTCAAGCCGGTGACAATATGGCCAGCATCACCGCGCAGCTCGGCCCCCACACGTGCGGCAATTTCCGCCAGGCTCCAGGACGCTTTCTCGCTCACGAACAGAACCTTATTTGCCGGCAGCCGTAGCGTTCAGCTTTTCCGTGATCTTCTTGGTCAGATCCACAGAAGGATCAGCAAAAATCACGTTCTTCTTTTCAATGATGATGTCGTACTTGGCGGTCTTCTGGATTTCTTCGATGGCCGCTTCCATCTTGGGGATCATGCGCTGCAGCAGATCATTCTGGACTTCCTGTGTGCGCTTCTGCACGGTCTGCGCCAGATTGTTGTACTCCTGGAACTTGCCTTCGGCCTGCTTCTGCATGGCCTGCTTGTCCTTGTCCGTCATGATGGCGCCATCTTTCTGGGCCTTTGCTTCCAGCGCCTCGATTTCCGTCTTGAGCTGGGCCATGCGGTCGCGTTGCACCTTCATGTCGCCCTGCAACTTTTCCACCGCCTTCTTGGCCGCATCACTGGCCATGAGGGCTGCCTGACTGTCAGCCACGGCGATCTTGAGTTCGGCTGCCAGCGCAGGAGCCGCTGCCATACCGGCAACAAGGCCGGCAATCATCATAAGGTGACGCATGAATCTATCCTCGGTTTGGGGCCATCCGGCCGTTTATTGATAATTCCCTTGTACTGCACTGCAACGATTTTCTGTCGCGATCAGAAACCCTGGCCTATCGAAAACTGGAAGACCTGGGTTTCGTCAGCGGCCTGCTCATTGAGCGGCCGCGCCAGACTGAACGCCAGCGGACCAATTGCCGTGAGCCACGACAGGCTGACGCCCGCCGTAGCACGCAGCTCGCCCAGATCCAGATTGTAGCCGGGCAAGGTGGTCGAGTAGACATTACCGACATCAATGAAGAACTGGGTACGTATCTGTCTGTTGTCTGCTGCAAAGGGGGTAGGAAAGATGAGATCAAAACCACCCTCCACCAAGACATTGCCACCCACCACCTCAGGATCACCATCAACACAGGGATTGCTGGTGCTGATCACGCAGCTTCCGCCCTGCGACGGCGGAACAAAGGCGACTGAAGGGCTGCGCGGTCCCATGCGGTTATCTTTGTAACCACGTACAGAGCCAAAGCCACCGGCAAAATAATTCTTGTAGAAAGGCAAGCTATCGAAGTCACCGTAGCCACCGCCAAGACCAAGATTGGTATGAACACGCCCCACCCAACGGCCCGCAACCGGCATATAAATCTGGCCCGCATAATTGAGCCTGTAATACGTCAGATCACTGCCTGGCAACGACAGATCAAGACTGATGCTTTGAGAGGCCCCGCGGTCGGCAAACATGCCCCGGTTCAACGTATTCCGACTCCAGGAAACACCGCCTGTGTAGCTCATATAGCTATTGCCATTCGTGTTCACAAAATCTGTGACATAAACGGAGGTCAAACCACCGGAGCCCAAAATGACTTCCGTATTATCCAGGCCCAATGAAAAATTCACCGACTCATTTTCATCTATGGGGTAACCGAAGCTGATGTTGGCGCCTTTGGCACTAGTGGTATAGGTGCTGACGTTTCGTTGATCCAGTTTGGTTTTCCGGTAATAGAGGTTATAGCCGCGACTGACGCCGTCCAGCGTGAAATACGGATCGACAAATGACAAGCTGTAACTGTCATAGGTCTCCGATCGCGACAGCCCCAAGGAAAAACGGTTGCCGGTTCCCAGAAAATTGCTCTGGCTGACATTCGCACTGAAGATAAGACCCGCGCCCTGTGAGTAGCCGATACTGGCACCTATGGAGCCTGAAGGCTGCTCTTTCACGGTGACATTCACATCAACCTGGTCCGGTGAGCCCGAGACACGCGGCGTATCCACGGTCACCTCCTCAAAGAAGCCAAGACGTTGGAGACGCAGCTTGGAAAGATCAATTTTTTCGCTGGAGGCGAGCGCGCCTTCGTACTGGCGCATTTCACGACGCATGACATTGTCGTCGGTCTTGGCATTTCCTTTGAAGTTGACGCGGCGCACATAGGCCTGCTTGCCGGGATTCACAAAGAAAGTTACATCAGCCACCCTGGTCTCATTGTGAATATCCGGAACACCATTCACTTCAGCGAAAATATAACCGTCATTACCCAGGCGGCGCGTCATGAGCTTATTGGTATTGGTAATGCCAGCCTGTGAGAAAACATCATCCTTGCGGATAAGAATCAGACGCTTGAGGATGTCTTCCTGCACTGGCAGATCACCAGCAATCTTGACTTCGCCCACCTTGAACTGCTCACCCTCGCTGATGTTCACATCGACATAAACCCCCTTCTTGTTCGGCGTCAGACGAACCTGTGTGGAGTTGATGGCGAAATTCACATAACCGCGATCCATATACCAGGAGCGCAGGCGCTCAAGGTCCCCTGAGAGTTTTTCACGGGAATACTTGTCGTCATTCTTGTAGAACGAGGTGAAATGCGACTTTTTGAGTTCGAAAACTTTGCGCAGGACTTCGTCGTCATACACTTTGTTGCCTACAAAGTTGATGCCCTGGATTTTCGAGGCGTCGCCTTCCTTGATCTTGATATCAAGGGCAACACGATTGCGCGGCTTGGGTTTGGCCTCCACATCGATGCTGGCCGCGTAGCGGCCCTGAGAGATGTACTGGCGCTCAAGCTCACCCTTTACGTGATCGAGAGTGGCACGTTGGAAAACCTCGCCCTCGGCCAAACCAGCGGACTTCAGACCTTTGAGCAGATTATCTTTTTCAATCGACTTGTTGCCGGTGATATCAATGCTGACGATGGTGGGGCGCTCAGTGAGCTGCAGCACCAGCACGTCGCCATCACGACCTATCTGTATGTCTTCAAAGTTGCCGGTTTTGAACAGGGTGCGCACGGCATCAGCAAGCTTCTGATCATCCGTCCTGTCGCCCGCACTCAGTGGCAAACTGCCATAGACGCTGGCGGCAGAAAGGCGCGCAAGCCCTTCCAGTCGTATGTCGCGGATCACGAAACTGCTGTCATCAGCCCAGCTGACGGACGCAAAAACACCGGCTGCCACGCAAAATGCTGTCAGGCGCGGCAAGCGCCAGGAAAAATTCATCAAAACGGGAACTCCGTGCCTGCAGGCAGCCTGCAGGTGCAAATCTTATAAGCGGCTTAAATCGTTGAATATTGCCAGGAGCATGAGACTCATCAGCATGACGATGCCAATGCGCAAACCCACCATCTGCATACGCTCGGACAACGGCCGTCCGAGCACCCCTTCGATCGCGTGATAAACAAGATGGCCACCATCAAGCACCGGGATGGGCAGCAAATTGAGTACTCCAAGGCTGACACTGAGCAAGGCCATGAAGCTCAGCAAGGACTCCCAGCCCAAGGCCGCCGATTGGCCGGCCACTTTAGCAATCGTGATAGGCCCACTCAAGTTGTTCACACTGATCAGGCCCTGCAACATCTTGCCCATGGACTCCAGGGTAAAGGCAATGAGCTTGCCTGTTTTCTCGAAAGCCAGGCCCAAGGCCTCTATCGGCCCGTACTCCACCGTTCGACGGTAACCTTCGGGAAAAACAAGGGGCTGCTGCTTCAGACCTATGCCCAACTTGCCGCGCACAATACCCTGTTCGTCCTTCTCTCCCGTCGGGGTAAGCCTGAGCACGACAAGCTCCGAGCCGCGCTGGACTTTGGTTTCCAGCGTTTGCTCCGGCTGCTGACGCACCACTTCAACAAAATCATGCCAGTTCGTGACAGGCTTGCCGTCCACGGCCAGCACACGATCACCTGGACGCATGCCCTGGCGCGCCGCAGCGCCGCCTTCAAGCACCTCACCTATCACTGGCTCGAAACGCGGCTGCCAGGGAATGAAGCCCAGCTCGCGAAAAGGATCGACTTCCTTGCCCCCCAGAAACTGATTGAGTACCAGCGTCAGCTCGCGCGGCTCACCGCCAGCCTCTGGCTGCAGGCGAAGGCTGAGCTTGCCAGACTCTCCCATGCGTTCGATCAGGGCGTAATTGATGCCTTCCCAGTCCTGCACCGACTTGCCATCAATAGCCAGGATTTCATCACCGGCTTCTATGCCGGCCACCGCCGCTGGTGTCTGCGGGAGCACGCGTCCGATGACAGGCTTCAGTGTGTCTGTACCTTGCAGAAAAAGAATCCAGTAAAGGAAAACGGCAAAGACGAGATTGATGAGCGGGCCGGCCGCCACAATGGCCATGCGCGCCCAGACCGGCTGGCGATTGAATGCACGCGGCAAGTCTTCTGGCGCCACTTCGCCTTCGCGCTCATCCGCCATGCGTACATAGCCGCCCAGTGGAATCGCTGCCAGCTGGTATTGCGTGCCTTGGCGGTCTTTCCACTTGAAGAAAGCAGGACCAAAACCTATGGAAAAGGTCATGACCTTGACACCGACACGGCGCGCAACCCAGAAGTGGCCGAACTCGTGTATGGCCACGAGCGGTCCCAGCACAATCAGGAAAGCCAGCACCACCTGCAAAAAACTCATTTACCACCCTCAGCGTTTGGTCAGCTGTCGTTGCGCCGCCTGACGCGCCAGACGATCAGCCTCGAGGATTGTGGAGAGCTCATCCGCGGCCATCATTGGCAATTCTGTAAGTGTCTGCTCCACCAGACGCGGGATATCGGTAAAAGCCAGCTTTCCGTCGAGGAAGGCCTCCACCGCCACCTCATTGGCCGCATTCAGCACCGCCGGCGCGCAGCCGCCTGCCTGCATGGCATCGCGTGCCAGACGCAGGGCCGGGAAGCGGGACTCGTCAGGAGACTCGAAATTGAGCTGGCCGGTAGCGAAAAGATCCAATGCTGCAACGCCGGCAGGAATACGCTCCGGCCAGGCCAGACCCAGCGCGATGGGCGTGCGCATGTCGGGATTGCCGAGCTGAGCCAGTGTGGAGCCATCCACATATTGCACCAACGAATGAATGATGCTTTCCGGATGCACCACCACCTGCACACGGTCCGGGCTCATGCCAAACAACCAGCAGGCCTCGATCAGCTCCAGCCCTTTATTCATGAGCGTGGCGGAATCAACGGAAATCTTGCGACCCATGGACCATTTGGGATGCTTTACCGCCTGCTCGGGCGTAGCCGCCTTCATCGCCTCCAGGCTCCACTGACGGAAAGGACCGCCCGATGCCGTCAGCAAAAGACGCTCAACTGCCTTGGCATCCCCGTTCTGGCCGCAACGGAAGCCGCCTGGCAAACACTGGAAAATGGCATTGTGCTCGGAGTCTATCGGCAGCAATGTGGCACCGCTTTGCTGCACAGCCTGCATGAAGAGCGCGCCGGACATGACCAGCGCCTCCTTGTTGGCCAGAAGCACACGCTTGCCCGCTTTCACGGCAGCCAGCGTAGGCAAGAGACCCGCCGCCCCGACGATGGCCGCCATCACCGTGTCAACGTCAGCTCCCTCGGACACCGCAACCAGCGCTTCGGGCCCGTAATGAACCGCTGTAGCTGCTTTGGTCGCAGCGGCGGTCAATTGTTGTTGCAGTTTTTCCGCATCAGCGGCTGTAGCCACCACGGCATGCTTCGGCTGGAAGCGCTGGCACAGCTGCGCCAGCTCATCCACGCGGGAATGCGCCGTCAAGGCAAAAACGTCATAACGCTCAGGATGGCGCGCCACCACGTCCAGGGTGCTTTGACCTATCGACCCGGTAGCCCCCAGAACCGTTATGCGCTGGCGTTGCATGTCAGAAGCCGCCCGCCAGCCACCAGCCCAGCGCGAACACCGGCGCAGCGGCAGTCAGACTGTCAATGCGGTCCAAGGCGCCACCATGACCGGGAAAGATGGTGCCGGAATCCTTGATACCGGCATGACGCTTGACCATGGACTCGAAAAGATCGCCCAGCACCGAGGCAAGGACAGTCAGCAGGGACAGTCCCAGAAAGGCCGCCAGTCGTATGGAGTGGAGATCGCGATAAATCGCCACGGCCACGGCGATTGCCATGGTCAGCACAAGCCCGCCCAAAAATCCCTCAAGAGTTTTACCCGGACTGACACTGGGCGCCAGCTTGTGCTTGCCAAAAGCGCGGCCGGCAAAATAGGCCCCGGTATCCGCCCCCCAGACCAGTACAAAAAGATACATCAGCCACCACGCGGAGGCGGCATGCAGACTGGTCAGCCCCAGCCAGGCCGGCACCAGCAGCAGAAACCCCAAAGGCACCAGCAGTACCGGGCGCGCCCACCATATTGCGTTGGCGGGATAGCCTTTCACCATGCGCAAGGCCAGCAGCCAGAACGCGACGGACAGCATGTACAGGGTGGGCGGCAGGGCAGCCAGTTGCGGCAACCGCAGCGCAACCAGAGCCACCACGACCAGCAGGACATAGGCGGTGCGCACGGCGGTGTGACGCCAGCCCAGCATGGCCGTCCACTCCCATGCCGCCACCATGACAATAGCCGCCGCGAACGCCGCAAAAGTGCTGGTGCCGGGCGCAAAGAAAACGCACCAGATCACTACCGGCAACAAGAGAACTGCCGTAATCACGCGCTGCTTGAGCTCAGGCTTCACAGGTTTTGTCCTTGAGAAAAACTAGGAGCGGGCCGCTTCGACCTGCTCGGAAGTGCGACCGAAACGACGCTGGCGACCGGCGTATTCCGCCAAGGCGCGATCCAGCTCGGCAGCATCAAAATCAGGCCACAGGGCATCCGTAAAAAAGAACTCTGCATAAGCCGCTTGCCAGAGCAGAAAATTGGAAATACGCATCTCTCCACCGGTGCGGATCAGCAAGTCCACCGGAGGCAGGTCAGCCATCTGGACGTGTTCACTCATGCGCTCAGGCGTGATATCGGCAGGCGAAAGCTTGCCGGCAGCAACTTGCAGAGCCAAAACATGCGCGGCATGCGCCATGTCCCACTGGCCACCATAATTCACAGCAATCACCAGCGTCATGCGCGCATTTCCGGCAGTCAGCGCCATGGCATCCTGCATGCCGGAAAGCAGCTCGGGAGAAAAACGCTCAAGATCACCGATAAAGCGCAGACGTATGCCGTTGGCATGCAGCTCCGGCACTTTTTTCGCCAGCGCTTGCAGGAAAAGCCCCATCAGAGCAGACACTTCCTCTTCAGGGCGTCGCCAATTTTCACTGGAAAAAGCAAAAACGGTCAGCACTTCGATACCAGCGCGCGCTGCATGCTCGACAATCTTGTGCACAGCGGCTTCGCCGGCTTTATGGCCTTCAGGGCCTGGACGGCCGCGCTTTTTTGCCCAGCGATTGTTGCCATCCATGATAATGGCAACGTGGCGTGGCAGGCTGCCCGATACTGACACAATATCAGGCGCACTGCTTTGCGGAGCGGATGAACTCACGTCAGACCTGCATCAGTTCCTGCTCTTTTGCCGCGAGCATCTTGTCAACTTCGGCCACGTACTTGTCCGTGAGCTTTTGCACATCGTCCGTGCCCTTGCGCTCCTCATCTTCAGAAATCTCTTTTTCTTTCAGGAGATCCTTGATATCGGCAATGACGTCACGACGGATATTGCGGATGGCGACGCGGGCATTTTCTGCCTCGGCTCGCGCCACTTTCTGCATGTCCCGACGGGTCTCCTCCGTCAAGGCCGGCAGCGGCACACGGATGACATCGGCAGTGACGGGATTCAGACCCAGGTCAGCCGTACGAATGGCTTTATCAATGGCAGCCAGCATATTCCGTTCGTAAGGCTGGATGATGAGCGTGCGTGCATCTTCGACGCCGACATTGGCAACTTGGGTAAGCGGCGTATCCGCTCCGTAATAAGGCACCATTACATCCTTGAGAATCGCAGGATGGGCTCGCCCGGTACGCACCTTGGAAAAGCCGCCCTCCAGCGCCTCTACGCTTTTCTTCATGCGGACTTCACAATCTTTCTTGAGATCATTGATCATAAAAAACCTCCTCCTTTTCTCTCCCCCCTTGGGAGAAGAGCCTGCCCCGGACTTGATCCGGGGTGCCCAGCGGGCAGATGAGGGGATCAGGGCTCTCACCCCTCACCCCAACCCTCTCCGAGAAGGAGAGGAAGTAAAAAATCAGCGCGGATCGTTGCCTATCATGGTGCCTTCACTCTCGCCGCCCACCATGAGGTTAAGCAACGCACCAGACTTGTTCATATTGAAAACCGTGAGCGGCATCTTGTGATCACGGCAGAGGCAAATGGCCGTGAGATCCATCACGCCGAGCTTCTTGTCCAGCACCTCATCAAAAGTGAGGTAGTCGTATTTAACGGCATCAGGATTTTTCACCGGATCCGCGCTATAGACACCGTCCACCTTGGTGGCCTTGATGACAAGGTCGGCATTGATTTCAATACCGCGCAGGCAGGCAGCCGTATCAGTGGTGAAAAAAGGATTGCCAGTGCCGGCGACAAAAATCAGCACATCACCGCCCTGCAGATGGCGTACCGCCGCACGCCTGTCGTAATGATCCACCACGCCGCTCATGGGAATGGCCGACATCAGACGCGTCTTGATGTTGTTGCGCTCCAAGGCATCGCGCATGGCGATACCATTCATCACCGTTGCCAGCATACCCATGTGATCACCGGCAACACGATCAAGGCCGGCCGCCTGCAGCGCGGCACCACGGAAAAGATTGCCGCCCCCCACCACGATGCCGACCTGCACACCGATTCCGACCAACTGGCCGATTTCCAGTGCAATGCGGGAAAGCACCTTGGGATCGATACCGAATTCAGCCTCACCGGCCAGTGCCTCACCGGAAAGCTTGAGCAGGATGCGTTTATGCGCGGGGTTGCGGTCGGCCATGGCGTCCTCGGGCGTTGTGTTCCTGGATGGAGCCCCGCAATACAGGGCTCGGAAAGTGCGGGAATCTTACAGGATGGCAAGGCCCTTTTCCCATAAAAAAGGCCCCTGTCCGGGGCCTTTTTTCTACAACTTACAAAAGCTTACTTGGCAGCGGCGGCAGCGGCTTCAGCCACTTCAGCAGCGAAGTCTACTTCCTTCTTCGCGATGCCTTCGCCCACTTCCAGACGCACGAACTGCACGACCTTGGCGCCAGCCTTGGCCAGCAGTGCGCCGACCTTGGTGTCGGGGTCCTTCACGAAAGCCTGTTCCACCAGGGAAACTTCGGCCAGGTACTTCTTCACAGAGCCTTCCACCATTTTTTCCACGATGTTGGCAGGCTTGCCGGATTCAGCCGCCTTGGCAGCAGCGATTTCGCGCTCCTTGGCAATCAGGGCAGGAGACACATCTTCCGGGCTGATGGCTTCAGGACGAGCCGCCGCGATGTGCATGGCAACATCCTTGGCCAGCTCTTCGTTTCCGCCTTCAAGGGCAACCACCACACCGATCTTGATGCCGTGAATGTAAGAGGCCAGCAAAGCACCTTCCACGAGCTGGGCGCGACGCACCTGGATGTTCTCGCCAATCTTCTGTACGAGGGCGACGCGGGCTTCTTCAACGGTCACGCCGTCAAAATCAAGCGCAGCAATCTTGGCCACATCGGTTTCGCGAGCAGCCAGAGCAATACTGGCAACCTTGTTGGCAAACGCCGTGAAGTTGGAATCGATCGCCACAAAGTCAGTCTGGCTGTTCACTTCCAGAATGATGGCGGTGTTACCGCTCTTGGCAACAATGATGGCACCTTCGGCGGCGATATTGCCGGCCTTCTTGGCAGCCTTGGCCTGGCCGGATTTGCGCAGGTTGTCGATGGCCAGTTCGATGTCGCCATTGGCTTCCGTGAGTGCCTTTTTGCACTCCATCATGCCGAGGCCGGTACGATCACGCAGTTCTTTCACGAGGCTGGCGGTAATTTCTGCCATGGTTGCAATCCTCTTTCTGGCCGGGGCAAAAGCGCCCGCAGCGTTAAAAAATTCAGGGAAAAAAGGGGGCGGATGCCCCCTTTTTAAAGGAAAGGTGTGACGCCGGAATTACTCGGCAGCAGCGCCTTCCACTTCCACAAAGCCGTCAGCTTCACGACCACCGGTGGTGGCGGCAAATTCACGGCCTTCCAGCACGGCATCGGCCATGGCGCTGACATACAGCTGTACAGCACGGATAGCGTCGTCATTACCGGGAATCACGTAGTCCACACCAGCCGGGTTGGAGTTGGTGTCCACGATGCCAATGACGGGAATGCCCAGCTTGTTGGCTTCGGTAATGGCAATCTTTTCGTGATCAACATCCACCACGAAAATGGCATCGGGCAGGCCGCCCATGTCCTTGATACCACCAAGAGACTTTTCCAGCTTTTCCTTTTCGCGGGTACGTTCCAGCGCTTCGCGCTTGGTCAACTTGGCGAAAGTACCGTCTTCAATCTGGGCTTCCAGATCCTTCAGGCGCTTGATGGACTGACGTATGGTCTTCCAGTTGGTGAGCATGCCACCCAGCCAGCGGTGATCCACGAAGGGCATGCCGCAACGGGCTGCCTGTTCGCGGATGATGGGGGCTGCGGCACGCTTGGTACCCACGAACAGCACCTTGTTCTTGTTCGAGGCCAGCTTGTTGACGTAGGTCAGCGCGTCATTCAGTGCCGGAACGGTGTGCTCGAGGTTGATGATGTGAATCTTGTTGCGGGCACCGAAAATGAAGGGTGCCATCTTGGGGTTCCAGAAACGTGTCTGGTGACCGAAATGCGCGCCAGCCTGCAACAGCTCGCGCATGGATACTTGTGCCATGTCGTAAACTCCGGTTTGGGTTAAGCCTCCACAGACCCCGATTGCCAACCCTTCTTTCTCAAAGGGCACCCGGCAAACGTGACGGACTGTGTGCGGTTTAGGGGATGTCGCCTCCCGGATTTCCCGCGACTTTCATGAAGAAAGCCAAGGGTTTGCCGAAAAGCGCGGCGCTTTATACCATAGGCCCCCTTTTCCCTCAACCGCCAAGGTATTTCTGCCTTGCGGCCTGAATACCCTGTGGTGCCCATGAGCCAGCTGATAAAGACCCCTGAAGATATAGAAGGCATGAGATTGGCCGGCCGCCTGGCGGGCGAGGTGCTGGACTATATCGGCCCGTATGTGAAACCCGGGGTCTCCACCGAGGAGCTGAACCGGCTCTGCCACGACTACATCGTGAGCGTGCAGGGCTGCATTCCGGCACCCCTGGGCTATGGCGGCGGCGGCGGCCGCATCCCTTTCCCCAAATCCATCTGCACCTCGGTCAATCATGTGGTCTGCCACGGCATTCCCAGCGAAACCAAGATCCTGAAAGAGGGCGACAGCGTCAATATCGACGTCACCGTCATCAAGAACGGCTACCACGGCGATACCAGCAAGATGTTTGTGGCCGGCAAGCCCTCCATCCTCACCGAGCGCCTGATACGCGTAACCCAGGAATGCATGTATAAGGGCATTGCTGCGGTAAAGCCCGGCGCCCGTCTCGGCGATATCGGCCACGTCATCCAGAGGCATGCCGAGGCCAACCGCTTTTCCGTGGTACGCGACTTTTGCGGCCATGGCATAGGCAAGGTATTTCATGAAGAGCCCCAGATACTGCATTACGGCCAACCGGGCACCGGCATGGAATTGAAGGCCGGCATGATTTTCACGATAGAGCCCATGATCAATGCCGGCACCTGGCATACCAAGATCCTGCCTGACGGCTGGACCGCCGTTACCAAGGATCACAAGCTCTCCGCGCAGTGGGAACACACCATCGTGGTGACGCCCACCGGCGTTGAAATTCTCACCGCACGCCAAGAAGAAGACCTGGGCTTTCTCGCCGCCTGATTCACCACCACGCCACGACAGGATTTACTCATGACCGCAGTACTTGACCTGGCGTTTGATAACGCGCTTTTCGATGCAAAAGCACTGGAAACCGGCGAGAAAATTCCACGCGCGGCCTACCGCGACAGCCTGAAGAATGCGCGCGAGGTTCTTTTTGAACGATTCAAGGCCGGCGAGGACATACGGAAGCTGGTCTGTGCCCGCGCCTGGGTGACCGATCAGGTACTCGCGCACGCCTGGCGCGGCATGGATCTCGACCGGTTCAAGGACATCGCCCTGCTGGCCGTCGGCGGCTATGGCCGCGGTGAACTACATCCCGCCTCCGACATCGATGTCATGGTATTGCACAGCCAGGAAACGCTGGGTGAAACAGAAAGTGCCGTAGTTTCAGACTTCATCACCTTGCTCTGGGACTTGGGGCTTGAAATCGGCGCCAGCGTGCGCTCGCTGGACGAGTGCGTGGACGCTGCCCGCGAAGACATCACCATCGCCACTAATCTTATGGAGTCGCGCACCCTCATCGGCGATGAAAAGCTGCGCATGGAAATGCAGGCCATTACAGGCGCCGAACATCTCTGGCCCGGCAAAGAATTTTTTAAGGCAAAGTGGGACGAGCAGATCGAACGTCATGCCAAGCACAACAATACCGAATACAACCTCGAGCCAGACATCAAGAATGCCCCCGGGGGGCTGCGCGACATCCAGACCGTGGGATGGGTGGCCAAGCGCCACTTCGGTGCTGCCACACTGGAGGACCTTGTCGGTCATGGCTTCATCACCGAAGCGGAATACCGTCAGATTTCCGAAGGATTGAATCTGCTCTGGCGTATACGTTTTGCCCTGCACATGATTGCAGGCCGCAGTGAAAACCGCCTGCTTTTCGACTACCAGCGCCAGGTTGCCCTGCTGTTTGGCTACACCGACAGCAAGGCAAATCGCGCCGTCGAACAACTGATGAAATCCTACTACCGCGCCGCGATGAGCATTTCCATGCTCAATGAAATGCTGCTGCAGTATTTCGACGAAACCATACTGCGCGTAGAAGATGAAGCCATCATTAAACCGGTGAACTCGCGGTTCCAACTGAGAGACGACTATCTGGAAGTCACCAGCAACGAAGTCTTCAAGCGTACGCCTTCTGCCCTGATCGAAGCCTTCGTACTGCTCGGCAATGACGCCGATATTGTCGGCGTACGCGCCAGCACCATACGCTTGATGATGGAAAGCATCGAACTCATCGACGACCGGTTCCGCAACGACATACGCAACACATCCCTGTTCATGGAGTTGCTGCGCTGTCAGCATGCACTTTTCTCCTCACTGCGGCGCATGAAGCGCTACGGCATTCTGGGCCGCTACATTCCCGCTTTCGGCAACATCATCGGCCAGATGCAATACGATCTTTTCCACATCTACACCGTGGATGCACATACCCTGCTGGTGCTGAAGAACATGCGCCGCTTCCGCTACGAAGAAGTGGAAGAGAAATTTCCGGTAGTCGCCAAAGTGGCGCAACGCCTGCCCAAGATAGAGCTGCTGTATCTGGCCGGTCTTTTCCATGACATCGCCAAGGGACGCGGCGGCGACCACTCGGAACTGGGCGCTGTCGATGCGCGCGAGTTCTGCCTGCATCACGGCCTCGGAAAGTGGGATGCCAATCTCGTCGCCTGGCTCACGCAGAACCATCTTGTCATGTCCATGACGGCACAGAAGAAAGATGTTTCCGATCCGGACGTGATCAACGAATTCGCGCAAAAAGTCGGCGATATCGCGCATCTGGATTACCTCTATGCCCTGACCGTAGCCGACATCTGCGCCACCAATCCCAATCTCTGGAACTCCTGGCGCGCATCACTCTTGCGTCAGCTCTACACCCAGACCAAGCGTGCCATACGCCGCGGCCTCGGCAACCCTATCGACAAACAGGAATGGATTGCCGAAACCCGCGCTGCCGCCATGGAAATACTGGAAGCCGATGATGGCGTACAGGAAAGCGATGTGAATCGCATTTGGGATCGCTTGGGCGACGACTACTTTCTGCGCGAGAGTGCTGCCGATATTGCCTGGCATACCAAGGCCATACTCAAACACCCGGAAAACAACGGCCCGCTGGTGCTTGCCAAGCAGAACCATAGCGAACAGTTTGAAGGTGCCACCCAGATTTTCGTCTACACGCAAGATATGCCCAATCTCTTCGCCGCCTCCGTGGCCGCATTGGATCAGCTTCACCTCACCGTGCTGGACGCGCGCATCATCACCGCGCAAAACCGCTTCTCGCTGGACACCTATTTCGTGCTGGATGAAAACGGCGAATCCATACAGGATCCATCACGACTGGAATACATACGCGAAACACTAGTACGTACCTTGTCGCACCCTGACCAGTTCCCTGAGATCGTCAAACGCCGCATGCCACGCCAGCTCAAGCATTTCGACGTAAAAACGCAGGTAATGATCAGCAATGACATCGCCAATCAGCGCACCATTGTAGAAATCATCACACTGGACCGACCGGGACTGTTGGCCCGTATCGGCCGCCTCTTCATGGAAAGTGGCGTAGAGCTGCAAAATGCCCGCATTGCCACTCTGGGCGAGCGCGCCGAAGACGTTTTTTTCATCACAGACAAGCGTCAACAACCGATTTCCGACCCCGCCTTTTGCGAACAACTGGCCGACATGCTGCGCGAGCAGCTGGATCAGGCCGCCTGAGCTTCAAACCCAAGAGCCCTCATGAATCCTGAACTGCACAAGCTTCACGCCTACCCCTTTGAAAAATTGGCCCGGCTTTTCAAGGGAACAAAACCGCCAGCGATGCTCAAGCCCATTGCACTCTCGATTGGCGAACCCAAGCACGCATCGCCAGACTTCGTCAAAAAGGCTATCACGGACAACCTCGGCAAACTGTCGACTTATCCCACCACCAAGGGCATTCCCGAACTGCGCCACTCCATTGCAAACTGGCTACAGCACCGCTTCTTCCTGCAAGGGATAAATTCAGAAACGGAAATCTTGCCCGTCAACGGTACACGCGAAGCTCTTTTTTCTTTCACGCAAGCCATGGTTAATCCGGCTGATACGCCTTTTGTGGTCATGCCCGACCCCTTCTATCAAATCTATGAGGGAGCGGCCTTTCTGGCCGGCGCCAAGCCCTACTACCTGCCCTGCACCGCAGAAAACCGCTTTATCCCGGATTACGATGCAGTCCCGGATGAGGTCTGGCAGCGCACCCAACTGCTCTTTCTCTGCTCACCGGGCAACCCTACCGGAGCCGTCAGCAATCGCGAGGTCCTGAAAAAACTGATCGCGCTGGCGGACAAGTTTGACTTCGTCATTGCCTCCGATGAGTGCTATTCGGAAATCTATTTTGACGAGGCACATCCCCCAGTTGGCCTACTGCAGGTTTGCGCAGAAACCGGACGGCACGACTTTTCTCGCTGTGTGGTTTTCCACTCCCTGTCCAAACGCTCCAACCTGCCCGGCTTACGCTCCGGCTTTGTGGCTGGCGATGCGGCTTTGCTGGCGCCCTATCTGCTCTATCGCACCTACCATGGCTCGGCCATGCCCGTGCAGCATCAACTAGCGTCGATTGCTGCTTGGGATGATGAAAATCATGTACACGAGAACCGCCGTCTTTATCGCGAAAAATTTACGGCCTTCCGCGACATCATCGGAGATACACTGCCCTTGACCATGCCAGATGCCGGCTTCTATTTCTGGGCAGCAACCCCGATTCCTGACGACGAGTTCGCCCGTCGTCTTTTTGAAAGCACCCATGTCACCGTGCTGCCAGGGCGCTTTCTCGGGCGCGACGTGGATGGCCATAATCCCGGCACCGGCCATGTGCGTATGGCACTGGTTGCCGCCCCCGAAGAATGCAGCGAAGCCGCAGGCCGTATCCGTGACTTCGTGAAGTCCCTTTGATTTGATGCTGACAAAACCATGTCGGCCTGTTTTTGAAACTGGAGCAAACCATGAGCCTGCAACAATTGATTGAAGACGCCTTCGAGCGTCGGACCGACTTCTCTCCCGCCAGCGCCCCCAGCGATGTGCGCAATGCCGTGAATGAGGCACTGGCCGCTCTCGATGCTGGCAAGCTGCGCGTAGCCGAGAAGATTGACGGCCAATGGCAAGTCAACCAGTGGCTGAAAAAAGCCGTGCTGCTGTCTTTCCGCCTGAATGACAACGCGCCCATCGCGGGTGGTGGTGGCGTGCAGTTCTATGACAAGGTACCGACCAAGTTTGCTGACTGGACACCCGAGCAATTCGCAGCATCCGGCGTCCGCGTCGTGCCGCCTGCCGTGGCACGCAAAGGTTCCTTCATTGCCCGCAATGTCGTGCTCATGCCGTCTTATGTGAATATCGGCGCCTATGTGGACGAAGGCTCCATGGTCGATACCTGGGCCACCGTCGGCTCCTGCGCCCAGATTGGCAAGAATGTGCACCTCTCCGGCGGCGTCGGCATCGGTGGCGTGCTGGAGCCACTGCAAGCCAACCCCACCATCATTGAAGACAATTGCTTCATCGGTGCACGCTCGGAAGTGGTCGAAGGCGTGATCGTGGAAGAAGGCTCGGTGATCTCCATGGGCGTATATATCGGCCAGAGCACCAAGATCTACGATCGTGAAACCGGCGAAGTCAGCTACGGTCGCATTCCTGCCGGCTCCGTGGTCGTCTCCGGCAACCTGCCCTCTGCCGACGGCAAATACAGTCTCTATTGCGCCGTCATCGTAAAGAAGGTGGATGCCAAAACCCGCAGCAAGGTCGGCATCAACGAACTATTGCGCATGGACTGATCCGGACGCAGACCAGGAAAAAGGCAGCCGTGCGCTGCCCTTTTCTTTACTTATGCAACAAGGAGCGCGCCATGCTGACCATTTATGGCATCAAGAGTTGCGACACGATGAAAAAGGCCTTTGCCTGGCTGGATGAAAATGGCTTTGCTTATACCTTTCACGACTACAAGAAATCCGGCATTTCCCCCAAAAAACTGGAAGCATGGGACAAAGCCCTGGGATGGGAGGCCTTGCTGAACCGCAAGGGCACGACCTGGCGCAAACTGGATCCAGCCTGCCAAGCCAGCATCAGCCGGGAAAGCGCTTTGCACCTGATGCAGGAGCAAACCTCACTTATCAAGCGGCCCATCCTAGAACAAGGCAAAGCGCTGTTGACGGGCTTCGACCCCACGACATGGGCTGTAGCCCTGAAATAATGATGCGCCTGCCTGTCAGGACGAGCACTTTAGAATGCTGTCCTGACAGGCAGGCACAGCCAATAGGGGGCATATGGACAAGCCCATCCACCAAAACCAGCCTCCATCAACAGAACCGCAGGCAAAACGTCGCAATATGATTGTCATGGCTCAGCAATAGGCTCTGTAGCCGCCAAGACTCAGATTGATAAGTGCAGGCACTGAAAACCCGAGACGGCCCAAAACTGCAGTAAACAGGAAGGGTCCGCGAACACTGGCACAAATAATGCTTATAAATTTGAGCAGAGCTATCGCCCATCTGGCGATCACAAGCGTTGAATTTGCAGGCACGAAGCCTATAATCGACTGGTCTTGGCTAAAGCCAGCCCACTAACATGAATGGAGTTATCATGCGCCGTACACTCATTGGACTGGCCCTAGGCCTGGTGTTGCCGCTGGGCGTGGCCCACGCCGACATCGCTTCCGACCTGAAGGCCGGACTGCCGATGCAGCAAGTTTTCACCAACGCCCAAGCCAACAACATCTCTGTCGAAGCTGCCCTGAAGCAGGTCATGGACGCAGCCCCTGACCAAGCCTATGCCGCCATTACCGCAGCCATTCAGCTCAACCCTGATCAGGCAGCTAATATCGTCTCCGCCGCACTTAACCGTCAGAACAACCTGAATCCACCTCAGGTGGTTGCTGCTGCGCTTCAGGGTGCCCCGGAAAAAGCCGGCGTCATTGTCCCCACTGCAATTGTGAAGTCGCCCAGCTATTACACGGTGCCGATTGTGCAGCGTGCTTTGGCCGAAGGTGTTGATGGCGCCAAGTTTGTGCCGCAGGCAATGCGTACATCACCCCGTCAGGCTGACACCATTCTGACTCAAGCGCTGAAATCTGCCCCGCAACAGACACGCGCGATCATGGAAGCCGCCATTGCGGATCAGCCCGACAAAGCTACGCAATATGTTGGCGTTGCACTGGATGCCAAGGCTCCGGCCAGTGATGTGCTGGCCGCAGCATTCAAGACAGCGCCCGCACAAGCGGATGCGATTGCAGGTGTCGCCGCAAACAAAGGCGTCCCTAGCACTACAATCAGCACTGCCGCCAGCGCCGCCAATATACAAGTGGCAGGGATGGGCCCTGGCAACAACTCAAACAGCAACGCCACCCAAGGCAACTACAGCCTGCCACCCGCAGGAGCCCCCACTTCCGGCGGTGGCGGCGGCGGCGGCGCTGTCAGCCCGAGATAAGTGCAAAAGTCCGAAAGAAGGGGCCAGTTTTTGGCCCCTTTTTATTTATAAACAGCTATAAAAAATAATCATGCAGGCTCGCCACAAGGACACTTGGCTTTTCGTATCACTTTGCATACTGATTTTCTGGGCGCCTATCCCTTTGGGAAGCAATCGCGGCTGGTCTCTTGCTCTGCTGCAATCAGCTTACGCATTTATCGCTTTGGCGCTGTGTCTACTACTGGCCAAGGGCAGACTTAGCACCGCACCCACTCTCCGTAGCTCTGCCATCGCAATCACCCTCTTTCTTGCCATCCCCCTCTGGGCATTGCTGCAACTCATTCCACTGCCGCCGCAGCTACAGGGCACAAGCCTCGACACTAGCGCCAGCATCCACAGCATGCAAAATGGTGTCTGGCTGGCTATCGTCTTCATGATTTGCGTACAGCTCATCAACAGCATGGAAAGACTTAAAACCCTGGGCTTGGTCATCGTAGCCAGCGGACTCTTTGAGGCTTGCTATGGAGTACTGACCATTCTGGGCGGCAAAGACTTCGATATCCTGGGCATCAACGCGTCGCACGAAGCAAGTGCAACAGGCACCTTCATGAACCGGAATCATTTGGCGGGGCATCTGGAAATGTGTCTTGCCATCGGCATCGGCTTGCTGGTTGCAAACCTTGGCCAAGACGGCCAAAGCATGAGCTGGCGCGAACGCATGCGTAATCTCCTGCATACCTTGCTAGGCCCCAAGGCTCGTCAGCGCCTGTTTCTGATTATCATGGTGATTGCACTGGTCATGACACACTCGCGCATGGGTAACACCGCATTCTTTGCGAGCATGGGCATCAGTGCCGGAATTGGCTATCTGATCTTCAAACATCGCTCGCGCGCCATGGTCATACTTTTCGGCAGCATGATCCTGATTGATGTCCTGATTATCAGTTCCTGGTTCGGACTTGAACGGCTCGCCAACCGCATTGAGGAAACCGTAGGCAGCCGCGAAGGCCGACTGTCTGTCAACGCCGAAGCGTGGCTATGGTTCAAGGAGCACTGGCTTGCTGGCAGCGGTGCAGGCAGCTTCGCAACAGTATTCCCCTCTTACCGGGGCTCCGATGTAGTCGGCTTTTATGACTACACGCACAATGATTACCTGCAATTACTAGGTGAGTACGGCGTCCTTGGCGCCTCCCTCTTTGCCGCAATTGCCCTGTATGCCCTCTGGGTCAGCATCAAGGCGCAGCGCACCCGGCATAATCCGGTTTTGCGAGGCATGGCCTTTGGCAGCATGATGGGTATCATCAGCCTGCTCATACACTCAAGCACCGACTTCAATCTTCAGATCCCGTCTAATGCCGCACTGTTTACCATACTTTGCGCAATTGCCTTCATCAGCCTTAACATGCCGAGCAAAACCCAAAGGGGCAGACGCAGGCATGAGTCAGCAGCGAGCGCTGCCTCAATAGACGCAACGACAATACGCCAATAAGAGCTTGCGCTGCCGCGCACTCACGAAACAGATTTTCAAAAAGGCCAAGCACACGGAGTCTGCCATGAAAAGATATACCCTGGCCGCCATCACCATGGCGCTAAGCCTGCCAGCATGGGTTTCCGCTGCTGAAGCTACTGTTTATCAGCGCGTTGACTTCTCCACAGAAGTCGCGCGAGAAATTCCCAACGACCAGATGAATGCAACCCTCAGTATTGAACTGAGCGACAAGGATGCCGGCAAGCTCGCGCAACAACTCAGCACCGCCCTCAATGAGGCAATCAAAAAAGCTGCTGCCTATCCAGGCGTCAAGGTCAGCTCAGGCAACCAGAATACCTGGCCGGTATATGGAAGCACACTGACCTCATCCAGCAAATTGGAAAGCTGGCGCGGCAGAGCCGAATTACGCCTTGAGACCACGGACTTCAAGGCCGCCGGAGAGCTGATAGGCAAGCTACAGGAAAAGCTGCAAGTCAATGGTGTCAACTTTTCTGTATCAGCGGAAAGCCGTCGCAAGATAGAGGAGAGCCTGACGGCCGAAGCGATTGCCGCCTTCAAAGCTCGAGCCGATGTCATTCGTAATGCCTGGAGTGTCAGAGCGTACAAGTTGGTCCAGATGAGCTTGGGCTCGGCTGGCGGGCCAATGCCTTATATGCCGATGATGCGCAGCATGAAAGCCGCTGAAGCCGACAGCGCCCCAGCCCAAGAGTTTGCCGGAGGCGATACGCGCTTGGTCGTCAATGTCTCAGGCAGCATCGAGCTCCAGCCCTGAATCAATCACCTTGCGGCGAGACCAAAAAAATGAGCGTCACCAACAAACATTTCTTTGCCGGAAAAAAAATACTGATTACCGGCGCCGGCAGTGGCATAGGACAGGCTACCGCCTTTGCACTTGCGGAATGCCACACCCATCTGATTCTTTGCGATCTCCATGAAGAGGCCGTAAAGCGCACGGCCAAACTCGCACAGGGACTCGGTGCCAGCACCGAAACCCATGTTGTGGATGTGTCTGACTGGGATGATATGCAGGCACTCAGCCAGAAAGTGCACAAAGCCCATGGCGCTCTGGATATCCTGATCAACAATGCCGGTGTCGGGCTCGGGGGAGACTTCCTGAATACCAGCATTGAAGACTGGCAATGGGTACTGGGCATCAATCTTATGGGCGTAGTGCACGGCTGCAAACTCTTTGCGCCAGCCATGGCAGCACAGAGTAGCGGCCATATCGTCAACACTGCCTCCATGGCGGGCTATTACGCTGCGCCGGACATGACGGCCTACGCGGCCAGCAAGCATGCGGTGATGGGACTCAGTGAGTCATTGCGAGCAGAAATGGCGACCTATAACGTTGGCGTCAGTGCGATCTGTCCCGGCGTCATCAACACTAATATCGTGTCCGCGGGACGTATGCGGGGCGCTACGGGTGCCGCACAAGACAAGATTGCAGCGCTTTATCGTCGCCGCAATTACGGTCCTGAGCGAGTTGCAGATGCCATACTCAATGCCATCGTCAATAATCGGGCAGTCACTCCGGTAAGCCCGGAGGCTTGGGCCGTGTATGGCGCCAAGCGCTTCACACCCACACTGCTGGACTGGGCCGGCCGCAGCAAACTGCTGAAAAAGCTGCGTCCCTGATGTCATAAAAAACGCCGGCGATTGCCGGCGTTTTTTATGACATCAGGGCAAGCCGTATCAGCCACGCAGAGCAGCCAGAATCGCCTCCTGCCGTGAGTGCTGCATGATCTGCTTCATCTCACGTACTGCCCCAGCCAAACCGGAGAATACAGCACGTGCTACCAAGGCATGGCCAATATTGAGCTCATGGATATCGGTCAGGGACGCAATGCGCTGCACATTATGATAGTGCAGACCATGCCCGGCATTCACAACCAGACGCCCGGCCGCGTAACGCACACCCTCCGCAATACGCAGGAACTCCCGCCCTTGGGCTTCCTGTGTGAGGGCCTCGGCATAAGCCCCCGTATGAATTTCTATGGTCGGCGCACCCGCCCTGACGGCGGCATCAATCTGACGCTCATCGGCATCAATGAAAAGCGATACATCAATACCAAGGCGCCCAAGGCGCTGACAGGCTGCGCTGACTTTCTCAAACTGGCCAACCACATCCAAACCGCCTTCTGTGGTGAGCTCTTCGCGCTTTTCCGGCACAAGGCATACATGAGCCGGACGCATTTCCTCGGCAAAATGCAACATTTCTTCAGTCACAGCGCATTCAAAATTCATGCGTGTCTGTAGAACCTGTGCAATCAGGCGCAAATCGCGCTCCTGAATATGACGCCGGTCCTCACGCAGATGCAGGGTAATGCCGTCCGCTCCAGCCTCTTCAGCCACAATCGCTGCCTGTACCGGATCGGGATAAAGGGTTCCACGGGCTTGGCGCAGAGTAGCCACATGATCGATATTCACACCCAGCAGAATCGGATTGCTCATCATTTCTCTCTTGCGGCCAGAAACAGCTCACGGCTCTTCAGTGGGCGACTCCCCAACAGGCGGGCCAACGCTAGACGATGCACCTGCTTGGCCGCTGCGGCCGCCTCCGGCGATGAAAAGTCTCCCGCAGCCAATTGCATCAGCGTCACGCCACTGAACATCGCTTTAGTGGCTCGACTACGACTGAAGCCACGTTCGGGGTGAAAATCATAACTGAAAGCGGCGAGCACCGGCTCACCACTTTCATTGTCATGTCCAAAATCAATTCCATAACCCAATGCATCGAGCAGATGCCCCTCAAAGCGACGCAATAACAGGGCAGGATTATCCTGGCCAAGCAGTCCCCCAAGAGTTTCGACATAAAACACAAACAGGGAAGGATGAGGCTCATCGCGAGGCAGAAGGCGAACCAGTATCTCATTCAGATAGAAAGCGCTGAACAATGCAGCGCCTGACAGCATCAGCGCGGGGCCAGCCATCTCGACCTGACGCAAATTCTTGAGCTCCGCCTCACCCGCAACATCCATCAGCAAGGGCTGAAATAGCTGCGGCACGCCGTTTTTATTACGTCGTCCTCCTCGCCACACTCCCGAGACTCGCCCCTGCTCAGCGGTCAGTGCATCCACCAGCAAGCTGGTCTCACGGTAGGGACGCGCATGCAGGAAATAGGCATGCAACATACTCATACCAGACTCAATCGTAGCCCAAGCTCTTGAGGGCGCGCTCGTCATCCGACCACCCCCCCTTCACCTTCACCCATAAGGACAGCATGACCTTGCCGCCAAAGAGCTTTTCCATGTCGATGCGGGCGTCCATGCCTATGCGCTTGAGACGTTGGCCGCCATCGCCGATGACAATCGCCTTCTGGCCATCGCGCTCAACCAGAATGAGTGCGCTGATACGCTTGAGTTTGCCCTCCTGCTTGAACTCCTCGATTTCCACCGTGATTTCATAGGGCACCTCATCGCCGAGCTGACGCATGACTTTCTCGCGCACAATTTCTGCCGCAAGAAAGCGGGATGAACGGTCTGTAATCTGATCCTCTGGAAAAAAGGGCGGAGATACTGGCAATCTTGCTGCCACCAGCTCTTGCAGGCGATCGACATTGTGACCGCGCAAGGCGGAGACCGGCACCACCTCAACGAAACCATGCTGCTGTGTCAGCTCAGTGATGCGCGGCAGCAATGCCTCCTTGTCAGCCACCTCGTCCACCTTGTTGATGACCAGCATTACCGGCAGTGCAGATGCCTTGATCTTTGCCATCACCAGATCATCATCCGGCGACCACTTCAAGCCATCAACCACAAACAATACGAGATCCACATCCTTGAGTGCTGCGGTGGCGGCACGATTCATATAGCGATTGATAGCTTTGCGTTCCTCTCCATGAATACCCGGCGTATCCACATAAACCGTCTGTGTCTTTTCCCGCGTGACAATGCCGAGAATGCGATGTCGCGTCGTCTGCGGTTTGCGCGAAGTAATGCTGAGCTTCTGACCGAGAATATGATTAAGGAGTGTGGACTTGCCTACATTGGGCCGCCCCACAATCGCGACATAGCCACAACGAAAATCGGCCGCATGGTCGGCCGATTTTCCAAAAAACTGGTTGATCAGATCATCGTTACTCATCGCTGTCTCGAATACCTAGTTGTACCAGCGCAGAGGCGGCAGCCTCCTGCTCGGCATGACGGCGGCTGGGTCCTGCACCCTGTGTCGGCACCGCCAGGCCCGGCACTTCACAACTCACGCGAAACGACTGGTTATGCGCTTCGCCACTGATGTCCGTCACACTATAGGCAGGCAAAGGCTGACGATGCCTTTGCAGCCACTCCTGTAAACGACTCTTGGAGTCTTTCAGCACCGTTTCCTGCGCCACACCATCAAGGCGATCGCCAAACCAGTCGAGTACTCGTTCGGCACACAACTTCATGTCACCGCAATCACGGAAGATGGCCCCCAGAACCGCTTCCACGGTATCCGCCAGTATGGACTCGCGCCTGAAGCCTCCACTCTTGAGCTCGCCAGGTCCCAGACTCAGGCAATCACCCAACTTGAGGTCACGTGCCACCGATGCCAAGGTCTCCTGCTTGACAAGCAGCGCCCGCAACCGTGACAGACGCCCTTCATTCTCGGCAGGAAATCGCTTGTACAAGAAATCGGCGATGACGAAATTGAGGATGGAGTCACCCAGAAACTCGAGGCGCTCGTTATTGCGACTGCCACTGACACTTCGGTGCGTCAAGGCAAGCTCCAGCCAGGCGGGATCGCGAAAACTGTATCCCAGTACCTGCTGAAGGCGCTGGAAATGCAGATCATTCTTCAGATGTGGGCTCACTGCTGTAGGTCTTTTCGAAGTGCATGACAACATCAAGATTACCGATAAAGGGCTTTCGTACTTCGTAATCAACAATCACGATCAAGCCTCTCCCGTCCATTTGATACTCGAAGTCATCCGGGTTGCGATCCCGTATCCCGTTTATCTGGAAGCGGTCATACAGCGCACGCTTGAACTCTGCTACAGAACCTGTGCGGCCTTCGTCCATCAGGCTGTTGACCATTTTGTTAATACCGTAGAAGTCGTAATAATCCGAGCCGACCGTCGCTACCACCTTTAGCGCAAAAGCCAAGATCATGGCTATGAACATTATTCCCAGATAAGACATGCCCCGCTGCGAACGACGCTGCATGACCAAACCCCTCTTCTTGTTGTCAGTTTGTAACAAGGCTAAAGCACCTTACCATCGCGTCCAAAGGTCGGCAAATGCAGGCCGGGTTCCTTGTGCATCCATATATAGGAAGCCTTGCCGACAATCAGCTGGTCCGGCACAAAGCCCCAAAAGCGGCTGTCCCGACTGTTGTCCCGATTGTCCCCCAGCATGAAATAGCTCTCGGGAGGAACGATCCAGTCAATCTGCGGGCTGGCCCCCTCCCTCCCGTCCTCATGCCGGATGAGGTGAGAGGTTTCGCCATCCTTGACGCGGTAGTAAAACTCCCAGGACTCGGCATCCGGAAAATCCTCCCGCACCCGCTCCACTTCCGTGCCATTTATCCAGACCTGACCATTGCGCACCTGCACATGATCGCCGGGAATGCCGACCACACGTTTGATGAAGTTCACACTCGTGTCTTCCGGATACTTGAAAACCATCACATCACCTCGTGCCGGCTTGCCCACCGGCACCAGCTGCGTCCCCAGCACCGGCAAGCGCAAGCCATAGGAAAACTTGTTCACGAGAATGTAGTCGCCCACTTGCAGGGTAGGCAGCATGGAGCCGGAAGGGATGGTGAAGGGCTCAAAGAGGAATGAACGCAGCACCCAGACCACAAACAGTACCGGAAAGAAGGAGTGCGCATATTCGACCAGCAAGGGCTCACGCATTTCACGAGCGACGGCCTGCTCAACGATGCTGGCATCGACACTCTCTGCCGCCTCGCCCCGGAGCGCTGCTGCCGCGCTATCCGCTTTTTTGCGGCGCCCCGGCTTGAGCACAAGCAGATCGAAGCCCCAGATGGCGCCAGCAACCAGCACGGCCACGGTCAGTATGAGTGCAAAATCCAGATCCATCGCGCTTCTCTAATCTGAGGCCTAAGGCCTGTATTCATGAAATCTCTCGCTGTACTCGCCTTGAGGGCCAGCCGGCGGGTGTGCAATGCCCTTAGGGCTTTTGTTACTTTTATGCGGGAATGAGCAGCCGGTACTTTTGCAGCAGGTTCATTTATCCACCTTCAGCACTGCGAGGAAGGCTTCCTGCGGAATCTCCACACGCCCCACCTGCTTCATGCGCTTTTTGCCCTCTTTCTGCTTTTCCAACAGCTTCTTTTTGCGCGAGACGTCGCCGCCATAGCACTTGGCCAACACGTCCTTGCGCATGGCTTTCACAGTCTGACGGGCAACCACCTGATTGCCGATTGCCGCCTGTATGGCCACATCGAACATTTGCCGTGGAATCAGCTCCTTCATCTTCTCCGTGATGGCATTACCACGATAACGGGCATTATCCACATGGCATATCAGCGCGAGCGCATCTACACGCTCACCATTGATGAGAATATCCACCCGTACGAGGCGCGAAGCCTCAAAGCGGTTGAAGCTGTAATCCAGCGACGCATAACCGCGCGACACCGACTTCAGGCGATCAAAGAAATCCAGCACCACCTCACCGAGCGGAATGTCATAGGTGATGGCAACCTGCTTGCCGTGGAAAAGCAGGTTTTTCTGCACACCACGACGTTCCTGCGCCAGCTTGATGACATCGCCCACAAACTCCGGCGGCACCAGGATATGGCACTCGGCGACAGGCTCGCGGAACTCCTCCACCGAACCTATGTCCGGCAACTTCGAGGGATTGTCCACATACGCGATATCGCCATTTTTCTTCACGATCTCGTAAATTACGGTCGGTGCCGTGGTCAGCAGATCCAGATTGTATTCACGCTCCAGACGCTCCTGCACGATTTCCATATGCAGCATGCCGAGGAAGCCGCAACGGAAGCCGAAGCCGAGTGCATCCGAAGACTCCGGCTCATAGAACAGCGCCGAGTCATTCAGCGTAAGTTTGGCCAGCGCATCACGGAAAGGCTCGTAGTCATCAGAGGAAATCGGGAAAAGACCGGCATAGACCTGCGGTTTCACTTTCTTGAAACCGGGCAGGATTTCGACATTCGGCGTATTGGACAGTGTCAGCGTATCACCCACAGGCGCGCCAAAAATGTCCTTGATTCCGGCGATGACAAAGCCGACTTCGCCAGCTTCCAGCAAGCCGGTTTCCTGATGCTTGGGATTGAACACCCCGACGCTGGTAACCAGATGCGTCTGACCCGTGCTCTTCACCAGTATCTTGTCACCCTTCTTCACGCGGCCGTTCTTGATGCGCACCAGCGAGACAACGCCAAGATAATTATCGAACCAGGAATCGATGATAAGGGCCTGCAAGGGTGCATCACGCTCACCTTCGGGTGCGGGAATACGCTCAACAAGCGCATCCAGCAACTCGGGTACGCCAAGGCCTGTCTTGGCAGACACCTGACAAGCATCGCTTGCTTCAACGCCGATGACCTCTTCAATTTCGGTGCACACCGCATCCGGATCAGCCTGCGGCAGATCAATCTTGTTCAGCACCGGCATCACTTCCAGACCCTGGTCGAGCGCGGTGTAGCAATTGGCCACCGACTGTGCCTCCACGCCCTGTGCCGCATCAACAACCAGCAGCGCGCCTTCGCAGGCCGCCAGCGGGCGCGAGACTTCATAGGAGAAGTCGACATGGCCCGGTGTATCGATGAAGTTGAGCTGGTAGCGCTGGCCGTCTTTTTTCGAGGTGTGGTAGAGCGTGACCGAGTGCGCCTTGATGGTGATGCCGCGCTCGCGCTCCAGATCCATGGAGTCCAGCACCTGCGCCTGCATCTCGCGCTCTTCGAGACCACCACAGATCTGGATGAAACGGTCCGCCAGCGTGGACTTGCCGTGGTCGATATGGGCAATGATGGAAAAGTTGCGGATATGCTTTATGTCGGTCACGAGGTGGCTACCACAGGGAATCACGGAGGGCATGGGACGCGGGACTGCAAACCCCGCAAAGGCGCGGATTCTACCTGAAGCGCCCGCAAAGAGGCAGGCGCCTGACTGGCAAGGTAAAAACGCCATCCCACGAAAAAAAACGGGGGCCGCGGCCCCCGTCTGGCTCACTGCTTCTTTTTGTCAGCCTTGTCAGTGGCAGCGCCCTTGTCTGGCGCAGGCGCCGCCAGCTTGAGCGCCAGAATCAGCGGCTGACCACGGCGATTCACGCCCAAGGGTACGGCCTTGCCCGTAGGCAGGTCCTTGGCCATGTCGGCAAACTGCTTGGCCGTCGCCACCGGCTTGCCCTGCAGGCTGACCACCACATCCCCGGCGCGCAGGCCGGCATCCGCCGCCGCGCCCTCGGCCAGTTGCATGATGACAGCGCCACCATCGATCTTGAGCGCGGCTTTTTCTTCCGCACTGAGCTCACGGATGGAGTTGATGCCCAGACGACTGAGATCCGGTCTTGCAGGTTTACCCTTGCCGGCAGACGTACTGCTATCCGCATCTGCATCAGGCAAGGCCGCCACTTCAAAGTTCAGTGTCCTGGCCTTGCCATCGCGGTAAACCGTCAGCGGATAGCTTTGCCCCACCTTGGCGCGGCCCACCATCTGCGGCAGCTCGGAAGAAAGATTGATGTCGCGGCCACTGAACTGGGTGATCACATCGCCCTCCTTGAGGCCGGTCTTTTCAGCAGGGGAGCCGGGCAGCACCTTGGCGATGAGGGCACCGGCCGGGCGCGGCAGACCATAGGCATCCGCCAGATCACGACTGATATCCTGGATGACCACACCCAGATAGCCGCGTGCAACATGGCCGGAGGTCTTGAGCTGCTCAACCGACTCCATGGCCACGTCGATTGGAATCGCAAAAGACAGGCCCATGAAACCACCGGAGCGGCTGTAAATCTGGGAATTTATGCCGATGACCTCTCCGCTCATATTGAGCAGCGGCCCACCCGAATTGCCCGGGTTGATGGCCACATCAGTCTGTATGAATGGCACATAGGATTCATTGGGCAGGGCACGTGCCTTGGCACTGACTATGCCCGAGGTCACCGAATACTCGAATCCAAAAGGTGAGCCTATGGCCAGCACCCACGCACCTACCTTGAGCTGGTCCGGATTGCCGATTCTCAGTACCGGCAAATCCTTGCCTTCAATCTTGAGAAGGGCCACATCCGCACGCTCGTCCGTACCGATGACTTCGGCATCCAGTTCGCGACGATCGGCAAGACGCACCGTCACCTTGTCGGCGCCCTGAACAACATGGTTGTTGGTCAGCACATAGCCATCCGCGGAGATGATGAAACCGGAGCCGAAAGACTGCTTGTCCTGGGGGCTGGGGGCAAAATTGAAATCATCGCCAAAAAAGCGGCGGAATATCTCAGGCACATCCTGCTGGCCGGCACGTTTGCTGCTCTTGGCCGAGGCACTGATGTTAACCACCGCCTTACCGGCACTTTCCGCCAGCGGCGTAAAGTCCGGCAATTCGGCACGCGCTGGAAGCGCGGCGGCAAGAGCAAAAAGCACCAGCAATTGTGCAGCAAAAGTCCGCAGCGTCACGGACGCAGGCAGTGCGCGCATGATTTCATTCTCCTGAAAAATAGGACGAGGCCTTAAGGCCTTTTAATCGCAAGGCGGAAAAGCTAGCTAGCCCGCCACCAGCTGAACAGTAGGGTTTTGTAAGCAGGCTCGCCAGGATGAGGCCAGCAAAAGCAGTTGCCCGCCCCCTCGTACAAGACTCTCACCCCAAGCCCGGGCGCGGCTGACTGTAGCGTTCCCGTGAACTGGCGGGCAGCCTATACTACGCGCCCCTCAGGACATGCAGCCGCCACCGGCTTTTTCAGCGAACCTTACATGACCGACCACCTGCACGACGTGCTCATCATAGGCTCTGGCGCCGCCGGCCTGACACTGGCGCTCAAGCTGGCCCCCTCCCTGCGTGTTGCCGTGCTCTCCAAAGCCACGCTCAGTGATGCCAGCACCTATTACGCCCAGGGCGGTGTGGCTGCCGTGCTGGACGAAACAGACTCAACCGAGCTGCATGTGGCCGACACCCTGGTGGCCGGCGCCGGGCTGTGTCACGAAGACGCCGTGACCTTCACTGTGGAAAACGGCCCCGAGGCCATACGCTGGCTGATTGATCAGGGCGTGAGCTTCACGCTCAACGAAGACGAGCAGCCTCACCTCACGCGCGAAGGCGGTCACTCACATCGCCGCATCATCCACGCCGCCGATGCTACCGGCCGCGCCATTTCCACCACGCTGGTACAGCGCGTGCGCGAGTGCAGCAATGTCGACCTGCTGGAAAATCGCGTCGCCATTGATCTCATCACCACACAAAAATCTGGCAAGGCTGGTGAAAATCAGGTGCTGGGGGCGTACGTCCTGAATTCTGCCACCGGTGAAGTCGAAGTCTTCCGCGCCAAATTCGTGGCCATGGCCACCGGCGGCGCGAGCAAGTCCTATCTCTACACCACCAACCCGGACATCGCGACCGGCGATGGCATCGCCATGGCCTGGCGCGCTGGTTGCCGTGTCGCCAATATGGAGTTCAACCAGTTCCATCCCACCTGTCTTTATCACCCGCTGGCGAAAAACTTCCTGATTACCGAAGCCATGCGCGGCGAAGGCGCATATTTGCGCCTGCCGGATGGCGAACGCTTCATGCCACGCTTTGACGAGCGTGCCGAACTGGCACCACGCGATATCGTTGCCCGCGCTATCGACTATGAAATGAAGCGCCTCGGCATACGCTGCGTATATCTGGACATCACGCACAAGCCGGCCGACTTCATCAAAAGCCACTTCCCGAATATCTACGAGAAATGCCTGGAATTCGGTATAGACATCACCAGGGAACAGATTCCGGTGGTACCGGCCGCCCATTTCACCTGTGGCGGCGTCATGGTGAATCTGGCCAGCCACACTGACGTGCAAAATCTTTATGCAATTGGCGAAACCTCATTTACCGGACTGCATGGCGCCAACCGCATGGCCAGCAATTCGTTGCTGGAGTGCTTCGTTTTTGCCATGGCCGCCGCAAAAGACATTCAGGAAAAAATCGCCAGCCTCCCGGAGCCGCCGCTCTGCAAGCCCTGGGACGACTCGCAGGTGCGCAATCCCGATGAAGACGTGATCATCCTGCACAACTGGGAAGA
>JACCDZ010801422.1_pt1 | contig 79694 bp, 61 predicted proteins | sample 7449551 | NCBI WGS metagenome assembly JACCDZ01 (sample SAMN15323452, study PRJNA562643) | freshwater metagenome | isolation source: river surface water | place: USA:Blue River Watershed | collected 2017-08-18
TCATACCTAAAAATTCTGTTGCATTGTTTGCCTTCGCAGTGGTCAACTTGGCTTCTCCCTCTTTGCTCAATAACACGGCTTCAATCTCTCTGATTTTGCCGTCTCTATTCACTGTAAGCGTTATTTTGTCACCGGGTCTGTACTCACCTATTTTTTCTTGAAGTCGGCTAGAACTGTTGACTTCTTCTCCTTCTATTTTTAAAACAACATCTCCTTTTTTTACGCCCGCTTTTTGAGCAGCGCCGCCTTCAACAACATCTGCTATATATACTCCTTTGAGGCTTCCGAGCTTTTTGTCTTCGGCGAGTTCTTGAGTAATTTCTTGGATTGAAACTCCCAAAATTGCCCTTTGAACTTGGCCGTATTTCATGAAGTCATTCACTACTTTTTTCATCAAATTAACGGGAATAGCGAAGCCATATCCCGCATAAGAACCCGTTTGCGATGCAATAGCGGTATTGATGCCAACCAATTCCCCTTCGGTGTTCACGAGTGCTCCTCCTGAATTTCCTGGATTGATAGCAGCATCTGTTTGAATGAAATTTTCAATGGCATATTGATTTCCTTTGGATCTGATCAAATCTATGTTTCTACCCATAGCAGAGACTATTCCCAATGTAACCGTACTGTTCAAATTGAACGGATTGCCAACTGCCACAACCCACTGACCAACTTTTACTTGATCTGAATTGCCCAATTTCAAGAAGGGCAAACTATTCTCTCCGATGCGCAACAAAGCCAAATCTGTGTTCTTATCTGCCCCAACCAATTCTGCGATGTAAGTGCGTTTATCATTGAGCACCACTTCAATCTTATTGGCATTGTCAATTACATGGTTGTTGGTGACAATATACCCGTCATCCGAAATGATGACGCCCGAACCGGTTGCCATTTGCGGACCGGGTTGTTCAAACCGGAATTCGGGTCCCCCGGGTCCCCCGAAAAAATCAAACGGGTTGAAAGGCATATCTTGAGGCATGCTCTTAGACCCAGACCCACCGCTCATGGTAGTTTTGATGTGGACCACCGCGGGATTAGCAATTTCAGAAACACCGGTAAAATCAAATCCAATTTGAGTATTCAAACTCGCATAACGAGCCAATTGCTTCGAAGAAGACTGAAGATCTTCTATGTTGTTGGCTCTGAATACATTGGGAGCGAAAGCATACATTCCAACCAAAGCAACAACTCCACCCATTACACCGGCGAAAACCGCGGTAGCAATTTTGTAATTTTCAAAAATCTTTCTCATATTCATCAATGTTTGTAAAATTCAAGTGTAACCTAACGCAAAAATGCAATACTTGATTTATTTTGCACAAGAATTCGTTTACCTTTTTCGATAAAATCGTATTCATGGTCCGTGAAATGCAATTAAACAACACCTTAAATGATGAAATCATTGATCGTCTCCAAAAAGGAGATCGTGAAGTGTTGATTGATTTGTACAAAGAACATGAAGATATGATTAAGAAATTTGTGAGAGAAAACAACGGTAAAGACGAAGACGCCGAAGATCTTCTTCAAGATGCATTGGTGGTTCTTTGGCAGAATTCTCGTAAGCCAGATTTTAAGTTAGAATCTAAACCATCAACGTATATTTACGCTGTGGTAAAAAACCTTTGGCTCAAACAACTTGACAAAAGAAAGCGCGTGGTTTCCGAAGAATACATCAAGCCACATCAGCACTCAGAAACGCCCGTCAACAATGACATGGATTTAGCTTTGGTTCGAAACATGCTTGGAGAAATGGGAGAAATTTGTCAGCAAATTTTACTGATGTTTTATTTCGATGGATTTGACATGAAAACCATCGCAAAAGCAAATAATTTAGCCAATTCAGATGTTGCAAAATCTAAGAAACATCAGTGTTTAAAGGAACTGGCATCTAAAGTAAAATCAAAATTCACCCCTACAGATTTTTATGGAGTTTGACCCAAGGATAGAGCGGTATTTTGACTTTGAACTCTCAGAAATTGAGAGGGAAGAATTTTTGCGCGAATTAGAGTTGAACTCAGAACTTAAAACTCAGTTTGACCTTTATAGTTTAGTCATTGAAGGCATTCGTTCTGAGGGACGAGAAGAGCTTAAAGAATATATCAAATCTAGAGTTGACGAGCAAAGCACAACAACTCAAACCAATTTGTGGTTTTATGCAGCAGCATCTGTCACTGTATTGTTGCTAGGTTATTTCGCCATCTACAAATACGTTGAAACCGGTAGTTTGAAAGAATCAGCAGAATATATAACTCTAAAAGACGAAAAGTCAGACCGAGTTAAATTCTGGAAAAACAAAAAACTCGGAAAAAGCATTCTCCCAAGTATTCTATTTGGAGATAAAAGTGATTCCACGGATGCCGAAAAGCACTGGACAGATAGTCTTTTGGCAGTCTACAGTGAACCAACTGTAGAGTCTCAAACAGAAGTTGACGCTGACGGAACGGACATAGAAACCGTTTACTATGAAATAGCCGCAGATGACCAAGATAAGGGTACATACGAAATGAACTCTCGAATGTCAGTTTCAGAAGGTGAGTCGGCTGCCCCAGTGATGGCAAGGCCAGATGCTTCACGCGGAAAATCTAAAAAGAGTTTGGCCTCTGATTCCGTTGAATTAACAAGACGCACTATCAGTACATCACGCGTAGTCGCCATTCATTTGCCCGGATTGTCTGAGAATCTTTCAACACCTGAAAAGAGTATTCCGTCTAGCTCTCAAAAGGTTAATCCTGCTAGATTTAACATCATTCAGCAAGAAGCGCGCAATGAAAAACCTGCAATTGAATGCCAAGGCAATAACATTTTCTTGATAAATATGGGCAGCGAAAGCCCACTTATGTATGAAATAGACGGGAACTTATACCTGGAATTGGGCCCCCAAAATATTATAAGTATAAAATTAAATGTGGCGAGAGTTGAAAAACCCAAACCCATTACCGACAAAAAAATCATAGATAAGATTCAACCGAAATGATGTTAAATTCGGAAAAAATCCCGTTCGTAAAGTATCAAGGAACTGGGAATGACTTCATTTTAATTGACGGTAGGTTTACCGATTATTCCCTTGACGTAGCAAAAATGTGCGACAGACGATTTGGCATTGGCGCAGATGGTTTAATGATTCTAAAACGCACAGCATCTTATGATTTTGAGATGATCTACTACAACTCTGATGGCAATTTAAGCAGCATGTGCGGCAACGGCGGAAGATGCATTGCGCATTGGGCTCATTCATTGGGACTAGGAAATCAAGGAAAATTATCGTTTTATGCGCCGGATGGTCCGCATGAAGCCATCGTAGAAAATAATTGGGTAAAGCTAAAGATGATAGATGTGAATGATTGGGAAATCAAATCTCAAGAGGTCATTTGCATGAATACTGGGTCTCCACACTACGTAGAGTTCAATACATCTCATTCGAATGAGCCTTTGAAGGAGTTTGACTTAATAACTTGGGCAAAAGACATTCGATATTCTGACGACTATAAAGAAGTTGGTATCAATGTGAACAGAGTTGAAATAAGTGCTGAAGACTCTTTAATCATGCGTACTTATGAGCGTGGCGTAGAAGATGAAACTTATAGCTGCGGAACAGGCGTTACAGCAGCTGTGCTTTCATATGCCATAAATAAGAATATGGAAGTCGGGGAAGTATTTGTTTCGACTCGTGGAGGAAATCTCTCTGTAAATTTTGAACATAAAAAAAGCGGGTTCGTCAACATCTGGTTGAACGGACCCGCTGAATTTGTTTTTAGCGGCCTGTATTAAGGTTATTGAACCATCAATTTCTGTGTAGTGCTTGAGCCGTTTGCCAACACAACTTGAACGAAATAGTATCCTGATTTCAAGTTTGATACATCCAAACGTGTTTGATTATCTCCTACTTGGGAATTTATGTTTTGGTTGATCACTGTTTTACCCTCCATACTTACCACTTTAATTGTTGCTTTTCCTCCATTTGAACGGAAGCTAACATTTGCGAAGTCTTTAGAAGGATTTGGAGAAAGTGTCATTTCAAAAGCGCTCTTTACTATTTTCTTTGTTGAAGTCAACAAGTTTGAGCTCTGGTAATATCCACGACCGTGAGTACCGATATACAAACGCATTCCTTCCCAAGGCTTCCACTCGTAACCACGAATTTCAAAAACGGGCACGCGAGCCATACCGTCGTTAGCTTCTTCCCATTTGGTACCACCGTTTTCAGTAACCCAAACACCTAGGTCTGTTCCTAAGATGATTCTATCTGGATCATCCACGTCAATCACTGCATCGTAAACTGGCATGCTTGGCAAGTTACCGGTGATGTTCTTCCAAGTTGGAGCATCATCTAACGCATTTTCTGTTTCATAAACATACGTTGAGTTTCCGTATCCACCCAAAGTAATTACAACATGATTTGAGTTCTCAGGATTCACATTCACGGATGTAACCGTTCTGCCCGCCGCAGCACCTAAACTCAATTGCTTCTGCGAAATGCCAGACGGAACTTGAGTTGCTACTGGATTTGCATCTAATGTAAATGTCGCATTGTTTAATCCATCTAAACGGAACAATGCACCCGCCTTTGCAATAAACAAATGATTTCCATCAGTGGTATAGTCCATCTCAATGATACGGCTACCTCCTAGAGCATCTCCCACTAAAAACCAGTTTACGGGGTTTGCAAAATCTGTTGGGTTGGTAGCCATCCAAACTTGATTATTTTTAGCTAAGAATAATCTTGATTCTTTCTCGTTTTTCTCCCAAAGGTTATAGGTTGTGTTAAAATCAGTTTGTATAGTACCCTCTTGCCTGTCATCCCAAAATGTAGAAGATGATTGACCAGAGTTGTTTGATCTAACAACAGTACCGTAATAAATAGACATGAAAACTACTCGTGGGTCATATTTGCTGAATTCAACATCAAATCCATCACCACCGTAAATAGAAATAGCAGTTTTGGAAGGAATGCCATTAAATGAGTTACCAGAGAAATTAATCAATTGAGTTCCATTATCTTGAGAACCTCCTACAATATGTCCAAGAGAGTTAGCAGCTACATTATATAATTGTAGCGTCGTAAATCCACGATTAAGAGGTGTCCAAGTTCTGTAGTCTTGGGTAGCGAATAATCCACCGTCACAACCTACAATACAGGTAGCAGGTTTGGTATTCATGTTCCAAGTAATCATGTGCTTATCGGCATGAACGTACTCAGAATTCCATGGTGCACCGAAAGTTGATGCGAATTCGCGATAACCGTTTGTTTTATCCCATCTTGCCAAAGTTACACCACCTAAAATCACTTCGTCTTTCTTACCAGGAACAACACCAATCACGTTATCATACCAACCTTGGTTGTTTGATGAGAAGATATTATTGTTTGAGTTTCCTACAATGATTTGCTCCCAGGTTGTGCCACCATTGGTAGTTCGGTAAACACCTACCAAGCGGCCGTAATTTGCACCGGCTCCGCCAGCTCCCATGGTGTAGACGTAGTTATCATCATCAGGTGAAATTGCGATTGCTGTTCTGCCACCAGAACTGAAATTTTGATTAACAATTTTAATTGCTTGACCATCTTCCTTCTTGTAAACAGAACCATTAGAAGTTGTAGCCCATATAACACCTTTACTGTCTAATTTTACTTCTTTTACTGAACCTGCAGTTAAACGAGTAACCTTAGCGGTTGCCGCTGTCATATCAAATTCGTAAAGTCCGCTTTCAGAAGCGACGTAAAATTTATTTTGAGTTGGATGTGCTGCCATACCATTGCACTCGAAGAAGCGGTTATCTTTGGCTTCGTTCATCAAAGAAAAGTCTGTACCTTTTTCATCTGAACTAACGTAGATACCATTTCCGTAAAATGCGGGCGAACCATTTCTTGTACCACCAAGATTGGTAAATCCACCTTCACCTGTTCCGTAATAGATTTTACCGTCTGGCGTTTGAGCAATACAAGTAACATTTAGATTTTCTTGCATGTCATTAATGGGTGCCCAGCTTTGACCTGAAGTGCTTGAACGGAACAGACCACCGCTTACACCGCCTGCAAACCAAACTTTTTGATCTTTGTTTGAAATTAGAAACGCACGAATTCTACCACCCACATTGTCTGGACCCATGTTTGTCCATTCAATCTTTTTGTTTAAACGTTTTGCAATTGACTTTAAATTATCAGCCTGCTGAACAGCATCTGCCATCCATTGGGGATTCAAATCGCCAGTTTTTTCATTGAATCGAAGACTGTAAATCGATTCAATAGCACCACGAATGTGTTGCTCGGCTCCGGAAGCTTCGTTTTTCAAATCCGCTTTTTTAAATCCGGGTAGACCTTGTTTTAACCCCCCAACAGCTACAACTGCAAGCAGCCCTGCTGATAAGGTAAATGGTATAATTCTATTCATTCTCATTTTCTGAATGTGGTTTAAACTCTATATTATGCAAATAAAACGAAATGTGTGCGGTTTTGCAAAGAACCGCAAGTAATCTGTATCATTTTTATGTCAAGCGTGAAAATGGACTTTACTCTGATTAATGAATGTGTTTCTCAGCGTGGTAAGAACTTCTCACCAACGGGCCACTTTCCACGAATCTAAATCCCAAAGACAGGCCATATTCTTCCCAAAACTTGAATTTATCAGGGTGGATATAATCGGCTACGGGTAAATGCATTTTCGTTGGTTGAAGATATTGACCCAGTGTCAAAACATCGCAACCGTGATCTCTTAAATCATGGATCAATTTCTTCACTTGATCATCGGTTTCGCCGCAACCCAACATTGCACCACTTTTTGTGCGCATTCCATATTCTTTTGTGCGCTTAATTTGCTCTAAACTGCGTTGATACTTAGCTTGTGGTCGCACCAATCTATAAAGTTCTTCAACGGTTTCCATGTTGTGGCTAACCACATCTGGTCGAGCATCTAAAACCATGTATAAAAGATCCCATTCAGATTTAAAATCAGGAATAAGGGTTTCTATGGTTGTTTCTGGGGACTCTTTTTTGACTTCGCGGATGGTTTCTGCCCAAACAGTTGCGCCCTTATCTCGCAATTCGTCTCTATTTACCGATGTAATGACACAATGCTGAACCCCCATGAGTTTTACCGCTTCTGCGACTCTGCGTGGCTCGTCAGTATCATAACTGCCGGGCCTTCCGGTGGCTACAGCGCAAAACGAACAACTGCGGGTGCATACATTTCCCAAAATCATGAACGTAGCGGTACCTGCTCCCCAACATTCTCCCATATTAGGACAACGCCCATCTTCACAAATTGTGTGGAGTTTATGTTCTTTTACAATTCGCTTAACACGCGTGTAGTTTTCGCCGATGGGGATGTCAATTTTTAGCCACTTCGGCTTTTGTGCCGAGGGACGTTCTTTCTTTACTATGGGTAATTCAATCACGTTGTAAAAAGTTAAGGGATATATCCCACGGCAAATTTAAGGAATACTGCCGGATAGAACTGCAGATTCACATTATTGGAATGCATTATTGGTATTTCTTTAACAAAATACTCTGTGCTAACTCCTAAACTCAACTCATTGCTCAAACTTCTGTAATTACCCCATTCCAGAGACAATCCAGCATGAACTCCTACTCCTGGAATAATAATTCCTTCCTTTATACCGCGAGAAAAGGATGCATTTCCCCCAATGTATTGCGGTTCATGGATGTTCGGATCATACCTTTCATCTGAATATCCGTCAAAAGGAACATTGCCTTGGTACAGCCACACATATACAGGCCAGGCATAAACTAAAGGGATTTGAAATCCCCCGAAAACACTTAGCCCCATCTCAAACCTCGATGCGCGCTTAGCTATTGGATAACTATAGGTCATTTTGGGCCTAAATACCCATGCATAATTTACTTTATCAATTTTAAAAATCCTGCTACCGGGCAAACCAGAATTCAACACAAACACTTCTTTAGGATGCACTAACGATCCAATCTGAAATCCAATTTCTCTTTGAATTGGTTGATTGAATTTTGTTGTACTTCTGTAAAATCCAAAATCGTAACCGTAGTTTCTCAGTTGAACTTCACCGTAATAAGAATGTTGAATTTGCGCAAACAAGGATGGCTGAGCATTGCTCGAGAACATGATTAATACCATCAATAAATGTGGAAACCTTGTATGCATTCAATCAAATTTAAGATTTCCCACCGAGAATGAGAAATGAAAAAATACTCGTTTAAAATACCCACTTTCTCCCACAAGCTTTAAAACCCTTGTTTTTCAGGAAATTTATTCTATTTTTGCCTCCCCCTCCCAACGACTCAATTGTCCAAAAACAGCGAAAAACCTCAATTTGTGGAGATATGTGGAAAAGTGGTGGCTAAAATTGGTAGATTGTGGGAAAAAGTGGGGGGATCTGTAGTTATTTAGCAGTCAGAAACCAGCAAGAAAAATGTCCGGATTAATCGGTGAGTACTATTGCAAGCTTGACACCAAGGGGCGCCTATCGCTTCCTTCGCGTCTACGTTCTCAGTTTTCTGAGGCGGCAGGCAATACATTGGTTATCAACCGGGGATTTGAAAAGTGCCTCGTTCTGTACACCAAAGAAGATTGGTTAAAAGAAACCGAAAAACTCAATGCCGTTGACGACTTTATGAGTCCCGAAATTCGCCGATTCAAGCGTATTTTCACCAACGGTGCGAACATTCTTCCAATTGATAATGCGCAACGCATTCTACTCCCTAAAAAGTTGCTAGAATACGCCGCATTAGAAGATGAAGTTGTTTTGAGTGCCTTCGGTAACAAGGTGGAAATTTGGAGCAAAGAGCTTTACGAGTCTGAACTAGAGGTTCAGTCTGATGAGTTGAGCGAATTGGCTAAGAACTTCCATCAACACCGATCCAATCCTGGAGCATAGAAAGTGGTTCATCCTGCTGGCAAAATGATTGCCAATGAACACTGCATACCACATACCCGTATTATTAAAGCCAAGCGTTGACGCGTTGGTCACAAACCCAAATGGGGTTTATGTGGATGTTACCTTTGGTGGTGGCGGACACTCACGCGAAATCCTTTCAAGATTAGGCCCTAACGGCAAGTTATACTCATTTGATAAAGATCAACACGCCGTACAAAACGCAAATGCCATCAACGACGATCGGTTCACACTCATCAATCACAACTTCAGATACATAAAATCCTTCATTAGCCAATTAGAACCCAACGGCATTGATGGAATATTAGGTGATTTGGGTATTTCTTCTTTTCAAATTGACCACAATGACCGTGGATTTGCGCACCGCGCAGATGGCCCTCTTGATATGAGAATGGATCAACAATCAGGCAAAACAGCAGCTGAAATCCTCAAAAAATACAGCGAAAAAGAATTGCTCCACGTATTCAACAACTATGGAGAAATTAAAAACGCCTACAAATTGGTGAAAACCATAAAGGCCTATAATGGACCACTTAACACTGTTGAAGAGTTTAAACAATCTATCGAAACATGCATTCCCAAAGGGGAACCTGCAAAATACCTGTCGCAAGTATTCCAAGCACTAAGAATTGAGGTAAACCAAGAAATGAAAGACCTTCAAACTTTACTTCTTGATTCAGAGCACATCATAAAAGCTGAAGGAAAATTGGTGGTAATTTCTTATCACTCTCTAGAAGATAGATTGGTGAAAAACTATTTAAACAGCGGAAATTTAGAAGGAAAAAAACAGACCGACATGTATGGATGGAGTAGCCAACCATTTGATTGTAAACCATCTAAGGCAATCACCCCCAATGAAGAGGAATTACTGGTAAACAAACGTTCAAGAAGTGCTAAAATGAGAATAGGAGTTAGAAAATCATGACCGAAGAAACTCAAAATATCCCACAGTCTGAGAACCAAGACAATCCCATTACCACCTGGAAATTGGTAAAGTGGTTGATCTACCTATTTCCGTTTTTGGTGTTTTACATATACAATTCCTTACACACAACTAAAGCCATCAAAAAGAAAGATGAGCTGAGCAAACAACTCAAAGAACTTCATAGCGAGAGAATCAGCTTGGAAAGTGAAATAACTCAATCCAGCAAACAGTCTGAAATCGCTGAAAAGTTAAAAGAAACAGGCCTGAAAGAATTGTCAGATCCACCTATTAAAATAGTTAGAGAGAAAAAGGATTAATATGGCAGAAACTCAAAAAGTAAATACCAGAAAACAAATACTGACCCGTTCACGGGTGGTATTTGCTTGCATTGCTGCTTTTGCATTGTTTCTGATAGTATCTATAATTAGACTGCAAAATGGATTCGAAGAGGAATTTTCATTAGAGCAACAAAAGAAGAATACCCGCATTAAAACAGCTTATGGACTACGAGGAAATATCTATGCATATGATGGCAGTCTGTTAGCTACTTCAGTACCAACGTACGATCTGATTTGGGATGCAAATGTGGCTGGTTTGACCAAGAGTGATTATGAATTGAAAATAGACAGCTTGTCACTCATGTTTTCCAAGCATTTTGCGCCTTACAGCTTTGTTGCTTGGAAAAACAAGTTATCAAAACTTCGTAAAACTGGAAATCGATATGCTAAACTAGGATCAGACTTGAATTTCGACCAAGTCAAAATGATTAAAAAATGGCCGCTCATAAGAAAGGGTCGATTCAAAGCGGGCTTTTGGTTTGAAGAAAAAGGGAAGCGCATGTACTTCATGGGTGAACTTGCAAAAAGAGCCATCGGATATACTCGAAACGGAAAAAGCATTGGATTGGAAGGCGCTTTTGATTCTTTATTGCGCGGAAAATCTGTCCAAATCATGGAACAGCGTATGCCAGGAAACATTTGGAGACCAGTTAGCATTGGCAATGGTGAAACCGCTGAAAACGGCAAGGATATTGTAACTACGCTTGATGTTGATATTCAAGATATCGCCCAATACGCATTGAATAAAGCCCTGATAAAACACTCCGCACATCATGGTTGCGTAATGGTTATGGAAGTTCACACAGGAGCTATTGTTGCTATGGCAAATTTGACCAAAGGTGGGAATGGCAAATACTTTGAAACCATGAATTACGCTGTCGATGAATACAGCGAACCTGGGTCTACTTTCAAAATCATGTCGGCATTGGCACTTTTAGAAGATAAAAAGGTTCAACCAACCGATTCTGTACCTACAAAAAAGGGCAAGGTGAGATACTTTGACAAAGACTTTACCGATGATTTGCACGGGGCACCTTTGCCGCCGTACATAACGCTTAGCGAATGTATCGCACGCTCATCCAATGTGGGCATATCGCAATTTATTTACAATAATTATTCTAAAAATCCAGAAAATTACTTAGAACACATACAAGAATTAGGGTTGCACTTAAAACCTAATTTTGACATTCCGAGCTCCAACCACCCCACCATTCTTGAACCTGGAAGTTCATCATGGTCAGGCGTGACATTGCCATCTATGAGCATTGGATATTCAACACAAATATCCCCTTTACAAACTCTTATGTTATACAATGCCATCGCAAATAGAGGCACTATGATGAATCCATATTTGGTGAAGGAAATAAGACAAGACGGTAAAATATTGGAAACTATAGATCCTAAAATAATTAACAAAAAGATTTGTAGTGAAAAAACCGTATTGGAACTTCAAAAAATGCTTAGAAGCGTAGTGGCTGAGGGCACTGCAGAAAGCACTTTTGACGATTGCCAATTTGCTGTTTCAGGTAAAACAGGTACGGCAAGAATATCGGCTGGCAATAAATACACAAATAAACATCGAGCTTCTTTTGTTGGATATTTTCCGGCCAATCAACCACAATTTAGTATCATAGTAGTAATCAGTGAACCCAATTCTGGAGACATTTACGGTTCAAGCGTTGCCGCACCCGTTTTCAAAGAAATAGCCAATAAGATTTATAGCACAAGACTAAAAACTCAACCCGAATTCAAAGGCTTTTCAAAAGATGTGGTCCCCTATGTTTTAAATGGAGACCTAGAACAAACCAAATTAGTTTTAAATGAACTAGGCATTTCATCTCATAGCGATATCAGTGGCGGCCAACAGGTGGTAAAAGCCACTAAAAAGGAAAAATCTGTAGAATTGAAGGTTATTAATGGCGAAAATAATCGAGTACCAGATTTCCGAGGAATGGGAATCAAAGATGCCATTGCATTGGCTAATGCTTTCAATTTGAAAGTGCGTTTCGACGGACATGGAAAAGTATCGCAACAGAGCATTTCCCCTAAAACCCGTTTCACTCAACCTCTCACTATTTATCTAAAACTAAATCCATGATGAGTAAATCTATCGGCGAACTTTTAGAAAACGTAAAAACTTTGGAAATCAAGGGGTCTTCGGAAGCATTGGTTTCAAACCTGAGTATTGATAGTAGAAATGCGGAAAGGAACACATTATACTCTGCCATAAAAGGCACTCAAGTTGATGGACATCAATTTATTGATTCGGCAATTGAAAATGGCGCATCGGTAATTCTATGTCAGAATTTACCATCCTCACTAAACGACCAAATTACTTACATACGAGTTGAGAATACGGCAGTTGCGCTTGGAAATATCGCTGTAAATTTCTTTGACCGAGTAATTGAAGATCTCATTATTGTAGGTTGCACCGGCACAAACGGCAAGACTACTGTAACTACCCTATTGTTTGATTTATTCACCCATTTAGGTTATAAATGTGGTCTCATATCTACAGTAGAGTACAGAATTGGCTCAGAAGTTTATCCAAGCACGCATACCACACCAGACGTAGTGAGTCTGCATAAGTTATTTGCTAAAATGTCGGCAGAAGGTTGTACCCATGTTTTTATGGAAGTAAGTTCTCACGCGCTTGACCAAGATAGAATTGCAGGAATACCTTTTGCAGGGGCAATTTTTACCAATATTACACACGATCATTTAGACTACCATATCACCTTCGATAATTACATCAAAGCAAAAAAGAAATTCTTTGATCTTTTGTCTGAGGATGCATTCAGTGTAACAAATAAAGACGACAAGAACGGATTGGTAATGCTTCAAAACACCAAAAGCATCAGATATACATATAGTTTGAAGGGAACAGCAGATTTCAACGTCAAAATAATTGAAAGTGATTTCGGAGGAATGTTGTTACGATTTGGGTCAGCTGACATTTGGACTCCATTGGTTGGAACATTCAATGCCTCAAACTTATTGGCAGTATTTGCAACTGCCAAGCTATTAACACAAGGAGATGAAGATATTGAAGTTGCCATGAGTGCTCTAGGAAGAGTAAATGGTAGATTTGAAGCCATTGCTGGTCCAAATTCAAGAACAGCTATTGTTGATTATGCTCATACACCAGATGCTTTAGAGAATGTAATTAAAACCATCCAAAACATCAGGCAAGGTCAAAGCAACATCATAACTGTAGTTGGATGTGGAGGAAACAGGGATGCTGCAAAGCGCCCTGAAATGGGCAAAATTGCCTCCCAGATGAGCGATAGATGCCTTTTTACTTCTGATAATCCAAGAAATGAAGATCCTACCCAAATCATTGAGGAAATGATGGTTGGGGTGTCTCCAGAAAACTTAAGAAAAGTTTTAAAAATCACTGACCGATCAGAAGCAATAAGAACTGCGGTCTTATTGTCTCAGCCGGGTGATGTGATTTTAATTGCTGGTAAAGGACATGAAACTTACCAAGAAATCAAAGGAGAAAAACATCCTTTTGATGACAGAATTATTGTAACTGAAGAATTTAAACACATCAAATAATGCTGTACCACCTATTTAAATACCTTGATCAATTGGGTTATTCCGGTGCCGGGGTATTCAATTTTATTTCCTTTAGAGCATCTTTGGCAGGTATTGTCGCCTTGTTGATTGCACTAATTGCTGGTAAACAAATCATTTATTGGTTGCAACGCCAACAAATTGGTGAAAGTATCAGAGACCTAGGACTTGAAGGCCAAATGCAAAAAAAGGGTACACCTACAATGGGTGGTATCATCATCATTATTGCCCTCATTATTCCTACCTTATTATTTGCCCGACTTGATAATATGTATGTAATCATCATGATCATCGCAACCCTTTGGATGGGAGTTATTGGTGGAATTGATGATTATATCAAAGTCTTTAAAAAAGACAAAGAGGGCATGAAAGCCACCACTAAACTGATTGGTCAATTGATGTTGGGTATCATCATTGCCATAGCGGTTGATTACACCCATTCTGTGAATCATTTTGCCCTTGAAACAAATCTTCCCATCACTAAAGATCGATTGAATTACAGTGATTTAATTCCTGGGGACGGCAACGCGTGGTTAATATTCATTCCGGTTATCATTTTCATTTCTATGGCTGTTACCAATGCCGTGAATCTTACGGATGGAATTGACGGACTTGCGGCAGGAACCACTGCCATTGTTGGCATTGGATTGGGATTCTTAGCCTATGCTACGGGGAATATAAAAATTGCCAAATACCTCAATATCATTTATGTACCTAACAGCGGAGAAGTGGTTATTTTCTTGGCAGCTTTGATTGGCGCTTGTTTGGGATTTTTATGGTACAACGGATTTCCAGCACAAGTATTTATGGGAGACACAGGAAGCATGGCTCTTGGAGGAGCCATTGCAGCAGTTGCCATCATTATAAAAATGGAACTCCTATTACCCATTCTTTGCGGAATCTTCTTTGCAGAAAGCCTGAGTGTAATCCTTCAAGTTTCCTATTTTAAATATACCAAGAAGAAGTTTGGGGAAGGAAGACGCATCTTTTTGATGTCGCCATTGCACCATCATTACCAGAAAAAGGGCATTCCTGAAAGTAAAATCACCCTGCGATTTTGGTTAATCACCATCATTCTTGTATTAGCCACTATTGCATTAATCAAACTAAGATAAACACTTGAAAAAGAATTTAGTCATATTGGGAGCCGGCGAAAGCGGAACAGGTGCAGCCATTCTTGGAATTGTTCAAGGATGGAATGTATTTGTGTCTGATTACGGCACAATAGACGAAGATTCTAAATCTGAACTAAATACCAGAGGCATTTCTTGGGAAGAAGGTAAACACACCGAAGAAACCATTCTAAAAGCAGATGTTGTCATTAAAAGCCCAGGCATATCTCCAAAAGTGGCCATAGTTCAAAAATGCATCGCTGCCAATATTCCAATTATATCAGAAATCGAATTTGGCAGCTGGTATACCTCAGCAAAAATCATTGGCATCACAGGCACTAACGGAAAATCTACAACCACCATGTTAACCTATCACCTTCTTAAGGAGGCCGGGTTAAATGTTGGATTAGGGGGCAATATCGGACAATCATTTGCAAGACAAGTTGCCGAAAATAATTTTGACATCTACGTTTTAGAACTAAGCAGCTTCCAACTCGATGACTGCCATAAACTCAAACTTCAAATAGGTTGTGTCACAAACATCACCGAAGATCATTTAGATAGATACGATTACAAATTATCAAATTACATCAACAGCAAGATGAGAATCGGGCAAAATCAATCTCCAGAGGAGTATTTGGTTTACTGCGTTGATGACCATTTAATAAAAGAGGGATTCCAAAACATCCCCCAAAAAGCAACACTCATTCCTTTTTCCATGAATCAAGAATTAGAATTTGGTGCTTGGTACAAGGAAGGAAACATTCACATAAAATTAAAAAACACCCAATACACAATAGATATGACTAACGTAAATTTAAGAGGCAAGCACAACACTTACAACACGATGGCAGCTGCCGTTATGGCAAGTTTGATTGATGTTCGTAAAGAGAGTATCCGCGAGAGTCTAAGTAATTTCAACAACCTTGAGCACCGCTTAGAATTTGTGGCTCGAGTTAATGGAGTTGAATACATTAATGACAGTAAAGCTACAAACGTAAATTCTGCGTGGTACGCTTTAGAAAGCATGGATAAGCCCGTGATTTGGATTGCCGGTGGAGTAGACAAAGGAAATGACTATACCGATTTAATTCCATTGGTTAAGAATAAGGTCAAGATGATTATTTGCCTTGGATTGGATAATATCAAAATTCATAAAGCCTTCCAAAACAGTGTAGATATGATTATTAACACGCAGAGTGCAAAAGAGGCGGTTTACGTTGCATCCAAAATGTCAGAATCAGGCGACGCTGTATTGTTATCTCCTGCTTGTGCAAGTTTTGATTTGTTCGAAAACTACGAAGAGCGCGGCAGACTGTTTAAACAAGCCGTTAAAAACTTGTAATCTCATACAGGGATATGTCGTTGATTGAAAAATTGAAAAAATCGAACCACCTAAAAGGCGACCCTTATATCTGGGGTATTGTCTTTGTATTGGGCTTCATTGGTGTACTTGCTGTATACAGTTCAACTGGAACCTTGGCTTTTGCCAAGCAGCAAGGAAATACAGAATTTTATCTGTTTAGACATTTAGGCTTTTTAGTGGTTGGATTTTTTACCATGTATGCAATCCACACCGTCCCCTTTAAATTTTACGCCAAAACATCCATATTCTTGATGTGGATTTCGGTCATATTGTTGGTTGTGGCTTTGGCTTTTGGACTGAATATCAACAACGCAAATCGAGTAATACCCATTTTTGGATTTACCCTTCAACCCTCTGATATGACCAAGGTTTTTATCATGGTGTTCATTGCCAAGTTCCTAAGTAAAAACCAAGAAGAAGTAGACAATAAGATCGTTTTCTACAAAGCCATGGGCCCGGTACTTATTGCAGCTGGTCTAATTATTCCTGAAAATCTAAGTACAGCATTGGTTCTAATTACCTCATGTACTTTATTGCTTTACATAGGAAGAATCAAAACTCGTTTCATTCTCACCTTTGCAGGTGGTGGCCTATTACTGATTAGTCTTTTCGTGATTTTTCTTTTAAATGTTGACGTTGACAAATGGTCTGGCACGCGTTTGCCCACATGGAAAGCGAGAATTGAATCGTATGCTGGCATTGGTGAATCAGGAAGCGACTACCAAAAAACGCAAGCTAAAATTGCCATTGCAACTGGGGGATTAACAGGTAAAGGTCCCGGACATTCCACTCAACGCAATTTTCTTCCCCACCCCTACTCAGATTTCATCTTTGCCATAATTGTAGAAGAATATGGACTCTTAGGAGGTCTAATTCTGATTGCTGCATTCATTGTTCTCCTGTTGAGAAGTTTCAAAATGGTAGTCGAAGCCCAAAAATCATTTGCAGCCCTCGTGGTTTTAGGAATATCATTTTCCATGAGTCTGCAAGCATTCATTCACATGGGTGTAAATGTAGGACGCTTGCCTGTAACTGGACTTACCCTACCCTTGGTCAGTATGGGTGGAACCAGTATCATATTTAACAGCATTGCCTTTGGAATTATTTTAGGTACAAGCAGACATATACGGGAGGAAAAATTAAAAGCGAGCACCCAAGGAGCAGGCGCAGTGCCTGAATCAACATGAGTAAACCGTTGAAGCTTATTTTCAGTGGCGGTGGAACCGGTGGACATATATTTCCGGCGGTTGCGATTGCCCGTGAATTTCAGAACCGATTTAGCCATGTTGAAATATTGTTTGTAGGTGCTTTGGGCAAAATGGAAATGGACAAAGTTCCTTCCGAAGGATTCAAAATCATAGGATTACCGGTTGAAGGATTGATAAGAAGTGTTTCCATAAAAAACATCAAAATCATTTTCAAAGCAATCAGCAGTTACCTCAAGGCTAAAAAAATCATCGAAGATTTTAGGCCAGACGCTGTAATTGGAACTGGCGGCTTTGCCAGCTTGCCCATCACAATTGCAGCAACCCGTTTAGGTATTCCTGTTTTTGCGTGGGAAGGGAACGGTTTCGCCGGACTCACCAATAAATTATTGAAAAAAACTGCCAAGCGAATTTTCTGTGGATTCGATGGTATGGATTCTCAATTCCCTTACAAAAATTGGATACACTCAGGCAATCCAATTAGGCAAGAGATTCTCGAGAAAACAGATAAAAAAAATGCCGTTGATTTTTTTGGATTGGATACTACTCGGCCCATTGTTTTTGTTACCGGGGGAAGTTTGGGCGCTAGAAGCATCAATGAGGCCGTAGAATCATCTATTGGAATATGGCAAAAAGAAGGAATTCAGGTCATTTGGCAAACGGGTAAAAACTATCAATATACTCAACCATCAACGGGTATTTGGGTATCGGCATTTTTAAAAGAAATGCACCTTGCCTACAGCTGTGCAGATTTAGTAGTTTCAAGATCTGGTGCAACCAGCGTATCGGAAATAATGGCTGTAGGAGTGCCTGCTATTTTTGTTCCATCACCCAATGTCACCGATGATCATCAAACAAAAAATGCCGAGAAAGCCACTCAATACGGAGGAGGCATATTGATTAAGGATACTGAAATAAAATCGAAATTAGCAAACCAAGTCGTTGATATGCTTAAAAATAACGATGAACTCAAAACCATGAGGACACAGTTATTGAATCATGCAAAACCAAAAGCCACGCAAGAAATTGTAAACCAAATTCTAAAAGATTTAAATCGTGAATAAGTCGTTTCAAAGAGCATATTTTATTGGCATTGGTGGCATTGGAATGAGTGCCATTTGCCGGTATTTGTTGGAGCAAAATATATCGGTTTGGGGCTATGATAAAACCCGAACAGATCTCACCCTTGAACTAGAAAGCCTAGGTGTAATTATAACTTATGATGACGCTATTGAAGCCTTGCCAGCCCAAGTAAAATCTGACCTCAACAATACTCTATTCGTATACACACCAGCCATACCAAAAGACCACCCTCAATGGAATTGGCTACAAGAACAAGGCATTGTATTACACAAAAGATCACAGATCTTAGGACTGCTTACTCAAGATAGAATTTGCATAGCGGTGGCCGGAACCCATGGCAAAACGACTACATCCACGTTGCTAGCTCATCTATTGAAAACCTGCAATGTGAATTTCAGTGCTTTTTTAGGCGGAATATCAAGCAATTATCAATCAAATTACATCAGCCATACCAACGGCATTCAGCTATTCGACAAAGACATTGTGGTTGTTGAGGCCGATGAATTTGACCGCAGTTTCCATCAGCTGCGTCCAGATGCAGCCATTATTACAGCTATTGATGCTGACCACTTAGATATTTACGGTGATTCAAAATCGTTTTTTGAAGCTTTCGAAGTTTTCACCGAGTTAATATCCCCAGAAAAAATGGGAGATCTTTACTTGGAAGGACGCATTCGAATGAATATTCCTGAACACGTAAAACTGCATGTTTACGGGAATCATGATAAAAATGAATTTTGCTATGAAAATGTGCGCATAGAGAACCACCAATTCGTATTTGAATTGAATGGCCAACATTTTATTTGTGGACTTCCGGGACATCATAATGTATCTAATGCATCGGCTGCAATAGCTCTTTGCTTAAATTCACTGAAGCTTTCTGCTAAACAAATTGCCGAAGGTGTAATGAGTTTCAAAGGGGTAAAACGCCGATTTGAATTTCTCAAAAACAGTCCGGAGCAGGTGATCATAGACGACTATGCGCACCACCCCGAAGAAATAAAAGCCATTATCAGATCGGTGAGAACATTGTACCCGGAAAAGAAAATTACCGGTATTTTTCAGCCGCATCTTTTTAGCAGAACCCGAGACTTTGCTCAAGAATTCTCACAAAGTTTATCCGAAGTTGATGAATTGATTTTGATGGATATTTATCCAGCTAGAGAAAAACCCATAGAAGGCATAACATCTGAGTGGCTATTGAGCCTAGTTAAAAATCAAAATAAGTCCTTGTTGAACCAAGATCAGATACTTGAAAAAATCAAATTGGAATCGCCTGAGTTGGTTCTTATCATGGGTGCAGGCGACATTGATAGATTAAGCGCAAAATTAAAACACCATGAAAGATAAGATAGGATTGGCATTTAGCAGAAGACAATGGATGATCACCATCGCCGCGATTGTGTTCATGATCTTACTTTTCGCATGGTCTAAATTGAGTTTCGCTGGTAAAAACAGAATCATCGGGAACATGGAGGTTGAAATTGACGCCTCGAAATCGGGATACAACTTCTTAACCAAGCAAGCAGTAGTTAATTGGGTTCAACAGCATTTTGATAATCCTGTTGGCAAGCCTGCCTCTGAAGTTGAACTTACCAAAATGGAAATTGAACTCCAAAAAGTACCTTACGTATTTAAAGGAATTATTTATGTGGCCTTTGATGGTACATTAAAGATCCGGGTAAAAGAGAGAGAGCCTATAGCATTGATAAAGAACAATCAAGATTCCTTATTTTTCATTGATTCAGGAGGATATATGATTCCGAAACGCGGAATTCAAACACCTGTCGTTTTGGTTATTAATGGAAATGTGAAGCAAAAATTCGAATCGGGCAAGCGCGCCGGCTCACCACAAATGGTAGAATTACTCAATCTCAGCAAGTACATAAGGTCTAATGAGCTGTGGAACGCGCAATTTGAACAGTGCTATGTAGATAAGTTTGGGAGGTATTTGTTGATTCCCCGAGTAGGAAAGCATAGCATTGTTTTGGATAACACTACGAACATGGAAAAAAAGTTCGAAAACCTGCGTCTTTTCTACGAAAAAGGCCTTCCACAAGTGGGCTGGAACACCTATCGAGAAATCGATATTTCGTATGAAGATCAGATTGTAGGAAGGAGAACTGAACAATAAATTATACAATAAACCAAAATCACTGTCTAATAAGCCAAACATAAATAGTATGACGCCAACGAACAATAACATCATTGCAGGACTGGACATCGGAACCACAAAAATTTGTGTGATTGTATCACAACTTTCCGACAATGGAAAGATCAACATCTTGGGGGTAGGAAAAGCATCATCACAAGGTGGAGTTTCTCGAGGAATGGTAGCTAACGTGAGCAGAGTAGTAACTGCTATCGAAGAAGCTGTCAAACAAGCTGAGAAACTGAGCAGAGTAAAAATCAATACCGTTTACGTTGGTATTGCAGGTCACCACATAAAAAGTTTGCAGCATCGTGGCACTTTGACTCGCAGAAATGGGGAGGAAGAAATCACTAAGGATGAACTGAATAGTCTTACCACAGAAATGGAGAACTTGGCGTTATCTCCTGGCTTGGAAATTCTACATGTTTTGCCTCAAGAATATAGAATTGATGGTGAAGACGGAATCAGAGATCCAGAAGGACGTATAGGTACTCGCGTTGAATGCAATTTCCATATTATTACCGGCGAAACCAGTCGTGCGCGCACCATTGGTAAGGCTGTAATGAAAGCAGGTTTGCACTTGGCAGACCTTGTGGTTGAACCGGTTGCATCTGCACAAGCTATTTTATCTGAGCAAGAGATGGAAGCCGGCGTAGCATTGGTAGATATCGGAGGTGGAACCACTGATATTTGTATTTTCGATTCGGGAAAAATAGTTCATACAGCTATCATTCCTATTGGAGGAGACCGCATTACCCAAGATTTACAGGAGGCCTTTGGAATTCTTAAAGATCAAGCCGAAGAAGTGAAAGTGAAATACGGAAGCTGCTTTAGCTTAGAAAACATGAAGAACGAAGTTGTGGTAATTCCCGGACTTCCCGGCAGATCTCCTCGCGAAATTTCAGTTTATGCTATTTCACAGGTTATCAAAGCCCGCATGGAAGACATAGTTCAGAAAGTAGATTTTGAAATTCAACTTTCAGGAATACAACACCGATTAAATGGAGGTATAGTATTAACTGGCGGTGGTTCAAGCTTGAAAGACATCAACCAATTTTTCAGTTATAACACAGGACTTGATGTTCACTTGAACAGCCCTGGCCAACATTTAGGTAAAGGTATGATTGAAGAAGTTCGCAATCCCATGTATTCTACTGCCATTGGTTTAGTCATGAAGGGAATTGAAACCGAACAACTTAAACCCGGAAATCACCCCAATGTCCATGTGGAAGAAATTGCACAACCCAAATCAACGCCACAACCTGAACCTGTGATGGTTGATGAGGAAATTCAAGATAACTCCCAGAACAAAAAGAAGGGCATCTCTTGGAAGAGTTTATATCCAGGAAATGGTATTTTCAAAAACTTCATCAGTGATTGGATTTCTGATGATGCAGATGATTTTCATCCATAACTAAAGTCTAAAATTATGTTTCAACCAGATTTTCATTCTGAACCTAATCAACCGAATAAATTGAATAACATCATTAAAGTCATTGGAGTAGGTGGCGGCGGAGGTAACGCGGTCAACCATATGTACCGTGAAGGTATTGAAGGTGTAGATTTCTTCATTTGCAATACAGACAACCAGGCTCTTAGACATAGCCCAGTTCCCAACAAAATACAACTTGGGAATGAGCTTACTGCAGGACTTGGTGCTGGATCTGATCCCAATATGGGAGCGAAAGCAGCAGAAGAAAGCAAAGCCGATATTCAAAGAATGTTGGGTGATGGCACCCGAATGATATTCTTGACTGCAGGTATGGGTGGTGGAACAGGTACAGGAGCGGTTCCAATCATTGCAAAATTTGCAAAAGAAATGGGTATTTTAACCGTGGGTATTGTGACCATTCCATTCTCAGATGAAGGTCCAGTCAGAATCAAACAAGCACAACAAGGAATTGCTGATTTGAAACCTCACGTAGATGCTCTCATTTCCATTTCCAATGACCGTATAGTAGACATGTTTGGTGATTTGTCCTTCTTAGAGGCATTCTCTAAAGCTGACGATGTACTTTGCACAGCTGCGCGTGGAATTGCAGAAATCATATTCAAAACCGGACACTTGAACGTTGACTTTAACGATGTTAAAACCGCCATGCAAGGTTCAGGTCAAGCCCTAATGGGTACTGGAACTGCTGCGGGTGAGAATCGTGCTGAGTTAGCTGTTAGAGCTGCCTTAAATAGCCCCTTGCTTGATAGTACTAGAATTTTAGGTGCAAAACACCTGTTGATTAATCTAACCTATGGAACAAAGGCTCCGACCATGTCTGAAACCCGAATCATAACCTCTTATCTCCAAGAAGAGGCGGGTAATAATGCATTGCTCAAAATGGGTATCACCTTAGAACCAGCACTAGAAGATAAAATCAGTGTTACAGTTATTGCAACCGGTTTTGAGGAAGTAACAACGATTCAAAAAGAAACACCTACGAACCAACTAATTGAGGAAGTGGTACAAACTCAATCCTTCGTACCCACTGATCTTCCCCTAGAAATAGAAGACGCTAGTTTTGAAACCCCTGTTAAAGAACCTGTTATTCCTAAGCCAGAACCTATATTGGTTTCTAAGCCCGCTGCGGTATCTGAGCCTATTGCAACTCCAAGTTTGGAAGATTTATTCAAAACCCAAAGTAGCCGCAATTCACAACTGCACTTAAACTACCAACAACCTCCCGTTCAGTCGTTAAGCCGCGAAAACAAAGCGAGCATCCACGACAATGACATGGATATTCCAGCGTATTTAAGAAGAAATGTGGAATTAGTTTCAGCCCCACCAAGCAGCGCAGTAGAGGTGAGTCGATTAACCATTCAAGGAACAGAAACTCAATCTAAAGACACCAATTTTACTGTTCAACCCAACAGAATGTTGCATGACAATGTAGATTAGAGCTCTTTATAGACCGTTGTGATTTGATTTACAATCACTTTCGTATCGTATGTTTTTAATGTTTTCAGTCGGGCTTGATTTCTAAAATCAGCCCGATTGTTTTTTAAGAAGGCTCCAACTTTTTGTGACAGGTTTGATACATCACCAGATTCAACTAAACAGCCATTGATTCCATCTTCAACCATCTCCGGTATACCACCTACCCTAAACCCAGCCACTGGAGTACCCATAGATAAACTCTCTATGATTGTTGTGGGTAGATTGTCTTGCACAGAGGTAATCACATATAAATCGCTCAATTGAAAAGCCAATTTCACCTTTTCTATTTCTGTAACGTATCCCCAATGAGTGAATTTAAATGGAAACGGTCCCAATTCTTCTTGCTTATTATCCCCTAAAACCAATACCTCAAACTCCACTTTCTGTTGGCAAAGTATCTCACACATCTCAACGAAAAATGAAAAACCTTTTGCTGGATTCTGCAAATATGCCGCTGAAAACATCAATAGCGGCTTATCGAATCCGTGAATCGCCCTCAACTTTTGGCGAACTTCATCCTCCAAAGGTTGAAACTTCTCAGTATCTATGGGATTAGGAATCACAGTCATGAGTTGATTATTTTTCATGACAGCACTCACATTGGCTTGCTGGGCAAGCCAATTACTGGGAGTTACAAATCTAATTTGGTTGTTACCCCAAAGCTTCATCTTTTGTTTTATCAAAGAACTTGACAAATCAAATTCTGATGGATGTTTCAAATACTTACAGTTTCCGCAAGCAACTTGATGATTCTCGCAACCCCAAGTATAATAACACCCTCCTGTTACAGGCCACAAATCGTGACAGGTCCAAATAAACTTCTTCCCAGGAACTAATAGAAGTTTTTCCAAAGTTTCAAAAGATTGAAATCCTTTGTGCACCCAATGCAAGTGAATAATATCTGCCCATTGCACTAATTGATGATTCGAAATATCTATTCCTTGACTTGCATGACTAAATTGAAATCTAACCTTCTTAGAGGCCTCAAATCGCAAAAAACTAAGCTTATCTAAGGCATGTTTAAAAAAGGCAAATAATTTCTTTAGAAAAGAATCGGCCCACAAAGTGTAAGTTAAACCATTGTGGCTTGAACTTAAGTTACCAGAAAATACCAAATGCTTGGATTCAACATCTAAACTATATCGATTCAACCCTTCATTCAGTCGCTGGGCTACCACAGAAGCCCCGCCTTCAGAAGATGCATTAATATGGAGAATTTTAATCTTTGACAATTTCCTGTGGAGATTGGTTTAATTGTTTTGCTAATATAATTGCTAAACCAAAATTGATCATCATCAAAATTCCGCCGGCCAAGTATGGGAGCATGTAAAACTGCGCGTATAAAAGTCCACTAAGCAACGGACCTACAGCTCTCGCTAATGAACCGAGCGATTGCATGATACCCAACATTTGACCTTGAGCATTTGCTGGCGCATTTAAGGAAACTAAGCTATTGATGGCCGGCATCAACAGCCCGTTAGCCAATGCAAGGCAGAAGATAGCAAAAAATTGAACGGCATAAAACCACTCTTTCGACGGTAGGGGAATCAATGAAAGTCCAATTCCAGCAATGGGAGCGCCCCAAATAAGCATCTTTCGCAAGCCCAATTTCTTTTGAAAAACTCCAATAAGTCCACCTTGAACTACAGCACTAAAAACTCCGATTACTCCAAAAATATTTCCAATGGCCACTGGGTTTAAATCATATTTTTCTTTCCAAAGTACGCTAGCGTTAATTTGCATCATTGAGAAAGCAGCGATGTAAATAAAATTAATCAACATAAGCTCGCTAATTACAGGAATTTTTCGAGCTTCTAGCATTCCAGTGAAGGTTTCTGTTGGACTTCTTTTTACGGTTGTTTTTTGGGTATTGCTTTCAGGAAGGAACCTCCAAGCCAACACAAAATTCAAAAGGCAAAGCATTGCAGTAAATAAACCTACTATAAAAAGAGAATGATTTGCTGATTCGTGAATATGAAACAACTGCTTTACATCAAACCCAAACAATGTTTCGGAACCGTATAGCCATCCTCCGAGAGGAGGACCAAAAACAAATCCCAATCCAAAAGCAGCACCAATAATACCCATTTTCTTTGCCCTATCTTCATAGTTGGTAATATCGGCAATGTAAGCTTGAGCTGCTGAAATATTAGCACTACCGAATCCGGAGATAATTCTTGCTAAAATCAAGACCCAAAATGACTGCGACAAACCAAACAGAACGTATCCGAAAGCATTCACCAAAATGGAGCCCAAAATGATGGGTCTACGGCCAATTCTATCAGATAAGCTTCCAAATAAAGGGGCGAAAATGAACTGAATGATGGAAAACACTGCAGCAATGAGTCCAACAGCGACATCCGGATTGATGGTTGTGCCTGACTCAACAGATAGTTCCTTGGCCAAATTGGGGAGAATGGGAATGACGATTCCAAATCCCAAAAGATCAATAAAAATGGTTAAAAACAGAATTGCTATTCGGCGATCTTTCATTATTTTTTAATTAAGTCCAAGTTTTGGTGCGGCCCATGATTCATTCAAAGGAATGTACATTGATTCTCTGGCCTGAATCAACTCGGTAATTAATGGATTTAAAATCAGAGTGTTACTCTTGATTCGGCCAGATTCAAGAGCCTGTTTGGCAGTATCTATGGTATAAATCTCAGTGGTATTGCAGAAGGCTTCCCATATTAGTGTTCTTTGGAAGAAATCAACACCTGTTTGACTTTGAAAATCTTTGAGTAATTGAAAAACCTTATCTATGCTGCAACCGGTTGGTGGTGCAACTGACTCATCTACACCAACAATAAGTATTGCTTCGTGTTGAATGGAATAATCAGCAGAAAGTTGGGCTCCATGGGCCTTCCATGAGGACACAAAAGCTGACATCGCCTGATTTAACACTACTATTTCATGCTCACTTAAAATGCGATGGGCGCCAAAAAACCAAAGTCGAGAATGCGCGGGTAAATTTGCTAATAGCACAGAACGTTAGATTAATTGAGGTGCTTGTTAACTAATTCGGCAATATCTAGAACTTCTACTTCATCTTCTTTTTCGAAGTGTTTTGTTCCGTCTTTCATCATGGTCATGCAGAACGGACAATTGACTGCAATGATTTCAGCTTGGGTATTTAAAGCCTCTTCTGCTCGTTCAATATTGATTTCTTTGTCACCATGTTCAGCTTCCTTAAACATCTGAGCCCCTCCGGCACCGCAGCACAAACCATTGGTTTTGCAACGTTTCATTTCGGTCAAGTCTGCATCTAAACGCTCAATGACCATTCTTGGAGCTTCATAAATTCCGTTAGACCTACCCAAATAGCAACTATCGTGATACGTGATTTTCTTTCCTTTGTATGGACCACCTTCAATAGATAACTTACCAGATTCTAGCAACTCATTGATGAGTTGGGTGTGATGTACAACTTGATAGTTTCCACCTAGCGAAGGATATTCATTTTTTAGGGTATTGAAACAATGCGGACAAGCAGTAACAATTCTTTGAATTCCGTATCCATTGAGAACTTCAATATTTTGCATGGCCTGCATTTGAAAAAGGAACTCATTTCCGGCACGTTTTGCTGGATCACCGGTACAACCTTCCTCAACTCCTAAAATAGCAAATTTCACATCGGCTTTTTGCAGAATCTCGGAAAATGCGCGACTTACCCTTTGGGCGCGTTCATCAAAGCTTCCAGCGCAACCAACCCAAAAAAGAATTTCAGGGGTTTCTCCGGCCGATAAATAATCTTGAACTGTACGAATTGGCTGCATAACGTTGCAATTTCGCTAACTATCATCAATACTGCAACAGTAGAATTAAAAAAGGGCCGCTTTTAGCGACCCTAAGGTGTTTTTCGACAAAAAATACACTTTTTAATAGCCAACGGAACCGGTACCCACCACTTCTTGGTACGGCGAAATCAAAATCGGAACTTTCGCTTGTTCACAGACTGCCTGAAAAGCACTCGTTTTAAAAGCACCATCTGAGTTGCTTACCGCTGCAATCCAACAATTTGGCAAATCATTGGATTTTGCAAGCACCGCCTCAGCACAACTTTTATTTTGTACCTCTTCAAGTTTCACATTGATCTTACGTTCTTCCATGTAAATTTTTGCTTGAAGTGCATACATGTGAGAATACTTTTGATCTTCAGTGTCTTTAGGATGTGAAACACCCAAAACCGTTACCAAACTTAAGTAACTCTTCGCCCAATCAGAGGTGGCAAACAACTTTTGCCTGGTTTCCGAATTACCATCAATGGGCAACAACATATTGCGCGGCTCTAACCAATTTTGACTTTGATTTAGGTAAACAATTCTGCATTTGTCAAAACTCTTAACACATGCAGACATACCTCCACCTAATAACCCACCTTTCTGATAGGGTGCAGAAATCAAAACCATTTTAACTCCCTGTTCTTGTGCAACCTTTGCCAATCCTTTCCAAAGTGTTGAAGCTATCCTCATCACTTCAAAGACCCCAGATTGCCCTTCAACAACAAGTGACTCATCAGTTTGAACATAGATAATCTTTCCCTGAGTTTTTCTTGCTAAGGATTTGACAGCCGTAAGAGCTGGTTCTAGTTGGTAGTTTTTGTCGATTGTAAATAAAATGCTTGTATTTTTTTCATCCATAGGCAGATATGATTTGTAACAAAATAACTAAATTCCGTCCAACTTCACAATGAATATTTACATTATTTTCAAAAACTTAACATACCGCCAATCATCACGTATTCAATTAGTTTGTAGAAACAAGTGTTTCATTGACACCTATCTAAAATCACGCTCATTTCTTTTGGTATTTTTATTTTTAAACTTCAATTTTATTACAGCACAATCCTATCGCGGACTACACGTACTGTCTGATTCAATTGTTTGGGTTTCTGGTTCTAAAGGACAGATCTTTCGTTTGGGAAATTCCATGCAATGGCTGAATTGCTCCCCAATTGGTTTTGAAAGAAAAGACTTCAGAGACATACATGCATGGAATCCTTCGGAAGCCATTGCTATGAGCGCTGGCGATTCAGGAGTACTATTAAGAACCACCAATGGTGGCAAAACCTGGACCGAAGTTTTCAATGATTATCGACGAAATGTATTCTTTGATGCTATTGATTTTGAAGGTTCTTACGGCGTGTTGTTTGGTGACCCAATTGATTCAACCCATCTATATTCTTACCTTACCCAAGATAATGGTAAGACATGGTTTAAAATCCCCGACGGAAAATGGAACTCTATCTCACCCAAATTAAGCTCTATGTACGCTGCGAGTGGGAGCTCAGTAAATATTGAATTTTGGATCAAACATAATAAAAATATTGACTTAGGCTTAGTTATTGGTGGCGGAGGTGAAAAAGGTGCCTCAATAAGAAGAGCATCACTAAAATTAGCCATTGATGATACAAAAACCAACCTTGTATTACTGGAAGAGAATTATACAGACATTTCCATTCCGCTTCCTGAAGGAGCCGGCTGGGGAATATATGCCATGTCTGAAATACCTTCTGAGAATCATGTGACTTCTCGCCATGATAAGTTTGCCAATATAAAACCAATTAAAGAATATTTCTTGGGCGGTGGACATTGGCAATATCCTCTTGCTGATACACAAACCGTTTGGAAATTAACCCGTGAAAACAAAGTGATTCCTATGAATTACAAGGGGTACGTTAGCGGTATTTTAGCAACCGGCGATGAGAGTTTTGCCGCTGTTGGAACTAATAATATCCAATCTGGACTGCCTTCAGATATGCCAGTTAGTAACGCGATTCAAAAATCTGAAAACTATTTGTGGATGGTCGGAAAACAAAAACTGTTTTATCCAATTAAGCGAAAAGATTATATTTTAGAATACAATAAATAGCTCTAAACCCGTCTTTCCATCCAATTTTCTTGCCTTCTTCAAACGTTCTTCCATAATAAGAAATTCCTACTTCGTATATTCTTATTTTGGGAACTCGAGCCATTTTTGCAGTCACTTCAGGTTCAAATCCAAATCTCTTTTCCTTCAGTTTTAGCTGCTGTAAAACATCTGTTCTGAACATCTTATAGCATGTTTCCATATCTGTCAAATTGAGATTGGTGAACATGTTACTCAAAAAGGTCAAGAATTTATTGCCAATGCTGTGCCAAAAGAACAATATTCTGTGCGGATTTCCACCCATAAATCGGGAACCGTAAACCACATCCGCTACATCCCTATAAATTGGATCTAACAACAAATTAAATTCATGTGGGTCATATTCTAAATCAGCATCTTGAATCACAGTAACTTCGCCCGTTGCCTTCTGAATACCAGTATGCAAGGCCGCTCCCTTGCCTTGGTTTACAGGATGCTGGAAGAGTTGTAAGTTTTGCTCGGGATTCTGCTTTTGATACTCGTTTAAAACCTTCCACGTATCGTCTTTCGAAGCATCATCAACAACAATAACCTCTTTTGCCATTCCTCCTAACAACTTTACCTCTGCTACCTTATTTAAAATCAAATGAATGGTTGCTGCTTCGTTGTAGGCCGGAATTACAATAGATAAGGTTTTCATAAAGTCAAGAAGCAAAGATAATTAAACCAACTCTACTTCCATTAAACCCGGAACAAGGTATATTTTGGCTGTTTTCACCTCAATACAACGATATCTGCTTCTCAACTTCTCCACTTTCCTGAAAACACGTCCATCTTTGGTTCTGAAATTACCCTCCATCGGCACTTCTTCCACCATCAATTTATTGTCTTGTTGAAGGTCGTATTGCTTCAATGTCCTGAAAAGTTTGGGATCAGTGCAACTGCTCGCTTTAGGATTTCTTAAATATCCATCCAGCGCGAATAATACCGGTTCTGGTAAAAACTCTTTGTTCAAAACCGGAGTTGCAATTTCTCTAAACTCCAATTTCCACTCCTTTCCATGCGGCTTTATATTGTGCCTGCCCCGCTTTTCGAAGTTCACTAAATGAGCTGCTTCATGCAAAAAAGTCACCAAAAAAGCATAAGGATTTAAATTGTTATTGACGCTGATTCGGTGTGGTTCGCCGGGCTTGGGATACCTATAATCTCCAAATTTAGTAGTACGAGGCTTCTTGATATGCAACTGAATTCCATATTTCCAAAGTAAGTCATGGGCATAATCTACGCTGCCCGAGGGTAAATACTTCGTTAAAACTTCTTTTAGATTCCCCATTTTTCTCGGGCTCTATCAGAAATATGCATTCCAATTGACAACGATGACGTAGCCGCCGGACTAGGAGCATTCAACACATGTATAAACTGCTCAGACTCTTGGATATAGAAATCATCAATCAAATTCCCTTGCTTGTCGCAAGCTTGAGCTCTAACCCCAGCTCCCGCTGGCTCTAAGTCGTTCATTGTAACGGCAGGAACCAACTTTTGAAGAGCCTTTGTGAATGCTCTTTTTGAAAACGACCTGTAGTACTCACCAATACCTGTCTGCCAATATTTGAAGGCCACCTTTTGGAATCCACGCCAAAATATACTCTCCAAAAATTCACTTGCACTAAAATCCGTCTTCTTATACCCCTCTCTTTTAAATGCAAAAACAGCATTGGGACCAGCCTCAATTTCACCCGTAATTCGGCGGGTAAAATGCACCCCTAAAAACGGAAAATTCGAATCTGGCACCGGATAAATCAAATTCTTGATAATATGTGCCCTTTCTGGCTTCACCGTGAAATATTCACCCCTGAATGGAATGATCCTTACGTTCAATTTCTCACCAGAAAGCTCGGCTATTTTATCGCAGTAAAGTCCTGCGCAATTGATCGAATAATCCACCTGAATATTTTTTCTGCCTTCAGGAGACGTGTAAGCGATATTTACCTTTGAATCGCTGTAACTAATTGCATTCACTTTTGATGATAATAGTATACTAGCTCTCGAGTTTTGAAGTACCTCTTCTGCTAGTTTCTCTGTCACCCGTTTGTAATCTACAATTCCTGTTTGTGGAACAAAAACCCCTTTTACTCCCGTACATTCCGGTTCAATTTCTTTTATCTCTTGGGATGTTAAATACTTCAAGCCTTTTAGCCCATGTTCATTTCCACGATCGTACAATTTCTCCAAGGCCGAAATTTCATGTTCGTTGATGGCAACAATCACTTTACCACAAAGTTCATAATCAATGTTGTGCTTTTTGCAAAAATCAATGAGAAAATCATACCCTCTGAGACAATTCTTGGCTTTTAAGCTACCCGGTTTGTAATAAATACCCGAATGTATCACTCCGCTATTATTGCCTGTTTGATGCGCTGCCACTCTGTTCTCTTTTTCTAAAAGAATGATCTCACAATCCGAAGTTTCATTCAACAGTTGATATGCTGTTGCAACACCCACAATTCCCCCTCCAATGATGGCGATTTTTTTCATGATTTCTACAAATTTAAGTCCAAAATATCAGTTTATACGTTCCATATTGATTTCCCAATTTCACAATTGCTGCATTTTTTTACGCTGCACCAATTCTGCCACATCGAAATCTGTGAGAAACTATCAAAAGCATTCAAAGGTGCACCATCAATCTTTCTGTATTTCTTTACAATACCATTAACCTCAGGCTTCCATCCCTTCAATAATTTCAAAATCTGATTTTCACTCAAGGATTCATCTCTATGTTCTTTATAAATCAAAAACAACGGTAACCAAGCATTTGCTGCAATTCGAAAAATCTGATCACCTGCGAATTTAGAAAACCCAAATTTATAATCTATCCCCTTTTGACTTTTATTCAAATTGACCCAAGAACCTTCATTCTCAAGCAATACCGTCAAATCTCCATCCCAAGAAGCAACAAACGATAAATACTGAATGAATTTCACCAACGGATAGTTTTGATACCGAACCTTTCCATGATACCAAGGCAACTGTTCACACTTTTCGTTCATTTTCTCCTCCATATACGAAAGCTTATTTTGAACCAACGGAATTATTTGTCGGAAAATAGGCAAATCAGGAGTTGCTTCAAACAATCCAAACCGATACAAAATCTCAACCAACACCTCCTCCCAATTACCTCTTTTCATCTTGTTCAATGAAATATTCCTAAAAACCCTTTCAGCCGATAATCTATTCTGCGGATCAACGCAATACGAGCCCAACCAAATCCAAGCCGTTTGCTCCCAATCATGTTGGGTAAATTCTAATATTTCTTGAATTTTCGTTTTTTGGATATCCAATTTCTTAAATACCGCCCTCTTTTTTTGATTTTCAATGATTTCACCAATCCAATTTAAATCCCTTCTTTCACAAATAATGTTCTCACACATCAAATCAACTGGCCTCTCAATATGTAATTTTTGCAAATCTTTTTTCGTGAAATACCTCGACAGTTCTAAGGTAGGCAGGATTTGTCCCTCTTTATTGCGTAAAGGCTCCAGTTTTAAATCATCTTCCCATACCACATGCAAAACCACATTATCGTACTTAGAATCAGACGAATGTTGGTGTTTCAGCCAGTCGCTTGACAACCAGTGCATCTCCATGAAACCGGCTAAAAGCTGCCCATCTATTCTCGCACGAAACCCATGAATATCAGGTCCTTGAAGTAGATTGACTTCACCAAAACTTTGAATCTCTAAAACTTGATTGTTGACTAATTTGAAAACATTTTGCCCCAAATGCTTTGGGTGCCAAAATTGATGCAATACTTCTTCTTTCATCACTTATCTTTTTCACGAAAGAGAAGTTAATGAAATTCCTTTATACCAACAAAGTCTCTAAAGTGGTATGTTGAATCCTGTGTTTTTTCAAAATTTCCCGAACCTGACCTTTGATACTTTCAATCTCTTGAGATTTAACAAGGTCTATTTCCAAAGTAGCTGTAAAAGCACTTCGTGTGGTACTAATGGCCCAAATGTGCATATTTTCAATTCTCCGCAATCCAGGAACCGATAAAAGTTCGTCTGAAACCGTTTTAATATCCAATCCTTCAGGCACCCCATCCAAACTCAGCCTCAAACTACTGCTAAACAATTTCAAGGTTCCCCATAGAATCACCAAACAAATGACTAAACCGAGTGCTGGATCAATCCATTCCGGTGCGCCCAATGACATGAACCAACCACCTAGCACCACCGCTACCGATACCAGAGCATCAGCTGCCATATGCAAAAATGCCGCCCTATTATTCAATTCATTGCTGCTCATAAAAAGCAAAGCGGTAACCGTATTGACAACAACACCCATTCCAGCCACCCACATAATGGTGCCTGTTTCAACTGAATGAGGATTACCAAAACGGTGAATAGCCTCAGCACCCATCACGTAAACCGCAATAAATAACAACACGCAATTGGCCAACGATGCCAAAATTGTTCCTTTCGAATAACCGTAGGTATAATTTTCTGTGGGTTTCTTCGTGGCCATTCTGAATGCCACCCAACTAATGATAAGGCCAGCCACATCTGACAAGTTATGCCAAGCATCCGCAAACAAGGAGATAGACTGAACTTTCCATCCATAGAAAAATTCAACCAAAACAAAAGAAAAATTCAGCACGACACCAATAAGAAACTTCCTACCCATCTCAAGATGATGGTCGTGGTGATCGTGATTATGCATTACAATCCCAATACGCGTTCTTCGGGGCGTTTACCGTCGAAGAGCATCTCTGGGTTCTCAAGAAGGTTCTTAACCCTCACAAGGAAACTTACGCTTTCACGTCCATCAATGATTCTGTGATCGTAACTCAAAGCAAGATACATGATTGGTCTAATCACAATTTGTCCGTTTTCAACCACGGGTCTTTCAACAATATTGTGCATACCCAAAATACCACTTTGAGGAGAATTTATAATTGGAGTACTCATCATGGAACCAAAAACACCACCGTTGGTGATGGTAAAGGTACCACCCGACATTTCATCGATACTCAATTTATTATCACGAGCTTTTGTAGCCAATCGCTTCACTTCTTTTTCAATACCTTCAAGGCTCAAAGTTTCAGCACTTCTAATAACCGGTACAACCAAACCCTTAGGAGCGCTCACCGCAATCGAGATATCGCAATAGTCATGGTATACTATTTCTTCGCCTTCAATACTTGCATTTACCGCAGGCCAATCTTTCAAAGCAATACAAACCGCTCTTGTAAAGAAACTCATGAAACCCAAGTTCACACCAAACTCATCTTTGAATTTGTCTTTATACTGAGTTCTCAGGTCCATCACTGGCTTCATATTAACCTCATTGAATGTGGTCAACATAGCAGTTTCATTCTTCGCTGCCACCAATCTTCTGGCCACCGTTTTGCGCAAATTCGACATTTTTTCGCGTCGAGGTTCGCGATTGGTTTGCGAATAATTATTGGTCTCAGCCTTTTTGGTGCCACCCAATTTCACGATAGCTTCAAGGGCATCCATTTTAGTGATTTTCCCATTTGACCCTGTCCCTTGAACCTGACTTGCATTGATACCATATTCATTCAGCAACTGCAATGCTACGGGCGATGCATTTACATCAGAGCTGTTTTCGGGGGACGTTTTAACCGCCGAAGAAGATTCAGATTTCGCGCTTTCAACTTTAGCACTTGGCGTTGGAGCAGCAACAGGGGCTGCATCCGACTTCGAAGCTACAGGAGCCGCAGGCGCTGCATTTTCTGGTCTTGCCGCTTCGGTATTGATCAAAGCAATAACTGTATTTACATTGATTGTATCACCAACATTACCAATCAGCTTTTCCACTACACCGGCTTTTTCTGCATTTACCTCAAAGGTAGCTTTGTCACTTTCAAATTCTGCGAGTGGTGCGTCCATTTCAACCCAATCGCCTTCTTTTACTAACCAGTTGGCGATGGTAACTTCACTAACAGATTCTCCGGGAGCTGGAACAATGATTTCTATGGCCATGATATTGCACTAAAATTTCAGCAAATTTAGGGGATTTATTGGTGATTTCATCAATAAAAAAGGCTCCCTTGGGAGCCTTTTAATATTAGTTCTTTTTAGATTCTTTTTCTTTCAGTGTTTCAATCTTGGGATTCTTATCTTCCTTACTCAAGAGTCTGTATGACAGTCCCATATGCAATTGATAGTACCAATCATTAAGTCCGTCAGTGGAGCGGGCGGCATTTGAGGAGACCCAACTACCTACACCGTATCCGCTTACCTTTGTGAATTTTGCAGTTGGTTGGCCATCAACAGTAACCAATTTTTGTTCAGGATTGGTGAAATTCTCATTCTCCATAAAATTCTGATACCAAGCATCATAATCACCCCCATACCAAAGACCTGGCCCATAATCATCCAAATAATCAGTGAACGTATAAACTGCCTTCATCTCACCCTTGAAAGCCCAACGTTTTCTGATGTAAGATAATTGCCAAGATAAACCAGTATTCATTGAAACCTTTCCATAAGGTTTTGCATTCTCCAAGTAATTCTGTCCCTCCATTCCTAATTCACGCAAATTGATTCGTTCCTCATTCCAGATTCTCGCTTTATACGCGGCATACGACTCATCGTTCCCTTGATTTCTATAAGCTAAACGATACGGTGTGTAGGTAAAGACTCCGATACTCAATCCAATTGAATTCACAAACTTACCCTTCTGACCTGGTTTTAAATTGTATTTACCAATATGCCAGACGCCTTCTACATCTAAAACTGTAATGGGAGTCACAAACATCAAAGGCCAAGTATTATTGTAAGGTGTCCTTTTATTACCAGCAGTATCTGTTACCTCTGGAACAATACCACCAGAAAACAAGCCTTGCGCCCAAAGATTGTGTACGGATACTGTTGACCGATAAATATTTGATTTAAGAGAGAATGCATTGGTTATATTATATTGTGCATATCCACCTCCACTTAACTCGACAGTACCTGGAGGGCCCGGCATGAATCCACCATTGACATTATCGAATGGGAAAAACTTATGTTTGATATCTCCACCGCCGTAAACTGATCCACCGCCCCAAAAACCAAATTCCCAAGTTTTTAACTTAACGATATCTTTAGGCTTGTGGAACATAGGTATGATTACCATGAATCCAACTTTTGCTTTAAGAGTTGTATCAGGCCATTCTGGACTAATTAAAGTAGTGTCTACACGTCGGTATATTGGTGGAGGCAATTGAGCCGCAGTTAACTTTGGCACGTTGTATTTCAATCCATTTTGCAAGGTTAAAGTCGCCGGATTCCCTTCCAGATAGGTTGAAATCAGGCTGTCACCAGCGAGGTTTTGATTGATGAAAACGGCTCTTCCGAAAGAATCTTTTATCTCCACAATTTTAGGTTGCCCAACTACTTCTAATGCTAAACGTCCAAATTTATGAGTTGCACCCGTGATGAATATCTCATCTCCTCCCTTTTCTTTTAGGTTGGATGTCTCAGTTGCCCCAATTTTAGGTAGACGTGGGTCGCGACGATTATCAAAAATAACTTGTGTACTAGATGAATTAGAGAATACCTTTCCCGATGGAATATTCACCGGAACACCAGAACCGCCACTCACTGAAAGTCCTATATTATTATCACCTGCCTTGTTATTAACAAAAGTCAAATTCCCTAAAGAAACCTGATCGGAAATTACCGTGCGCGCGAAGTCCAAATGAAGAATTCCCATTGAAGCGTTATCACCCTTCAACGTATTATCATTGAAAGTTAAGTTATCTAATGTATACTTGATTCCTAATGAACCAACCTTTTCAAGAATTAAATTCCCGGTATTGTTAAAGAAACGAGAATTGGTTATTTGGAAATCAATATTCTTATTGTCTCTCAAATCTAAAAGCGGAGAAGATGCATAAATCAAAGGCTCTCGAGAATCTATTCCTGAAAACTTTACATTGTTGATACGCACAGACTTTCTGTACCAAAAAGGATCAAATCTAAGTGCCTGAACTAATCCGGAAACCTCAGCATTTTCAACAATAATGTCTTGATTTCGAGATTTATTATCTGCAATCACAATACCCAACCCCGGGGCTTCTGCGTTGCGAGACGTTATCTTTACTGGATTATCTTGTATACCCTTAATGCTCAAGCCCCCGAATACCAACAAACGCGCACCTTCCTCGAAAACTAACGTTTGTCCGGGTTTTACGCTAAAAGTTTCAGAAGAATCTACCACCCTTGTGCCAGATATAACCACTTCGCTAGACTGCGCTTGAAGCATCGAAAACGATGCCAAGGCTAAAATAGTTGAAAAGGTATGAAATATATTTCTCATTGTTGATTACTTAATTTGAATTACTAATGGCTTCTCAAAAACCATGCCCTTTGAACCAGTATTAATATCTGCACCTTGAACTACTATGTATTTCACTTTATCCACTTGGTCTGCTGATAAGGAAATCTTGTTTCCGGCAGAGTTCATTACCTCATTCGTTGCACCAACTAAACGGTATTTAATTTTAGACAATGAATATTTAAACTTCTGCAAATCGGGATGTGTACCATAAATATTTATGAATCCATCGGCTTTTAAACGCGTTCTAGACATTACACCACCACTGGTTCCTTCAGCATATAGAAAGGGTTCAGGAATCTTTTGAACGTAGATTGAGTCCCTCAAAAGTGCTTTACCATCTTTGTTATTGATGATAAAACTGCACCAACCCGCCTTTTGTGGAGTGAAAGTCACCTTATTACTGCTTCTGTTCATTGCAATGTTGGGATCACAATCACAGCTAATTCCAGCTGGGTTTAATAAATTCACATAATGCAATTCTGCCGGTTTACCCTCGTAAAAAATATTGTATTTATTATCTTTTTCGCGCTCAAACGTTTTAGCAATAGAAGTCACTTTCAACGTCTCTTCAACCCCATTCTTTTTGAAACTCAAATTATAAATTCCCACATATTTTGGTACAAAGAACAACGTATCCCCATGCCAATCAGTTAAATCAAATACTTTATCATTTTCTGTGGCGTTGACTTGCATCTCCTCGTGATTAAAAACAACAATTCTTACTGTGTCACCAGGGCGCACAGCCTCCATGTTGTAGGCCATTAACACTAAGTAGTCATCGTTTTGCTCTTCTTTCAAAATAATGCCACCGTTAAGCAACTTCATTCTCAATTTCAAATCGGCCAACCAAGTCACCACAACCCCTGCAGGAACGTGTTTGAACTTCCATTCTACCCAAAGTGTTGCTTTTTCTGATTCCAATCCATTTTTCAAATCGTCCGCAAACAACTTATTAAATTCGGCTTTCTTGGGATTGTTATCTGGGAGAGCTAAGTGATACTTTTTCAACTCAACCAATTTCTCGAAAAGATTATACCCTTTCTTCCAACGAATAAAATACATGTCGGTGCCGCTGTAACTATCTGGATCCTTATAAATCTTTTTATCAATATCGTATCCAACTTCCTTGTAGAATTCCTTTTCAATGGTCTCAATCTGTTGATATACCGCTAAAATCTGTTTGTTATCCATTTCTACAGATGTCGCGTTATTGATGTATTGAGCCATATTAATATTGGTTCTCAACCAGTCAATGGGAATTTGCAAAATTGACAGCGAAATGAACAATAAATACATCACGCTGATTAATTGAAAACGTAGTACCTTGGCTTTTTTTACTCTAACAAAATTTCCCATGTTACTTTATAATTATTACCGGTCTACCCTTTGTAACCACACCATCAGTTTGACCCACCAAGCGAATATTATCAAAAATAAGTACACTGCCGGTCGGAGCTGAGGATTCTAATTCTCTTAGGTCATTACGCAAAAAACGAGTTGAACTATGGGTTCTCTTAGAAAATCCATTGGGGTGAGTAACACTCATATCAAAATCTACCACTTGCCAAAACGTATTTTTCGCTTCCAACTTGTTTGCTTGGCTCAGTTCAACAGAATTTCCGCTCACATCCATTAAAACTACTTCTTCCTCAGGTTTAACAGTTGCTACAAAGTCAGATTCATCAACAAACTTACCATTGTCAAACATTTGAACACTGAATAATCCTTCACGTTCTGGCTTGATTATCAGCTTCCAACCTTTTCTTTCAACTTTTGCCACCTTTGATGAGAAAGTAATATTCCGGCCCTTAGGCACATAACCACTATCCAGTGTGACATAAATTTCATCACCAACAAATCCTGAAACAGAACTTGCCGAATTGATGAATCTAAACGAAGGAGGAACTACTTTAAACGAGGCAAACAACCTCTTGTCATTTGACATCACTTCTAAAGCGTAATCACCAACTGATGGGGGTAAGAAATACATTTTAAAATCATTAGATCTCAAAGAATCAACTTTTATTGGAGAACCATTGATCTTAACTGTTGGTCTTTTTCCAATTTCTTTTGGACGGATTATTAAATCAAGGGGTTCACCCAAAATTAGATTCTTTTTAAATTTTTGAATAAAATCAGTCTCGTCTAAGGTTAAAATCTCAAACTTTGGAAGTTCAGATTCCTTCTTTTTCATTGCCAAAATTGAATGATAAAGCATAACCGTTTTGAAATGCTCAAGAATTGAAGGAATCACCCCGTTGGGTGTCCCCTTGAAGAAATAATACAATCCCTCAAATTCGGTACCCTTATGGTCTTTTAATGAAATGAATTCTTCCTTTAAATTTTTATTACCTACGGTGTTATAAGTCTTGATAAAATTGCTCAAGGTCTTTTCAATGATTGAGCCCCATTTACCATTACGAACTTCTTGTTCAGCAAATTTATTCTCTCTCAAACGATCACCAGAAATACCTGCTTGTTTTTCATAAGCATAATAAGCCTTTTTCACATCTTCTAGGGAGGCAAGACACTCTAAAGTAGTCTTTTTTAATTCTACATGCTCCGCTAGTTGAGGTTTAAACACGTTCAACTCAGACAGCAAACGCTCGTTTACCATCTTCTGTGACTCCTGCACATCTGGAAACTGCAGAACGTACATTCCAGGAGAGGTAAAGAAGATTTGTACAATGAAAATCAAGTAAAACAAAGACAACCTCATGAATGAGATGTTCTTCGCCTTCGAGATTTTTACGGTCAGTTTTCCCATGAAGGATATTACTTATTCAAAAGCTGATTGTATTGATCGTTGATTTTCTTCAGGTTTTCGTTGTAGTTGGTCATCAAACTATTGAATTCAGTCATTGACTGCTTCATTTGGTTAGACTGATCTGCATTAGTGCGCATTTCCGACTTAATATCATTCACAGCCGATGTCATTTCCTTCAACCCCTCGTTCAACTGAGCCAATGTTTGACTGAACTGCTGCATTGCTGACTGATAACCTGTAGTGTCAACACTAGTACTATTACCTTGATTATCCAATTGTGGAAATACTTGCTCCCATTGGTATTCCTTTTCCGTAACCTTTCTTTCGAACGCAGAAATCAAAAATACAATTGCCTCTACCGTCAAACCAATGATAAACATTTCATTGGCAAAGTTCCAACCCAAGAATTTGAACATCGCTCCGACCAATACGATGGCTGCACCGACTCCATAGACAAAGGTTACTGCATCGAGTTTACCCTTTTGTTCTTTTTGTGTATTACTCATATTGTTTTATTTTTTTAGTAAGTGTTCTTGGAAACTATTCCAATTTGCAACGTTTTGTTTTAATGCCTTTTTAGTTGCAGCATTATTTAATACCAAGAAGATAATCACAACAAGAAGTATGCCAACAATCATCAAAATTAATTGTTGATCAATCTTGCGCCCTAATTCATCTTGCACTCCTTGAACTACTTTATTTTGCTCTTCAAATTTCTTAGTAAAACCATCTAAAGCCAGATTCATCGCTCTTTCGTTTTGTGCCTGCAATTCTTGAGATCTGCGAATCTCAGCTTGAACATCTGCTTTGGTAGACTCAATGTCTGACTTCAGTCGATAATTAGCATCTTCAAGTTCACTAATTCTTTTGTTTAATACATTATTTTTGGCTTCTAATTGACGAACAGTCGTTTGCAAATCTCCTGATTTATCTGACTGCCCATAAGAAACAAAAGGCATAGTTATTAAAACGATCAGCGCAAATATTCTCATAGATTTATAGTTAAATTTTAAAGCAAAGATACAAGTTATTATCAATTTTATAACTTTCATTCATTAACTATTATGGTCAATCTACAATGATAATTATTTCTTAATTTAGATAAAATTGGTAACTTTGGGGTTATTATACCTTATGTCTTACAGCCGTTGTTTGAAAATTTTAGCCGTCGTTTTTCTAAACAATGTCAATATTTTATTTTCTCAATCTTTTCCTAAAAAAAATATCACACTTCACATTTACGAAGCAGAAACTCAAGAGCCTGTGCCATTCGCCTCAGTATATTGGCAAGGTACAACCTACGGATTTCAAACAGATTTTGAAGGAAAAGTATCTGCATCCATTTTACGTTTTCAATCTGATTCATTGAAAATTGTTTTTGGTGGGCTGCAAACAAAAATCATCAAAATCGATACCCATCAAACAAATCTCAACCTCAATATACTTCTAGAACGTGAAATCATTAAATCAGAAGCGGTTACCATAAATCTGGGCATTAATCCTGCAATCAAATGGGTTGATTTGGCTATTGAAAAACGTTACCAAAATAATTTTGATGAATCCGTCAACTATCAATGTGAAGTATTCTCGAAAACTGTCCTTTCGGTAAATAACCTTTCTAAAAAAATTGAGCGTCTAAAAGTTGGAAAACAAATCAACGCCTTATTTGACACCCTTGAATATATAACCGGTGATACAGAAAAAGCAGTCTTGCCCGTATTTCTATCAAATACAATCAGTACTTATGCCCATCAAAAAGGTGGTACCCTTGAGAGAGAAGACATCCATGCAAGCAGGGTGCACGGTGTTGGCATTACCGATGGTTCCACCATTTCACAACTCACTGGTAGCTCTTTTGCCCGTTATAACATCTACAATAACCGACTTCAAATTTTAGGGAAAGGCATCATTTCTCCAATAGCACCTCAAGCAAAACTCTTTTATAATTACAAACTCGTTGATGTCGACAAAACACATTCGCTGAGGTGGTTCGTTATAAAAGTATCCCCAAAAAATCCTAAAGATATTTTATTCAATGGCCTCATTTGGATAGAAGAACAAACCGGTGCTATTACACGTTTGCATCTTGAAATCAATGAAGCGTCTCAAATCAACTTTTTAGAACGACTTAGAATCACTCAAGAATTTAGCCCCTCGGGATTCAACAACCCTCCTTATACTATTTCTAATTCTCGTTCTTTGGTTGATGTTTCTGAGTTTACTGAAAATACCATCGGCTTCCTTGCAACCAATTTATTAACATTCAGAAAATACCAGCTGATTGAGGAATTCCCAACAGGCTTTTTTGATCAATCTCTAATTATGGAGGAATCTGCTCTTCAACGCAGTGATTCTTTTTGGGCAGCCATTGCGCCTATTAAGGCAAGTCCTTTTGAAGAAAAAGTCATTAACAAAATTGAAGCAGTACGCGAAATCCCTACCATTGATAGAGCATCTAAAGCACTGAATTTTTTGGTGAATGGTTACCTAACCGGAAATAAATGGCCTGTTGACGTTGGCCCTTATTATTATCTCGCCTTATTAAATCCTCTAGAAGGCTTTCGAACACGTTGGGGATTCAGGACTTCAAACTACCTTTCTAAAAAATGGCAATTCGAAGGATTCGGAGCCTATGGCTTTAAGGACCAACGTTTCAAATACGGTGTGAAACTTGCATGGTATCCAAATTTGAAAAAAGGGACCATAGTGAAAATCAGCCATACCGAAGACACTGAACTGTTGGGTTTTGTTGACAATGAAAACATGACCAGCGGCGATGCCCTGATTTTGGCTCTGAACATGTTCTCTTCGAATAGTTTGGTTTACAGTAAAAACACCTATTTCTCCTATGAGCAAGACATTGTTAGAGGACTCAGTTTTCAGGTAAAGTTGAATCACCGTATTTACGATTTGCCAGAGTCCCAAAAAATCAAACTCGGATGGCTCGAAAATGCCAATTCAGAAGATATTTCAACCCATTTAAATAACAGCACCATAAACTTAAAACTTACTTATGAGCCAAAAGTTTTTTATGTGGTAAATGACTATAGAAGAACCAATTGGGCACAACCCGGACCCAAATATTCAATTTCTTTCCAAAAAGCCCTGCCTCAAGTATTAGGAAGCACTTATAATTACTCGAAATTGAGTTTTCTTTATAACTACAACCATATATGGGCAGGTATTGGAAGAACTCAAATGAAGTTGACAGCCAATAAATTATTTGGCAATGTTCCATTTCCGCTGTTAAACATCCCACTTGGAAACCAAGCTATTGTTTACAACACAAGAGCATTTAATCAAATGAATTTATTTGAGTTTGTTACAGATGAAAACGTTGAAGCCATTTTTGAACATCACTTCAACGGATTATTCTTCAACCGAATTCCTTTCATGAATAAATTAGGATGGAGGGAAATTATAAACGCAAAAATCATTGAAGGGTCTTTGAGTGCTTCCAATCGTTCTTTGATACCCACTGAAATTCAAATTAGAAACAATATCACACCTATTAAATCTTTCAACTATACACCGTATGTGGAAGTGGGTTTTGGTATAGAAAACATTTTCAAATTCCTAAGAGTTGACGCTGTTTGGCGACTAACTCACAGAAACGACCAAAATAACTTTGGTGTTAAATTATCCTCTTATATAGATTTTTAACGATTCATTTTCCAAATTCTGTATGCCGAAATACAGAATCCAGCAATCATTAAAACTCCCCCAATAGGAGTAATCATTCCCAACTTTCTTAAAAAGGGCCAAGTTAAATTAGATGTCGCCACCAACCACAATGTGCCTGAAAATATTACCGCGCCCAATAAAATCAAAACCAAAGAACCACTGAACAATCGACCCTTATTTCCTAGAATTTTATGTCCAACATCTTCTCCGTTTTCAACATATTCTCCTCCCTTATTCTGAATAAATCCAACAACACCCAAAACTGCCAATGCCACATAAACCCAATAGGTAGTGGCTTTATCCCATGTGTGCATATCGTGATCATTTAATTTGTTCTCCAAACCATGAGCACCAAATGCCCCTAGCGCAACGGCAATAGCCATCATACATAATGCAATTGCAACATAATTTCTTCGCATAGATAATTTAAATATTAAACTTAAAACCTAAATAAACCCACCTCGGCATCATGGGAACCGTTTGAATTTCTCGATATTGAACATTTCCCAAATTCGTAACATTTAAATAGATACCTGCATTTTTTAACTGATAGTTTATACGTGCATCAACTATTTGATAGGCATCATTATTGATTCTTTCAATATGCCTTAAAACCAAACTGGTGTTAAGATTCTTTGTCCATTGAACGTTGAGACTTGAAACTATTTGCACCTTCACAAAGTTCAATGCCAACTTCGAAAATTGATTAACTCCTTCATTCATAATCCCACTCATGTAGGTGGCATTGGTATTCCAACTTATTTTTTGACCAATGGGAAGATTGATATTTGCTTCTAAACCGTTGATCATTTGAGTGCCTAGATTTTCAGGAAACCAGGGCTGATTGATGCTATCTCTGAACCAGTCAATCATTCGGTAAACATCTTTTCTAAACATACTCACCTGAAAACGTGATCCATAAAACTTGCCTTTCAAACCCGCCTCCACAGACTGCGCATTCTCAGACTTCAACAAGGGATTACCGCGGTTTCCTTTATCGGTGTAATACAGATCAGTAAAAGAAGGCAGTCGTTGTCCTACGCCCCAACATCCCCAAAAATCTAAAGATTTATTTAGAGAATAGCGTACATCCAAACCCGGAAAAAGGTCAAACTTGTTGGTTGTTACACCACTCCCCCACATAGCATAAATACCTGCAGTTGCATGAAATTTTGAACCTAACTTAGGCGAAAACTCTGCAAAACTGCCTGTAAACTGCCTCAAATGATTCCCAAGATTATTGCTCTCAATTTGCTCCTGGCGGTTCTCTACCCCAAAACTATAATCCATCCATTTCGATTTTCCCACCAAATTCAACTCCATCATATTCACAACATTGGTGTGTTTGTTTTGATAAAGTTCTGGCTTGGGCTTGTAATAAATGTAATGATCAAAATTACTTCTATTACTTAAAACCGCATTTACAGAGAGGTTTTGAGTTAGCTTATAACCATATTTTGCCGAAAGCAATCTCGTTCTTACAAATTCCGTTGCAGAATGATCATTGGGTGCTGCATAAAAATAACTGGCGCCGAAATCATTGTTTATCAACGATGCCATGACATTAATATAATGCTTTTTAGATGCCCATGTGTATCCCAAAAAATTTCTAAAATTTTCAAATTCCGTACTGGGCCTATAGCCATTACCCATCATCCCTTCGCTTGAATACCAAAGGTTGTGGTGCCTCATTCGGATACTTATTCCGGCCCTATATCCCCAAGCAGAATAACTCACCGAATCGTTTTGAGCGGGAGCACCTGCCCAAGTTTCTACATTGGCGTGAATACCATCAGGTTGATTTGAAGAACCTTCGCTTTTCAAAACCACATTGATCACACCGCTTAACGCATTTAAACCATATCTGCGAGCCATAGGCCCCTTAATTACTTCGATTCTTTCGATTAAATCTAAAGGAATAGGAAGATTCAATTGATGATGCCCGGTTTGTGGGTCACTCATTCTGATTCCGTTAACCAAAACCAATACTTGATCTGAACCCGATCCCCGAATACCCAAATCGGCCTGAATTCCAGAAGGGCCTCTTTGCCTTAAATCAATGCCGCTGACGTATGTCAGGACTTCATTCAAGCTTTGAACTGGGTACTTTTTTCGGAAGGACTTCATATCTATCACCTCCACATTCAAACCCGTTTGATTCAAGTTTTGACTTAATCGGTTCGAATGTAAATTCACTTCATCTAACTTCAATAAATCAGCTGAATTTAGAGAATCAAATTGAGCTTGAACCCAAGTATTTGCACCCAATAAAAGCGCAGTTAAAAATATTTTCCGCATGGTCGTTTAATCGTCTAACCCGCGCTCAATCAAAAATTGCAAATAACCACGGTGGTTAATTAATTCTTGATTTTCCCACGAATTTGAGAGCGTACTAGCCGTTTTCATCATAGTTTCAATGCGTTTAAGTTCTCTATAAATAGATGAACTCGCCACAGCATCCAATCCATTGTTGGACTTACCCATAAATTGAATCAATGCTTCAACATAATTCGTCTGTAACTGTCTACGATGCGTGTTTGGTAGAGATTTGATGTCCGCATCAAAAATTGCAGAAGTTAGATCCTTCAGCATATCTGACACTGTGTAGGAATTTCCCAAATATTTAGCATCTGTTAGTCTGTTCAGTACTGATGGACTCAATAAGTGAGCCATCACCGAATTTTGAATACCTTCAATCTGCTTGTGAATTTTTGGTTCTTCTGTAGACGAAAAAAAGTTAAACCCGCGTCTTTGCTGCTGCAAATGCTGAGCAATTTCGCCAGAAATTTCAAATGCATTAGGAGCAAAAACGTATTTATTCAATGCTTCCATAGCAGCTTTCTGATCTGACAATGAATATGCAGTATATGGGGATTTTCCCTGAACTTGTCCTGGGGTAAATCGCTCAACTTTTACACCACCAATGTACCGTGAAATAATTCCAGCATGAGTTCCGTAACCTCCCATCAATGAGTTCATCACTGAAACCATAGGCTGGTAACTTTGCTGACCATTTCCGTATTTCATCAATAATTTGGGCATCAATGAACGGATTAAATCCATCTTTTCCATACTGAACTTTACCGATTCCCCGCTCAAATCATTGATCATCACCCTCGGATCTAGTCCTTTTCCAGGAGCGCGCATGTCATCGGCATCATTGCCAAAGGTCAAATCAGGTTGAATACTCTTAGATAGAATATTTCTGATACGAGCCTCTTCCTCTTCGGCATTTTCCAACGGAAGACTATACCCAAATTCAATGGCCCATAAATCATAAGGACCTGGTTCTATTTGACAATACTGAATTTTATTTTTAACTCCGTAAGATGGCAAATTAATTGCAGGATAATCCATTACAGAACCAATCAACCCTTGCTTATACGTAATTTCAGGATTATTTAACTCTTCAACGGTTCTCACCTGCGATGCTTTCATATTGTGCATTAATCCCATCGTATGTCCCATCTCATGCAGAATCAAATAGTGAATCGATTCCTCAAGGAGTCTAGACATCTCAATAGTGTCAGCATCTTGGAGATTCATGATTCCTTGGGATGCTTGAAGTTGATGATGCAAGTAAAGTCCTGCATCACATCCATCATGTTTCGAATGATTCTCAAACTCGTTCGTATTGCCTTCAATTCCATAAATCTGTTGAGCACGAACTCTATTGGTTAGGAACACGTATTCCAACATGATATCCGCACCTAAAATCTCACCGGTTCTTGGGTTCACGAAGGAAGGACCGTATCCACCAAACGGCGGATTGGGTGATGATGTCCAACGCAACACATTGTATCTCACGTCACCAGCATCCCAGTCAGCATCATCGGGTTGTTCAAATACTTGAACGGCATTGATGAATCCAAGGGGTTCAAATGCTTTGTTCCACTGAAGTGCCGCATGTTTAATCGTTGCTCGTAATTCCTTGGGAGTGGTATTTTCAATCCACCACACGATAGGTTTTACGGGTTCACTTTTAATGGCATTTGGGTCTTTTTTTCTGAGATCCCATCTGTGAATCAAATCTCTGTAATTGGTAAATCCTTGTGATGTCATATCATTCACATTTTCAGAGAAATAACCAATTCTATAATCATCAAAACGCGGCTTAAAGTCATTATTTGGCACTTCCATGAAACTGTGTTGGAGTAAAATGGAAACACTTCTTGGATCTGTTACTGCCTCAGTAGCCCCGCCTTTTGGCGACGCGTTGTCGTAAACATACTTCACAACAATATCAAGGTTGGCTGGATAATTTTTGATTTTCTCGTATTGTGTTTTGCCTTTGGCTAATCTACCCAATTCAAACCCTCTACCTGGTCTTCCGCCTTCAACCACTTGATGTAATTGCTCAGATAAAAACAATTCATCTGCAGAAATCAACAGGTTGCCTGCTTTATCCCTAGCTACAATTTTCTCATGCGCTAAAATAGCCTCCGAAATATTAGCATTTGCACTTTTTGATACGTTATTTTTAGGGTCAAAATAGAATGAAGTATTTTGCTGAATAAATTCAACTGCTTCGAATTTCCTGACAATCTTAAATATCCTACTCCCGCGATATGCACCTCGGTGATGTCCCGCTTCAAGTACTCCATTCTCGGTGTAAGTAAAATGTATGTAATCTTTATTCAACTGCTCAGGAGAGATCTGCATAAACAGCTCACCCGATGTGGTATCTCTGTAAAGATTAAATAGCCCAGCAATTGTGTCACAACCCTTTACCTTATTCTCTATGGTCTCTGCTTTTTTACCTTTTGCAGGTTGCTCTTGAGCTTGGGGAGTGGTTGGTTTTTCTTTTTTCTTGCTCTTAAATTGAGCCCATGAAGATGGAATCATTGCCGCAGCTGCAGCAACAAATAATACTACTTTTCTCATGCAGGTGCAATGATAGTAATTTTAGTCCGAAAGGCCTTATTTTGACTATCGAGCCAATGAAATAGTGGTAGAAAACTGACCTTCGTTGGTATTAGCCCTCAATACGTAAGTGCCATTCGGCATTTTTTCATTAACCAAAAATACATTCTCAGCTGAGGAAGACTTCAAATTCCCAAAGAATCTACCCGATAAGTCGTAGACTTCTACACTGTGAATTTTCGCAGCAAATACATCCAACTGAATGTCTGAACTATTCACAGGATTTGGATATGCTTTGAAAGACTTTTGAATGCTATTTACTCTGCTATTATTCCTAGCATCAAAAACCAACGCGAAACGCTGATTGGCCTTGCTTTCCGCAGAACCATCAACATCAAATTCAATGATGGTTTCACCTTCTCTATTCAAAGGATGTGTCTTACTTGTAAATCTATCTAACAAATAGGCATCCAATCCTAAGTCACCCGTAAATTCAGCTTTCACGGTGTAGTTTAGATGTCTCAATTGTGAAATTCTAAGATCAACAACCTCTTCGTTTAAAGGTATATCGCGCGACTCAATTGAACAGAACTTATCTCCAACAAAAACAGATAAATTTTCATCTTGATTTATTGGTTTAATTGCATCCTGATCTTCCAACCCATTCGACATTAATGGATCAAATTTTAAAATTAAAGCATCACACATTTTTCCACCAGCCTTAAAACTATCGCGCTGCGACAATTCCAATTTCAAAACCGATTGAGGTGGGATAGTCAAGAAAACCCCAGGATTGATGCTCGAGGTAGACTTATAGCTTTCAGCAAATGTAAGTGATGCAGAACCGTTTGAAGATGTTTTCACAAACGCCGACTGACCAGGTTGAAGAAAAACAGTTTGATCAGAAGATGCCACATTTGAAGTGCTCGTACTCAAATCAAAAGTAACATATCCACCGCGTGTATTTACTTGAGGGTCCCAAACATAAAAATAAGATTTGGACACGTTTGATCCGTTGTCAATCACTGTTTTCATATTCACCGGCGTTGGAAAAGGATTCCCAACAAGACTGAATCCATTCGCAATCTGGCTCAAAGTACTAACTGTAACGTTACCTTGACCCACTGTTCCAGAAGCTCTCAACGTAGTAGCAGTTGGCGTTGGAGAACTAGTCGCAATATCAACAGAACGATCGCCCCTAACCAGAACTCTCAAAGGTGAACCAGCTGTCAGTGTATTGGAGTTTGTATTCAACACTGCTGACCAACTACCATCTGTATTTGCACCAGAAGCATTATTGAATGTAAACAAAGAAGGGTTATTGGTAGCGGTGTTATCAAATCCGTTTGTAGAACCATCCGCACCCGTAATGTGTGTTCCGTAAGATGAATTACTTGAACCACCTTCTTGCCAATTTGCGTAAATTGATGTTGAAGTTGTAACACTAGGAGACAAAATTCTAAAGGCTCTTCGTGCTGGTATATAACGCTCCACTGTTACGCTGTTTGTGATATAAGAACCAGATGATGAACCAGCGGCAACAACCGCGTTTCCGTTCGCATCTGATTTTAGTGTCAAGTAGCCCGCAGAGTTCAGTGTTCCCCCGCTACTTACAGTCAATGTCCCATAATTTGAACCGCCTTGAATGTTTAGTGCACTCGTTAACGTTACAGATGCCGTAGAAGCAATATTTACGTTTTTCACAGTGGCATTGTTGGCCGAAACAGATTGCCCGGAACCAGTAAAAGTCAAGGTTCCCGATGTTGCTGTTAACGTTCCAGAATTGGTAAAATTACCCGCACTTTGATATTCGCCAGCCACATTCAATGTACCACCTGAAACTATGGTTGTAACTCCACTTGTGGAAATTACTGTCGTTCCTGAGGATATAAAAACGGTTTCCCCAGAAGAAACATATAGAGCCTGAGCCAACGTGGTTTGACAGATAGCGACAAATAAAACAATAAAAACAAGTTTCAAAGCATTCATTTTCTTTGGTTAAGACAGAAATAAAGTAGCAAATTTACGGATTATAAATATCCAAATCAAATGAAAACAATGGTATTTGCGAAAATTGCAAAAAACTCTGCCTCTAGTTGTAAATATTCATATTTTTACTATCTTTGCACTCCCGTTTAAGGTTGTTCCCAACCCTTGCAATCTTGAACAACTGCATGCGTAGCTCAATTGGATAGAGCATCTGACTACGGATCAGAAGGTTTGGGGTTCGAATCCCTACGCGTGCACCCCCAAAAGCCACTTTTAAAGGTGGCTTTTTTTATGCTCCTGTTTGCACAGCCAGCAATTCTTGGTTTTCATAATTCAACCCTCTTTCGCTTCCAATCTACGCTGATATCTGAACCTTCCGCAATGATAACCGATTCGGGAGTTTGATGGCTCAATGCACCGAAGTCCGGTCCATACATCTGTGTAAAATCACATTGCACCGAAGCATCTGTAACATTATTGACCCTCCACCTAGGGTGATTAATTCTGTATTCTTGGGACACTGAATCCGATATTTTTGTATAGCCGTAATAATGCTCAAAGATGAATTCCTCTAAACTGCCTCGAAGCATTTCATGTGATCCTATACTGGCCTTAACTTTGATATTATTCCAGACATCATTTACCTTCCAATCGTATTGTATGGATTTAATTTCAGCCCCCAAATCAATTCGGTGTCGTGTTGGAATCGCGATGTAATGCTCCTTGTATAATTTGTTTGCTAGCCATGCAACCGGCTTATATGGAACAGTTTCATTGATAAAAACTACACCCCTGCGGTATGTGTCACCTACTTTCCGTTTGACATAAAATCTCAAATTCACCTCTTCAAAGGTGCCCATCAAAGGAATGGGGATATTGAAAATCCGACTCCGTTTGAACATAAAACCCACCAAACTAACATATGTCTTTCCATTGTAATAATCCAACTCCAAGCCAGCAGGCAAATAAGGCATCAGAATTAATGGGTCAATGCCGTAATTAGCCATAATAAGATTTTCCCAACGCGCCCTCAAGAAAGTAATTGCCATAAATCAAAATAACAAACCAATACGATGATAGATTTGTGTAGCTCTTAAATCAAAATTATTTGATCGTTAGCAATTGACTAATAAATTTCCTTTGTGGATCATTAATATCCCTTTCTACCCTTTTTACAGCGAAAAATTGCACTTCTTCCAACCTTCTAACATTAGTGTCAAATTTCTTTTTTTGAATCAGTATCTGATTGTTTCCTTTGGCACATTCTATGATTTCTTCATTCGTGAGTTTTAGACCGTTTGACCAATTTATATAACAATAATTAAAAGGCCTTGATTTTTTTATAAACTCAAAAACCAAGGTTGGGAAGTAGACCTCTTCTCGACAGAATATTGTGATTTTTATTGGGAATCTCATGAGGCGTAAAATTCTCTCTGTCCATAAATAAATTTTATATCTGAATGAATTTAATGAGTGTATCCCCATTGAAAAAATGAACGGCAAATCCCATAAATTCCGAGAATTTACTCGCTCAAGCAATTTCACAATTAGCTCTCTACTGTAAAATGACCCCTCAATCTGACTTCCAAGAACCTTAGTGATTTTATACTTTTTAGCTAAAATAACACTCGAAAAATCTCGAGAAAAATGATCTATTTGTTGATACACTGGATTATTTTTTCCTTTGTTGATTCTATCAAAACCCGCGTCAAATCCATCCACCCAAAAATCAAGCCCTTTCCTAACAAACATATCATTTGAGGCATGCAAACAACAATGTGTAAATTCAATTTTCGCATTTAACGCATATTCAAAATTGCTTAAATGTATTTTAATCAAAGACCCATCGCCCCATCCACTATAAAATCTTACTGTATTAATATAAACCGAACTGAAATTCTGAATTAAAGACCTTAAATTTTCTACATCTGCATCAATCATCTGCCTAGATAAATGCAGAATTATATTTGAGTTAGGATTAAATAACAAAAAGTTATTTAACTGATCGACAATAACATCGGGCTTTTCGTGAACGGGAATACTAAATAATAATTTTACATTCATTAAGGATTGAATAATTTTAATTCGTCAGGTGTACCTAAAATGAAATTTCGGTCAACCTGGTGTAGAATGAATTGCTTACCGTTTTGTATTAAATAGTTATACAACGGTGCTACATAAAACTCGCCTCTAATTTTCAAATTATTGAATACGGCATGCTCAAATGCTTCTGTATAATCTCTTGGCTTTGAAAAGTGATAGAATCCGTTTAATGCAAAATTCGATATTACTACCTTTTCTGCTGTTTCAATTATAAAACCAGAATTATCATCCAATTTTGCATAGCTAAATCTATCTTCATTTGAGTTAAAACCGCAAACAACTCCATCAAATGAATGATTATCTAAGACACGCGATAAATCACTTGAATAAAATGCGGTATCAGCATTAAATATTACCAAACCTAAATTGAAATCCCATAGGTCTTTGGAAATATATACTGTCTCTGCCTGACCTCTAGTAACTGTTTTTACCTTGTGAATATGTAGTTGAAAGTTCCGATTATCATACTTCTTTTTTAAAAATTCATCAAGTTCAAATTCATCGCAATGAGTTTCCAAAACAATACAAATCAAATTTGTACATAATTCTAACGGCAAAGAATCAATACTCCATTCCAACAGAGTCTTACCATGACTTTCAACCAATGGCTTTGGCACAATAAAACCTTGATCTATGAAACGTTGACCCCTGCCGGCCATTGGAATCACAAAATTCATAAATCTATTTCGATTTTTCTTTAGACTTGGGTAAATCTGTATATGTTCCAGGGAATTCTACCCAATCAGAAAACCTAAACCCATTATCGTCTATATAGATGTCAGCCCACGGCTTTCCAAAATAAATCTCATCGTATGGAATCTCATATTTATTAAGCCAATCAAGTGTTACAGCACTGATTCTTGCCATAACCTTTCCCAAATTGCCATCACACGTTTTCATGTGTCTCGCAGTTTGAATTATTATATAACAACCCTCAGACTTTAACTTTTTAATTTTTTCAATTGCCCCTGACCTTGGAAGCAAATCTTCGTATGTTTGTCCTTCTTTCTTAAGTTCACAAATTACACCGTCTAAATCTAAACAAATTCTATACATATCTTTTAATTGCGTAATTTAAATAGTAAGTCCCCTGGGCAAACATAATCTTTTGTCGCTTTTGATTGTCGGAGTGCAGGGGAGTCATAGATAAGAAAAGTAAGCCCATTAGCAAATACACATCATTCAAATTTACGTTTAAATCTTGAATTAATTGCTCACATTCAAATTTGAGATCTTGGGAATTTTGTCTCAAAGGAAATTTGAAATCAATTACATTTTCATTTATTCGAAGTTCAAATAAATTATTTACCATATAGTCATAGTTTCCAACAGCAGAATGCAATAACTTAGCGAGGTCATATCGAACATCGCCAAAAATAGATGGGACATCTTCTGATATAGACCCTCGAGGGTCTATAAATCTAATTGTTTCACTAAAAATGTCATAAAGTATATTATTAAAACAGAGATCTCCATGCATAATAAATTGAAATTCTGATTGGTACATTTTAACTAATCTTTCTCTAACCAATTCAGAGAGTAAACTAAAACTTTGACATTTCAAGCCGTTTATCTCAAACTCTCTAAACTGCTTGAAATCTGATTCCTTTAAAAATTCCGAAAGCCTATTAACCGATTTATCATAAGTGAATCTTAAAAATAAATCACTAGAAATAGCATTCTTAAACAAGCTATTTCTGACAATATAATGCTTTATTAATTCAAATATTCTTTTCCATTGAAATCCTTCAATACTCCTATACAATTGATATTCGCTTAAATTTGGATAACCATAATACTCCATTGAGACAGATGGCTTATTCCTATCGACATAGAAAATTCTCGGAAAAAACACCTGTAATTCAATGGGTAAATTTTTTGTATAATCTATTTCATTTAGAAATTTTGACCTGTTATCACTTTCTTTTGTTAACAAACCACTTTCCGGATTAAATAGAAGTCGATTAAAACTTCTAGAGGACAAAATCTTTTTTCGAATACTGGGATAATTTTCTTCGTGTCCGGTATCTAGCCAATCTGAATACTTGAAAATTAATCGACGGTTAATATGCAACCACTCCGCAAGTTTTAATAAATCTTGCTTATTACTTAATAAAGAAGTCCCCTTTTGTAAATCAAGTTTATTCGCCCGGATAATTCCTTGGAAGGGGTTAACTTCTAAATTTCCGGTATCAAATTTACTTTTGAATATAGTTTTACCGTCTATAATTTTTACACCAGAATACGAATTATGGGAAAACGTTTCATTACCAATTAGAGCTGAATTTTCTTGAACTAATTCTATAGGAATACTTGTTACTACATTAATAATGATATCTTCTTCAGTAATTAATTCACACGCTTTATCAATAGTTTCATTTATTCCGACAGTTTTATCTATAACTAAAAACTCAATGTGTTCTTTATAAAATGATAACTCTTGCGAAAAAGATTTCTCTTTGCCAGATTCTATAGCAATATAAATTTTAAACTCGCCATGTATGTAAAAATCGAGAACCAAAGAAATGCTTGATCTACTTATCACAGGCACAAAGGCTGGATTGTTATGATAAAATGAATAACTTCTGAATTTATTTCCTAAATCACCAATTGCAGGCAATAATACTGCAGAAGTTTTTTGTTCAAGTTTTAACATCTTCAAATATAATATTAAGACTTTTCTCTTTCGTGTGTAACTGAATATTTGCTTTTTTCAATCTCATTGAACTATATTGCCCCCTATGAAATTAAAGTTTTTGAGCATTGCCCTCGCAGCAATCACTTTGTTCTCTGCTTGTAATAGCTCAGATCAAGCCACTGAAATTACAGTATCAGATACTTTCACACTCGAAGGGCCTTTGTTTGAAGGATCTAATCCTGCGCAATTGGTTTACCCAGTAGACATTAAAACTCTGCTTGGTGACAAATACCACGAAGGTGTGAAAATCACCGATGCAACCCTTGCTTCTGCTACCATCTCTGCCCTTGATTCCAACTCTCTGAGCGGAATTACATCCATGGTTTTGAGCGTCGCTTCCGATAACCCAGAATTAAAAATGCTCGAATTGGGTGTTATTAATCCTATCAAAGAAGGTAGTACCAATGCAGTTTTAAATCCCTCAGCCGAAGCAAACGCCGGTAAATACTTTCAAGAAAAACAATATTACATCATCTTAGATGTGGCACTTGCTCAAGATTTAGATGATAATTTAGCTCTCAAGGGGGACATAAAATTCAACTTAAAACACAATTAATTTAACCCATGAAAAAAATATTATTCATCGCATTTGCCGCTTTCTTCGGCACCATCCTTAGTTCTTTTGTTAATCAAGATGCCGCTGGAGACAGATTAATTGGCGTTTGGGAACCTTCCAATGGACGTGCTCGAGTGAAAGTAGAAAAAATTGGAGCCAAATACTACGGTAAAATTGTTTGGCTAAAAGAGGCCGTTGACCCTGTTACTAAACAACCCAAAACCGATAAAAATAACCCTGATCCAAACCTTCAAAACGTTCCCTTAAAAGGATACCGTATGTTGAAAGACTTCGTATATGCGGGTAAAGATGAATGGACCGAAGGAACCATTTACGATCCTTTGAATGGTAGCACCTACAGTTGTACTATTAAAATGACCGATAAAAACACGCTAGAAATCAGAGGGTATATCGGAGTTTCGGCGTTGGGGCGTACCGATATCTGGAAACGTTTAGAAGTCAAGAAAAAGTAATCCATGAAATTATTAAATCTGAACAAGCAAGCCGCAATCGCGGCTTGCTTTGCCTTTGCACTAACCAATATTGTTAAGGCGCAAACCGACACCACAAAATCCCCCGAAACAGAAACCACTGCAGCAGATGAGGACTTTTCAATGTACGACGAAGTGGGATTTGCTGATCAAGGTGCAAAAAGATATTGCTCCCCCAAAATTGAAGGCCTAAGCCCTGCAAAGTTGATCAGCCTTGGTTTCGATTTCCAAGGACCTTACAACCTAAATCTAGACACCTTCAATAATAACATAAATGAAGGCTGGGCAGAAAACAACAAGCAAACCATCACCAGCGGTGCTCGTTTTGCCTGCAATATTCCTGTCATATCAAAAACCTCTGTGGTTTGGCAAATGGGGGCAAATTACTGGGAAAGTGGATACCAAATGATGCAACAAGGCCCTCTTGCCGTTGGTTATGTGGAGAATCCCATGTTAAAATCCCTTTATACAAACGGCTTGAGAACCATGGGGATTAACACTACCCTATTCAAACCTTTGAATGATAAGAATTTTTTATTGTTCCAAGGGTCTGCAGATATGAGCGGTGACTACAATTGGAAGTTGATGCCCGCCAGGTACATGAAATACTCTGCGGCCTTGATTTACGGTAAGCGTCCCTCGGAAAGAAAACAATGGGGAGTTGGACTTGCGCGCACATACCGCGCAGGCGAATTGAACTACATTCCCATCATTTTCTTCAATCACACCGATGCCGCCAATAAATGGGGATCAGAAGTACTTTTTCCTGCACGCGCACACGTAAGAAGAACCATCAATTCACGCAACATGCTTTTTGCAGGTTATGAATTGGAAGGACAATCTTACCGCTTATACCGTATGGAAAACATCCGAAATCAAGACTTAGAAATTCGCCGCGCCGAGATACGTTTGAGAGCCGTTTACGAGTTCTCTTTGAAAGATTTCATTTGGATGTCGGTTCAAGCCGGATACCGAATCAATTACCGTTACGATGTTGATAGATTGACCAACGGTAAAGAGATTTATAGAGCTTTCGGGTTGTTATCTGACGAGCCCTACATTATGCAAAACACATTAACCAATCCATTTTACTTCAATGTGAGTGTGAACTTGGTTAGTCCTTAATGATTAAAGAAATTCAACAAAAAAGGCGACCCAATACGGATCGCCTTTTTTTATGCCAAATCAGGCCAATCCCAATTTTCACCCATTTCCTCTGAAAGTTCTTTCTTGAGTTTAGAACGGACATTTCGAACATATTGCATATTCAAGTTCAATAAATTAGCAATGTCTTTCGGAGCATTATCAAGAATAGACAACACTAATATTTTATAAGAAGTTGAATTCATTTCAGTCAGAGATGGGAACTTTTCAGATAAATATTGGTACTTCTCAAAAATATCAGACTCCTCAATGGCTTCTCCCTCATGCGGCAATTCTACACCCTTAAGTCGTTCCAACTCAATTTTTATATCAACCATCGTTGGATTGTTTGACAAATTTGAATTCTTAATTTTGAGAATCAACTCATCTATTTTAGTGAGAATGAGCTTAGAAGTAAATACCGTATTTTGCTGTCTTTCTTGGTTTTGTTTTAACATTTCCAATTCTTTCTCTTTCAGCTCCGATTCGAGTTGTAGAATGCTCAATTGCTTTTTTCTATTGATATTGAATTGGTATAAAAACAAGGCAGTAGATATAAGTAAGGCACCAAAAACTACAGAAAGTGCTAATAACCAATTGCCTTTGATTTCTGCTTTTTCTATTTGATATTTCTGTTGGTCTAATATCTGTAGAATTCTAACTTTCTCCATTTCCTGTTGGATATTAGAATTTTGAAGCTCGTCGCTCACTTTGCTCATTCTTAACATAAACTTATCGCTTACTTGTTCCCAAGATTTAGATTCATCTATTTTACCTTCAGATTTCTTGATTGAACTAAAAATATCCGCATAATTCGCTAATAACAAATAATTGGTTTCAGAGGGTGTAATTTTTACATACTCCTTATAGAATTCATCAAAACTCACTTTAAATAAACCCTTTGAAAGTCCAAACTTAATGCCTTCAACATGATCGATGGTATTGGGTTGATTTTCATAGATGAATTCCATATTCTCAATGTAGAGTTTCTGAAATCTGGGTAGATCATTAGATAATCTCCAAAATCGACCCTTCAGAAACAAGTAAAAACTCTTTAAATGATCATCAATCCTTGAAAGTTCAACTGAGTCAAATTGTGTTTTAATAACAGAAACATCAGTATTTGAACTTAAAAGAGCAGAAATATAGTTTAGTCTGAATAATTGTGCCAAATCCTGCCTTCCTGATGATGCCTTCATTAACTCAGAATTTTGATTTACAATTTTTAGCACTTCTTTGTGTTTTCTTTCAGCATTCAATGACGCCAATAAATTGGTGTATAATACTTGTTTGTATTCTACAGTGGGAAAAGAAAATAACGAAGCCTGTGAAAAACAATTAGAAGATGCTCCATAAAATCCTACATCATAATAAGCAGAGCCCAAATTAATCAACAAAGTCTGCCTGTAAAATGTATCTTTTTCCTTTATAGAAAAGTTAAGTGTTCTCTGCAGCAATGAAATAGCGCTATCTATTTTTGATTCAAAATAGAGCATATTCCCAGTAATTATATCGTCAGATAATTTATTATTTATGGGAGCAAATGGTTCAAATGGCACTCTTTTATTGTGCCAATACCAAGCTTGTTCTAGGTTATTTGAAAGAAACGAAATGTTTTTTTGAAGCGAAAAATAATAACAAAGAAACTTGGGGTCAGGATTTGACTTCGCAAATTTGGTAAGTTTTTTTAAAAGTTTAACCGCCGAATCTGCATATTTGGGATTTTGTGATAACTGATTGTATTTATTCATCACAAATTCAGAACGCTTCACAACATCAGACTGACTTTCAAAGTACAACCACACACTATCAACATTAGTGCATTTCCTCCTCATGTATGAGTCAGAATCCTTTATTTCATTTTCACCACAACCCGAAAATAAAAAAGTCAATATCAATAAGACAGAGAAATTTTGCAAATAGCGTTTCGAAGCATCTTTAAACCTAAGCAAATTCATAGTGCTAAGGTACTAGAGAAAACTCTACAATCATAACTTTCCATAACTTTTAGGATAAATTTCAGTCGATTTACTACTAACAACATAATCCAACATAAGAAATATGATGTGGTATTAATAAGGTAATTTACAATTCCGATGTTTGTGTAACCCTTAAATATAAAACTGTGCATTTATGATAAAAATTTGCCTCATTACCCTTGAATCTAACGCATCAAAATGGAAACAATTTTCCCTTGATAGCAGTCAATCGATTTCAATATTAAATGAATGTCATGTTATAGATTGTGAGAGAGAAATTTCACAAAATAAAAAGTCGATGATTTTACTCGATACTGATAACATGCCTGAAGAGTTAATTACCAAGTTTTTGAAAAAATTCAATTCTTCATATATAGTGATAATTGATCCATTGCATATTTGGGCATCATTAATTATAAGAAATCAAAATGATTTTCAAGTCAATGATTATGTACAAAAGATAGAAAGTGCTATAGATCTGGAATCTTGTATTGAAAGATGTAAAAAATCATTGGAAATTGACCAAACCGACATGGTTGTAGGGGAGTATTTCGTTGTTAAAGATCGCGGCGAAAGCACATTTATAAACCTAAATAACATCACTGTTCTTGAAGGCTTGGGAGCTTACACCAAAGTGCATTCTGTAAATAAACAGTACATTGTTTCCAAGAATTTAAAAAAGCTACTAGAACAACTTCCAAAATGTTTTATTAGAACTCATAGATCATTTGCGGTACATATTAAACACATCAATAGCTTATCTGGAAATCAAGTTTTACTCCACAACGGAGAATCGGTTAAAGCGTCAAAATCTGGAAAAAAAATACTCATATCTAGATTCTCAATTGCGTAACTTTAAATCTTTAAAGCAATATGCATGAAAGCCTAAATTGGATTAACTTATTTATTGCGACTTTAGGTTTATTTGCCGCATTTTATCTATTCTTCGCGGGTAAGGAGAATCCTTATCTATCAAAATTGTTATCACTTATTATATTTGCTCTAAGCATTAGAAATTTTATTAACGGACTTTTTAATCTTAAGTTGGTTGATTTTACCGTTTTCCCATTTTATTTGTTTGTCGGCTTCCAATTTGTCGTGCCTGCGAGTGTATTTCTATATCATAGAGCTTTAATCACAGATGAACTCAAATGGAAGAATAATTATTATTGGCACTTCTTACCTGGAATTATTTCCTTTTCGATTGTATTAACAAGTTGGATTATTTATAAGCAAAATCCCTCAAATATTCATAGTGACTTTATCTATGACCAATCTGTACAAGAGTTGAATATGCTCTTAAAGGCCAAATACCTATATTTAATTTGGCTGTTTATAGCATTTCCATATTTATTTATGATCTATCAAATGTTCATCAAAGCCGTTTCAAAGGGTGATTTTATTGGAAAACATGGAAAAGAAATTGGCATTTGGGTGATGATTCAAATGATTCCATTCACATTATTTTACCTATTTCTTGGCAAAGAGGTTTTATCAGCGTTTTGGCAAAATAGACCCATAATAACCAATACTGAACATCTCATAGTGAAAAATATGTATCTGATGACCATAGTGGTTTATGTATGGATGAAACCTCAACTACTACTTGGTTTACCTAATTGGAAATCAACAAATATTACCTCGGTATATAATTTTCCGACGAAATTAGAAATCGCTGGTTGGAAAAATCCTACCATCGATCAAAATCAATTTTCTGAAAACACTGATCTCACACTGATAATGGAAACCATTCAAGAGTATGCGTGCACCAAATCAGAATTTAACAGCGACGAATTCGCAATAGAAAACCTCAGTATAAATACCAAAATCCCTGTACATCACTTGAAATTTTTGTTTAGATACTATCAAGATTTTGGTTTTAACGGATATAAAAATTTCATCAGAATGGTAAAAGTAATCGACTTAATATCGAAAAACAAACATCATTCTCACACCATTGAATCTCTAGGTGAAGCCGCAGGATTTGGCTCAAATAGTACCATGTTGCGCACCTTTAAAAAACATATGGGGTTATCTCCCAATGAAATAATACATCAGCTTCAAACCGAAGATGTAACTAACCAAACGAACAACAGTAAACTCAGCAAAATATGCAGACTTATTCCCACCGCATAAACTATCGGAAATGAGTTTATTTGATACAACTTTCGGATTCTAAAGACATAAATGTAATATAGCGACAACACTGATATCGGCTGTATTAACAAAGAAACCCAAAAAGTGGTTCGCAATCCAACAAGCATTACAAAAAGAGAAACAACATAAAATGCTATAGCCGTATTGCGTTTTAGCTTTCGGTTGGAATTTTTCAAGACTCTTTTTTCTTGTGGTTCACTAATATCAGGTTTCATATGTACTCTAAATGTTTGAATGATCAAAAAAAGAAAGGGGCGGGTTAACCAAATCAAGAACCTTCGCCCCTCCTTTTTCATTCACCTGAGATCAAAGTTAACCTAAGACAGTTCACATACACACTTTCTCTAGAATGACCGCATTAAATCTTATTCTATCTTATGAAAATATAGCTAAAATGACGAATGTTATGCTACCATAACTTACCTCAAAAGGTGAAAAACCACCTGCTGTGAACCACGCAACAATCTATTTCCACTTTTATATTTATACTCAAACATAATAATATAACTCCCTGATTGAACGATATTTCCGCCAAATGTACCATCCCAACCCAAATCGTTCAATGTGCCTTCAAATAACTTCTCCCCCCATCGGTTGTATATGTGATAATTGAGTTCATCCACATCATACACAATAGGTCTAAAATAATCATTCTTACTATCTGAATTTGGAGTAAATGCTGTGGGACAATAAACCCTACAGTTATGATCTCTGAATTGGATGTTTATGCTATCTGCGGCCACTCCACATATGTTTGTTGCCTTAACCCAATAAAGTCCTTGTTTTACAATTCTTCGAGCAGGCAGCACGCTACCATCATCCCAAACATATTGCGTGTTCCAATTATCTATACTTAATTCCAAAAGTTCGTCTTTACATAAAATACTGTCAGCTCCTAAATTCACCCTAGGATAAGGGTAAATCCAGGTAGTTTGATTTGAACTATCTGTGCAACCATTTACAGTTATGATATACCTGATTGTATCCTTCCAAAGGAACGTTGGGATCAGATCAGATCCAACCATGTTTTTACCGTAAAAAATACCACCCATGGTATTAGGTGTCAAGACATAGTTTCCTGAACCTTCACAATAATATTCTCTCAAAGGAGAAAATACGGGGTCTGGCATGGGTTTTACGTACACAGCTCGACTTACAGAATCAAAACATCCAACAGAACTCTCCACCGTCAAATAAATTCGCTTGAAACCTGGCGACAAAAACCGATAATTTACGTTTGAGGTTATTTCCGATTTCTCCTTATTAATATCCCACCATTGCCTAATTAGACTGAATGAATCGGTACTCAGATTGTTGAAAATGTATTGATTTTGGAACAAACATTGTGCACTGTCATTAATACCTATCAAAGCCGTTGGACGAGGATAAACACGTACTACTCGAACAGCGCTGTCAATACAACCACTATCCGAAATATTCACTAATCTGATAGTTTTAAATCCTGAATTTAAATATGTTTTCGCTTCTACAGAACCACCATTCATCCTGGTATCTCCTTCGTCTAGGCTCCAATGATGAGCAACAATCTTTCCGCGGCTAATGTTGCTGTTTGCAGTGAATATGTAATTCTGTGCATTAATGCATTGATCACTATCGTTCCACAATAAAACACTTTTCGGGTTGGGGTTTACAAAAAGAAATTGAGTCATGGAGTCCATACATCCCAAGTCAGAATTGGCTACTAATCTTACAAAATGACTTCCGGTATCAGCAAACGTATATTTTTGATCTGTGTTTGATTTTACAAAAGTCTTGCCCCCAAAATTCCATGTCAAATCAAACTGTCCCTCCAAAATACTTGAAGTATTCAAGAAAATGAAATCTTGATCTCTAAAACACTGTCCTTCATCATTTGTATAAAATGAAACTTCGGGCATGGCCCCTACCCTTACCCATTGAGTTCCTGTATCTGCACATCCATGATTGGTGATTGCCCGCATAACAATGGGATATCTTCCATGTTTTAAATACTTATGTGAAACCTCATAACTTGTATCTTTAAACCCATCACCAAAATCCCACTGTCCCCAAGAAACGCCGTATTTCACCCGAGTATAATTGGTGATATCAAATAGATTCTGTCGCAAACATTGAAGCGTATCATTGATGGTAAATTCAATGATGGGATGTGGATGCGCAACAACCCAACGACTCTGGGAGTCTATGCAACCCTGATCAGAAGTCTCAATCAATTTGACCCAATAAAAGGAATCCTTCGAAAATGAATGTGAAAACTGTTTGACATTGGAGGTAAATCCATCCATTAAAAGCCACTTCGAAGTCATACTTCCCTCGTCAATGATACTATTGGCTTTAAAGTCAAATTTATTTCCAAACAAACATTGCTCTGAATCATTAACCGCTATTCGGGGCACAGGCATAGGATTTACCCTAACCACTCTTGAAACAGTGTCAATACAGCCGTGATTGGATTTAGCCCTTAAAAATGCCCGTTTAAATCCACTAAAAGAATAGAAATATCCAGGCGATGTTAAATTAAAGGTATCACCAATACTGCCTTCACCCAAATCCCACCAATAGGTCATGCTTCCAAACTTAACTTTAGATGAATTGGTGAATTTGTAATAATTCTGCTCCAAGCACTGTGCCGAATCGTTGTATGTAAACCCAGCAGCCGGCATAGGCCAAACATTCAACCCCATTGAAACTGTATCAATACAGCCATGATTACTGGTTGCTTGCATTGCCACTCTATAATATCCGTCGTTGACATACGAATGAGAAACCGTCGAAGAATTCAACCAAACAAGACCATCTCCAAACTGCCAATCATAAGACATGGTTCCGTATTTGATTTTGCTAACTGCATTGAATTCAAATTGATTGTTCAGCAAACACTGTGAATCATTTACAATATTAAAGATTGGTGTAGGCTTAGGGAAAACCACAATTTTGCGATCAATGGAATCTATACACCCAAAATCACTTTTAGCGACCAATCGAATCTGATGGGTGGTGTCAGACGGAAACGCCAAACTTATTGAATTTGCAATCAGAGTTGAATCTTTCTTGAATTTCCATACCACACTGCTCGAACCAACTGGAATGGTGGTCTGATTAGTAAAAACAAACCTTTGATTGTTAACACATTGATCACTATCGTTAATACTGAAGGCCGGCAAAGGCATGGCTCTAACAAATACATTTTTTCGCAGTGAATCACGACAACCGTGAACGGTTTGTGCTATCAATCGAACCGAACGATTGCCGTATTTATTATAGGTATGGCTCACAGAAGAACCTGAATCTCCTATACCATCGCCGAAATTCCAGTAAGCCTTTATTCCGCCTCGAGAATCGGTACTATTGTTCGTGAACTTAAATTGATTCTGTTTCCAACATTGACTGCTATCATTGATGGCAAACAGAGGAACTGGCATATCAACCACATTCACGCGCTTTTGAATAGTATCTTTGCATTGAAACGCAGAAGTAGCTATCAATCGAACGTTCCAATAGCCAGTATCCGGATAACTGGTGGTTGGAGAAGTCAAAGCGGATTGACTCTGATTGCCCAAATTCCACAAATACGACAGATTTCCCCAAAAAATCGATGATGTGTTTGCAAATTCAAAATATTGATTTTTAATGCATTGAATAGAATCATTTACCACAAAATCAGCCTTGGGCATAGGCAGTAACCGCACTGATTTGAACAGCGTATCAGAACATCCTTGGTCTGTTAGAGTTCGCAGCATGGCCCACTGATATCCCGTATCTTTATATGAATGCTTGACGCTTCCATTTGCATTAATAACATTGCTTCGTATCCCATCGCTGTAGGTCCATTGAGCAGTATAACTTCCTTTTTTGAGGGACGATAAATCGTTGAATGTAAACTCATTTCCTCTAAAGCATTGCCAAACTTTGTCGATTCCAAAATTGGGCACTACAGAGGGTAATATCTTAAACTTACTAAAAATCGTATCCCTACAACCAAAATTGGAAACCGATATCAATCGCATGGCATAAGTGCCCGTATCGTTAAATCGATGCGATATATTGGTGGTTGTGTAATTCGCATAGGGATTTTGATTTCCCAACATCCACCGAGATGTTGTTGAACCCACCTTGATCGTAGAAGCATCTAAAGCCTTCAGGGAATGCTGTGTAAAACACTGTACTGAGTCTGCCGTGAATTGAATTTTTGCTTGCGGAATATGATATACAAAAGCCCATTTTGAAATACTATCTTGACAACCGTGGATGGTTCTCAATTTAAGTTTGACCCTAAAATTATCTGGATATTTGTATTTGTGTTTTTGTTGCCATCCCCCGAAATAAGAAGAATCATCGTAATTCCATAAAATACTGTCAATAGACTGTTTAGACGTGCTTAAATTCAAGAAACGCGAAGAATCGCCGTAACAAATTCCTGAAACATTGAAATTTGGCACCGGCCTTGAAAAAATCAGAATGTTTCTCGTTGCGGTATCAAAACAACCCGCTGAATTACGTACGACCAAATTCACCGTGTAATTTTGATCAGCAGCATAAGTTTTTAAGGGGTTCAAAGCACCGCTTCGACCTCCATCACCGAAGGTCCAATTGCGATAATCAATGTAATCATTGAACGCTTCTGTAGAATCATAAAATTGGGTTGACTCACCAATACAAGTGGATGTAAAGTTAAAATACGCAGAAGGTGGGGGAGAAACCTTCACCTTTCTATCAACCGTATCAACACATCCATTGTTTGAAATCACGATGTGCCTAACTGAGTAGGTACCTGTATCTCCCCATTGTTTTGGCGGATGCAACTTGTCGCTGCCCAAAGATGTATCTCCAAATGTCCAAATACTTTCAGAAACATAACCGGTATTCAAACTGGTGATATCATAAAATTGTGTGGAATAGTTCCGGCAGTTGGTTACCCAAAACATATTGGCACGAGGCTTTTCCCAAACTTCCACGGTGCGTTTCATGGTTTTAGAAGTATCTGGATAAATAGCTTCACACACCTTACTATTTCCATTGATCACAAAAGTTCCCCTTGCAACTAACTGAGGATAATAAAATCCATAACCTTGAAAACTCAACGTCACATTACTATCACTTTTGGTAGTTAATACATTGTTATTCTTATCGTTAAATCGCCAAATATACTCGTCCGCATTACGACTTAAATTATCAAATTTGACCTTCAGCGGTTCACATCCTACAGAATCTGATAAAAAATTAAATTTCGGTTCCGGCCCCACAACTACCATCAATTTTCTCGCGGTATCCGTGCAACCCCTGTTGTTTCTCACTATCTGAACTATGGGGTAATCGCCAGTTGCAAAATACCGATTCGGATTTTCAAACAAACTTTTAGGATAGGTTCCACCAAAGGTATATTCCCAACCTATTATGACATCCCCCGAAAGCGAAGCCCCAGAAGTATCAGCTACTCGGGCCGTTGAACTGATTTTTAAGGTTTGGGGACATAAAACGGTATCGGAGGGCAAATTAAATCCTGCATAAATACCTGAAACATTTAAAATCAGGTGGTTCTTCAATGTGTCAGTACAACCCATACTGTCTTTTACTGCCATAGAAATGGCATACACACCAGGTTTGTGGTATGTAAAAACAGGAGCTTTACCCAAATACTGATATCCTGCCCCATTGCCCAAATCGTACTTAATTTGTTCTTTACCTGCTTGATAACGCTGCGGATTGCTGAAAATACCGGCAGAATTCTGTTCCAAATGGTAATATTTGGTGTTTTCCGTGAGCCTAAAACTGTCTACTTCAGCACAGATTAAGGTCTTATTTACAAAAAGTTCAGGTTTAAACCCAATGGATATGTAGCGCTCTTCATAAATGGTGCAGCCATTGGGATGAACAGCAGTCAGCCGAACCCAGTAGGAACCCGATTTCTTGTAAGCATGCCTTACGGTATCGACATTGGTGGTAGTGAGCGTCCGTGAATCCCCAAAATCCCAAGTAAACTTAATCCCGGTGGTCTGTGCTGTGTCCTTAACTCTGAACCAAAGTGAATCACCGGCACAAAAATGCAGAGAATCGGCAAACTGAGTATTGAATTTCGCATCCAATTTGGTCACTTTCAAGGCCTTGTGGTACCATGCTGTGTCTCGGCAAACTTTACCCGCGGTATCTGAACCATTTTCAATGACTAAACCAATACTCACATAACCGTTTGAATCACCTACGGGAACACCCACTTTGTAGTTGTATGCGTAACTATTTTGAATCCAATTACTATCAAAATTAGAGGTATTGCGAGCTTGAAGTGAATCCCACATGACCCACCAATTGAGCTTTTTGCAAACGGGTTCCGATTGATTTAAATCAAAGGTGATGGTTTTATAAAATTCAGGACCAGGACAAGCATTGGTATCGCTCGCAGTAAATGCACCTGCAGCTTTCGGAGCCATAAGGGGAAGCGGTTCAAAGGCCGTATCTGCGCAGCCAAAGACGGTGTCCTTTACAATTAATCGAGCATTGTAACATCCCTCCTTCCCGTCTTTGTAACGATGCTTAAAGATCAAAGAATCTCTGGAGAAATTGCAGTTATTACCCACGTTTTGGCCCGCCTTTCGATTGATTACACAATTGGGAGCCCATTGATCGCCGGCATCCCAGTATGATTGTAAATATCCGTTGTAAAAAGCGCTTGAAGCATTTGTGAAATAAACAGTATCTTTTACTTGACACTGAAACTGATTGACCACGTTCATTCGTGCAACTGGCCCTCTGATTAAAACCGAATCTAAGATTACCGTGCTATCGCACCCATTCTTGCTGATGGTTACCTTTGGCTTATAAATGCCTGGTGTTCGGTAGTTATACGAAAATTGAAAGTTGTTCGATTGATAAGGAATTTGCCACACAATAGAGGCCCCAGCAATGGGTGTTTGGTAGAAAAAAGTTGAGTTATTCCTAGCACATTGACTTGATACCGAATCCAACTTTGCATCTACCACATAGGATGTATTTTGAATTTTATTGGGCGACGTAAAGGTATCTGAGCACCCAAAAGTATCTGTCAGGGCCAACTTAACATAGAATATTCCATCTTTATTAAATCCATGGGATGGATAATAATATGGTTTATTGCTGACAGATGAATCGCCCCAAATCCATGTTGTGTTTTTAACGGCGGCCGAGTCTCTGTTAGAAGTATTTTGAAATTTAACTCCCAAGCCAAAACATCCCACAGAAGAAGGATGGGTAAAGGAAGCTTTTAACTGCGGATAAATGACGACCACCGAGTCTTTCTTTACCGTTCGAGTACATGAATTTGAATCGGTCAGCTCCACTGTGATACTGTAGGTTCCACCGTCTTTATCAATGTATTTATGGCAGATTATGGAATCTTTTATGGATGAAAAATCATCGTTAAATCCATCGTCAAAAATGACATTTCTTTTGGTTATAGACAGGTCGTGTTTGAGCTTAACACATACCTCATTTCCGTTGAAACATTGGGTGTCATTTACGATGTCAAAATTTGCATTGGGCAACGGATTAACCTTGATTGAGTCAAGAGGTATAGTGCATTTGGTAGAGGTATAAGTTACCGTAAGAGATGGTTTCATCCAACCCAATTTCTGGTACACGTGATTTACGTTTTGCTGGGTGTAATTGGAACTGTCTCCAAAGTTCCAGGTATAGAAACTCGCTCCAGTTTTAGTATCGGCAGAAAATGTAAACGTACTGTTTTGACAGACTTTCTTCCCAGCAAGCCTAGCAGATGGTTTGTCAAAAACTTGAATGACCACCGATGAAGAATCTTTACAGCCCGACTTAGATTCAACCCTCAATTTAACCGTTTTGGAACCCGTGCCGCTGTAGGTATGACTGGGCGATGAATCACTGCTGCTGCTTCCCGACTCGAAATTCCAGAAATACGATTTGATTTTATCAATAGAATCGCCGGTACTTTTGTTTTCGAAGGATGTTTTCAATCCAGCGCAAGCATTTGAATATGTAAACTGTGCCGTCGGATTTTTATAGACGGTAATTGATTTGGATACAGAATCTCTGCAACCCGAGGAATTGGTTACAATGAGAGTAACCAAATAAGTTCCTCGTTTACTGAAAGAATGTTTAGTAGATTTTAAGGTATCTGTATTCAGTGCTCCTGATGCTGGGTCTCCAAACTCCCATTGATATTTCAGTCCGCTGGCAGATGAATTGGCCGAAAACGAGATATTTTTACCTGTACACAACAGGGTATCATAAGAAAACCCAGCATTACACTGGGCTTTCAAAGTATTTACATTTAAAAATAATTGGATAAAAGTGCAAAAAACTGCAATTGAGAACGCTATTTTTTGCACTTTTTTCATTGACAATAACAAATTTAGTGTTATTTATCAAGAAAAAATCATGCCATATTTGACGCATTTCTATGCATCAAAGTCAATGGCGAATTATTGAGGACCGTTCGCGCCGGTTGGGGCTTGAGAACCTGGTGCTGGAGGCAGTCCTGCTTTCACACTCAATAACTCCAATTCAAAATCGGTGATACCATACATAGCATCGAATGAGCGGGTTGAACGAGCCATTACCGGATTCAATTCATTGGATAATTTCACTTGGAATTTACCACCTGCTGCTGTCTTCATCAAAGCTTCTTCCAACGGTAGCAGATTCAATGAGGTAACTACACCGCGGAACGGCATGGGTTCTTTGGTGTTTTCAAACAACACTTTACCTTTACCATCTTTAGCAACAAATCTGCATTCAATGGTGTCGTAAGGTTGTGGTGAAGGACCGTTGCCAGCCTTGATTTGCTTGTAATATCCTTTGCTTGGCAATTGAGTTACTCCAGGTTCTTTTCCAAAAGCAGTCAAGATATCTTTAGTTTCTTGTTGAATCTCTTTCATTCTTTTTGCTTGGATGGATGTCACATAACTGCGTTGAACATCTTGAAGTTTTTCTTCAGAGATCACATATCCGCTGTCTTTTGCTAATCCGTCTTGAATACCTCTCACCAAAGATCCAAAATCAATTTCTGTAATGGCTTGATTTTTGAAATTCTTGGCCAAGTCCACTCCTACTGAATAACTGAACGAATCTAATGATGTAGAAGGGTTTTTGCTTGCGTCAATATCACTTCCGCAACTTGCTAATGCCAACACCGCTGACAAAGCAAAAAATGTATAGTTAGGTTTCATTTTATTTTCAATGTTAAGCATAAATTTCAAGTCTTCTTGCTTTCACAGATGCATCTTCGGCGTACTCTTCATAATTCATGTATTTGTCAATCATTCCATTAGGACCTATTTCTATGATTCTATTGGCAATAGATGTCATAACTTCCTGGTCATGCGAATGAAATAAAATCACTCCTGCAAAGTCAATCATACCGTTGTTCAAAGCCTGAATACTTTCCAAATCTAAGTGGTTGGTTGGTTCGTCGAATAATCCAACGTTCGGACATTCAAGCATCATTTTACTGAGCATGCAACGTACTTTTTCACCACCCGACAAAACGGTACACATTTTCTGGGTTTCTTCTCCGCTGAAGAGCATTCTTCCTAAGAAACCGCGAATATAAGTTTCATCTTTCTCTACTGAATATTGTCTCAACCAATCAACCAAGTTGATTTTTTCTGTGAAATAGTGACTGTTTTCATTTGGAAGAAAACTCATTGTAACGGTCACGCCCCAATTCAAAGTTCCCGTTGTGTTTTTAGCATCGCCCCAAAGGGTTTTGAATAGCGTATTTAAGGCCAAAGTATTTCTTGAAATGAACGCAATTTTATCGCCTTTATGAACAGTAAAATTCAAATCCTTGTACAAAAATTGCCCATTTTCAGCTTTAAAAGCCAAATTTTCGACAGTTAAAATCTGATCTCCAACTTCTCTATTCTGTTTGAAAAAGATACCCGGATATTTTCTGGTGGAAGGTTGAATTTCTTCAATATCCAATTTGTCCAACATCTTTTTACGTGCCGTAGCCTGCCTACTTTTTGCCACGTTGGCACTGAATCGGGCAATGAAATCTTGAAGTTCTTTTTTCTTTTCCTCAGCCTTTTTGTTTTGGTCAGATCTTTGACGCAATGCCAATTGTGAGCTTTGATACCAGAAAGTATAGTTACCAGAAAAGATCTTGATTCTGCTGTAATCTATATCACAAACGTGAGTACAAACGTTATCCAAGAAGTGACGGTCGTGACTGACTACCAAAACGGTATTTTCAAATTCAGCCAAGAAGTCTTCAAGCCAACGAATGGTTTCAACGTCAAGGTCGTTGGTAGGCTCGTCCATAAGCAGAACATCTGGATTTCCAAAAAGCGCTTGAGCAATCAATACTCTAACTTTTTGGTTACCGTTGAGTTCTTTCACTAATCTATAATGAGTATCTTCAGTGATACCAAGATTGCTCAACAAGGTAGCCGCATCGCTTTCGGCGTTCCAACCGTCCATTTCAGCGAATTCACCTTCCAGCTCAGATGCTCTAATACCATCTTCTTCAGAGAAGTCTTCTTTGGCATAAAGGGCATCCTTCTCTTGCATGATATTCCAAAGAACTTGGTGACCACGCATAACGGTTTCTAAAACAGGAAACTCATCAAATTCAAAGTGGTTCTGCTTCAACACCGTCATTCTCTTTCCGGGTTCAAGGTCAATAGAACCTGTATTGGGTTCAATTTCGCCTGACAAAATCTTCAAAAATGTAGACTTACCTGCCCCGTTGGCACCTATGATGCCATAGCAATTTCCACGGGTGAACTTTAAATTAACATCCTCAAAAAGAACGCGTTTCCCAAATCGCAGGGAAATATTGGATACTGTTAGCATGAATAATCAAAAATGAGTTGCAAAGGTACGAAAATCAACCGAAGAGTGAAAAACTACCATCCATTCGAAGATTTAAATATCTGTTATCTGAATTTTCAAATAAGTCACGGTTAAATGAATAGAATCGGGCTGGTTTGTTGCTTACACCCAATTGTTTCTCTGAAAGTGGGATCAATACCCCACTATTCAACATTTTACGCCTGAAATTGCGTTTATCTAAATCTCTTTCTAATATGGTTTCATACAGAGATTGCAATTGACTCATAGTGAATTTTTCAGGCAGCAGCTCAAACCCAATGGGTTGGATTTGAACCTTTTCCTTCAAAGCTTTTAGGGCATTTTCAAAAATTTCATTGTGGTCAAAAGCCAATTCTGGCACCTCTGAAATAGGCAACCATACGGCCTCTTTTGAAAATGAACCAGGCTGAAGAACCGCCTTATTGGCATCAATTAAAGCCATATAAGCAACGGTAATAACTCTTGCATCTGGATCTTGTCTTACACTTTCTAACCAAGATCTATCTTTTGGCTTTGTCACACGCAAGGGGTCTCCAAACGAATGGAATTGTTCAAGATAAATGCCTTTTAATCCAGTCAGCTCAGACAATACCCTATTTGCCGCCTTATCTAAATCTTCATCATCACGCACCAAATCTCCCGGCAAAGCGTAGTGAATATCATTTACGTCTGTAAGCCTATTTGGTATACTTCTGCGAATTAATAACAACCTGAGCGTATCTTGACTAAAACCAAAGATGACACAGTCAGTAGAAACGTGGGGGTTGATTGACGGGTTCAAGCTCATAAAATCAGAGCAAAGATATTTAATTTTTTACGGATGAAACTTTCCGTTCACAAATGTGTATTGGGTATTCGAAAAAAACATGTCTTATTTTAATAAGTGTTTTTTTGACACTAATTAATAAATTACTAAATTGCAAGACAAAATTTACCTATAATTGTACTTAACACAATAATTATGTTACTCGTAGCAGATAGCGGAAGCACCAAATGTGACTGGGTTTTCACCGATGGATCGGAGAAAAGATCAACCTACCATACCATGGGATTTAACCCATTTTTTCACCCCACTGACCTTATAGAAAGTGAGATAAGAAAAAATACTGAGCTTTCTGCTTTAGCTCCGCAAGTGCAGCATGTATTCTTTTATGGTGCTGGCGCAAGCCATCCCTCGAGAAATGCAGTTATAGAAGAAGCCCTCAAACGTGTATTCACTCATGCAGAAATTACCGTTGATCACGACCTAACCGGTGCAGTCTACGCTACTTGCGGCGATGAACCAGGTATTGCTTGCATCATGGGTACGGGTTCTAACTCTTGTTACTTCGACGGACAAGACATCTACGAAGAAGTTCCTGCGTTAGGATATGTTTTGGGAGATGAAGCAGGTGGCACATTCTATGGAAAAGAACTTTTAAGAATGTTCTTATACCATGAATTACCTGAAAAAATTCATCAAGGACTTATTGACCGATACCAATTAACCAAAGAGTCTATTTTTGAAGCCGTTTACAATAAGCCCAATCCAAACGTTTATTTAGCATCTTTCATGCGCTTCTTGAGCGATAACCGCGACAGCAAATGGGTTCGTGATTTCATTTATAACGGATTTAGTAAATTCATTAACATCCATATCTGGAAATACGAAAACCACAAAGACGTTCCAGTACACTTTGTAGGTTCAGTGGCATTCCACTTCCAAGATTTGCTCCGTGAAGCTTGCAAAATTCACCGCTTAAACATTGGTGTAATCACCAGCGAGCCCGTAGTTAATTTGGTGGAATACCACCTGAAAAAATTGGGCGTTCACGCATGAAACAAGGAATCATCCTTGACTTAGATGGTGTAATTTGCGATACCGCCGAATTCCATTTCAAAGCTTGGAAAAGGCTTGCTGCAGAATACGACCTTCTCCTTACTCATCAACACAACGAACAACTTAAAGGAGTTTCTCGTGGTGACTCACTCAAATTAATTTTAGATTGGGCTGGTCGAGTGCTAAGTACAGATCAATTTAACAGAGACCTCGAACGAAAAAACGGCTGGTACCTTGAACTTGTTGATTCTATGTCAACCAAAGATTTGCTACCGGGTGTTCGCGAATTTTTTGAACGCGCCGTGCGATACAACATTCCCCTTGCATTAGGTTCTGCCAGTAAGAATGCCCGTTTGGTACTGTCAAAGGTTGGATTAGTTGATACTTTTAAAGGAATTGTAGATGCATCTACCGTTACCTACGGTAAACCTCATCCCGAAACCTTTTTGAAAGCTGCTGAATTACTAAATGTAGCTCCAGAAAATTGCATCGTTTTTGAAGATAGTTTATCAGGAGTTCAAGCTGCTAAATCTGCAAACATGTATACCGTTGGAGTTGGAATTCCTCAAGATTTGCCCCTTGCCGATGAATACGTGACAAATCTCGGCAATTACGATTTTCACACCTATTTGAATTAACAACACATTATTTCCATGAAATCCTATTTCAAAGTTCACCCTTGGAAGGTCATTGAAGAAGGTTTTGACCCTCAATATAACGAAGTTGCTGAAAGCGTTTTTGCCATCGGAAATGGCATGATGGGCCAGCGCGCAAATTTAGAAGAAACGTACACCGGACATACCCTTCAAGGCACCTATGTGGGTGGGGTTTATTATCCAGATAAAACCCGTGTGGGTTGGTGGAAAAACGGCTATCCAGAATATTTTGCCAAAGTCATAAACAGCACTTATTGGAGCGGTATTGTATTGAAAATCAACAACGAAGAAGTTGATTTAAAGAATGCCACCATCAACCAATTCTATCGTGAATTAGACATGTTCAACGGTGTGTTAAATCGCCGTAGCACCATCACCTTAAACAACGGCATTGAGGTTACCATTGAGTCTACCCGTTTTTACAGCCTCATCAACAAAGAATATTCCGCCCTCCGATACCGCGTTAAAACCAATCAGAATTGCGAGGTTTCCTTAACCAACTACCTAGACGGCGATATATCCAACAAAGACAGTAACTACGACGAGAAATTCTGGCTCGAAGAGCATCAAGAAAGCACGTCCAACGAGCTTCATCTATTGGTTAGAACCAAAAAACTCGATTGGCTTTTAGCTACCTCTTGCGTGGCCCAGTTTTTCCTCGACGGCGAAACTTTTTCTCCCGAACCGCATCACCAAACGCGCTCTAAATATGCGGAAAGCACCTATTCTTTTTCTCTTTCCGGGGGACATGAATTCGTGTTTGTGAAACACGTCATCTCTGCCAGCAACTTCAATCATCCTAAAGATGCTGTCTTAATTCACGCAAAAAATGCCGTGAAAAAAATGGCTTCTTCAACTTTTGAATCTCACCTCGAAATGAGTTCAAAAGCATGGAACGAAAAATGGAACAACCACGATGTAGTTGTTGAAGGCGATGATGCTGCCCAACAAGCCGTTCGTTTCAATATTTATCATCTTAACCAAACCTATTGCGGAGACGACCCACGATTGAATATTGGTCCTAAAGGATTCACCGGCGAAAAATACGGCGGAAGTACCTATTGGGACACTGAAGCGTATTGCCTCCCGTTCTACCTCGTATCCAGTCATTCTAGCATATCCAAGCAACTGCTTGTATACAGATATAAGCAACTCCATAAGGCCATTGAAAATGCCGCAAAACTTGGATTTAACAAGGGTGCAGCCTTATACCCAATGGTGACCATGAACGGCGAAGAATGCCACAACGAGTGGGAAATCACCTTCGAAGAAATCCACCGAAACGGAGCTATTGCCTATGCTATTCACAACTACATTGAGCATACTGGAGATCGCGCATACCTCGCTGAAGGCGGATTTGAAGTCCTCTTGGGGATATCCAGATTCTGGGCACAAAGAGTCCATTGGAACGCTCGTAAGCAACGTTATGAAATGCACGGCGTAACTGGCCCCAACGAATACGAAAACAACGTAAACAACAATTGGTATACCAGTTACATTGCGATGTGGTGTTTGAAATACACCCGTCAATCTGCTGAATTTTTACAATCCAAATTCCCTCAAATTTTTGCAGAAATCAGTCGTAAAACTGCATTTGACCTAGTTGGTGAAACGGCAAAGTGGAATCATGTGATTGAAAACATGTACCTACCCTATGATGAACAGGAGCAGGTTTACATTCAACACGATGGTTTCTTAGATAAAGAACTCATTCCCGTAAATGATCTTCCTGCCGCGGATAGACCCCTAAACCAAAAATGGAGCTGGGACCGCATTCTGCGCAGCGTTTACATCAAGCAAGCCGATGTTCTACAAGGACTTTATTTCTTCGAAGACGACTTCAACCTAGAGTCTCACAAAAGAAACTTCCTATTCTACGAACCCTTCACCGTGCACGAAAGTTCGTTAAGTCCTTGTGTTCACAGCATTTTGGCGGCCAAAATTGGAGAATTTGACAAGGCCTATGAAATGTACCTACGTACTGCTAGATTAGACCTTGACAATTACAACAACGACACCGAAGACGGACTCCACATTACCTCTATGGCAGGAAGTTACTTGAGCATTGTTCAGGGTTTCGGGGGACTAAGAATCAAAAATCAGCATCTTCAACTGTCTCCTTCCCTACCCAATCAGTGGAAGAAATACGCCTTTAAGATTCTTTATCATAATCAACCTGTTAACATTGAGGTTTCACAGAATCAAGTTTGCATCAGCAACTTGGGTGAATCTACCATTGAATTCAGTTTATATGATCAATTGTATACTTTAGAGGCTGGCCAGAGTTCGGTTTTCAATCGTTGATGATTACTTAATCAATTTGTAAAGGAATTCCAAATTCATCTCATCGATTCTTGTCAATCCATTTGATTTTATAACCGTTTGGGCGTTGACAACCTGAACATTGTAATAAGGCAGCATCTGAGAAAGATCAGTTGCTTGGCTTTCACTCAATTCTACAGCTTTGCTAAAATCAAATCCCAGTGGGGTGCAAATAAGCATTGCCGCATACATTACTTCATCTGAATTCTTAAATAAAGCCTTATCTGCTTCTGTCAATTGACTGTTCCTCAAATCAGGAAACGTCTTCACCATGCGTTGCACGTTCACAAACTTAGATTCAAACCCTTGTATCATCCAGGCAGCAGAAATGTATTTACCAGTTTTAAATGGTACTGGGTCGCTGGTAGAGGGTAGAGGGTCATTGGTAGTTGGTACTGGGTCATTGGTAGTTGGTACTGGGTCATTGGTAATTGGTAGAGGGTCGGGGGTAGTTGGTACTGGGTCGGGAGTTTCATTTGAAACTTGGCCGCCAGGAAATTCACTGTATAGCAGTCTTTTTCCGTAGCGATAACGGTCTTTATTGACCATGTCAATATAATTTTGCATATTATCTTGGCGGTAATTAATTCTAAATTTGACTTTTTTGGAGGTGTTTTGAAGTTCATGAATAATTGCCTCTGGAAGAGCAGTGTAGAATAATACAAATCCAGCGCCAGCTACAGCCGCTATTGGTGAGAGTATTAATCCGGTTGTTGCACCGTCAAGATCCATTCCAAGTAAAAATCCTCCAATTGCACCAGCCACACCCCCTATAGATCCATCTCTAATCAATTTATCTTCCAAAGTATTTCCGCGTCTTATTATCCAAATATCTTGATAGGGAACAAACCCAAATCTCTTTGTTGATTTTTGATAAAGATAAACCCCGTTAGAATCTACCGCAATTAATTTTCCTTTTGTAAGATTCCTTTTTGCACGAAAGACCTTATCATTTAACTTTTGATTCCCGAATTTCAAATGCATTTGTTGCCTAATCACACCGCTTTGAGAAAATTGACCAATTGACATCTTCACTTTGTAATATGGTGTCTTCTGCAGTCTGTATCTGCTTCGCAGAGAATCAAGCAGTTCTTGGGAGATATCGTAATATGAAATGGTGCCAAGGTTAGTATTGTTTAATGGCGGCAAAGGTCTGTTGGGAATGCTAATGGCGGATTGACTTCCACTGCCCATAAGTCCTTGCCCGAAGGAAAATCCCCCGGAAATGAAAGAAAAAACTACAACAATAAACCTTAAGGTCAAAGCACTTTTTTGCATGAAACGAAACTAGCAACTCTCATTCAAACAAATTTTGCATTTTTTGCAAATGGCCCAAAAAGAATTACGGAAAATCCTTAATTGTCTAGTTCTTTATGAATCTAAATATTGAATCACCTTGTAAGCCAGTACTTTGAATGATATAAATTCCAACGGGCCAATCCTGAATATTGATGGAACTTGTGGGAGAAATGGCAATTTCATCGTACACCTTATTGCCAACCGAATTGTACACGCGAATATTAGACCTGTAAGGCAGATTAATAACTCTGATCTCATTGGTTGAGGGATTAGGATAAGCCACGATTTTATTTTTATTTATCCCTGAAACATTCAACATCTTTAAAGGTGTGGTATCTAACTCCAAGTTTTCATCGCCCGTTTTATAGAGGGTATACCAATAATAAATGAGAAACATTTCATCAGCAGTTCCCTCACCCGCGGCAACATCTCTGGGCGACATGTTGGGATTGTGAGGATTGGCATACGTATTGTCATAGGTGGCCTTGCCCCATAATACGGAACCCTTGGGTGATACGATAGGTTTCCTGAATTGATAGGCCATTTGCCAATGAAAATCCCACTTTGGAATGTCAA